>Ga0255763_1000248_pt1 | contig 58865 bp, 64 predicted proteins | sample 041ome_2_FD_179963 | JGI IMG/M metagenome (GOLD analysis project Ga0255763, IMG submission 179963) | Coastal salt marsh microbial communities from the Groves Creek Marsh, Skidaway Island, Georgia - 041406US metaG (version 2) | ecosystem: Environmental > Aquatic > Marine > Intertidal zone > Salt...
GCGACATGCCAACACGGCTTTCGCGTAGCTTGGCCATTTTGTAGCGAAGTGTTCGTGGACTAATGCCGAGCTTTCGCGCTGCATCTTCGCGAGTACGAGTCGAATTGATGGCATCCATGATGACGTCATACTCGCTCTCCCGAACCGCCGACTGCAGGTCACGATGTCTTGAAGGCATCGCAGGAGCCATTGGCGTTGAGCCAAGACGCGTTGCATAGAAATCCTGACCAAGCATCTGCTGAGTCATTGACTGTTCTTCACGAATCAAAGGCTCGTCAAAGAAAATATGTTGCTCATCGATCCGGCCATAGTTCGCAAACACGACTGCCCGCTGAATCACGTTATCGAGCTCCCGGACATTCCCTGGCCATGAGTACCGATACAACTGGCGTAGTGCAGCTTCGGTAAACTCTGGATGCTCCAAGCCATGTCGAGCGGCGAGCGTGTTCGCCAGTGGAAGGATGTCGCCTTTACGATCCATCAGACTCGGGATTTGCAACTTGAATGCGCTGATTCGGTAGTACAAATCCTCTCGGAATGTCTTATCAGCAATCCCCGCTTTTAGATCTTTATTCGTTGCCGCAATCAGTCGAAAATCAAGCGCAATGGGATCACGCCCACCAAGCCGTACGACCTCTTTCTCTTGCAACACGCGAAGCAGTTTTGCTTGCAGTTGGACTGGCATTTCCCCAATCTCATCGAGGAAAACGGTCCCGTTTTTAGCTTGCTCGAAAATTCCCTGAAGTTCACGAGCCGCGCCAGTAAACGCACCCTTCTCATGTCCAAATAACATGTCTTCAACCAAATGCTCGGGCATGGCCGCGCAATTCAGTGCCACAAAAGGGGCGCTCGCACGATCAGACAACGCATGAAGGGTTCGAGCAACAATCTCTTTTCCAGTTCCAGTCTGCCCTTGTAATAAGACAGCTGCCTTCGTTACAGCCAACCGTTCAATCAGTGCTAAAAGATGCTGTGATTTTGGATCAACAAAGACGTATTGCGCTCCAGGATCATTCTCTTCATCGACGTGATCGGCGACAGTTGATTGAAGGAACTGTTGAAAGAGTTCATCCCAGGCAATACTCGCGATGTCCGCAACGCTATTGAGTGAGACACCAGGAATCCGCTCCAACGTTTTCACCGACTGCTCATCGGTCATGTCCGTCAGCACCAGAAACTGAACCGCATCATCAAAGTGTTTCATCGCTTCAATGATTGATTGAATCGACCCACCCCTGGGGAGATGAATTACAACCAAACCAAATTCCAAAGATCTGGATCGGAGGCCAGTCGGTTCTGAAGACACCATGGCCTCATAACCCAACTCAATGGCGCGTGTTTCAATAGGACTCGTGGTGGGCCAGCTTGGATCTGCGATGCCCAGTAAACGGTTCATATTGCCTTGTGTCATTGTTAATCACCTACTCACTCTGGAATACGACCAGTTCAGCAAGCTTCATGCCAAAGGCGGCAAACAATTGTCACAAGGGGATTTAGGTGCCGGCAAAAGAACGCCGACTGATTAGATACGCTGTCAGTGCCAAAAACCTGACACTATTTATGCTTGGATTGCGTACTTATTAATTTTCTCGATCAGCGTGGTCCGCTGCAGATTCAGAAGCCTCGCCGATTGCGACACGTTCCCTCCACATTTGGCTAACGCATCTTCAATCAACTGCTTCTCAATATCGGCTAAATGATTTTTCAAGTTGAGTCCATCACGAGGCAATTGCGCCGGTGATGCCTCAAGACCACCCTGAGCTCGCAAAATAATGTCTTCAACCGGATTATCACCACCATCATAAATGGTCAGATCCAGCTCGCTCTGTTGCGGAGACTGCCGATCAAATCCAATCTTGCTACTGGCGCCATATTCAGCAATGCCTTTCGGTAATAAAGATGCGGGGATCTGTGCCAGGCTTATGTTTTGTCCGGGGAAAAAGCAGCAGAGTCGGTGAACCAGATTCACTAATTCCCGGATGTTTCCAGGCCATGCGTAATGGCAAAGCGCATCTGTCAAGGCTCCATCAAAACGTGAGACCTGACCACTGTGAGCATGTCGCTCTAAATAGAATTGGAGCAACTCCGGAATATCTTCTTGTCGTTCTCGGAGTGACGGCAAGATCACTGGAATGACATTCAGGCGGTAATACAAATCCTCTCGAAACTCACCATCCCGGATGTAGTCGTCCAGATTCCGGTGCGTCGCGGCAACAATCCGCACATTGACATCAATGGACTTGGTCGAGCCGACAGGATCCACTTTCTGCTCCTGTAAGACGCGCAGTAACTTCACTTGCATCTCTAACGGCATGTCACCGATTTCATCAAGGAATAGTGTTCCCTGATGCGCCAATTCAAATCGACCAGTTCGATCAGAAATCGCCCCAGTAAAGGCGCCACGCTTATGACCGAAGAGCTCAGACTCCAAGAGCTCGCCCGGAATGGCCCCGCAATTGACTGGCACAAAGTTGGCTTTAGATCGTATGGATTCCGTGTGCAAAGCGCGGGCAACCAACTCTTTACCGGTTCCGCTCTCGCCCAAAATTAAAACGCTAGCATCGCTTGAGGCCGCTTGACTGATGAGTGCGCGTAACTCGCTGATCACTCGACTGCTGCCGATGATCATTTGGGTTGTCATGCTGGATGGTTTCCTCAGGCATAGGTCTATTCAGGGACTGAGTATAAAAGACTCTTGAAATAGCTCAAGGATGTTATGTGATTGATTCAGTTCTGAAATGCAGAAACGTACCGAGAATACATTTGATGCTTGCGTGCCGTGGCGAATGCAATGCGTTGATGTGGTCGATGCAATGCCTGAAATAGCTGGATAGTCTCAATGTCTGTGGTGGGCACTTGGTATGGAAGGATCGCGTCTACCGGTGATTGACTGATGATGTTTCCCTCATCAATCCATTCGGCTTCAGAAGACGCGTCCATGATATCCATGCTCTGGTCTCAGCCGAAATTCACGGCTGATTGTCCTTCGATCAAATCCGGTACTTGCGACCAAGCATCACGGATTTCACCCATTAACTTTTTCACCTCACGCACGGCGTCGAGATCGTTCTTCAAATTGGCGTGCATGAGACGACGGGTACAGTAGTCATAAAGATCAGCGAGATTTCCAGCGATCTCTCCACCTTTCTCCATATCGAGCGATCCCTGGAGACCCAGGACGATTCGAGTGGCACGACTCAGTGACTCACCCTTTGCTTGGATTTCATTCCGTTCGATTTGGCCCTCAGCAGCAGCTAAGGAATCAATCAATCCATCGAAAAGCATTTGGATCAGTTGCACGCTATCTGCGTAGGCCGTTCCAGATTGAACTTCAACTTCACCGTAACTCGCCAAACCTTTTTTGCGAAATGCCATTAGCTCACCCTCTTTTGTTTTAATGCGCTACTGGTATTGGTTATCGGGCGAAACGCAAAACTCTTTAGGATTTAGAAGGGGCAATCTTGAAAATTACTTGAATAACAGACAACTGCTTTGGATGACTGTTGCTGTTGCTCGTCATCATCAAGAAGCAATGTAGTGAGGTAGTTCAAATCTCGAGCCATCTCGAGGTCTGAATAATCCGCTGCAACCTTGGACCAAACATAGGCAAGATCCGGTCGCTCACGACCCAGATCACCTGCTTGGTACATATAGGCCAACATGTACTGCGACTCCGGATACCCGAGCACTGCACTGTCTTTAAAGTATTGAAATGCTTCTTGAAAGTCGACTGGGACACCGAGCCCTGAATACATCTGCAGCCCGAGCATGTGAAGCGCTTCTGGAATTTGTTCCCGTGCAGCTGCCGAAAAGAAGGAAAATGCTTTCTCATAATCTTGGGCGACACCGCTACCATCAAAGTACAGTAACCCAAGATTCACTTTTGCCTCGGCAAGGTCTTGATTAGCGGCTTTTTCAAACCAAGATCTGGCTTTCTGCAAATCCTGCGCGACCCCAAGGCCTCGCTGATACATCACACCAAGATTATTTTCAGCAAGCGCATTGCCATTGCGCGCCAATGGCATCCAGTATCGCAACGCAACCGAATTTTTTCCTTGCTCGTAGGCATCCACACCACGATCAACCTCAGCGACTGATAACGAACTGAATCCTGTCAGCAGAAAAAAAACAAAGGCTCTAACCACCATTAACGATGATCTCAATCCGCCGATTCTTTGATCGTCCTTCTGCTGTGTCATTGGATTCCAGTGGTTTTGTGTCCGCATAGCCGACAACGGTCAGTCGACCCTGTTGGATTTCAGTATTGCCGAGCAAATAATCAGCGACCGCAGCAGACCGCGCTGCAGAAAGATCCCAATTGGACTGGAAACGATCACTGAATGCAATCGGTACATTATCGGTATGCCCTTCAACCGTCACAGGGCCTTCTGTGGCACTCAATGCGTTACCGACTCGGTTCAACAGCGGCTGAAAGCCAGGCTGAATATCGGCAAATCCCGAACGGAACGATCCCTGTTCTGCCAGCCGAACGATGATTTTGTCACCCTCGCGCTCGACTTCGGCAAGTCCTTTTTCAATATCCTCAGACAACTCCATTCGGATCTTCGCCAACTGTTCGTCAAGATTTTGTTTTTCACCCGGTCCACCTGTCGACTCACCAGAGGTGCCAGATTGTGCAACATCACCCTCACGCTCACCGGCTTTTGACTGATCAGCAGTGGTATCTTTGACCACAATTTCACTTTCAATTTGGGACTGAGCTTCGGCAACTTTGGCAAACATCTCAACGGTCTTTTGATCAACAATTCCCGCACTTTTGGAACCATTGTCATCTTCGCCTTCTCCTCCTGAGCTCGCAGGAGACACCAGTTCGACAACGATTTTCTCGTCTTCAACCTTGACCTCAACCTGGCCTTCGGCAATTTCCTGCGCCAGGATCTTCTCAATTGCCTGAAAATCTGCGTTGTTTTTAAAATCTTCCGTCTTTGTCTCGGTCTGCAGCTCGACTTCCCGTTTCATTGTATCGGTCGTGTCTTGCTTCACCGTTTGCTGCGGCGTGGGCTTTGCTTCAGCAGGAGAGAATTCACGCGCAATCATGCTACGCGCCTTTGGCGGCTCGACGATAGGAATCAGTCGCTGCACCCCGAAAGCTGCTTTCAACGATCCAGTGATCTGCTTGTACTTCGGTACATTCATCTCAGCAAACGACAGAATCAAGACGAAGAACGCCATCAGCAACGTCGCCATATCGGCAAAGGTCGCCATCCATGCGGGAGCACCACCTTTACAGGGGGCACACTCCTCACATTTAACGGGGGGATCTTCTTCGATCAGCGGGGCTTCAGACCCGCCTCCTTCCGAAGCTTCTCCGTCGTCGTCGAGCAGTTCGTCGTCGTCAGCCATGAACTTTTCTCACCTACCCTAAGGCCGCCGTTGCGCGCTCGCGTGCTTTGGAATCCAAGAATGAGCCGAGCATATCACCCATGATTCTTGGGTTGCCGCCATCATTAATGAACATCACACCCTCAATGACCAATTCGTTATTTAACGCTTCCATCGACGACTTGGTTTTCAACTTCATCGCACACGGAATCAAAATCACGTTAGCCAGCAACGCGCCGTACAAAGTGGTCAAGAGAGCAACCGCCATCGCTGGACCAATCGCTTTCGGATCCGACATGTTACCCAACATCAAAACCAGACCCACCAGCGTACCGATCATCCCCATCGCTGGAGCGATTTCTGCCCAGGCCTCAAAAAATCCAGCTCCCGACGCATGCCGAGATTTCATTTGATCGTTTTCCCGCTCAAGTGACGTTCGGATCAATTTTCCATCCGTGCCGTCAACCAACATTGCAATTCCTTTGGCCAAAAACTTGTTTTTGATCTCCTGGCCTTCCAAGGCAATCATGCCGTCCTTTCTGGCGATGGTCGCCAACTCAGCAAGTTGCACGATCAAGTCATCTGGTTTGTCTGGATAGCCACCGAAGGCCTTACCCATCACACCGGCAAAACCCAAAAATTCTGGAAGAGTCGACCGATAGAGGGTCGCCATAATGGACCCGCCAAAGACGATCAAAATCGAAGCTGTGTCGACAAATGGGCCTGGATCACCCATTGCCATGACGATCAGCACAAGTGCACCAATCAGACCAACGACGCTTGCAATATCCATTCAAAATCTCCCCAAGGGCGGATAACCCCATCCTGTGATGATCATAAGTATCGACCAAAACACATAAAATTTAAGTGAAATAAAAGTTTGGTCCACTTAACCGATATAGTAGATAGTAGAAGATGTGGAAACAAACAGCACGTTACAGTTTGCGGAGGGTAGGCTCTTGCGCGTCCTCATCACATGCCTAACTTTGGTTTTGCTCACCGGGTGTGATAGAAACATTGACCAACCGGATTGTGGCTCGACGATTCAGCCGCAAGACTATGGACGGTTCATCGTTGATGGCAGCGACGGCCTTGCGCGCCATATTTCTGGGACTGTGTGGTATCGATGTGCCGCTGGACAGTCCTTCCGTGGCAAAAAATGTTTGGGCGAAAGCCTCGCGTTGACACGCTCTGAAGCTGACGCTTACGTTCGCGAGTTTTCAGAAAAATCAGGTGAAACCTGGCGTCTTCCAACCAAAGACGAGTTTGAACAAATCACCGAAAGTTCGTGTGACAACCCGGCCGCAAATCCCAACGTCTTCCCGGGTTTAGCCGTGGTGAACTACTGGACTGCGGATAGTTCATGGCACGGCGATCGGTTTGGTTGCTCGATCTACATGTACAAAGGATCAACCTACTGTCGCCAAGCCTCGCAGATTGAACAACCGATCTTGATGGTTAAGGATTGATTAGGCGAATCGATCGTCGGATGTTGATCGGGGGTTCACTGTTGGCTTCGGTGAAAATGACTGGCATGGTCGACCATCAATCCCGATGACTTGAACGCAGGGAAGCGCCTGACTCTTAAAATTCATTGCCTGGCACTCATACGGAAATTTCGGGTCCCAACTGATTTTAAAAAACTGACACTTCCAGCAATTTGGCGCTTCGGTCATTTCCGCTTTTTCCGATAAATATCTGTGTAATATTTATAAGCAACCATTAAAACCGCGCCCAGACCAAAACCATAGCCAATGACTGCACGTCCGTCGATCCCAGCTGGTATCTGAAAATCTGGACGAATCCACATCATCATCAAAACAGGCACCGCGACCAATAAATAAACGCGGATGAGACGACAAACCTTGCAGTTAGGACCACCGAACTGAAACACAGCATTCTCCTCTAGCCGTCCATAGTGTACCCGAGACCTCCGACTGCCGAAATTAAAAGCCAATGCGCTCAATGGCCATGATTCTGATGACACATTCCAACAACCCATGCCGAAAGAAGCGCACAACCATCACTCCATGACGACAGATGGAGTATTTTTAAGACCAATGAGAGCCCTTCAATCATCCAACGTTAAGGCTTTCACTTCAACCAAGACAAGCTATGATTAGGTCATGCAAGATCTGTATTTTATCGCATCAAAAGTGGTTTGGTTTTTCCTAGAGCCCCTTCATGTCCTCGCCTTATTGATCGCTCTTTGGGCGATCACCCGCTGGCTCGGTAGCCGAGTCGCAGGGTGGCTATCGGTCGCCACCCTATTGTGGGTTGTCGCCCTCGGCGCCACTCCACTCTGGAATTCGCTTCTGCATCAGCATGAAACCGCCATCCCGCTGCAACAACCGGATCGTATTGAAGGCATCATCGTCCTCGGTGGCGCTTTTAACGAAATGGTCACAGAGGCCCATGATCAAGTAAGCCTCAATGGTGCCGCAGAAAGAATGACAGCGACTGTGCAGTTAATGCGTCAATACCCAGATGCACCGGTCATCTTCAGTGGATTTTCGGGGCGATTCATTCGCGGAGCTTTGTCCGAAAGTGATCTGGCACTCCGGTTTTTTCAGGAAATGACAGGGCAAACTGAACGCGTCATCCTCGAAAATCAATCACGAAACACTTATGAAAATGCGCTCTACACCAAAGATCTCATGGGATTCAGTGGCGATGGATCCTGGTTACTGGTGACCTCGGCTTTTCACATGCCACGGGCCTATGAGATCTTCAAAGATCAGGGGATTCCCGTGATTCCTTACCCAACCGATTACCGGTCCCGTCTTCCGTCTCATGAATTTCGTTGGAATCTTGGGGCAGGGGCCGAGCAAGTTAGTCTCTTACTGCATGAGTGGGTCGGCCTTTGGGTCTATCGCTTGACTCAGAAGCACTAATCAGAAGCACTAAACCTATAGAGATCGAGAAAGTGAAGCGCTGCTCGGAATTCTGGGAGTGCTCGCCTAGAGTGACCCTCCTTCGAGGAACTCATGGGCAACTGAGGCGCTTAGTCATCGTGGCCGATCAAGAAACTCAAGCCCCCTCACTGAGATGCGACCGTTCGCCTGTCCGCCACGAGCCTTGCAACCGCGACCCCCAGCGGTGCTGAGATTTCAAACCGAACCGGAAGCCAATGCCCACGAATGTTTCCGAGATACAGTGTTCTTGTGATCTCGGACTCTCCAATGCGAAACCAGCCTTTTTTAGTCGAGAAGCCGCCAATCCGGGCCACAGTCATATCACACCGATAGGCTTGCCCACTGAAGTTTCCGGGCTTGTCGGCTTGCAAAGTCACCGAACCACCATCCGTGATTGCTAAATCGTAACGACGAACACCATCAAAGATTCGATAAGACCCCTCGCAGCGCTTTGTTTCTTCAAGTTGTCGACCGATTTCAAACACAGGGGTGAAGGGGTCTATCGTATTGACAATAGATTCTTCAGGAACAGGTGTCAGCTCATAGTCCCGCGGTTTTGATCGATAAAAATCGACAGTGGGTTTTGGATCAAGAGGCTGCCACAACACCGTAATGTTACTGAGGGTGTCGCCCCATGTACTGTCGCCGTTTAACACTTGAACCCCATCGCCGGTGCGCAAGATTTCCAGCGTCGATTGAAAATCAGAAAACCAAGCACCAACACCGCGTGATGCGATATCGGCATTCACTGAGCGGACGTCACCGGAATCAAGTAATTGGACGGTGGCATCAGCCAAGGTCACTGGACCCCAATCGATCTCGTAATGAAGCGGTTGTCCGTCAAAGGCAAAACTTGGCGAACTCAAAATCAAAACAACAGCCAATGCTTTATGGATCATTTGGACTACCCCAATCGGTTGAAAAGCGCATCGAAGCGAGATTGCCAGACATCCGATTTCTCTAAATCGAAAAAGGGAGACTCTGGCTCGTCGTATAAACGCGCTAAACCAAGAGCGGCATAACCTACGCCTCGTCGGTATGCATCTTGATACAGGGTTTCGGCCAAGGATAAATCAGCCTGTGGAATACCGTTTCCGGTGTGATACACCACCGCTAACGCAAACCACGCCACTGGATATTGAAGCTCGCGCGCCTTTTCAAAGGCCTCCAACATCGCCTGGCCTCGATCTAATTTCAGATAACCGCGACCTAATTGCACCCAGTATCGTCCATTCTCGGGGAATTCAGAGACAGCCTGACCGCAGACTTCAATGACTCGGGCACCATCGATTCCGCCGTAGTCAACAGGGGTCGCCTGATGATCCGGATCAGCAGCAATGGAGGCTAGTCGGTCGCACTCAGAGCCAGATGCAATCGCTAAAGGCGTAACGGATACAGCACTAAGTGCCAATAGCAGGGAGAGGACCCAACGCACTTTTGCAGTACACCAATGGATCGCGCTCTTGATCCGAGAATTCGATATGCGTAACTTCACCAACCAAGATGCCATGATCTCCTCCATCATAAAGTGCATGGTGGCGGCACTCTAAATAGGCAAGGCATCCTTGGATTTTTGGACTTCCACCTGGACCTTGTGAAATCTCAAGACCAGCGGTTTTATCCATATCAGATTTCGCAAACTGCCACGCTAAAGCGGACTGATCACCCGCCAGCAAATGAATACTAAAATAACTCGCCTCAGTCAGAGGCTGATAACACTCGGCATCTTTGGCGGGACACATCAACACTAATAAGGGGTCGAGTGAGACCGAGCTAAACGCACTGGCGGTCATCCCAACGACCTCGCCTGCCTCTGAATAAGCCGTCGTTACCGTGACGCCAGTCGGGAATGAGCCCATGGCTTGTTTAAATTGCTCTTGTGAAACTGTCATCCGCCTGCCTTTTTGGCCTGAAACCCTTTGTCTTTGAGAAAAGAAAGGATGAGCTCAACATGATCGCCTTGGATTATGATCTGACCATCTTTCACTGAACCACCGGTACCGAGTCGTTGTTTGATGGCTTTACCTAACGATTTCAACTCTGCATCTCCACCTGGGACATCCCAGACCACGGTCGCTTCCTTACCACCGCGGCCCTTCGTTTCGCGTCGGACGCGACACACTGAATCATCCGGATTGACCGGATGAGAGGGTGCTGAGTCGGATCGGAATCGACCCGACTCGGTTGAATACACGAGCCGAGTCTCTTTAGGCATTTACAGTTCTTCGAGTCTGGATTCGATATCAGGACGCGCCATCGCCCGAATCAAATCATTAATACCAACAACACCAATCACATTTCCGTGATCGTCAGTGACGCGTGCCTGCGACGACGGTGATTCCGTCACCAACTGCGCCGCGTCTTCAACCAACATCTCACCAGATAACTCAGGACCAGCCTTGTCATTTGGCGCCTTCATGATGGTCTTCAACTGAATCACGCGGCCACGATTGATGTCTTTCGTGAAGTCGGCAATATAGTCGTCTTTGGGTTTCAGCACAATTTGCTGAGGCGTGCCCTGCTGGATCACTTCGCCATCACGCAAAATCGCAATTTGATCGCCGATCCGGAGGGCTTCCTCCAGATCATGAGTGATAAAGACAATGGTTTTGTGCAGTTCCTGTTGCAAATCCAAGAGAATATTTTGCATATCCGTCCGAATCAACGGATCCAAGGCACTAAACGCCTCATCCATCAGGAGAATATCTGCATCTGTCGCGAGGGCCCGTGCAAGACCGACACGTTGCTGCATACCCCCTGACAGTTGACCCGGATAATTATCCTCGTAGCCAGCTAAACCAACGCGCTCAATCCAATGGGATGCGTGTTTTTCAGCCTTTTTTTCAGCCATTCCTTGGATCGCAAGACCGTAAATGGTGTTCTCCATCACGGTTCGATGTGGCAGTAAAGCGAACTTCTGAAAGACCATAGATGCGCGATTGCGTCGAAAGTCGCGAAGCGTTTTCTCATCCATCGACAACACATTCTCGCCATCAATCCACACTTCACCCGCTGTCGGCTCGATCAATCGATTGATGTGCCGGATCAGAGTGGATTTCCCAGAGCCAGATAGCCCCATCACCACCTGAATGCCTTTAGCAGGCATTTTGAGATTGATGTCACTCAAACCCAAAACATGATTGTACTGATCGTTCAGGTCATCTTTCGTCACCCCATCACGAACCTTCTGTAACATCGTCTGAGGGTCATCTCCAAAAATCTTATAGAGATGTTTGATTTCAATTTTAGTTTCCACTTTATTCGCCCTGGCCTCCGCGATAGCTTTGGAGACGCTTGCCATAACTTTGGCTGACTCGATCAAAAATGATGGCTAAAGCAACGATTGCCAGTCCATTTAAAAGGCCCATCGCCAAATATTGGTTCGAAATCGCCTTTAGAACCGGTTGTCCAAGACCTGTCACTCCAATCATTGAGGCAATCACGACCATCGCCAGTGACATCATGATCGTCTGATTCACACCTGCGAAGATATTCGGTAGTGCTAATGGAATTTGTACCTGCGTGAGCTTTTGCCAAGGACTTGCACCAAAGGCATCAGCGGCCTCTAGCACTTCTTTGTCAACCAAACGAATCCCCAGGTTTGTCAGCCGAATCATCGGAGGAATTGCGTATATGACGACCGAAATCAGCCCAGGGACTTTACCAATTCCTAAAAGCATGACCACTGGAATCAAATACACAAAACTCGGAATGGTCTGCATCACATCCAAAATTGGAGTAACGATCGCCTGCGCTCGGTCCGAGCGAGACATCAGAATTCCAATTGGTAGTCCGAGGCCAATGCAAAGCATAGTACACACAAGGATAATACTTACTGTACTCATCGTATCTTCCCACATACCGAGGAATCCGATGAAAAATAAGCTGATCGATGAACCAATCACTACTTTCAGGCTACGACTGGCAAACCATGCAAGCGCTGCAACGATCAGAATAAAAAGCGGCCAAGGAGTAGCCAAGAGTAGCTTTTCCAGCCAAATTAGAAATTGCAGTAGTGGTTCAAAAAAACCCTCTATGTCCTCACCGTAGGTTCGAGTGAAATCCTTAAAGCCCTGATCAATAGACTTTCGAAAATCACGCATATCACGACGACCAAGCTCTGGGAATTCAGTTAACCAGTCCATAGTTTTTCTCTACACAAAAAAAGCGACCAAGCATGTAGCTTAGCCGCTTTCGTTATTTCTATCTTAAAGAGATTTTTTAATCAGCGCCGCTGCGTCTTTAGAGACCCAAGTTGACCATGTCGATTCTTCATTGAGCAGAAACTCAATCGCAGCCTCTTCTCCGGAAGCTTGATTGTCGTGCATGTAACTCAGATACTTGTTTAACAAATCTGCATCAAAGGTTCGGTTAGCAACATATGCCGCGGCTTCTGGAGCTCGGCTCGTGAAATCAACTTGTGCCAGCGAAACAACTTCAGAAACTGTCCATGTGCTCCGCTTTGGCGAATCGCATTCTTCGACAGGTTTCACGATGCAGTTATCCCAATGATCCTGATCGAATCCAGAATTAAAATCCACCAACTTTAAGTTATACTTCCCCGCCAGAGTTGTTGGCGCCCAGTAATACCCCAACCAGTTTTCACCGCGTTCACTTGCCTTTACGATCGACCCATCAAGACCAGCGCCAGAACCCGTATCAATCAGCTTCCATCCCTTTGCTTCCATGTCAAATGCTCGGAACAAGTTATTGGTCGCCAGCTGACATCCCCAGCCTGAAGGACAGGTGTGCAACCCACCCATCGATGGGTCTTCTGGATGAGGAAAGAGATCCGGACGCGCAATAATATCATCTATCGTTTTTAATTCCGGATGCGCTTTCGCCGCGGCTGCGCTCATCATCCAGCCCTCACCGGCTCCAGTGATTGGATTCGGATTGAGCTTGGTCAAGCGCTTCTCTTCGACGGCTGAATTAATCGCCACGGCAGCTGCATTTGCCCAAAGCTCTGAGGCAATATCTGGTGTTCCTTTTTCGGTCATCGACGTGATCTGAGGCATTGTCCCAGCCGTCAAATATTCCACATCGCACTGATACCCCTCACTCATGATCAATCCGTCGAGCCGTGCTAAAAATTCCCCACTTGCCCAATTCATTTCTCCAATCACGACTTTTCCGCAATCAGCTGCAAATGTTTGCGCACCTGACAGTAACGCACCCGCCGTCAGTGCTGCACCAATCAGTTGTTTCATGTAACCCCCAGAGGTTTTTCTCATTTTATGTACAAAATATGTTTCACCTACGAAACGTTTATGTAGTCTACAGAAACCTTGGCACTTATACAAATTAGAATAAAAACAGTTATTTATGCTATTTGTCGAAAAAATAGAAAAAATTCATGTAAAAAAATTACTTTGATGTCAAAATTTTAGACGTGAAAAATAATTGCGGTAGTTTTCCAACTGAATCCACAATACCGAAGTTAAATGAAGGAGTCGTCAAACAGCGTGCAGACACAGAATCTTGAAACAGAGGTATTAGTGGCGCTTCGGCGTATTGTCCAAGCCATTGATCAGCACTCCAGTCGACTCGGCAAAGAGTTTGGCCTGACAACACCACAATTATTGGTCTTGCAGACAGTAGCGACGACTCAAGAGCAACCCATTCGTGCGATCAGTGCTGAGGTGAACCTGTCTCAAGCAACAGTGACATCGATTGTGGATCGGCTCGAGCGGCGCGGACTCCTCGAACGACAACGCTCGGGCATTGACCGACGCAAAGTCTTTCTGGTCATCACCGACGCTGGCAAAGAACTGTTAACCAAAGCTCCCAAACCACTCCAAGAAAATTTCTTGCATCGGTTCGAGCGACTCCGTGAATGGGAGCAACATCAATTGGTGTTTGTTTTGAAGCAAGTTGCAGAAATGATGGGAGCTCGCCATATCGACGCTGCTCCCCTGCTAGACCGAGGCGAAGTTACCCGCGGCCACCTGACGCCAGAAACTCCGCCTGATTCGGAGCCAACTGTCCCAGTTGGTAATCCATAAAAGCTTTTTTCAACTCGCCTTCTGTGGACAACACGAACGGTCCATGACGGGCGATTGGCTCATTGAGCGGTGCGGACGATAACAACAGTCCGCGCCCAACCCCCTCGATTAACACACTGCCTGTTCCCTCTAATATCGCCATATCACCGTCTTCGATCGCTTCATCAGCAACTGATAACTCACCCTCAAAGCAAAACAAAATGGTCGTTTCACCGTCAGTTAATGGAATGGTTGTCTGACCGCCATTGGGCGCAACATCAACCATCAATACCGGCAGATGCGTTGTCGCAGGACCCACGTGTCCAAAGAGCTCGCCGGCCACCAAACGATAGTCAACGCCATCTTTTTCAAACTCGGTGATCTCAGATCCCGGAATGTCTTGATACCCAGGATCAGCCATTTGCAATCGCTGCGGAAGATTCAACCAAATCTGAAATCCCCAAAGGCTACCGTCCGTTTGCTCTGGCATTTCTGAGTGCAAAATCCCTCGGCCCGCAGTCATCCATTGCACCGCACCGTCTTCCAATAGACCTGCATTCCCGTTGGAATCCCGATGACGCATTTTCCCTTTCAACATATAAGTCACCGTCTCAAACCCCCGATGCGGATGCGGAGGGAAGCCTGCAACATATCCCGATGGATCATCGTTTCGAAAATCGTCGAACATCAAAAACGGATCCACATAGTCTGCGCCAGGGACTCCAATGACTCGACGGATATCAACACCTGCCCCATCCGAGACGCGTCGACCATTAACTACTCGTGCAATTGAACGCATGACTCTTTCCTTTTTCCTGTTTGCCCATACTCTAATGCCTAAATTCACGTTTCAAAGTGCTTTGCGGCCATCAATTTCAATCCGTAATGGCACGAATACAAGGAGCCCTCATGCCACAACTGACCTGTATCAACCCAAATGAACAAGCCATCGATGTGTCATTTGAACTGGGCGAAACCATTCTTCAAGCAACCTATCGCGCAGGCGTCGATGGAATCTTGGCAGAATGTGGTGGTGGCTGTTCATGTGCGACCTGCCATGTCATTCTGAACGCAGAATGGGATGGAACACTCGAAGAACCCAGTGTTCAGGAAGCAGATATGCTTTCTTTTGCCGTTGATCCAACACCCTATTCGCGACTCGCATGCCAAGTTCAACTGACTGATCAGCATGAGGGTTTAACGCTCGCAGTTGCCAAACGCCAATATTGATGAGACTCGGGATCGTCGGTGCGGGACAAGCCGCGTGCACACTGATCGCCGAACTAATCCGCGGCGACTTCAAAGGCGATATTTTGGTCTTTAACGGTGAACCCCACGCCCCCTACCAACGCCCGCCTTTGTCCAAAAACTGGCTCAAAACCTCCAATGACCCAACATCACTTCGGCTTCTCCCAGAACCGCTCGAAACACACCCATCGATTCAATGGATCCAAGCATCTGTTCAGTCGTTATCCCCTGATCGAGGGTTACTCACCACAGATCTGGGGACTTATTTGGTTGATCACCTGGTGCTGGCAACTGGCACGACAGCCATCAAGCCCTCGTTTCCGGGGCTTGCCTCTGAATCGATTCATGTCGTCAGAACCTTGGATCATGCACAAAGACTGAAACAAAGCCTCGAGGGCGTCACCAACATCACCATTATCGGCGCAGGCTTTTTGGCCTTTGAGCTCGCCTCGAGTCTCGCAGATCCATCACGAACCATCCGGATTCTAGCCAAAGGCATCCGGGCGCTCCCACAAATCGCCGTGAAAACCGCCGACCGTCTGGTTGATCAGGCGCCCGCCTTGATCCGAGTCGGCGTTGAGATTGAACGCTTCGATGAAACTACGCAGGCCTTAGTCACGAACCATGGATCGATTCCATCCGATCTCGTCATCGCAGCCATCGGTGCGCAACCCAATGACGCACTGGCCACAGCCTGCGGTCTCGGATCAAGCGACGGCATTCCGGTCGATGAGTTCATGCAAACCGCTCACCCTAAGGTCTCTGCCATCGGCGAAGTCAGTCTTCACCACCAACCACACCTCAACCGTATTCAACGCATCGAATCGATCTCTGAAGCCAATGATTCGGCATGCATTTGCGCCAAACGACTGCTCGGACATCCAGAGCCCTTTCAGGCGACCCCTTGGTTCTGGTCTGATCAGGGCAACGCGAAACTGCAAATCGCAGGGCTCTGTGACCGCACCGATGACGAAACCTGTTTGATTGAATCCACAACAGAGCTGGTCATGATTCGACATCAAGGCCAGCGGGTCACCGCCATTGAAGCGCTTAATTCCGCGAAAGAATTCATGGCAGCACGACGACTCTTGGATCAAGGTGACTTAGCGCTCGATGATCTTCTTCAGGCAGGCTCGGTCTTTGCCCGACTTCAGTCGTCTAGATCCTGAAGCTCACCCGGCATCTGTTTGGTTGAAGAGACGCCTAACGTTTTTAATTGCTCGGCTCGACGCACCAAATTTCCGCGGCCAGTCGATAGGCGCTGACCTGCTTTCTCAAAGGCCTCTTGAGACCGCCTGATCTTATCGCCCACATCTTGGAAGCTTTCGGCAAACAACACGAACTGATCGTAAAGCTTACCGCCAAGATCGGCGATTTGCCGCGTGTTTCGATTTTGATGCTCGATCCGCCAGACATGCTCGACCGTCCGCAATAATGCCAACAAGGTCGAGGGGGAAGCGATCACCACTCCTTGGGCGAGTGCATCGGTAAATAATTGCGGATGCGTTTCGAACGCTGCTGAAAACGCAGGCTCAACCGGGACAAACATGATGACAAAATCAACGGTCGTGATCCCAGGAAGCCCGGCATAATTCTTCCCTGATAACCCACGAACGTGCGCTTTCAGCGAGTTCGCATGTGCCTTTAAGGCATCGAGTCGTTCAGTATCATCCACCGCAGACATGGCACGTTCATAGTCTTTTAACGACAGCTTCGCATCAACGATCAAACACTTCTCATCCGGCAACGAGATCACCACATCTGGCTGCAATCTCGACCCTTCCTCGCCGGTAAAACTTTGCTGTCTCGAATACTCATACCCTTCGCGAAGCCCAGAAGTGCTCAAGACTTGCTCGAGCACCAGTTCACCCCAATTCCCGGCGGTTTTGTTCTCACCTTTCAGTGCACGCGTTAAATTGATCGCATCTTCAGACATCTTCTGATTGAGCGCTTTTAAGGAGACAATCTCCTGGCGGAGCGATACACGATCACGCGTCTCGTTTTCGTAGACTTCGTTAATCCGCTTTTTAAAGGTATCGAGCTCGGTCGACAGCGGTTTTAAGATTTGCGTCAGCGAGTCACTATGCTGTGAGGTCAATTCTTTCGCGCGTTCATTCAACAGCCGCTGAGATAGGGCTTCAAACTCAGCTTTCATCAACGCGGTTTTTTGATCCAAATCGGTATTGGCTTCTGATCGGGCAGCAAGTTCAGCTAACTCAGCTTTCGCGGACAGCCACAATTTTGCAAAGTAGGCAGAGAACCCGACGCCGAGAACTGCAATAACCGCCAATACCCCTGTGATTTCCATGTCTCAGATCTCCTCGTCCTCCGGTATGATGACATCCCAACGACAACCTCACCACCGGAGTCTTGATGGCAGATCGTGAAGATCATTTGTTTCAAACGCCTTTTGCTGGCGTTGGCGAATTTCGTTTCGACGAGAAGGTCGCTCAAGTGTTCCCCGATATGATTCGGCGAAGCGTCCCAGGCTATGGACAGGTCATTGGATCAAGTGCATTAATCGCCAAGCGCCATGCCAAACCTAATACCGCCATCTATGATCTCGGTTGTTCGTTGGGCGCGACAACACTGGCGATGGCCAACCAAGTGAGAACGGAAGGTTGTCGAATCATTGCGGTTGATAATTCCGAAGCCATGCTGACCCAAGCTCGACAGACGATGTCCGATCGCCTGCTTGATCCATTACCCATCGAATGGGTCTGTCACGACATCGTTGAGATGCCCTTTGAATCCTGTTCCGTCGTTGCCTTGAATTTCACATTACAGTTCATCGCGCTGGAAAAACGCATGCAACTACTGGCGTCAATCAACGAAGCCTTAGTGCCCGGAGGTGTTCTTATTTTGGCGGAGAAAGTGGTGCTTCAGAACACGAAGTCTCAACAAGCACTGACGGAATTACATCTCGATTTCAAACGCGCCAACGGATATTCCGAACTCGAGATCGCAGGAAAGCGTCAAGCCATCGAAAATGTCTTAATCCCAGAAACCTCAGAGGCACACATCAGTCGGCTCCACAACGCCGGATTTTCCGAGGTCACCGAATTTTTTCACTGCCTCAATTTTAAAGCTTGGATGGCAGTTGCATGATTGGAATTGACCATGCGTGGACGCACCAAGATCTCCCATGGCTTACAGCATTGGTCAATACGCATCAACCGCTGATTCATCGACGACTCAGTCATGGTGACTTAACTCGTTGGTCAAAGGCGCTCGCAGAAACACCCACCATCGAATCTGATCAGGCCATGTTTGGACGCTTCGTGGGTCTAGCCTCCATTCCACCGGACGCTGAGGCGTCGCTCCGATCAGTCCTCGAAAGATTGATGCCCTGGCGCAAAGGTCCATTTCAATTTGGTCCGATTCATTTAGAGACCGAGTGGCGCTCTGATCTGAAATGGGATCGACTGCAAGCCCATCTCGATCTCAACGGTCATCGTGTCCTGGATGTTGGCTCGGGCTCTGGCTATCACTTATGGCGGATGCTTGAGGCAGGTGCGTCAGAGGTCTTGGGCATTGATCCGAGCGTGTTATTTCATTGCCAATTCGCCTTGGTCAAGCACCTCCTCGGTAACCCGAAGGCTGCATCTCTGCCTGTCACTCTTGAAGAGTTCGACGCAGGGATTCTTGCCTTTGATACGGTATTTTCGATGGGTGTGCTGTACCACAGAAAAGACCCAATCCGTCATCTTGAGCAATTAAAGCGATGGATCAAACCAGGTGGCCATCTCATCCTTGAGACCTTGGTGATCGACGGCGATGAGACTGCCTGTTTGCTTCCACCCGATCGATACGCCCGGATGAATAACGTCTGGTTTTTACCCTCGGTTGCCGCGTTATCCCGGTGGCTCAGTCGTGTTGGGTTTCAAGACATCGAGTGCCTTGATGTCTCGATCACCACCACCGACGAACAGCGGAGAACTGACTGGATGCGATTTGAATCCTTTGAGCATGCGCTAGATCCCAACAATCCCGATCTGACTGTGGAAGGACTCCCGCGACCGACACGTGCAGCGCTCCGCGCTATCCTCCCCCAAGCCTGATCGAACCTCGCGTTTGCGAGCAAAATTATGCGACAATCGCGCCTTTCCCGACTGATGTCTCTGGAGTGACTTCAATGTTCCAACTCGACCTGGCTCCCGCCGATCCCATCCTTGGCCTCACTGAAACCTTTAAAGCAGATACTCATCCTGACAAAATCAATTTGGGTGTTGGCGTTTATCAGGACGCTACAGGTCAAACGCCGATCTTAGAAGCCGTCAAGCAAGCCGAGAGACGCTTGCTTGAGACTGAAACTAGCAAGAGCTACCTCTCGATCCCAGGTGTTCCGGAAGTCGCCAGCCATACGCAAGAACTTCTCTTCGGAGAGGGCCATGCCATCATTCGCGAAGGCCGTGCAAAAACCGCGCAAACTCCTGGTGGGACTGGTGCCTTACGTGTAGCCGCCGACTTTTTACAACGCGCAAGACCTCAAGCAACCGTCTGGCTTTCCAATCCAAGTTGGGCCAATCATCGCACCATTTTTGAGGCCGCCGGCTTCCCTGTGAAGGATTACCGTTACTACGATCGAGCGTCTCAAGGCCTGAATGGCGAAGGCTTTATGGCTGACTTAGAAGGCGTCGCAGATGGCGACGTCCTGATCCTTCACGGTTGTTGCCACAACCCATCCGGTATCGATCTTGACCAAGCCGCCTGGGAAGCGATCGCGCATCAGGCGACTGCGAAAAATTTGGTCTGTCTGGTCGACTTTGCCTATCAAGGATTTGGTGAAGGCTTAGAAGAAGATCGATCTGGTCTTCATGTTCTGCTCAACGCTGGCTTAGCCGTTTTGGTTGCCAGCTCGTATTCCAAGAACTTCGGTCTGTACAACGAGCGGATCGGCGCAATTACCGTTGTGGAAGAGACTGCTGAAGAAGCGGTCAATGCATTCAGTCATATTCAGGCAGCAATCCGAGCCATTTACTCAAGCCCACCTGCTCATGGCGGTAAAATTGTTGCAACCATCCTCAGTGATGAGTCGTTGAAAGCACTGTGGATTCAAGAGTTGGCTGAGATGCGCGCTCGGATCAAACACATGCGCCAAGCCTTTGTACAGGGCATGACTGATCGCCAGCAAACCGTTGACTTCGATTTTATCAACCACCAAAAAGGGATGTTCAGTTTTTCAGGGCTCAGCCAAGACCAAGTCCTGAAACTCCGTCATGACAATCACATCTACATCGTCGGCTCTGGTCGCATCAATGTCGCAGGAATCACGCCTGCGAATATCGATCCTCTCTGCGATGCGATTGCAAAGGTCCTTTGATGGCGCACTACGATGTTTATGGTCTCGGCAATGCTCTTGTTGATACCGAATACCACGTCTCAGATGCGCTGCTTGAGGCACTGGGCGTCGAAAAAGGCATGATGACCTTAATCGATGACTCGCAGTTGATCGGTCTCGAAGAACAACTGCGTAATCAGGCCGTCTTGAAAAAACAGGCGTCCGGAGGGTCTGCCGCGAATTCATTGATTGCTGCGGCCAACTTTGGATCTCGCGTGTTTTATAGCTGCAAAGTCGCCGACGATGAACTAGGTGCTTTCTATCATCAAGACTTAGTCGAATCCGGGGTCGCCACCAACCTTGATCAAATCCGAGAAGCGGGCACGACCGGCCGCTGCTTGGTCATGGTGACCGACGATGCGGAACGAACGATGAATACCTTTCTGGGAATCACTGGTGACCTGGGTGCCCATGAGCTTGACGAAGACGCCCTGAGAGCTTCTGACATGCTCTACATTGAAGGCTATTTGGCCAGTTCAGAGAAGGCGCGAGAAGCCGCGATCCGTGCGCATCAAATCGCTAAAGAAACAGGCATTAAGATCGCACTGACATTCTCAGACCCTGCCATGGTTACCTATTTTAAAGATCAAGTCACAGACATGGTCGGTGATGGCGTGGACTTACTGTTTTGTAACGAGCAGGAGGCCATGACTTGGACTGGACTGGCATCCATTGAAGACGCACTGTCAGCACTCTCAAATACTGCGAGGCAATGGGTATGCACCCGCGGCAAAGATGGTGCCTCGGTGTTTGATGGACAGACGCGCATCGATGTTCCTGGTCGGACTGTGACACCCGTTGATACGAACGGTGCCGGCGATATGTTTGCAGGGGCGTTTCTGTTTGGACAAGCCAATGGCTGGGATTTTGAACGATCTGCACGCTTTGGCGTACATGCGTCGGGATACTTAATTACGCAGTATGGACCGAGGCTCGGACTGGCAAGCCATGCGGTCCTTCTTGAGGAATTTGAGGCGACTCAATAAGTCGCCTCACACCATCACAATTGGTGGCGATTGATGAACTTCCAAAGCATCGGAAGTGTTGCGGTCGCCAATGCCACCTTGACCAAATCACCGAATAAAAATGGCGTCATCCCAAAAGCGACGGCCTTCTCCATGCCCACGAAATTCGAGAGCCATACCAATCCGCAGGCATAAATGACCACGTTACCTGCAACCATCGCAACCGCAGTTCCAATTGCAGAGCGGTCCAATCCACGCTCAGCTAGCCAACCGGTGACCGCAGCCGCTAACGCAAAGCCCACGAGATATCCACCGGTAGGACCAGCCATGTACAAAAGACCAAGGCCTTTTTCAGGTGTTCCAGCAAACACTGGCAATCCCATGGCTCCTTGAGCCAGGTACGCCAACACTGTGGCAAAGCCCATCCGCCAACCGAAGGCAACACCAATCAACAAAACCACTAACGTCTGAAGGGTCATTGGAACTGGATAAAATGGAACCTGAACCTTCGCTGACAGCGTCAAGACCATTGAGCCTGCTAACACCAAAAGGAGTGTCCGCACCTGGCTCTGACCCCTGTCCATCAGTGCATCAATCAATACCAAACGCTGTGCTTGCAACATACTTCTACCTTTCAACATGAAACATTTTCAGGGCATTGAAGAGCAAATTGGAGGACTCGTCAATTCTATGAAGGTCACAAAACTTTACAGCGAACCCTGCATCCAGTGCCAAAACAAGACTCGACAGTTATTGTGTCATCTCTGTCGGCGGCATCTCCAAGTCGGACCATTCGAGATCAATTCACTCACAGAAGCCTGGTTTCTCGGCAATGAGACCATCATGCAACTCATCCGTCACTACGATCGAACTGGCCAACGCCGGGCTCTCAGTCCAATCGTGCAAAAGATCATCCCTCTCCTTCCGAGACAAGCCAGGGTTTGGATCGCACCCTCTGATGACTATGTCTTAGATGCTCTTGTCAAAACAATCATGGACCATGACCCAGCCCATGCAGTCACGACGCGGCATCGCCATGGCTTCAGACAGATTCAGCTATGTCGTTATCCACCAAAGGAACCCACTCAACCGACGCTCTGCCTAATGACCCATTAATGGGAATTCACCAAAGGCCACGGAGGGTCTGGGCTAAAACCGAGGCAACGAAAAACATTCAGGGTGGAGCGAATGGTGCCGTCTGGCATCACCTGCGATACTTCTCCTAGGTCTTGAAACTCAAGACAACGCCTGGCCAATTGCTCGGAGTACTGGCCGATGTGAACCAATGAAGGGTAAGGCCGATTCAAAACATCCCAATTGTCATATTGGTTTCGTCTGCGTGTCACGCTCGGAATCACTTGCCCTGTTGGCGACAGATATCGCCGATCATGATCGATATCCGATGGCCAAAAATATAAGGCCCAGGCCAACGTTGAGTAATGATCGGTGGTCACTACCTCTGTCGGACCAGCGCGCTCGGCAGCCGCCTCAACTACACGATCCCAACCTCTGATCTTTTGAAACGGATCCTGGTTCATACTTAATCCCAATGCATAGGGATAAATCAGTGCGACCAAAATGCCCATCTGAACCGTGCCCGCAATCAAGGTATTGGCGGGGGACCAACGCATCCGCATCGCAAAAATCATCAACAACACAGGCACAAGAGGCAACACCCAGTTTAAAAGCACTTCGCCCATGAATCCTTTGATGACAAACAGCACAATGAGTGCGCAGAAACTGTATCGAAGCATGTCCCGAACCGCTTCTTCACGTTCGTTCGCCAAATCATCAAGCTTGACCTTTAACCCACCAAACAGCGACAAAAGCATCACCGGAATCGCCGAGACCAGGACGATTGGAATCCAATCAATCGTATGCCAAAGGCTATCGTTCTCAGAATCCACATGGCCAAACTCATGCGAGAGGTGGGCAAACTCATGATCTAAATTCCACAGAATCCAAGGAGTCATGACAAAGCCACATAAGAGCGCCCCCAGATAGGGCCCCGGGGTAAAAATGAGTCGCGGACACCGTATCACCACCCAAGGCAAGATCGACAAAGGCACCAGTGCGATCGATAACTTCGCAAGCGCCCCCAAGCCAAGCGAGGCACCCAGTAACAGCCACCAAAGCTCAGTTTGCTGGTTCGGTCGACAATGCAAAATCGAGGCAAACGCACACAAGGCCAGCAACATGAAAAAGAGTAGCCAAATATCCGTGGTATGCACCATGCCCAACGCAAAAATCATCGGGCTGGTGACAAAAAGGATCAATAATCGACGCCCAGCCTCTTGGTCAAAACCGGCAAGTCGGCCCAACCACACCAAAAGAACACCGGATAGTAGCCAAGCAATCCAGGCGGGAAGCCTGACTTGAACCAGTTGTGGAAGCCACTCGATCCCATGGGTGAGCGACTGAACCGCTGTCACCAACGGGCCTTTGGTTTGATAACTTAAATCTGGATGGGCAAGCCAAGTGGTGTATTGCGCTTCATCAAAATGGACCGGAACAGCGCCAAGGCTCAAGACAATGAGCCCGACCAAACCAACCAAAAGAATCCAAATGCGCACTTACAGATTTTGCTCCGCATAAGAGGCCAAACGCGAGCGCACGACACCTTCCAAATGCTGTGTTGAGGCTCCCGACCAACCTTTGAATCGTTCAACCACATAGGTCAACCCGGAGGTTAACGCGGTGAGATAGTTGCTGTCGATCTGCGCAAGATTCCCCAAACACACAATTTTTGAGCCTTTGCCACACCGAGTAATGATGGTCTTGAGTTGCTGCGGGGTTAAATTTTGTGACTCATCCAGCAAAATCATCGCATCCTGAATCGAGCGACCCCGAATAAAATTCAACGATTTAAACTGAATATTGCCTTTTTCCAGGGCAAATCGAATCGACGCTTCCGGATTATCATCATGCTCATGAAGTGCCTCTAGATTGTCATGAATCGCCGCTAACCATGGCATCATTTTTTCTTCTTCCGTACCTGGGAGGAAACCGATGTCTTCCGCCACAGGTGGCGTCGACCGGGTGACCACAATCTTCGAGTAGCGTTTTTGCTCAACCACCATCTCAAGTGCGCAGGCCAGTGATAATAGCGTTTTTCCAGACCCTGCCGCCCCAATCAACAGGTTCAGATCAAGGCCTGGGTCCAACAAGGCATGCATTGCCATTCCCTGATACACATTGAGCGGACGAATACCCCAAGCTTCCATCTCTTCCAGTCGGTGACGACCAATATCCAACAACACCACAGAATCGTCTTCGATTTGACTGATGCGTGCGGCGAACTCATCGGTGGAATCAATCACATACTGATTGGCATAAATTTCTTCCGTAAATATCTTTTTCGGGACTCGATGGTAGGTTTTCGCCCCTTCGCTCCAAGAATCCACATCGGACACCAACGTCCAAAATTCAGTGTCAAATTCCAAGTGACCCGACGGGAGCAATTCCACGTCGCTGACCAACTGATCCCGCCGATAATCCTCGACGCGATTCAAACCGGCGCCCAAGGCTTTTAAGCGCATATTGATGTCTTTGGTCACCAGGATCACTTCTCGCGATGGATCGCTATTTTGAATCTCAAGCGCGCAATTAATGATCCGGTTGTCATTGGACTCAATGTCATCAAGCCGACCTTTTGATTCATCAGCGAGCGGTGAGCGATGAATCGCTAAGGTCCCCAATTGCGTACCACTGTCTCCCTTCAAGGCAATTGGGATCTCGACTCCACGCGCGATCGCCTCTGGGGTGGAATGCCCGAGCACCTCATCAATCATCCGAATCGCCGAGCGTGCTTCAGCAGCGACATTTTTCTTCCGATCTTTAATATCATCCAGCTCTTCAAGGACAGTCATCGGAATCACCGCTGCATGTTCATGAAAATTGAATACACTCATCGGATCATGCAGAAGAACGTTAGTATCCAGTACGAAGGTTTTTTTGGTCATGGAATGGCGGGCCCCAGGCAAGTCATTAACAGTATTACTATGGCAGAGTGTCACGTTTAAATCACAATTCGATGACACTATATGACATTCAAACATCACAACGTGACTAGGGAGTACAGGATGAACCGATCAATCCTCACAGCAATCAGTATCAGCCTTTTAACATTGGGGCTCACCGGTTGCGTCTCAGGGCTTCAGGGCAGCACCTATTCGAGGTCAGAAGCCCGACAAGTCCAAGAAGTCGAATTTGGCACAGTCTTAAGCACCAACCCTGTGGTGATCGAAGGCAAACAATCCGGAGCAGGGCAATTACCCGGCGCCATCATCGGTGGGGTTGCGGGATCATCAGTTGGCGAGGGCAAAGGCCAACAAATCTTTACGATCCTAGGTGCAGTTGGCGGAGCGGTCGTCGGAAGCATGATTGAAGAACAAGCCACGCGAACACAGGGCCTCGAACTCACCATCAAGATGGACTCAGGAAAAACCCTTTCGATTGTGCAGGAAGTCGATAACGTTAACGTCTTCCGTGAAGGACAGCGGGTTCGGGTATTGACACAAGGAGCACTGGCTCGCGTCTCACCGGAATAAATGTCCTAACGCCTCCTCAAGATCAGGGTGATCAAATTGAAAACCCTGATCGAGCGCGCGCTTTGGGATGACCGCCTGTCCTTGAAATAACAAATCCGCAAGTTCCCCCAACACCATCCGCATCGGAAATTCAGGCACTCTAAGAACGGTTGGACGTTTCAGCACACGACCAAAGGTTTGGGTGAATTCTTGATTACTCACCGGGTGTGGACTGGTGGCGTTATAGGCGCCGGCATCAGGAGTCCCAGACGTCAGCCAACGGATCATGGTCACTAAGTCATCCCGATGAATCCATGAAAACTGTTGGCGACCGTTCCCCAGAGGCCCACCGAGGCCGAGCTTAAATGGCAACTCCAGGCGGCCCAAAAACCCACCTGGACGGCCAAGCACGACGCCGATTCGTAATTTGTAAACTTTGGTTTGATCAGTCCCCAGCCGATCGATTGACGCCTCCCAATCTGCACACAAACGGGCTGCAAAATCCCATCCAGGCGCGTGGTCTTCGGTGACTTCCTGAGTCTGGGGTCCATAGTAACCAACAGCACTTCCCGAGATCACCACAGATGGCTCACCGGGGAGCGAATTGAAATGCTTGACTAACGCATCGGTCACCGCGATCCGAGACGCGCGCAGGACTCGCTTTCGGCGATCGGTCCACCGGGACTCCGCAATCCCTTCACCGGACAAATTAATCACGCACTCAGGCATGACTGTGACCTGCTCTATGTCACTGATCCACTGGATCGATGCAGCAATTGTGGAGAACCGTTTGGCCGCCTTGTTCGGATCACGCGTCAGGCAGATCAGCGAATGACCATCATTCAGCAATGCAGGCAGTAGCGCGTCGCCCACAAACCCAGTAGCACCGGTTAAAAGAATTTGCGCCATGATCACTCCCCCCATTGCGACTGACGATTGGTTTCGTCACACTGACAGTGTTTGGGCAAAGAGGTGCATGTGCAAGGCATCAGCGACATTATCAAAAGAATCGCGATCATCGGATGCGTAGCCATGGGCACGGTAACAGCGGCGACCGCTGATTCCTTTACCCGAGCATGGGTCTCGGTCGAACGAACCGGAAAAATCAGTCACGCTCTGAAAAATGCCTGGCAACGCTCCCCGCTTTATCCCGAACTCATTGCTGAGTCGACGGAAAAACGTCTGGGATCTATTTCTGCGCAAGACCTCGAAACTTTAATGGCGCAATATCCCGATAGTGCAGCCATTGCCAACCTGCGTTGGAAAAAGCTATTTCGACTCGGCCGAGCCAACTGGCACAAAGACTTTCTCTTCCTCTACCGACCAACCGATAGCGTTGAGCTGAATTGTTACAAGCTCGAAGCGCGCTACCGCCTCAAGCAAGCCAAAGATGCCGATCATCGCGAGGCAGTTCGCTTGTGGACCCATGGAAAAAGCCAGCCAAAAGCCTGCGACACCCTATTTTCATTGATTCAACAACGTGGATTGATCACGAAGGAAGTTCGTCTTCGCAGGATTGATCATGCACTGGAGAAACGTCAGCTTCAGTTGGCGAGATGGCTTGCCAAGCCCTTGGATCAATCTGCCACCAAGCACATCAATGCTTGGGCTCAGGCGCGCAGGCAGCCTGCTGCATTTTTGACCAAACAAGCTGCCCAATTTCCAGAATGGGTGGATATGGCCGCATCACGACTCGCGAGCCGCAATCCCGACCGACTCCTCGAATTGATCAAAAATCGGGAGATTCCTGATGCTGTCAGAGAACAGGCCATTTTAGGCGCAGCACGGACCATGGCGATCAACTTAGATCCCGCGGCTGCTCCACTGCTTCGCATGGACCTTCCATCACACCCGATCTTGAACCATTGGCGGGTGCGATATTTTATTCACTTCCAAGAATGGGCCGATGTCCTGACAGCAATTTCTCAGCTCGCCCAAGAAGAGCGCAACGAAATTGAATGGAATTATTGGGCCTCCCGAGCATTGGCGATGACCGGAAACTCAGATCTCGCATTTGAAGGATTTCGCAAGGTTGCCGAATCCAACTCCTGGTATGGATTCTTAGCTGCTGACTATCTGGGGATTGCTTACAACCTCGCACCAAAAACCAAACGCCCACCCGAAACATTGATCGCAAAGGTCAATGAGAGAGCCGATGTCACCGTCGCGCGGCTCTTGTTTGAAGAGGGGCTGACCGTCATGGCTCGCAGACAATGGGACTTTGTCACGGGACGATTGGATGAAGAAGAACAAAAAGCAGCAGCTGTCCTTGCCAACCGCTGGAATTGGCACTCGCGGTCTGCAGTCACCGCCCATCAATCAGGACTCACCGATGATTACGAACTACGCTACCCGCTCGCTTTTGAGAAACCCCTGAAGAATGCGGCCAAACGCCACGATATTTCGCTATCTTGGCTGTCTGGGCTGATGCGGTCAGAAAGTCTGTTCATGCATGACATCCGAAGTCCTGCAGGCGCCCTTGGACTGATGCAAGTGATGCCAAGAACTGGTCGCCAAACCGCCAAAGAGCTCAATCTCAGGTGGCGGGGTAATAACACCCTCATCAATCCATCCACGAATATCCGGATCGGCAGTTATTATCTGGCCAAACAGCTCGAACGATTTGGCCATCCAGCTCTGGCCACAGCGGCTTATAATGCGGGACCGCATCGTGTGAAACAGTGGATGCCCGATGAATCGATGCCTCTGGATGCCTGGGTGGCTTCGATTCCCTTTACTGAAACTCGAAATTACGTTCAACGTGTACTCTCCGCACAAGTGATCTACGAGTGGCGCTATAATGGTGCAATCACGCGGTTGGAATCAGTCGCAGCATCGCAAATTACAAAAAAGGAATAACCCATGGATTGGCTAGTCCAAGTCGAACAGGGCTCACTTGGCCTTGGCGCCTTGATCGTGCTTCTATCATTTGCGTTCTATATCAAGCGAACAGGTGATTATAAAGCCGTGATCTTTTTCTGGCAGAAACGTCTCGAGTTGACCCGCCAGGAATTTGTCGTGAACCGGATTGGTCTTGGCCTCATGATCTTGGGTGTCGTTGTGCGACTTGTTTACCACACCTTCTTTATCGGAGCCTGAGGATGTCTGATTCAAACACCACACCATCATTTGAAGCTAAACTCGCAGAGCTCGAGGCGCTTGTCCGCCAGATGGAACAAGGGTCCATGCCACTGGACACCTCTCTGGAAGCCTTTGAAAAAGGCGTCAAGTTAGCAAAAGAGTGTCACGCAATCCTGGATACGGCTTCTCAGAAAGTCACTGAAATCAAACAGTCTGGCGAAGAAGCGCCTTTTGATCCGGAGGCCTGAACGCATTGGATCAAGATTGGCTCGACCACATTCGAATTCGGATTGATGCAGCATTAGACCATGCACTTGGCACCCATTTGGGCGACTCCAAGCTCTTAGAGGCCGCCAGATATAGCGTCCTTCGGGGCGGTAAACGTTTGCGCCCGGCATTAGTCTATGCGGCAGCCGAAGCAGTCGGCGCCTCCCAAGATTCAGCAGACGCAGCTGCGATCTCGGTTGAACTGCTCCACGCCTACTCACTGATCCATGATGATTTACCCGCCATGGATGATGACGCATTACGCCGGGGTCAACCCACAACGCACATCGCCTTTGATGAGGCGACCGCGATTTTGGCGGGTGATGCACTGCAAGCACTAGCCTTTTCGATTCTTGGCCAAGACGATTCGCGAACCGATGCCCACCGCGTGAAACAACTCAGGCTCTTAGGTGATGCTGTGGGGTTTCAAGGCATGGCCCTGGGGCAAGCCATCGATTTGGAATCGGAAGGCAAGGCAGTCTCTCTTGATGCCTTAAAAGCGATGCACGCAAAAAAAACCGGTGCACTGATCACTGCCAGTCTGCTGATGGGCGCGGCCTGTGGCGAACCGAGCGACTCTGACTGGGATGCACTCGCAGAAGCCGGTGAAGCGATCGGTTTAGCCTTTCAGATTCAGGATGACATTCTCGATGAGACCGTTTCGACAGAAACGTTAGGAAAGACACAGGGTCGCGACCAAATGCTCGGTAAATCGACTTTTCCAAGCTTGATGGGCATCGAAGCCAGTGGACAAGAAGCTTCTGCATTAGTCGAAATTGCCCTCAACGCCCTTGCGCGGATCGACAAAGACACCACCATGTTAGAAACATTAGCGCGATTAAGCGTGGAGCGAACGAATTAATGCCATCCATGAAACTCTTCCACACCATCCCGGGTGAACGCCCGAGTATTCCATTACTGGAAGGCATCAACTCACCGAATGATCTGCGTTCATTACATCGAGAACAACTCCGGCAGGTGGCTGATGAAGTCAGAGAGTATCTGCTGTACTCCGTTGGCATCTCAGGGGGCCACTTTGGGGCCGGGCTTGGAGTGGTCGAACTGACTGTGGCCTTGCATTTCTGTCTGGACACACCCTTTGACCAACTGGTTTGGGATGTTGGTCATCAGGCCTACCCGCACAAAGTCCTGACTGGGCGTCGTGAGCAGCTCACCACCATCCGTAAAGAAGGAGGCCTCGCAGCCTTCCCAGATCGCAAAGAAAGCCCTTACGATACCTTTGGCGTTGGACACTCGAGCACCTCCATCAGTGCCGCCCTTGGAATGGCACTGGATGCGAAAATCACTCAATCCAGTCGTCGGCATGTGGCGGTGATTGGTGATGGCGCTTTAACGGCAGGCCTCGCTTTTGAGGCGCTCAACCATGCTGCGAGTGAAAAAGCCAATCTGCTTGTGATCCTCAATGATAACGATATGTCGATTTCAAGAAATGTCGGTGGTATTCGGGATTACCTCGCCAAACTCCTATCATCCAAAGCCTACACACGAAGCCGTGATGAGGCCCGAAAACTGCTCGAACCCCTGCCGCCACTGGCCCAGTTTGCCAAAAAAACCGAAGAGCATCTCAAAGGAATGGTCAGCCCAGCCACACTCTTTGAAGAGATTGGGTTTAACTACATCGGGCCCATCGATGGCCATGACATCACAGGTCTTGTCACCACATTGCAAAATATGAAGGACCTTTCTGGGCCACAATTCCTCCATGTGGTCACACAAAAAGGCTGCGGTTTTGTGCCCGCCGAAGATGATCCCATCAAATATCACGCAATCGGAAAACTCAAAGCCAAATCAGACTCCGAGGCAACACCGAAACCAACCTACTCGAATATTTTTGGCCAGTGGTTATGTGACATGGCCGAACAGGATTCACGACTGGTTGGCATCACGCCTGCCATGCGCGAAGGCTCTGATCTGATTGAATTCTCGAATCGATTCGCTGATCGTTACTACGATGTCGCCATTGCCGAACAACACGCAGTCTGCCTTGGTGCAGGATTGGCCACACAAACCAGCAAACCTGTGATTGCCATTTACTCCACCTTCTTGCAGCGCGCTTATGATCAGGTGATTCATGATGTCTGTGTGCAAGGGTTGGATGTGACCTTCGCCATTGATCGGGCAGGCCTCGTCGGTGAAGATGGGCCAACCCATGCAGGTGTCTATGACTACGCATATTTACGAACGCTTCCTGAAATCATCATTGCAGCACCCTCCAGTGAGGCCGAGTGCCGCTTACTCCTCTCAACCTGTTATCAACATCCAGGCCCAGCTTCTGTGCGCTATCCGCGAGGTCAAGGGCCCGGTGAATTGCCAGATGGTAGCCTCAATACGGTCGATGTCGGAAAAGCGGTCGTTCGTCGCGAAGGACAGTCTGGAATCGTCATCTTAGGCTTTGGATCGCGCGTTTTTGCAGCTCTCGACGCAGCCGACGCATTGGATGCTACAGTCATCGATATGCGCTGGGTCAAACCACTCGATGAGGTCACCTTAAGACAACATGCCGACGCCAAACTCATCGTCACGGTTGAAGAGCATCAGCGCATGGGTGGGGCAGGATCTGCGGTTGGTGAATTTTACGTGGATCAAGGCTTGTCCGTCGCCTTACTCAGTTTAGGCCTTCCTGATCGGTTTGAAGCTCACGGTAAGCCTGAAGCAATGCTTGAGCGCGTCGGACTCGACGCTCGCGGCATCACCGCCGCGATTTTAGAGCGGCTTAGCTGAAGTTTTCAGATTGGCTGAGTAAGTGACCCAGCCGATTCAGTTTGGTTTTCAGATAGTTCTGATTGTGCGGCGTCAGACCTGTCTCGATCGAATGCCGTTTCACCACTGATATCCCAAGTGACTCCAGTGCCTCAACTTTTCTTGGATTATTGGTCAATAATTCGACCTCTGTGACACCAAAATGACGCAACATCGGTCCAACAATCGAATAATCACGCTGGTCCGCTGCAAAGCCTAGGGCTTCATTGGCATCCACAGTATCTGCCCCTTCATCCTGCAAGTGATAGGCACGAATTTTGTTGAGAAGACCGATCCCGCGACCTTCCTGGCGCAAATACAAAATGATCCCCGAGCCTTTTGCCGCAACAGCCGCCATGGCATGCTCAAGCTGCGCGCCACAATCACAACGTTGAGAAAACAGCGCATCGCCCGTCAAACATTCTGAATGCACTCGGATCAATACCGGTTGTTCATGGCCTGGATCGCCCATCACCAGACACACATGCTCCTTGCCGGATTCGGTTTCCCGAAATCCATTCATGTCAAAGGTGCCCCATTGGGTCGGGAGTTGGCAGTTGTCGATGTGTTCGATGGTCATGGTCTTATCCTGAGTGGCCGCTAAGCATACCAAAGACCAGCGCAAGAATAAGAACATATCCGCCCGCCACCACGTCATCCATCAAAACACCCCAGGCACCAGGGAGAGATTTTTCACACCAAGAGACAGCCCAAGGCTTAGCGATGTCGAATACTCGAAAACCAATAAACCCAACAACAAGACCGACCCCGACAGACGCCTCCGTAAAGGCATTGATTCCAAAGGCGGCAAGCCACATACCGGCCCATTCATCAATGACGATCTGACCGTGATCAGGCTCCCCAAGTCGACGGCCAGCCTCAGGAATACTCCAAATCGAAAGCGCACAAAGCGCCACAAAACCAAGTCCCCAAACGAAGAAGGATGCATCCCAAACCACGATCAGCAAAGGCAGTATGCCGAGCGTTCCAGTGGTTCCTGGAGCCTTCGGAGACAGCCCGCTCCCAAGCCCAACAGCAACCCAGAATTTCAGTTGATTCATCGACTGTGATCCCATCCCAACTGCCAAGATGCAGGCAGTGGCTGTCCATCCAAGAGGATGGATTCATTCTCTGGCTGCACAACCAGACCAATACGATGCCCACCTTCAGGGACTCGCGCCGTCGAGGGAATCGATGCTAAAAGACAATAATCATCACCACCGGTGAGTGCATATTCGAGCGCTGTTTGAGTACCCAGTCGGTCGACTAAATCCGCACACAGCGGAATCATCTTAGATTGCAGTTTGATCGACGCGGGTTTCTTCGCTCGATCGACCAAATGCATGAGATCCTGACAAAGTCCATCAGAAATATCGATCATGGCACTCGCCACATCACGCAACGCGATACCAAAATCGAACTGTGGCTCAGGACGCCAATAGCGCTCTGCCCAAAGTGCATGATCGGCCTGAGTGTTCTGCAAGACATCAAGGTAGGCTCTTGCACCACCTAAGTCTGGTCCAAATAGCCACAGATCATCGCCTGGCTTTAAGCCTTGTCGACTAACCGCCATCCCTGTCGGCACATCCCCGATCACAGTGATATGGGCGCTCAAGGGCCCTTTGGTTGTGTCACCCCCGATGAGATCAACACCAAAACGCACACACAACTGATGGAAACGCTGGGCAAAATGCTCCACCCAACCGACTTCAAGTGTTGGCAAACTTAACGACAATAAAACATACCGTGGAGTGGCACCCATGGCGGCTAGATCACTCAGTCCTCGACCGATTAACCGAGCGGCAAACCCATCTGGAGGACAGAGATCTGGGACATGACGGCCGGCAATGACAGAATCCACAGAGACCACCGTCTCACAATCCAATCGCGGAGAAAAAACCGCGGCATCATCACCATTATCAAGAATCACGGAGGGATCCAGAGCATCCCTCTGAAAGTAGGTTTGGATCAGTTCAAACTCGTTCACGAGACCCGTGTGCTTGAACTTCAATCGCCCGCGCGTTCACAGCAAGCTGATCCAGAACACCGTTGACGAATTTATGACCATCGGTGGCACCAAACTTCTTACTCAATGCCACCGCTTCAGAAATCACCACTCGAAACGGAATATCAATGCGATAAGACAACTCATAGGCCCCAAGCAACAGAATATTGCGCTCAATGGGCGTCAACTCAGCAAATTCACGCGATAAATACGGCTTTAACGCATCCACCAACGTGTCATGATTCAGATCTATGGCCGATAAAGCGTCATGAAAAAACGCGGTATCCGCACGCTTCAGATCATGATCGGCCCGAAACATGGCGACCACCTGAGTCAGCGGATAACCGGAGAGCTCCCATTGATAGAGCGCCTGAATGATCGCTTCGCGCGCTCGGTGGCGCTGTGAAGCCGTCGGCTGAGCCGGCTGTGTCTCACTCACTGATTTGTCTCAGTACCGAGACCATTTCAATCGCAACCAATGCCGCTTCTGCGCCCTTATTCCCCGCTTTGGTACCCGCACGCTCAATCGCTTGCTCGATGGTATCAACGGTCAGCACGCCAAATGCACAAGGAACACCGGTGTCCATCTGCACCTTGTTCAAGCCACTGGCAGACTCACCGGCAACATAATCAAAATGTGGCGTGGATCCACGAATCACCGCACCCAAGGCGATGATCGCATCAACGTCGCCCTTCTCAGCCACTGCCTGAGCAGCGAGTGGGATTTCATAAGCCCCGGGGACACGGATCACAGTGATGTTGTCCTCATCCACTCCATGACGCACCAAGGCATCAACCGCGCCTTCAACCAACGAGTCCACCACAAACTGGTTAAATCGTCCAACCACGATGGCATAGCGGCCGTCGGCTTCTGTGTATTGTCCTTCAATCATTTGCATGGGTTTACCCCTCGTATTCCACATATTCCACAACCTCAAGATCAAACCCCGAGATTGCGCTGAATTTCATTGGCGTCGATAACAGACGCATTTTACCCACATTCGCGTGCTTTAAGATTTGCGAACCCGTCCCAACGGTTAAATATGGAACCAATCGTGTACCAGGCTTCGGTAAGGTGTCACCCACATACTGCGCCAACCGTTCTTCAATCGGCTCATCGCCACGATTCTCCAAGATCACCACCACACCTTCTCCGGCATCGGCAACCATTTTCAACGCTTGCGGTAATGGCCAACTGCCACGACCCTGCCAAGACACTTGAACCAAATCACGCAAGGTGTCCGGAACATGCACCCGAACCAAACAAGGCCGATCCGGAGAGGGCTGCCCTTTGATTAAACACAGATGAGTGCCACCTAAAATCTGATCCTGGAACATCTGCAAACGGAAGGGGCCAAACTCTGTCTCGATGGCTTCTTCGCGAACCATTTCAACGGTCGTCTCAGTGGTCGCTCTGTATTGAATTAAATCCGCAATGGTTCCAATGGCTAGCCCATGAGCCTCGGCAAAGGCCTCCAATTCTGGACGACGCGCCATGGAGCCGTCGTCATTCATGATTTCACAAATCACGGCTGCCGGTTCAAGACCAGCCAGGCGGGCTAAATCACAACCCGCTTCGGTATGGCCTGCGCGCATTAACACACCACCAGGCCGTGCCTGAACCGGAAAAATATGTCCAGGCTGCACCAAATCACTGGGCCTTGCATTTGCGGCAACAGCCGCCTGAACGGTCCGAGCCCGGTCAGCAGCACTAATCCCTGTCGTCACACCTTCGGCGGCTTCAATACTGACGGTAAACGCGGTCTTATGTCGTTCGGTGTTCTCAACCACCATCGGTGGCAGACCCAGCTGACGACACCGAGACTCGGTCAGGGTCAAACAAATCAAACCACGGGCATGCCTGGCCATGAAGTTAATTTGTTCCGGCGTGCAATGCGCCCCAGCCAACACCAGATCGCCTTCATTTTCGCGATCCTCATCATCCATTAAGATGACCATTTTTCCGGCGCGGATATCAGCGATCAATGTTTCGACAGATGCCAAAGCCATGTTATGCGCGTGTCCTTAGTGTCCAGTCCATTCGAAGATCATCACCCACCGCACGAATCTCCTGAATCAAAACTTCTGGCGCATCAGCCAGTTGTGCGGGGGCGACATCATACAGGGATCGCGCGGACCGCCCAAGGAGTTTCGGTGCGAGATAGAGAACGCCCTGATCCACCAAACCTTGGTTGATCAACGATCCACCCAAGGTCGCACCCGCCTCAACCAACACTTCGTTGACCCCGCGCTCTGCCAAGGACAACAAGACCACCCGAAGATCGATTCGATCGTCCACCAGTGGTGTCACCCATCGTTCAATCCGACCAGACTCGTATTGCGGATGGGAATAATCATCGCCGGTCACCCACACAATCGGTCCCTCCGCATCAAATAACGCGCCTGTCTCAGGGAGGCGTCCATGCGTATCGAGAATCACCCGAAGCGGCTGAAGCGGCTCGACACCCTCAGGTAACCGGATCTCAGACTCTTCAAACCGGACTGTGAGTCTCGGATCATCCTTCAAAACCGTCTCAATCCCCGTCATCAAGGCCTGACACCGCGCGCGCAGTTGCTGCACCTCCCGTCTGGCTTCTGTTCCTGTAATCCATTGCGATTCACCATCTGCCATCGCGGTCTTCCCATCAAGACTCGCAGCCGACTTCAACCACACATAGGGTCTTTCTGTGGTCATCCGTGAAATAAACCCAAGATTCAATCGACGAGCCTCTGCTTCATAAAGCCCAACCGCGACTTCAATATTCGCCTCGCGTAACCGAGCAAGCCCTTGCCCAGCAACCAATGGATTCGGATCCTCCATCGCCACAACCACGCGAGAAACGCCAGCTTGAATCAAAGCGTCAGCGCAGGGACCCGTCTTTCCGACATGAGAACAGGGCTCTAAAGTCACAACACAGGTCGACCCCTGCAATGACGTGTCTGCAGCTTGTCGAATTGCTTCGATTTCTGCATGCGGCAGACCCGGAGCGCGATGAAAACCTTCGGCAATGATGTCCTGGCCTTGGATGAAACAGGCCCCCACCCGAGGATTTTCTCCGGTTGAATAGAGTCCTTGAGTAGCCAATAACAACGCTCGGCGCATTGCCAAACGCTCGAGATCACGATACTCACTCATCCGATAATTTCTCGATCTCACCGATAAACTCTGTCACATCACTAAAGCTTCGGTAGACCGATGCAAAACGCACATAAGCGACTTGATCGAGGGCCTTCAACTCGCGCATCACGTGGTCACCAATCCGCCGGGACTCGATTTCTTTATCGGATTCTGATTGCAGAGCACGCTTAATTCGTTGGATGCAGGCATCAATCTGCACGGTACTGACGGGTCGTTTTTCCAGTGCCCGAATCAGACCTCTGCGTAACTTGTCTTCATCAAAGTTCTCGCGCTGCCCATTACTTTTGACAATACGCGGCATTACCAACTCCGCACTCTCGTAAGTGGAAAATCGCTGATCACAGGCTGGGCAAACACGACGACGGCGAATCTGTGAGCCTTCCGCATGTAATCGTGAATCAATCACCTTGGTATCTAGCGCTTGGCAGAACGGACAGCGCATTAGACTCGCTCCTCATAAGCACGGGAGGTTTCTAGAACTCCACGCCGATGTTGAAAATCGTACAATAAGACCCCGGTTGCGACACTGACATTGAGGCTTTCAATCTTTCCAGGCATCGGGATTGCGACCAGCGCATCACAGACCTCTCGGGTCAACCGGCGCAACCCACCACCTTCGGATCCCATGACCAAAGCCATTGGTCCTTGATGAACAGCTGCATCTAGCCCGACGGTCGACTCACCGGCCGCACCAACAACCCAAAAGCCGTCGTTTTGCAGTGTTCGCAAACATCGCGCGAGGTTTGTCACTTTCACCACAGGAATCAGTTCACTCGCACCCGATGATGTTTTTCTTGCCACTTGGTTTAACGGCGCCGAGTGATCCTTAGGAACCACGACACAGGCTGCGCCAAAGGCTTCTGCAGAACGAAGACAAGCACCAAAGTTATGCGGATCGGTCACGCCATCCAGAACCAGTATCAAGGGGTTATCCAAACCATCCAAAAGAATCGGTAAGGCATTTTCAGGCTCCATGTCACGTGGTTTGGTCAAGGCAATCACGCCCTGATGATTGGTCTCTGCGGAGACCGCCTCATCAAAATCACGCGCGGCCACCTCAACCACGCGAACACCTTGGGATTTCGCGGTCATCACCACATCTTTCAATCGATGTTCGCCGGCGCCATCACGGATCCAGACTTCGGAGACGCGATCTTGCTTTAATACCACTCGGACAGGATGCATTCCCGACACTGCGACCAGTCCCGGATTGTCCTGTTTTTTCGACGGCTTTCGTCGATGCTGGCTCATCGGCGCTTCTTCCCTGATTTTTTCGAACGATCCCTCGGTTGACTCTTCCCCGGGATCTTTCCTTCTTTCAACCGTGATCTCACACTGGACTTTCTTGGTCGACCGACCGGGCCATCACCTGCAAGCGCAAAATCAATGCGACGCGCATCAAGATCCACGCGCGCGACTTTGACTCGTACGGAATCCGCCAAGCGGAACACCTGATGCGTGCGCTCACCGGTTAGCGTGTGTTGTTGTTCACTGAATACCCAATAATCGGCCGGCAACTGGGTCACGTGCACCATTCCTTCCACGAAGAGCGCATCAAGAAGAATAAATAGACCAAAGCCCGCCACACCAGTAATAGTGCCTTGATACTCTTCACCCAACTTTTCACGCATAAACTGGCACTTTAGCCATTGCCCCACGTCACGACTGGCTTCATCAGCCCGCCGCTCGGTCATCGAGCAATGCTCACCCAAAGCCACCATGCGTTGCATATCAGGCAACCCATCTCGAACCAAGTGCGCAGCATCATCCTGTGCACCGGTTTGCACGATCCGCTTTAACAGTCGATGTACGGTTAAATCGGGATAGCGACGAATGGGTGATGTGAAATGGGTGTAATGATCGTAAGACAAGCCAAAATGGCCAATATCCGGGTCAGGCGCGTATTTCGCCTGTTGCATCGAACGAAGAATCATCGCCTGAATCAATGCAAAATCAGGACGGCCGTGGGCTTGCTCAAGCAAGCTTTGATAATCCGATGGCTCGGGTTTCACGCCACCACCCAATCCCAAGGCCATGGATCCTAGAAATTGTCGTAATGCAGCCAACCGCTCATCACTCGGTCCCTCGTGAATTCGATACAACGTTGGCAATTTAAACTTCTTCAAGCATCGAGCAGCAGCCACGTTAGCTGCGAGCATGCACTCTTCAATGAGCTTATGAGCTTCCAAACGCTCACGCGGCACAACACCCATGATTTTGCCTTTTTCATCAAAGCTGAATTTCGGTTCAACAGAATCAAAATCAAGTGCACCGCGATCTTCTCGAGCAGAACGCAGGACCTGATACAGCGAATACAGATCAGCAACATTCTGTGCCACGGCATTTGAACTGAAACGTCCTGTTTTCTGGATCGCTGTCGCCAGAGCCTCAGGCGAATGATGATCGGCAGAAACCGCATCCAATGCGTCCTGCACTTGGTTGTAAGTGAGCCGTTGCTGAGATTGAAAGACAACCTCATGGAATCGATATTTGGTTACACGACCTGTCGAGGCGATCTCAAGACACACAGCCAGCGCCAATCGATCCACATGCGGATTCAATGAACACAGGCCGTTGGAAAGTGTCTCAGGAAGCATCGGAATCACTTCACTGGGGAAATACACTGAAGTCCCGCGCTCAATGGCAGTTTGATCCAGAGGTGAGTTGTCTGTCACATAGTGCGCAACATCAGCAATGGCAACCCAAAGCGTCCAGCCATTTTTGCCACGCGGAGTCGCGCAAACAGCATCATCAAAATCCTTGGCATCCTCACCGTCAATTGTCACAAACGGCAGATCCCGGAGGTCCAACCGAGAATTGGCGGTCTGTGCATCAATGGTATCGCCAAAGGCTTTGGCTTGTGCCATTGCTTCCTCAGAGAATTGATACGGCAGATCATGGGTCCGCACCGCGACTTGAACCTCAATCCCTGGATCAGATGCAGCACCGACGATATCAATAATGTGCCCGACCGGTTGACGATTCGACTCAGGGAAATGATCGAGTTGAACCACCACAAACTGACCAAATGTCGCGCCATTGAGTTGATGATCAGGAATTAAAATTTCGTGCAGAAATCGATCATCTTCTGGTGTCACAAACTGAACGCCGGCTTGTTCACGCAACCGGCCGATAATCCGCTGATGGGTGCGCTCGAGCACCTCAACAATCCGAGCTTCACGTTTACTTTTCGAATGCCGCGACGGTGGCATCACAGCAACCAACACTCGATCTCCGTGGAACACTTTGCGCATTTGGCGATCGTGCAGATATAGCGTATCACTCCCTTCATCCGGCTCAAAAAACCCGAATCCATCACGATGTGCAACGACACGACCCGACAAGAGCCCAGCACGATCGACCAAAACGTATCGCCCAATCCGATCCGTAATCACCTGACCATCCCGACACATCGCAGCGAGCCGTGCAAATAATCCATCACGATTTGCTTCAATGGTCTTCGTTAATACGGCTAATTCCTCATAATCCAGTGGGCGACCCGCCTCTTCAAGCAACTCCAAAAGCCACTTCCTCGAGGCAACAGGGTTCTCGTATCGGGATGCTTCAGCATCTCCATAGGGATCAGACATAGTTTCTCCTTTCAATGCCTGCAATAATGAGGTTCGATCTAACGGAAGTCACGCATCGCTTGAAATAACATGAGCAAAAGAAAACTCACGCGTCAGCAGGCGTGGCGCATCGAAAAAATTCAGAAAGAGCGTCTCGACCGGGCCTCACGGCACAAAGTACAGGTCGAGGATTTGCTTGAATCGGGTGCTCTGGGCCAAGAACAGGCTGGTCGCGTTGTCGCTCGTTTTGGTAAACAAGTCGAAGTCGTTGCTGTGGACGGCCTTGGCCAACCGATCGCCGAACCGGTCCGTTGCCACCTGCGCGCTAACTTGTCATCGCTCGTCACCGGTGATCAGGTCGTCTTTCAAACCACCGATGATGCTGGCATCGTCACGGCCTGCGAACCACGAAGAAACGTCCTCGAACGGCCAGATTCACGCGGCGTCATCAAGGCAATGGCGGCCAATATCGACCAATTGGTCATCGTCACCGCATTGGAACCGGCACCGCAACCAGAGCTTCTCGACCGATATTTGGTGGCCACAGAAGTCGCTGGGATTCCGCCATTAATTGTAATGAATAAAGTGGATCTCCTGCGTCAGTCTGAAGTAAACCGAAATTTCTTAGCAGCAATCAAAAATCTGTATGAGATCATCGGTTACACGGTGGTCGAGGCAACCACAAAAGAAACCGGAGGTCTTGACGAGCTCTCCAAGCACTTAATCGATAAAAGCTCTGTGTTTATTGGTCAATCCGGTGTCGGTAAATCAAGCCTGGTTCAAGCGCTTCTGCCTGACGAACAAATCCGAGTCGGGCATTTGCACCAGCAAACAAGACTTGGCCGACACACCACCTCAACGGCACGCCTTTATCCCTACGCAGACGGTGGCTCCATTATTGATTCACCCGGAATTCGGGACTTTGGATTGGAACAAATTTCGAGGACGGACGTCGAACAGGGCTTCATCGATATCCGAGAATTTTCTGATCAATGCCGTTTTCGTGACTGCAGACATCGCCAAGAACCCGGCTGTGCCGTGATCGATGCGGTGCAAAAAGGCAAATTGTCGAAACGACGTCTTGAATCCTTTTACCGCATTCTCGATACCTTAAGCGGAGGCAACGCATGAGTCTGATGCAGAATCTCAATACCCTGATTCAATATGGCCTCCCTGGCCACATGCTTTCCCGTGCAGTTGGTCAACTGGCTTTCTGCGAAATCCCACAGGTGAAAAATACACTGATTCAACAGTTCATTAAGCGCTTTGATATCCAGATGGACGAAGTCGCCGAGCCCTCTCTCGACGCCTATCCGCATTTTAATGCGTTTTTCACACGTGCGTTGAAAGCCGGCATTCGACCACTCGCCGGCACTGACCAAATCGCCTCACCAGCCGATGGCACCATCTTCAGCGGTGGACAACTCTCCGGCGATACGCGGCTCACGGCAAAGGGACATCACTTTGCATTAGCGGAACTATTGGGAAGTCATGAGCACGACAAGACATATCATGAAGGTCACTACCTGACGATCTATCTGTCTCCCAAAGACTATCATCGGGTGCATTGCCCGATCGATGCCGAACTCAAACAGATGATTCACGTACCGGGACGATTGTTCTCAGTCAATGAATCCACGACCACGACCATCCCAGCAGTCTTTGCCAGAAATGAACGTGTCATCCTGCATTTCAAAAGCGAGCACGGACCCTTCTGCATGGTCTTAGTTGGGGCAATGTTGGTGGCCTCGGTTGAAACACCATTTGCAGGATTAATTACCCCACCAGGTCGTGGTGTGACCGAATGGAATTATCATCGTGGGCCGCATCATAAATTTTCTCAAGGCGATGAGGTGGGGCGTTTCCAATACGGCTCGACCGTCATCACGGTCCTACCACAGTCTATGAAAGGGTTTAGCTCAGAACTCACAGACGGGCAGTCCGTCAAGATGGGTGAGTCACTCGGGCGACTCTAGGCTGCCCGAGTGATCCAATTATTTTCCGGTTGGATCCTTAAGATACCGGAAGAAGTCAGACTCAGGATCAATCACCAGCAAGTCTTCTTTGCCCGCAAAGGAGTCCTGATAGGCTTGAATCGATCGGTGGAATGAATAGAACTCAGGGTCTTGATTGTAGGCGTTCGCGTAAATTTCAGCCGCAATCGCATCCCCTTCACCTCGGATCTGTTGCGCTTCACGGTAAGCATTCGCCTCGATCACCGTATTTTGCCGATCAGCGTCAGCTTCAATCCCCTCGGCCAACTCTCGACCACGCGAACGATGATCGCGAGCTTCTCGCTCACGCTCCGTGCTCATCCGTGAATACACGGCGTTTGAAACTTCAGGTGGAAGGTCAATCCCCTTCACTCGGACATCCAGAACATGGATTCCCAGTTCATTGAGGGCAATATCGTCGAGTTCCTTCGTAATTTCCGTCATCAGCGCATCACGCTCACCAGAAACAACCTCATAGACGGTCCGCTCACCAAACTTGTTTCGAAGCCCGTTATCAACTCGTGACGCCAGCAGGCTATTTGCTGAAAATTCATCACCACCTGTGGCGGTGTAGTACTTTCCAGCGTCAGCCACTCGCCATTTGACGAAAGAATCCACAATCAATGCCTTCTTTTCAGCCGTTAAGTACCGTTGCGGACTGGAATCTAGGGTAATCAACCGTGACTCAAAACGACGCACATCATTTACGATCGGAATTTTGAAGTGTAACCCTGGCTGGATATCGGTCGACACCACCTCACCAAACTTCAACAGTACAGCTCGCTCACGCTCGTTCACTACGTACAAAGAATTGGACACAATGGCCAAAAGAACCACCAATCCAATCAGAATGCTCATTTGACGTCCTGACATTAGCGGATACTCCCTCTTTGTGAATCATCGGTTTGACGCGAGCGAAGCTCTTGGATGACCTGATCAGTCACTGATCGAATGTCGCCTGGAGTCATCCCTCCACCAGACTGCTGGACCGACGATGATGACCCGCGGCCCTGATTAGCAATGGACGGGGCAACCTGAGATGCGATCCGGTCTAAAGGCAAGTACATGATGTTCGAGCCGGAACCCACATCGACCATGACTTTCGACGAGCGCTGCATCACTTCCTGAACCGCATCGATGTAGAGTCGCTGCCGTGTGACGTCAGGTGCTTTGCGATATTCAGCCAGCAGTTTCAAAAAACGATCCGCCTCACCTTCAGCTCTCGCGACGACTTGTTCGCGATAAGCATTCGCTTCTTCAAGCACTCGCTGAGCACGACCACGAGCTTCTGGGATCACACCATTCGAATACGCTTCGGCTTGGTTTTTAAGACGCTGCTCATCTTCTCGTGCCTTGATCACGTCATCGAAAGCCGCCTGCACCTGACTCGGTGGCTGGCTATTTTCTAAGTTGACTTTCACAACCCGAAGCCCAGCGCCATAGTTATCTAAATATTCCTGAAGGCGTACCTGAACATCACCGCCAAGGGCTTCACGGCCCTCAGAGATCACAGCGGTCATCTCAGCAGAACCGACCACGTGCCGAACTGCCGAATCGGTGGCGTGCGTGAGTGTAACCTCAGGCTCGCGCACGTTCAGCAAGAAATCTTTCGTATCCGAAATGACATACTGAACCGCCAGCGTGACGTCCACAATGTTCTCGTCTTCGGTCAACATCACCCCTTGAGAGGTATGCGTCCGAACCCGAGTCACATTGATGTTGTTCACTTCATCGATCAATGGCGCATTCCAGCGCAGACCTGGAGTCTTCGTCTCTAAAAACTGACCGAAACGAAGAACAACAGCCCGCTCTTGTTCGTCCACTTTGTAAAGACCGAGAGCGCCATAGGCCACAAGTGCGATGACCGCCAACACCCCTACCATTTTTCCGGAAAACTCAAATCCTGGACCATCGCCAGAATCTGAACCACCGCCAGAACCGCCGGACTTCCCGAAAAGTCCACCGAGGCCCTGTTGCAGTTTCTTTACGACTTCGTCAAGGTCAGGTGGACCTTGATTATTTCGGTTACCGCCACCCCAGGGGTCGCGGCCATTATTTCCGGGCTCATTCCAAGCCATGGAGACTCCTTAGCCAAATTAATGAAACACTGCACCTATCATAGGGGCAGTGATCAGCTTTTCCACCGTTAAATGATCAGTGTTGCAAGATTTGTGAGAGGAACAATTGAGTCCTGTCATTTTGAGGGTTGTTGAAGAACTCTTCAGGTTCATTTTGCTCAACAATCTGACCGCCATCCATAAAGATCACGCGGTTAGCAACTTTACGAGCAAAACCCATTTCGTGAGTCACACACAGCATCGTCATGCCATCTTCAGCAAGACCAACCATGACATCAAGCACTTCTGCGATCATCTCTGGATCGAGTGCAGATGTTGGCTCATCAAACAGCATCACCCGAGGATTCATACACAGTGACCGTGCGATCGCAACACGCTGCTGCTGACCACCAGACAACTGCCCCGGATACTTATTGGCCTGCTCAGGGATCTTCACTCGCTCGAGATATTGCATCGCCAACTCTTCGGCTTCCCGCTTGGGCGTTTTCCGGACCCAGATTGGAGCCAGTGTGCAGTTTTCCAACACAGTCAAATGCGGGAATAAGTTGAAGTGCTGAAACACCATTCCGACTTCACGACGAATATCATTGATGTGTTTGGTATCGTCTGTCAGCTCAATTCCATCCACTACGATCGACCCTTCTTGGTGTGTTTCCAAGCGGTTGATGCAGCGAATGAGCGTCGACTTCCCAGAACCTGATGGTCCGCAGATGACAATCCGTTCGCCACGCTTCACATCCAAATCGATATCTTTCAGCACATGAAATTGCCCATACCATTTGTTCAAGCCATCAATGGTGATAATGCTTTCACCGAGTTCGGCCGGTGCCATCTGTGTATCGGTAGTCATCTTAATTTCTCCGATTGGTATCGAGTTTGCGCTCAAGATTTTGGCTGTATCGCGACATGCCATAACAGAACGCCCAGTAAACAAATCCAGCAAACAAGAAGGCTTCGATGTCGTACCCCTTCCACTCCATCGAGCGCGCTGTCGTCTGCGCCATATTCAGAAGATCCAATAAGCCAATGATCGAAACCAGCGACGTGTCTTTAAACAGTGCAATAAACGTATTCACGATGGAAGGAATCGAAATCTTCAAGGCCTGCGGCAAGGTGATAAATACCGTGCGCCGCCAGTATCCCAAACCAAGTGCCATCGCCGCTTCAGATTGACCCTTGGGAATCGCAGCCAATCCTCCACGCACCGCTTCGGCTGTGTACGCAGACTGGAACAGCGTGATTCCGATCATCGCCCGTACGACTTTATCGAACTCAACACCGGCCGGGAAAAACAGAGGCAGCATGACCGAGGCCATGAACAAAATCGTGATGAGCGGCGTTCCGCGCCAAAATTCGATATAGATCACACAAATCGACCGAATCACAGGTAACTCAGACCGTCGACCCAGGGCTAACAAGATCCCGATTGGCAGCGCCAACAAAATGCCGACAAAGGCGAGCGCGAACGTTAAAAGAAAACCGCCCCATTGCGTGGTATTGGATTGTGAAATTCCGAAATATCCCCCGTACACGACGAAGTAAAAGACCACTGGGAATACACCCAACAATGCGATCGTTAACCACTTCTTACCCGGTGTTTTTTCAAATAATAGCGGCAATAGCAGCGCGAAAAACAAGATGAAAATCAATGTTGGCCGCCATAGTTCGTCGGGATTTGATGCGAAATAGAGACCAAATAAGATCTGCTCGAGACGCACGTTGATGAACGTCCAGCATGCACCCGCCGCATTGGCTTCACACACGGATCGATCAGAGCCCGTCCAATTCGCGTTAATCAACGCCCATTCGACAAAGGGTGGGACGTAACTGAAAAATAAATAGAAAAACACCAAGGTGGCGATGGAGCTTCCAATCGAACCAAACAGATTGTCTCGAATCCAAGCAATGGGACCGACTGCACTGCTGGGAGGAGCCCGATCAGGAGCAGGAACGAAGGTTTTTACATCAGCCATCTTATCGCTCCGTCAACTGAATACGTTTGTTGTACCAGTTCAGTACAAACGAAGTGAATAAACTCAAACATTCATAAACAGCCACGGTCATTCCAATGATCACCAAGGCCTGCCCCGTCTGATTGAGCGTAATTCCCGCCCAGACCGCAACCAATTCCTCGTAACCTACGGCAACCGCCAATGAGGAGTTTTTCGTCAAGTTCAGATATTGGCTGATGGTTGGCGGGATAATGACCCGAAGTGCTTGTGGAATGGTCACCAGGCGCACAGTGTCTTTGCGAGACAAACCAAGTGCATGTGATGCCTCAGTCTGACCGTGTGACACCGATTGAATGCCAGCACGAACGTTTTCAGCAATAAAGGCCGCCGTATAGAGAGTCAGCGCAAACCATAAGGAGAATAAGGGTAATGGAAGCTGCCCGCCCCCTTTAAAATTAAATCGACCCAAGACTGGCTCATCAAAGATCAATGGCGAACCGGCGATGAGATACAGGATATAACCACCACCAATGATGGCACCGAGGGAAATCCAAACGACTGGCAACTGCTGTCCCGTTTCCTGAAACCGGACTTTGGCACGTCTGGCAAACACAATCAGGCCAACACAGAGAACAGCCAACATGGCCATCCACAAGGCAAAACCAGTTGAATCGTCAATCACAGGCAGCGGTGTGTGGAAACCCCGTGCATTTAAATAAAAAGCGCCCATTTCAATGGAATTTTTCGGCGCTGGAAGTGACGGTAGAAAGATCGCAAAGTTCCAAAACATGATTTGCAGAAGCAATGGAACATTACGGAAGATTTCGATGTAGGCGAGCGCGCCTCTTGAGATCAACCAGTTGGGCGACAAACGGACAACACCAATGAAAAATCCGAGAATTGTGGCAGCAACAATGCCCAAGACAGCAACTAAGATGGTGTTCTGAATCCCCACGAAGAACACGTCGATATAGGTTGATTCGCCAAGCTTGTAATCAAAAAATGGACTGAATCCGATTTGAAACGGCGCTACTTCGTCAAAAAAACTCGTGCCGGTTTGAATACCACGGGCAACCAAGTTGTCGACAGTCGTTTGAAATAGCGAGTAAAAACCATAAACCACAAAAGCCAGAGCCAGGATCTGAATCACCAGCGCTCGGAATTTAGGGTCTCGATGCAGAGGAATACGCGTACGGTCTGTCACAGTATAATCCAGTGATTAGTAAAGAAAGACCGGGCAGCGCCCGGTCTTGGATTGGTTCCGATTAACGAATCGGTGGAGCGTAGAGGATTCCACCACGCGTCCAAAGATCATTGACTGATCCAGCACGCGGAATACCAATCTTGGCAACGGTGCGCTCATAAATTTCGCCGTAGTTACCAACTTGCTTGATCGCGTTATACGACCAATCAGCACCAAGGCCGAGAAGCTCGCCCATATTACCTTCCGTACCGACCAAGCGGGCAACATTTGGATTGCTCGGGTTAGCCTTCAGGTTATCGATGTTTCCGGATGTAATGCCAAGCTCTTCAGCATTGATCAACGCATACAGAGTCATCGAAACAATATCCATCCACTGGTCATCACCTTGGCGAACGACTGGTCCGAGAGGCTCTTTTGAGATGGTTTCCGGAAGAATCGTCACACCCGCTGGACCAACTTTCATTTCCGTACTCAAAGCAGCCAACTGTGACTTATCGGAAGTCAGTACGTCACAGGCACCGCCTTCGAAACCTTCACGCGTTTGTGAAGACGTTTCATAACCTACTGGCGTGAACGACATATTGTTATTCCGGAAGTAGTCAGCCATGTTCAACTCGGTGGTTGTACCGGCCTGAACACAAATGCTCGCACCATCCAGCTCAAGTGTTGACTTGATGCCAGAATCTTTCATGACCATGAAACCCTGGCCATCAATGTAGTTATAGTAGGTGAAGTTCAGACCCAGTGACGCTTCACGTGTCAATGTGTGGGTCGTGTTGCGCGACAGCACATCCACTTCACCAGACGCTAGTGCAGTAAAACGCTCTTTGGCAGTCAGTGGGATAAATGTGACTTTGCTTGCGTCACCTAAAACGGCAGCAGCAATCGCGTCACAAACGGCAGCATCAATGCCTTGCATGCGACCAGCATCATCCGGCGCCGAGAAACCTGGAACGCCACCACTGACGCCACATTTCAATTCACCACGGGCTTTGACATCATCCAGCGTACCGGCTGACGCAACTTGAGCAACAGCAACAGCTGACGCCGCGACAGTTGTTGCAATCTTTGCAGAAAATTTCATGGAATAACTCCTGAATTAAGCGGTTTGTTTTAATCTTCCTACGGGCCTTATCAATATTCTGTAGGCACCCTCACTTCCATCAGCAACAGTTGTGCCATGCCAAGATCCGGGTGTGCCCGCCGCCATGCTTGGAAAAGCTAGCACTCAGGCTTCCCTTTCACAAGCGCCAATGCGCCATTCTTGTGCATATTTTGCACAAATTGAGTGCATTATCCGAGGTTGAGGATCAGAGCGGTTCCAAAAAAAACAATCAGAGCACCGATCCAGGCTCCAAGTGCAGGTCTTTCCTGTGAAGTCATCCAGAGAACAGGCAACATCACTACTGGGGCAGCAGAACTTAACGTCGATACAATCCCGGCCTCTCCACCGGTCAGTGCAAACATCACCAGAGTCATCCCAACGCCCATCCCAATCACCCCACTTCCGATGGTTTTTAAGATGATCGTCCGAGTCCAGACTGAATGATCTTTTGCAGTCCCTCGCGCGGTCCATCCGTAAATGATGAACAACGCCAGTGCTGCAATGGCGACGCGAACTGCAGACCCGGCAACCGGATCCACCCCCTGCTCCATCACGGGTCTCGATAACAAAATACCTCCCGCCTGCCCGGCGGCGGCCAAGAACCCGAAAAGAAGTCCCAGAGGCAGTGACCCATGCACAGCTTCCCAATGACTCGATGCTGAGGGACGCCGGCCATAAGCAATCGCGATCATCACGCCACTCGTTACGAAAAGACATCCGAGAAATACAGGAAAGGACAGCACCTCGTCCAAAAAGAACATACCAGCAATCGCAGTCAATGGAGCATTCAATGCAAACATCACAGCGTTTCTACGTGGGCCAACACGCCTCAAACCCGCGAATAAAAATGTATCGCCGAGAAAGATTCCAACTAACCCCGAGATCACCAGCACCGGCAAAACATCCATGCTCAGCGTATCGATTCCGCCACTGAACCAAGAAACTGTCAGCAAAAGAGCGCTAATCACCAACATCCGAATCCGATTGAAGCGGATGGCACCAAGGACGCGGGAGGGTTCGACGGCGAGTAATCCAGCCACAGCAAAACACAGCGACGCGCCAAGCGCCGCTAGCTCATCAATCGGCATTTACCAGTCGAGATCGTCAGGGATTGGAGGATAGTCATCATCTTGCTCTTCAAGCTTTGCAAGATGTGAAAAGATGTCTTGGCCATCCAGTCGATGAAGACACTTCTCTAAAACGTCACGTGGAACGATGCAAATCGCACCATCAATCTCGATGAGACCCAGTAATCCCCTTGCCAGACGGTCACGAATATCAGCACCCACAGGGAATGGCCTGATTTTCTTTCCATATGGGAATCTGAAATCCACACGGGCGGCTTCTGGTCCACGATCAATCAAGCTCGACTTCACCATATCTCGAACTTGCGCGAGCTTTTCAGCACTCAACCGCTTCACTTCACGCTCAGCAGCCAATGCTTGGTCGCGCGCCTTTTTATCCTCGCGTGCTTTTTGCTGAGACTCAAGCAAACTTTCTTGAATTCCCGGACCTTTTGGCTCTTTTGATTTGACACGCTGCTGATGCTTGGCTTGTTTCGCCTTTTTCTTGTCAGCAACACCAAGAGCAAGGAGTTGATCTTGCAGGGACTTACTCATGGGGATAGTCCTCGTAATAGGATTCCGCGAGATCTTCAAACCGTGTGAACTGACCTAAGAACGCAAGCCGCATCGTTCCGATGGGACCGTTTCTTTGCTTCCCGATAATAATTTCAGCAATGCCCTTGTCTTCGGTATTTTCGTTATAAACCTCATCGCGGTAAATGAAACAGATCACATCTGCATCCTGTTCTATTGCACCTGATTCACGAAGATCTGACATCACCGGCCGCTTGTTAGGGCGCTGCTCCAACGAGCGGTTTAACTGTGACAAGGCAACAACCGGACAGCTCAGTTCTTTCGCAAGCGCTTTGAGTGATCGTGAAATCTCTGAAATCTCACCAGCCCGATTCTCACCACCGCCGGCGACCTGCATCAATTGCAGATAGTCAATCATGATCATACCAAGCCCTTCAGGATGCTGACGTGCGATACGTCGCGCTCGAGATCTCAACTCCGTTGGTGTTAGCGCGGGCGTATCATCAATGTAGAGAGGCTTTTCATTTAACAAACTAAAGGCAGAGGTTAACCGCGGCCAATCCTCATCGCTGAGTTTTCCGGTCCGGACTTTGGTTTGATCGATCCGGCCCAACGAAGACAACATTCTCATCACAATAGACTCGCCTGGCATCTCCATCGAAAAAACTAAGGTTGGCTTTTCAGACTTAATCACGCAGGCTTCAACCAAACACATCGCAAAGGTCGTTTTACCCATCGATGGGCGGCCAGCAACGATCACTAAATCGGATTGCTGCAGACCTGCTGTCATCTGATCCAGCTTTTTAAACCCAGTCGAGATTCCGGTAATCTCGGAATCCGATGCATACAACTCATCAATTTTTTTCAGCGCGACCTTCAAGTAATGATTCACCGCTTCAGGTCCACCTCTTGACGGACGCTCTTCGCTGATTTTGAAGACTTTCGATTCGGCCTCATCAAGAATTTCACTGACACTCCGACCAGCTGGCTTTCTCGCATTTTCTGACATCTCACCAGCAACACGAATCAGCTGACGAAGGACTGCTCGATCACGGATGATTTCCGCATAAGCGGTAACATTGCTTGCGCTCGATGCACTGGCAGCTAACTCGGATAAATAGCCAATACCGCCGGCATTCTCAGCTTCTCCCATCACGTCCAAGTGCTCAGAAATCGTCAGCACATCCAATGGTCGATTACGTTCAGAAACCTTAAACATGGCCTCAAAAATCAAGCGATGCTCGGGAAGATAGAAATCATCCTTAGTGACCATGCCAGCAACCTGATCCCAGGTTTGAGCATCCAACAATAACCCGCCCAGCAAGGACTGCTCGGCATCTCTGGAATGCGGAGGGGTCTTCAGTTGCTCTAATGCGGAATCTTCGATCGTCATAGTTTCTCCATGAGGCCCTGCATGATACTCAGTGAACTGAGTCGCGACCAACCTCTCTAAGCAAAGAAGCCAAACGCGTCTCTGAGATCCTCACTTTTAACTGGGTTTCGCCCAAATCTGTGATCGACTCTGAGAGCACATCCGCATCCTGATACAACTTGGCTCGGAGTCGACCTTCTGTCGGCTTCAAAATTAACTCGTGCTCTTCGGGAGTTTGCCCAATCGCATTAGCCAAGGCCATGCTGAGCTCATCGAGTCCGGCTCCACTATTGGCTGAAATCCAAATTCTGCCAGACTCATCCAGTCCAGGGGTGACTTCCGGCCGCATATCGACTTTATTCATGACAATAATCCGAGGCACTTCATCAGCACCAATTTCGTGGAGCACCTCAAGAACAGCCATCTCTTGCATGAGTCGATCTGGATGCGCTCCATCTTGGACAAACATCAGAACATCTGCTTCCGCTGCCTCCTCAAGTGTCGCTCGAAACGCATCCACTAATGCATGAGGCAAGTTTTGAACAAAGCCCACGGTATCCGCCAGAATCGTCACCGCTCCGCCTGGTAATGTGATCTTTCGGAGTGTCGGATCCAATGTCGCAAAAAGCTGATCTGCGGCATAAATGTGCGCTTCAGTTAAACGGTTAAATAACGTCGACTTTCCCGCGTTTGTGTACCCAACCAGTGCAACAGTTGGAATCGCATTTCGTCGGCGTGCTCGCCGGCCCTGATCACGGGTTTTGCGAACTTTCTCCAAACGACCTTTCAAAGAATTCATTCGAACCGCAATCAAGCGCCGATCCGTCTCGAGCTGGGTTTCACCAGGGCCCCGTAAGCCAATCCCCCCTTTTTGGCGCTCCAAGTGGGTCCATCCGCGAATCAAGCGTGTTCTGATGTGATCCAGTTGAGCGAGCTCGACTTGAAGCTTCCCTTCAAATGTTTTTGCTCGACTGGCAAAAATGTCGAGAATCAGCCCTGAACGATCGATCACGCGGGCCTGGACTTGTTTTTCAAGATTGCGCTCCTGACTAGGAGACAAATTTCCATCAAAAATCACAAGGTCCGCCTCGGTTGCCTCAACCAGAGCAGCGAGTTCCTCGACTTTTCCAACACCGATGTAGTTTGCTGGGCTGGGCCGCTGGCGCTGCGCTGCGAGTTCACCCACAACTTCAGCACCGGCAGATGTCACAAGAGAAAAGAACTCCTCATGGTCTGGGATGTAATAGGGATCACGAATGGTGACAGAGCAAATAATGGCGCGCTCCCCGCCTGTTTCGCGTTCAAAGAACACGATCAAATACCTTAGACAACCAAGTCTTTCCTTCTGCAATAGGTAACGAATCCGATACCTTGATCAATGTATTTGTGTCAGCTCGCCATGATCTCAGCCAAGTCAATTGGCGTTTCGCCAGCTGCCGAGTCGCCGCTTGCGCTTTTTCGCGCATCTCTGTCTCTGAGATTTCGCGATCAAGGTATTGCCATATTTGACGGTACCCCACGCTGCGCATGGACGGACATGCTTTCGTCAACCCAGATCGCGTACGTAACGACTGAACTTCATCAACAAAACCGCGATCCAGCATCGAATCAAATCGTCGATTCAATCGTTCTTTGAGTTTCTCACGATCTGCTGGTATGAGCGCTAATACATCCAGATCCGCCCTCTGATCGCCAATCATGAATTCAGAAGGGCCTTCAGTCCAAAACGACCGGATTGATTCGCCAGTCTTTAATCGCACTTCTAAGGCTCGCTCTAAGCGAGACGAATGATTGGGATGGATTATCTCCGCCGCACCAGGGTCGAGGCCCTTCAACCAATCGTGGATCGCAGGCCAACCTTGCTGTTCTGCCTTCTCTCGAATCCTCTTGCGAATCTCAGGATCGGCTTTTGGTAGCGGATCTAATCCATCCAACAAAGACTTCAGGTAGAGAATCGTGCCGCCAACCAGGCAAGGCACCTCGTTACGTTGCCACGCATGCTGAATTGATCGCTTAGCATGGAGCAGATACTGCCCAACATCAAACGGATATTCAGGCTCAACCAGATCGATTAAGTCATGCGGATAGCGCTCTAACTCTGAAGCCGACGGCTTTGCCGAGCCGATGTCGAGGTGCCGATAGACCATCACGGAATCTGCACTGATAATCCTTAACGGTGAATCATCGGCAAGCCGCATCGCCAGATCGGTTTTTCCGATCCCGGTAGGGCCTGTGATGACAAGGATTGAGCGAGGATGTGATACCATCGTTCTAGTCTAGCTGATCCTTGACTTGCGGTAGAGTCCTCACTATGATCCGCACCCTCGCAAACCTCGGCCCAGGTGGCGAAATTGGTAGACGCGCTAGCTTCAGGTGCTAGTGGGGGAAACTCCGTGGAGGTTCAAGTCCTCTCCTGGGCACCATATTAATTTTTCAACCTTTCATCCAATCGTCGTTCAGCCCATTCTTTAACCAACTATTTGGCAATCACGATAACGCGTCGATCAATGATGTAGTCAAAGATCTCGATTTCGACAGGACAGATGAAGATATTGGAAAAACCTACACGAACTGATGAAAATACTTAACTGATATACTCAACCGAAAAAGAGTTGGATATGTTGGCAGCCGATCGAAAAATTGTACGGTGGGACCCTAAGCTACTTCTCGCATTTGATGCGCTACATAGTCTAGGCAGTGTCACCGAAGCAGCAGAAAAATTGAATATCACTCAACAAGGACTGAGTACTCAACTCGCACGACTCAGAGAAATAACCGGTGATCCACTCTTTCATTGGTCGAACAGTGGAATGCAGCTAACACCCACAGCAGAAAAGTTATCGCCTCGGGTAACCGCAGCGATTGCCGCACTAGAAGATTTGAATAAGCTCGAGGAATTCGATCCCAACATAATCGACAATGAAATCACAATCGCGTCAACAGACTACGTCATCACTCTACTTGCCCCGACACTTTTACGAATGCTAAGGGAAGAGTCACCGAATGTGACTCTACGACTAAGACATATCGAACACAAAGGACTTAATAGCTCGAGTTATGACGATGTCGATCTGGTGTTATCTGTTCCAGAATTCCTTAGCCCTAAAGGCTCAGGCCTTTACCTATTTTCTGAAACATACAGTGGGTTTGCGCGCTCAGGTCATCCAATTAACCAAGCGAAGTCGATCTCCATCGACGACTTCCTCCGATATGACCATGTTCTGGTATCACCGTTTAAGGGGGACGCTTTTGGACCAACAGACGTTGCGTTACAGAATGTGGGTAAGGCACGAAGAATTGGTCTTGTCGTACCTGATTTTTCAGTCGTCAGCGATATCTTGAGTAAGACAGATTTAATTTGCATTCTTCCTGACCGACTCCAAGAAAGTCTCGGCAACTCAATAAGTCGATTCCAGACGCCCGTTCCTATTGAAGGTTTCGATATTTTTGCCTACCGACCAAAACATCTTGAAAACGATCCACTCAACAATTGGTTACTGGAGATAGTTCGGCGATGCGTATCCGAGATTTCCCTCAATAGATAACAGCACACCGAACCTCAATGCTTCTCCTATCGGGTGCGTCATCTCTGGTCATTGGATCTTCAAATGCGGTGTGAAAACTGAACGTTGAAAGATCAGCGTCGGACTCGTTGCCTTGTGACTTGGCGAGCCCACCGTGACTGTCCCACTGCTTAATTAAGAGAACTTCATTTCGATTCATCCGAGGATAAAACCACCAATTATGAGAAGGTGAATACTTAACGAAATAATTTTCACCAGTGCGGTCAGTATATCTGATTTCAAATACTACTAAATCTTCAGGAATTACCGAGGTGCTGTCGCAGACAGCCAATGGATTCACTTCGACTGGCTCTGGAGCGATGCTTCGCCACAAGTTGATGATCGCAACACGGCCATTACGAATCGCGGCTTCAGTCTCTGCTGGATCCAATAATGTTTGGCCCGGCAAGAAATTCGTAGCGTAGGTATCGTTGATCCGCGGCGGCTCACAAAGTTGGCGTAATCGATCCAAAGAGCTTGTTAGTGTGTAATCACCGTGCACAACATGAACAGGCCCTTGAACATTCTGACCATTGCTCAACCTTTCCTTTGAATTCTTCCCCTGGGCTGATCGGATGTTGTGGTCGAATGCTTTGACGGTATTAGCACCAGTTATTTTGCGAACAATCGCTTCACATTCCGGATAGTAAGAATTCACCAACCAGCTGGTATCAAAAAAGTCACAATAACCGCCAAGTGGTGCATCGATCAGCTCAAAACCATTTGAAGCAAGCGTCTTTCGTTGGTTTTGAGGTACGGACCTAGCATCACCGATGGTCATAACGTGATCAACCAGATCTGTACCCACCCAAGTACTATCATCACCTGAAGCATCTCGCTGCATGTAAACCTTGCCATTCCGATAGAGGGAATGCTCGGCCTCAGGCGGCATGTACTTCACGGTTCCTTCAGTCATTGATAATCCTTGGGTTAACGTTTGCATGGTTACTTCCACAAAATTCAAGCTACGTTTGCAGGTAAGACAAAACCTTCTTCAACGTGCGTCTCAATCCACCAAGACTGTGTCTCTATGTGTTCAAGCATCCATCTCTTCAGGTTTTTGTGGTCATCCAGTGGAAGCTGTTGCCATGCATGCAAGTGCATTGGTGCAGCAATCACAACATCAGCAATGGTCGGATGATCAGCACTAATAAAACGGCTTGTCGCCAAACGTTCGTCCAAAATAGAAGCCAACTTGTTGAAATTTGGCGCTTCAGCGTCAAGTACCGATTGGTCAGTCACATCACCGAGCAATGGCTTGACACAATTCTCAACTAAGTAGCAGTAGCAGGATGGGAACCAAGCGTTACTTTCCCACAATAGCCATTGATTAATATCGGCTCTGGTTTTTAGGTCGGTTGGGTAAGCTTGTGCGCTGCCTAGTTTGTCAGCTGCATACTGGAGGATTGCGTTTGATTCCCAAATCACAAGATCACCGTCTTTCATAGCGGGTACTTTCGCATTTGGGTTAATTTTTAGATATGCATCTGACTTTTGCTCACCCTGGAAATAATCGACTTTTGTAATCGAGTAGGGGGCACCAATCAGTTTCATACCAGCTAGGACTTTACGGCAGTTAACCGTAATCGGATCCATATACAATTCCATCTGAATAGCCTCATTTTTTTATTTCCTAATAGGCTCGGAATTTCTAGCAAAACAATCCAACAAAACTTTGTGATGAAGGCCACAACATTAGATGGTAGGGAATCTTTTATATTTGGACACCAAAGACTTGAAGCAAGGTATTGCGAAAAAATGTGACACTAAAATCGTGTCACAAGTAATCCGTGTATTTATGTTCAAACCTCTGATTTATATGGTAATAAATCAGGTTAGTTGCTTCTCCTCTCCTGGGCACCAAAGCAAACAACAAATAAGGATCAAATCCGGTCAGATAATCATTTATAGTCTGAGACTGCCATCACCATATCGACTAGCTGATGAATCCTCTGATTATTAGCCGAGATCGCAATTCGATTTCTATCGGACGCTTCGTTCAGTTTTTCGATATGGGTTGTATTTTCCTGGACCGTTTCGACTAGCGAATTACAAATATCGTTAAGCTCATCAATCATCTCCTCGGAGATTGAGTAGTTTTCATCCAAGACCTCCTGCATGACACTGTCGTGATGAAGATCAGTCGACGCTGCGGCTAATACGATTTCGTCGGTAAAACTCGCCGAACCACTATTCAAAGCAATCATTTGTTTATTTATATCGACAAGAGCGCTGTTAGCGCGTATCAACCCTCGATTAATCTCAATTCTCGCCTTTAGATGCTCAACAAGAAGTTTTAAGGTCGAAAATTTCACGTGAATTTTCTTTTCTTCCTCAGCGCTCTCGATATTATTCAGTTCTTGAAGGCAAATCGCCAAGTGAGACTCCAGCCCCTTTGTCGCGAGATCACGAAGAGCGACACCATTCGCTGTAGTATTCGCCAAGATGTGAAAATGGTTCTCTTCTACCTTCGATCGATGCAAGCCTGCTTTAGCTGTATTTTCACTGACTCTAGCGGAAAGCTCATAAACGCGATCTTGGATTGCTTGCATTTTTTTAATTTTTGATTCAGCGCCCATGAAAAGCTCCTATTAATTTCCCTGGTATTCCATCGATGAAGCTCCCACTAACGCTCATCTGATCCAACGATGCTCTCAGTCAACAAAAACTCGAGTGGGGTGATCGGTTGAACCATGTATTGATCCAGATTCAGGACAGTCCCTAACTCATTTGCTATTTCTTGGGCTTCGATTAAAGCTGCTTGTATATCAAGTTCTTTCTGTTGGTACCTAACCCCCAGATCAAAAAATCGAGTTGCAAACTCCAGAGGAATATAAATGGTCACCGGACCAT
>Ga0255763_1000254_pt1 | contig 58409 bp, 45 predicted proteins | sample 041ome_2_FD_179963 | JGI IMG/M metagenome (GOLD analysis project Ga0255763, IMG submission 179963) | Coastal salt marsh microbial communities from the Groves Creek Marsh, Skidaway Island, Georgia - 041406US metaG (version 2) | ecosystem: Environmental > Aquatic > Marine > Intertidal zone > Salt...
TTCGCCACATGGCGTTCGCGCGGTGTAAAACGCGCGAATCGACGCGCGTGCGCCGACCAATCGAAACGCGCGACGCGCGTGCGCCGACCAATCGAAACGCGCGACGACGTCGTCCGACGCCGCGGGTGCCGACCGCATCGACGCACACGCCGACGCGCATGACGACCGCGACGCGCGGCGAGGACGACGCGACGCGACGCGCGCGTCGACTCGAGGCGAATCGCGCGGCGAGCGCGGCGTCGCGGGCGCGGAAGCGGGCGCTCGAGCGGGACGCGCGGCGACGCGTGGACGCGCTCGAGCGGTTGACGGAAGCGCTCGCGACGGAGAACGCGGTGCTGAAGGACGCGCTGTCGGCGCTGACGCGCGAGCGGCGCGCGGGATGGGACGGAAGGGTGGCGTCGTCGCGCGCGAGCGATATAGAGTGGACGCCGGCGCGGACGCCGTCGTCGTCGGGGGCGGATTATACGCGGTCGCGAGGTCGGACTACGCGCTCGGAACTCGCGCGCGTCGCGAGGGCTATCGAAGACGCGAAGAGGAGACGAAGGGATTCGTCTCGTCGACGCGTCGGAGAGGGCCCGTTTGGAGCGACGCGCGGGGACGAGCCACGCGCCGGCGAGAAAAGCGCGATGAATATGCCAACCGCAAACGACGACGACGGGCGAACTCGCCGAGCGCGAACTCGGACGACGTCGAGGGCGCGCTCGGGAGCCTGGACGGCGACCTCGCCCGCGGCGCGGAATCAGAATCGGGGATTCATTCAGAAAGTCAAGATGACCTCGATGGGATTGACATCGACGATTTCGCGTGGCTCGACGACGCGCGCTTTGACGCCCTCCCCGACGCGAACGAGGAGGCGGACTTTCAAGCGCTCCTCGAGTGCGTCGCGGCGTAGCTATCGACTCCCGAATCCAGCGCTCATAAAAACGTTTTTCTCTTCGTAGTTTGTCGTTACAACACGAGCAGCAAACCAACATTATTTTTCCCTAGCCGATTCAACGCGGCGCCGCGCCGTCGCTTCGACCGAGCGCGACGCCGAGCAAAACGGAGAGTTTATCCTCTTCTGTCGATCGACCAATCACTGACGAATGAGGCGTAGATTTGGATGATGCGGATGCCGTCGACGCTCGCGCGCGCGTTCGCGGTGCATACACCGATGATGCGCGAGGAGATTGTACCGAAAGCCTCGCCATCGGCGACCGCGGCGCGTCCACCGTCTTCGACGGGCGTCCGCGTTTGCGCTTACCATCTTCCACGAGTGTCGGCGCCAAGCTACCGACGGCTTTCGTACCGCCGACGTCGCGCCAAAGCGACATCGGATCCAGCGCTGTCGATACTTGTTTGCGCTTTGAGAGAGTCGCCGGCGAAGCGCGCCCGAGCGCAGTCGCTATGGAGGCGGATTCTATTAACGATCCAGTCTTTTGCGTCGTGCGCGCGCTGACTTCGGCCAGAATGTGACTGAATGGTCGTTTTTCAGCGACTGGTGTTGGCGACAGACTCGCCATGGGCATCGAATCGATCGAAGTACGCGTCACCAACCCTTCATGATCGGAAAATCGCCGCGCTGGATGATCCTCCGCGGGTCCATGAGATGAAGTCTCGACGGGCGATTGCCGCCTGGACGGGCGATGATCGCGCTCTTCCCTGGGCTTACCGTCGACTTGAAACCATCGCGCGCGACATTGTTGCGCGGTGCGACCCGGAACGCTCTGACAGATGAATGACCATCGCGGACCGTACTCGTCGTACAACCCGCACAAGAGCTCGTCTTCGTCCCGAGCCCACGCGCCGCGAGTCACTGTCGGATCGAGATGTCGTCTCCACCGTCCCATACATTGCTGATCCGTGCGACCACCCATTTCACGCGCGATCGTTGCCCATCTCGACCCGTAGCGCTCTTTCAGTGTCTTCAACTGTCACGTCAAATCAAATCGCTCTCTTCGTCAGTCAAATCGTTTGAGACGACGCGGGACCGCGCGGGACCACTCGACGATATCTCTCCCGCCACGCGACCAAAATTGTGTTCTGCGCACACAACGCATGTAACCAATATCATTTGCTCACGTTATCGACCGCATTCGCACCTTTTCATCCTCCTCCTCGCTCCACCGCTCCCGTCGGATCCCTGGGTTGACCTTGTGTCGCCACCGCTGTGCGCACTGTTGTCCACTCCGAGTGCCCATCGCGCGCGCGATCTCGCTCCATCTGTTCCCATGCGCGCCTTGTAGCGTCAACAACGCTGCATCTTCCTCCGCGGTCCACGGCTTGGCGTCGCGGGTGTGATCTCGAGGCATGATGACGCGAAGGCGCGCGACGGTTGAAAAAACGCTTCGTGTCCCGGTCGACGTCGCGACAACGCGCGCGTCGGTTGTCTATCGCGAGCGTTCGCGCGCGGCGGAAGGTGACGTTCCGTGCGGTTCCGTTACGGCTCCCTGTGTCGCTCGACGTCGTGCGGCGACGCGCGCGTGGTGTGCGGTCGATTGTTGACCGAATGAGCATCTGTGTGTGAGTTGACAGCGTGCTGTTGACTCGCGTGCGAGTTCTGTGTTACAATTAATGCGCGTTGAAGGTGTCGAGGGAATGAGTGATATCGCGCGCGAGCGCACCGTCGGGTATGGTCGCTGCAAGCCGACGAAGCGTCGGCGCGACCTCGAGGAGAGGGGTGATTTCGGATGGGACGGCGTCTCCGGCGGCGCGAGGCGCGTCGGCGGCGGCGCGGCGAAGGAGGGTGGCGGCGATGCCGAGCGCGGGCTCGACAAACTGCGTGACGTTTCGCTCGTAGCTATACGCACATACTTGCGCGACTTTCGCAGGGGCGTCGAAGTCCCACAAGGATTGCGTGCTGAGCGCTTTGCATCGAGCGAGGGCGAGACACAGATGTATGTTGTGCTCGTTGTTGTTCGTGTGCTCGAGCGAGAGAAACTCAAAGAATCTTGGCGCCAAACCCAAGGCGATGATTTCGCGACAAAGCGCGGGCTCAATCTCCAGCGTGCCGCTGAGAAGTTTCAAAGCGTACAATGGGATTGGGTCTTCACTATCGATCAACGCAGGGCACATCGGGAACAAGTCTTGCATCAAGAGCTGGTCCAAGTGGTGCGCAACGACTTTTCGATCGAGACCGCTTTGCGTGGCGATATCCAAATCCAAACGCAATGGCAGCAAGAGTTCGTAGATGAGCTTCAGCGCCAAGAAACGAGTTTCAACGTGCGCACTTCCTTCGAGTAAGTCGCACAGCGCCGGTAATAAGTGACGCGTCAACGCATCAACCTTATGAATCAACTCATTCGTACACTGTGCGCACGTCTCGAGCAACGCCATAACTCCCACGCGAAGCTCGTCGCGACCAGGGTAATCCTCTTCAGCCTCAGCGGCGCGAATGTACTTCGCAATGTCGATCACAAACGCACTGGTCAATACTTTTGGTCGCATGACAGTCGATTGCAGCAAATGAATGAGCACAGGAAATAACTCAAACGCTTGCGGTCGCATGGCGTTTTCCGATGACAATCCCGTGGAGAGCGATCGCTCGACGTACTGCAAGATACCAGTGTTCACGACCGGCACGAGGGCCACAACGGTGGTGACGAACGTATCGAAACATTCTTGTAAATAAGGGTCCATTTGCGTCGGTTGACGATCCAACATCGGCAAAACGCGCGCCTTGCAAAGCGATTGCAACCATTTTGGATGCGCGCGAATCAAAAGCGCCATCGCGAGCAACGACTTGGCTTTGATGATGGGCGTTTGACTTCGCTCGTACAATCCAGCAAGAATGGGCAAAAGCGTTTGAACTTCCATGATAGTGGCAATCAAGCGCGACTTTTCATCCACCAGCGCTCTACACAACACGTTGAGTGCCGCCTGTTGTACTTTTCTCTCACGATCTCTAAGCATTTTCACCAGGCCATCGCGTGCATTTGAACCATCGCAATCCTCTTCGCCGACCAGTGGGTGAAGCGTTTCCGACTTGAGCCGAACGATTCTTGCGAGCGCACTTGCCGAAGTACCACGAAGCTGGTCGTCTACGGCGTCATTCGTCGCGATTGAAAACAAAACACTTACGACGCGACACTCCGCGAATGCGTCTTGTATCCACGTTGAGCCCTCGTGAGAGACTATGTTCTCGATGCTCTTGCACGCGTAGTGCTTAGTAATTTCATCTTCTTCCTCTTCTAACGTCTTGATGAAGACCTCAATCACACTGTCGGTGATACCCCATACTTGTGATGCGTCTGGCCTCTGCTGCGTCGCGACGTAAAACGACAGTTCCCCGAGCGCCGCCATAGCTCGGCGTCTCACGCGAGAGTTTTCGTCGCTCATAGTGCCCGCCAGTACTTTTGCAGCCTCACTCTTCGCGAACTCATCGCTAATATGCGTCGCATGTCGCATCAACAAGCCCATGATGCTGCAAAGCTTGATCTTCAACGGTGGAGATTTGCTGCTACCGAGCACTCGGACGAACATTGACATCAAGGATGAATTCGCCAAGACGTTCGCGCTCGACGCCTCGGTGCACAACGTCTCGAAATAAGCCAAAGTGTTAACTTTTTCTTGAACGTTTGAAGGGTGCGCCACGGAGCGGTAAATACGAGTCAGAAACGCTTCGAGCTCGCTCTGAGAAGTCGCCAACATTTTGTCCACGCTCAATTCTTTGAAGGGCAACTTTTCTGGATCGTGAGGCGCGTCTTTCACCACTTCAATTCTGTGATTGGACACGATGGGTCGCACGGTCAAATCGGTCGAATGCGTGCACAGCTTCTTGAACTTGTCGTAATCGACACTTTTTGCCAGCACATCATTCCTTGCCGCCAGCGAAGGCATCCTACTTTCTGTCCTCCCGATCACCGCCGGCGTCTCCGCCGGAAGCGGCGCCAAGCGACGCATCGAAGACGACGTTTCTTCGAACTCATCATCTGCCGTCTGTAACGAGCGACTCGTCGAAGCCGGCGAACGCGTGTCTACTAACATAGCGTCCGCGGTCGGAGGTGTGAGCACGATGCGAGTTGCGTCATCGCTGTCCGACTGCATCTCGTCACCAAACGACTCAGCGGGATCGGCAAAGTTCTCTGCTCTGTTTTCATCTGCGTAATCATCGTCACCACGACGACCTCCCCTAGGAGGCGTTTTGGGAGCTGAAGGTATGATAACGTCTTCGGTTTCCATGTCCACGTCCAAATCGTCGTTCCCGCTCGGAGCGGTGAAGTTGAGCTCAGCGTCTGGATTCTCCAACTCCACGTCTTCGTGAATGGCAGCGACTTGCAAGGGGTCGCCTTCGATAGCTGCAGCACCGCTAGGCGCGTACGAACCGACTTCTTCTCGCTCCAAATTTGAACGCGCAATCCTCGACAGTCGCGAGACGTTTACGCTATCTCGTAAACTTTGCGTCAAGACGGGCATGAAAGAATCGCGCACGTCCACCGCCCCCGACGCTCTTGCGTTTCCAAGCATTCGCAGTCTCGCCGCCAAATCCTCGCTCTTCAGTTTAGCCGCGAGCGCGTCGAATGAAGGCTGCGGTGGGAGTCTAAGCGTCGCTAAGTCACCAAGATCGTCCAAGTATTGCCCTCCGCGCTCGGTCCAAAATTCATGGTTAATGACTTGGTCCCACGTCAAACGAGCGTGCGGGCGCTTGATGAGCAACCCAGAGACCAAATTCTTAAACGTCGTACCATACGCCGCGGGCAACGGTGCGGGCTCGTGCTCTAAAATCTGTTCGATCAATGATGTCAACGACGTACTCGTGAACGGGGGTCGTCCGGTGGCGCACTCATACAGCACGCACCCCAACGCCCACAAGTCCGTCGCGTACGAGTGCACGCCCTCTTGTGTAAACATCTCCGGAGCCATATAACACGGTGTCCCTCGACGCGACAGCTGCGTGGGCGTACCCGAAGACGCCACGACAGTGGAAACCTTGCGACTGAGTCCGAATCCGCAAATCTTAATCCGCCCTTCTTCGTCGAGCAACATGTTACTTGGCTTTAAATCGCAGTGCACCAGTCCTTTACTGTGCAACTCTCGCGCGGCGACGAACATATCGCGCGCGAACGTCATGATGGAAGGTTCGGGAAGCTTGAGATCTTGCGACAGCAGCGTCAACAAATCACCTCCGACGCAGTATTCCAGAATCAACCACAGATGATTTTGCGTCTCGTAACACGCGATGAATTTCAACACGTTTTCGTGGGAAAACGCCTTCATCACTTGCACCTCGTGCATCACTCGATTTCTCTGTCCTTTCTCCACGCTCTTCATCGCAAAGTACTGAATCGACTTCTTCCGTCGCCCCTTATACACCGTACTGTGCTTCCCTTTCCCGATCGCCTCGTACGTGTGATAATCGCTCATCTGATACTCGCGCGTCGGCATCTCGCCCGTTCTCGCCCGTACCGCCGATTCAAATCTCCTCCTCGAACGCCTCCACCGTCCGCACGCTCACCGTCAACAAATCGTAATACCCACTCACCGCACTCCTCAGCGCCTTCAACTCGCTCGCCTCGAACGTCGCGACGACCTCCCAACCGTCCCCGTTCTCCCTCTCGCGCGTCGTCACCGTCTTTCGCACCACCCTCGGTTGCAACTCCTTATCCACCCCGAGCGCCCCTCCCACGGCCCTCGCGCGTCTCTCGTCCTCGAGCGGCACGACCACCGTCCTGTTCGCCTCGCCCTCGCGCTCGTCAGTCGCGCGTCCGCGTCTTCGCGTCGTCGTTTTATTTTTAATCACTCGACAGCTCGCGAAATCTCAAATCGATCGTCATCCATCGCGCCGCCGCGTCGCGCGCCCGCGCCGCCGCGTCGCGCGCGACGTCGCATCGCGCGCGTCGCGCGAGTTTCTCTCACGCACGTCGAAAACGGTCTCGCGGGATCCATGCACGCGCGTCGGCGCGGCGCGTAATGTCGCGCGATGCCGCGCAGTCGTCCCCCTCACACCTCGACGCGCGATGGGCGACGACGCGCGCTCGTACTGGGACGCCTTCGTCGCGTGGTTGCGCGCGCTGTTCTTCGGACGCGAGATGGAGATCGTCGTGATCGGTGCGTCGAGCGACGCCGACGACGACGCGAGGCGACGCGCGAGACGCGGCGCGCGAGACGCGGCGCGCGCGCGAGCGATTTAAGATGGTGCTCGCGTCGGACTTTGATTTGAATCGCGACGAAACGAATTCGATCGCGCGCGAGGACGGCGCGGGGACGCGCGCGCGGGGACTGACGAAGACGTTTCACGAACGCTTGCGCGCAGGGCTGCAGAACGCCGGGAAGACGTCGTTCATCGACGCGCTGAGCGGCGGGACGTTTGAGGAGGATATGATTCCGACGGTGGGATTCAACGTGCGGAGACTGCGTAGGGATGGGGTGAGCGTGAAGACGTGGGATCTCGGTGGACAGGAACGGTTTCGGGGAACGTGGGAACGGTACTGTCGAGGCGTGGATTGCGTGGTGTACGTCGTGGATGCGGCGGCGAAGGAATTGTTTGAGACGGCGAGGAACGAGCTGCACGGGTTGCTCAAGAGGGAGACGCTGCGGGAGATTCCGTTGTTGGTGCTCGGGAATAAGAGCGATTTAGAGAGCGCGGTGCGCGTGCAGGACGTGGTGGAGGCGATGGAGCTGAAACGCGCGACCGGGAGGGAGGTGTGCTGCTACAACGTGAGTTGCAAGAATTCCACAAACATCGACGTGTGCCTGAAATGGCTCACCGCGCACGCGAAATAGCGGGTGTTTACGGATCGATAGAGAGTCGTGATGTTGTGATAATAACCTATATCGGTACTAGAATGCTATTTACGCGTGCTGCAATCGTCTCAAATATTCCACCTCGACGCGGAACAACGACCATTGAAATCGTCGCGTGATTTCAGCGGCGGTAACGAGCCAGAGCACGGCGCTATGATGTCGCAAGTGCGACGCGAGCTTGTAGGTCCAACTTATCCGCAAGAAGAAATTCAACCAAATTGCCCGATAATACACCTTGGGTGCGCCGTAAATGCGACGCTCGCGCAACCCAAACGGAAATTTCTCGCCGGGTCGCCGAGGCGCGCCGCCGCCGAGCAACGACAGCCCCCAGTCGTGCTTGATGTCCCAGTAAAAGCTAAAACACGTGTTGAACACGCAAAACCCGATCCAAAGCGGACGCCAAAAGAAGACCCAATCGTCGTGATCGATGAAGTGCCGGAATCCGGAGATGATGATGACCGGGAACGCGCTCGTGTACTTGAATGCGTTGTACAGACACTTTGGCTCGCGCGTGTCGGCAAACTGCCTCAGACACTGCAGCAGTCGAATCGCGGACGGTATGATGAGCACGACGGGAATCATGATACTTCTATCACCGCACTTACCCGCGGCGGTGTGTATGAGCATCACGCGGTGTCGCACGCTGCAAACAACGCGTTCTAAATCGCTCAAAGATTTCGCCAACGAACACAAGATGTCGGCGAAGAAGAAATCAGCGAACCCGACCGGCCGCACCAAGGGAGTGAAGCAGTTATAAAGCAACCGTCGCGTATACGACCGTAATTCTCCAAGCCCTTTCGTTCTATTTGGCCACATGGCGACGAGTATTGGAACGAAATACGTCGCCAACAAAATCGTCGTCGCGGCGAACGGTTCGTCCACGTCGTACGCGTATAGAAACAAAACCGCCGAGGTCAAGAGAGCTAACGCGCTCGCGTGCGCCAATCGATACACGTGCTCAAACGTCACCGACTCGTTTTGCTCAACCCCAAAACAAATCAACGGTGAAGGCGTCAATCGCAACCGGTGCCACACTCGCAAGTTGTGCGCCCACATCAAACACGCCAGCGTCGCCACCGTCGGCGCTTGATAATACACGTTCAGCATGTGCACGCGCCGTTCATCGATCCCTCGCACCAACGCCTCGTACATCAACACGAGCACACACGTCCAACCCCACGCCGCGCTCGCGTTCCGCATCGCTTTGGCCGACTTCCCGCTCAACGCCGGCGTCTCGATCCTCGCCCCGAACGGCGAACTCATCTCGTCCTCGATCGCCCCTCCGCGCGTCGCCCTCCAACCGAACGCAGTTCGACCGCACTTCCGCCTAGCGTATCGATCGACGCAAACCTCTCCCTCGTTCGACGTCGACCTCGCCGCGTCTGCGCCAATCTCAAAAAGCCTTTCAACCTCGTCCTCAATCCTTCTTCTTCATCGCCTCGTCGCGCATCTCTTTCATCGCTTTCCCGACCGCGGTGTCCCCGAGGGTTTTTTCGCTCGTCTTCGCCGTCGCCTCGGCGCCGTCCTCGACCCAGCGTCGAATGGTTTTTAAATTCTGTCTCAACATTCGTGACGATTGTCGCACGTCCGTGCGCATCAGCGACGCGACGGCGATCAGGCCCGTGGCGGTGATGATGAAGTTCGTCCACGCCATTCGAGTCGCTTCCGACGCGGCGTGCGCGCGCGCGTGCGACGAGGTCGCTCGTCGCGCTGCGTTTTGACGCGATGAAGACGCGCGCCGCACTCGGCGACGCGCGGCGCGCGCGACGATCGAACCCGCGCGCGAGCATGCGCGCGCACATCGCGCGCGTTGCGGACGCGTCGGCGTCGCGCGATGCGCGGCGACGAGGCGCGAACGCGATGACGTCGAAAACGCGCGCGAACGCGATGACGTCGAAACGCATCGTGACGCGCCGCGCGCGCTCGCGGTCGATCCCGGGGGAGACCGGCGCGCGCGACGACGGGAACGCGTTCGAGGCGAACCCGTTCGCGAGCGCGAGCGCGACGTTCGACGCGCGGGAGGCGTTGCGAAGGGCGGATGAGGCGAGGGTGCTGATGAGCGAAATCGCGGGCATCGCGGCGGGCGCGGGGACGCCGGGCGTGGCGAGGACGCTGAACGCGGTGGAGTCGCTCGCGGCGCTGGCGGTGAGATCGTTCGGGGAGTTGTCGATGGAGAACCCGCCGACGGCGCCGGTGATCGTGCGACGGACGTTTGAGGCGCTGGGGGCGACGTACGTGAAATTGGGACAGTTCATCGCGAGCGCGCCGAGCGTGTTTCCGAAGGAGTACGTGGAGGAGTTTCAAAAGTGCCTGGACGCGACCGAGGTGACGGATTTTTCCATCATTAAGCGGACGATCGAGAAAGACTTGGGACGTTCTATAGATGATGTGTTCGCGACGATCGATCCGGTGCCTTTGGCGAGCGCGAGCGTGGCGCAGGTGCATCGAGCGACGCTGCTCGGAAGCGGGCGAGACGTCGTCGTCAAGGTGCTGAAACCGAACGTCGAGGACACGCTCAAGGCGGATTTGAGCTTTGTGTTAATCGTGAGCAAGGTGTTACAGTTTTTGAATCCTGAACTCTCGCGAACATCGTTGGTGGACATCGTCGGAGACATTCGAGAGTCGATGTTGGAGGAGACGGATTTTAGAAAGGAGGCGCAAAACGTCGACGCTTTTCGACGATACCTTGAAGACGCGGAACTGACGAACATCGCCAAGGCGCCGCAAGTGTACAAACAATTTAGTGGTAAACGAGTGATGGTGATGGAGTACTTCTCTGGCGTCCCGCTCACGGACTTGGAGGCGATTCGTTCGGTGAGCACGCGCGATCCCGAGGCGACGCTCATCAACGCGCTCAACGTTTGGTTTGGCAGCGTGCTGGCGTGCGAGAGTTTTCACGCCGACGTGCACGCGGGTAATCTGATCGTTTGTCCGGACGGGCGCGTTGGTTTCATCGACTTCGGCATCGTCGGCAAAATTTCCCCGTCAATTTGGGGCGCGGTGCAAGCTTTTTTCCAATCCACCGCCGCGCGCGATTACGAGCGCATGGCGCTCGCGCTGGTGACGATGGGGGCCACCGACGGCGAAGTCGACGTCAAGAAATTCGCTAATGATTTACGCAAAGTCTACGAAACCTTAGATTCCATCGAACCGACTGTTCTTGTCGATGAAGACACCTTCGACGGCACCCCTCGCGCCGCCGTGACCGTCGACCAACAGCAAGTGACGCAGTTGGCCTCCGACTTGATCGTCGCCGCCGAGGAGAACAAAATCAAACTCCCCAAAGCGTTCGGCATCTTGATCAAACAACTGATTTACTTTGACCGTTACGTGCAGTTACTCGCACCCGACTTAGAGGTCATCGACGACGATCGCGTGGCGTTCGTCGACGCCGTGGCGGTCGACGTCTCTCCCAAGCGTCTCGCGTCCTCGTAGCGCGCGCGCTGTAATATCACTTTATCATCCTGTTTCTCCTGAAATCATCTTTAAAACGATGCTCGCGGCGCGACCCGCGCCGACGCCGCGCGCGGCGCGGCGCGCGACGAGACCGCGCGCGACTGAGACGCGCGCGCGCGCGCGACGCGTCGCCGCGCGCGCGAAACGCGACGAAACGCTCGCGGAAATCACGCCCGAGGCGTTGAAAAAGCAACTCTTCGCGTCGAAAGATTTATGGAGCACGGACGTCCACGCGGTGATGTACCGCCACTGCGACGGCGACGGCGCGAAGGCTGCGAAATATTGGCTGCAGTACATGCCGATGCGGAATCGCGCCGAGGTAATTCGGATGATGCTCGAACTCGCGCGAGCGCCGCACGCGGTCGAAGTCGTCGGCTTCCTCGCGTGGCCGAAAGTGAAACCGAAGACGCCGTTCGGGAAGACGCCGAGTTTGGTAGACATCGATGGGTGTGCGAACGACGTTTCTCACGAAACGGCGATAATCAGATACCTGGGGCGAGAGTTGAGTTTGGACGGCGCGAACGAGTATGAGCGCGCGCGCGTCGACGAACTCTTTATGCAATACTGGCACACTATTCGCAACGGCGGATTGACGCACGATGGACAGCTGTACAGCGCGAGGGCATTGAAAGAGAGCATTGAAAGACGCGAAGACGCTGAGTGCGCGAGGTTTCAAGAGACGCATCGCGTGAATAATTTATCGGTGCCGGCGCGTTCGCGGCAGGCGCTGCGCGTGTTCGAGGAAATCCTAGAGCGTAACGGAAATTCGCGGCTCGTCGGCGAGTCGTTGACGTATGTCGATTTAGCTTTATTCGAAACGCTGTTCGAGCTCGCGGAGGAGGATTTAGTGCCCGATTTCGCGACGCGTCTGAATTTGCCGCGGTGTGGTGAATTCTTAACCGCCGTCGCTCGCGAACCGCCGATCGATCGCTACCTCAAGAGTGCGACGCGGATTCCACGTTATGAAAGACCGACGTATGCGTATATCGGCGGTCGTCACTGTGCTGTACCGTAGGTAAAATGGGGTGAGCGTCATTCGCGTCGCAAAAGTTTGCGACGCTGGACGCTCGAGGTTTCGCCCTGCGTCTCATCACTTCTCGCCTCGCGGCGAGATGTCGACCGAATATCCCAAACCGACGCTCCGTCCTGGGCCGCCGAGTGATGCAGCGCGCGCGATCGAGGGCGAGCGCGCGGAGTCGTGCGAACGCGCGGCGAGAGCGGACGCAGCCGCCGGCGTCCCGTTGCTCGCGGTGTACGTCGACGACGACGTCTACGTCCTGAACAAGCCTGCGCAGACGTACGTGCACGATATAGAACGCCTCGTCGAGCGAGGCATGGTGAAATGCGATGATGCGACCACGGTCGATAACCGCGCGACGACGCGGGACGTGCCGTTCAACGCCTCGGAGTCGGCGCGCGTCGTTCACAGACTCGACCGCGACACCTCCGGATGTCTCGTCGTCGCGCGAAATCGAGACGCCATTCGCAGCTTGTCGGCGCAATTCGCCGACGGCACGGTGCAGAAGACGTACGTCGCGCTGTGCGCGGCGACGGCGGATTACGACGGCGTTGAAGATCATCGCAGAGTATTCACGGGTTGGGGCCGCGCGAAATACGGCCTCTTCCGTCTCTACGACGCCGCGGACATCGGCCGCGCGCTTCCCGGGAACAAAAAGGTCAAGGTCAAGCACGCCGAAACCACGATCATCGTCGAGCGCGTGATCACCGACGGCGTGGCGCTGCGATTTTGCGAACCGCCGAGCGCCGACGACGCCGACCGCCGACGACACCGCGTCGCGTTGGCGCGTTGCTCCCCGCTCACCGGTCGCACGCACCAGATCAGACTTCACTGCGCGTCGCTCGGACTTCCGCTCGTCGGCGACGTGAGATACGGCGGACCGATCGACGCGACTCGCGACGGACCGATCGACGCGCCTTTCTCCGCGCGTCGCGTCGCCGGCGCGTTGCTCCACGCCGAGCGCGTCGCGTTTCGCCACCCCAAATCCAACCTCCGCGTCGACGTCCACGCCCCGCGTCCACCGTGGGCGCGGCTCTACGGCGCGCCATGATTTAGCCATCACCGACCTCGCCATCGGTCTTCGTTTTAGCCCTCGTTTTAGCCCATTTCTCCCTTCGCCGCGCGCGTCGTCGCCGCGACCCGCAGACCGCGCCTCGCGCGCGCCATGGTCTCCGCCGTCCACGGCGTCATGATCACCGCCGACGTCCCCATCAAGCAGTACATCCTCCACCTCAACGACGTCGCGCCCGCGGAGCGCAAGTTCGTCGTCGTCGACCTCGACGCGCGTCGCGTCCTCGTCCAGCCCGACGCCGTCGACGCGATTCACCGCGAGATCGAGGCGTTTCAGCAGTCCACGCGGTACGTCGCCCCCCTCGCGAGCGCCAAGCCGTAGCGGACGCTCGCTTGTAACTCCACGCGCATCGCCGTCGTCTTCGCCTCGTCGTTTCCCGCGCCGTCGTCGTCGAATCGTCGTCGCGAAAAATGTCCCCTTCGGTTCGCGCGTCGTCATTCATCGCCTCGCGAGCGCATGTCGCGCGCGGGCGAGCCGATCGCGTGCAAGGCGGCGGTGGCGTTCGCGCCGCGCGAGCCGCTGCGAATCGTCGACGTCGTCGTCGCGCCGCCGCAGGCGGGCGAAGTGCGAATTAAAATCGCGCACAACGCGCTGTGTCACACGGATGCGTACACGGTGCGCGCGCGCCGCGCGAATCGCGCGCGCGCGCGCGCGCCGACTCGACCCGGACGCGCCGTCGATCGTCTCGGACTGACGCCGACGCGTCGAACAGCTCGGCGGACACGACTCGGAGGGGAAGTTTCCGTGCATCCTGGGACACGAGGCGGCGGGGACGGTGGAATCCGTCGGCGAGGGCGTGACGTCGTGTAAAGCGGGCGATCGGGTGATTCCGTGCTATCAGGCGTACTGCGCGGACATCGCGAAGGAGCCGTGCGCGCACTGCGTGCATCCGAAATCGAACCTGTGTCAGGCGGTGCGGGCGTACACGGGCGCGGGGGTGATGAAGAACGACGGGAAGCCGAGATTTACGCTCGCGAGCGACGGGTCGGAGATTTTTCACTTCATGGGAACGTCGACGTTTTCCGAGTACACGGTGGTGCACGAGGTGGCGGTGGCGCAGGTGGGGAACGACGAGGCGCCGTTGGATAAGGTGTGCCTGCTGGGATGCGGCGTGAGCACGGGGTGGGGGGCGGTGCATAACACGGCGCGGGTCGAAGAGGGGAGCTCCGTGGCGGTGTTTGGTCTGGGCGCCGTCGGATTGGCGTGCGTGGAGGCGGCTGTGGAGGCGGGCGCGACGCGCATCATCGCTGTCGACACCAACGACGAAAAGGAAGCCGTGGCGCGCGAGTTCGGCGCCACGGATTTTGTGAACCCGACAAAGTTTGGCGATAAAAATTCACAAACTGTCATCGCGGAGATGACGGACGGTGGAGTGGATTATTCGTTCGAATGCGTCGGAAACGTCAACGTCATGCGAAGCGCTTTGGAATGCTGCCGCAAGGGGTGGGGGACTTCCGTCATCGTCGGCGTCGCCGCCGCGGGCACGGAAATCTCAACCAGACCATTCCAACTCGTCACCGGTCGCACGTGGAAAGGTACCGCTTTCGGCGGGTACAAGAGCCGCATCGCCGTGCCGAAACTGGTCGAAAAGTACATGGGCGGAAACACGAAACTCGACAGATACATCACGCACCGCATGAAGTTTGATCAAATCAACGAAGCGTTCGAGCTGTTGCACGAAGGCAAGTGCTTACGATGTGTGTTGAGCTTCGATTAATCAAGCGGTCCTTCTCAACCGTATAATTACTTTCACAACCGATTATCAATGTCATTAAATTTTAAGACTTCCCAGCGCCGCGGCGTGGAACTCGATGTGCTCGCGCATGAACGTGGAAACAAAAAAGTAGCTATGATCGTAACCATCGTGCAGACGATACGTGACATCACATCCACGCTCTTTCGCCGCGTCCACGAAACGCTCAGGGTGCAACTGCGTCTTATAAAAGGAGTCCGCCGCGCCTTGATCAATTAAAATCGGCATCTTAAACGTGCCCGCCTCGACGCTCTTCACGAGCTCCGTCGCGTCGTGCGATTTCGCCTCATCGCAATCCGCGCTCCCAAGGTAGGCCTTGAGCGCCTTTTGTCCCCACGGGCAATCCGACGCCGTCGGATTAGCAATCGGAGCGAACGCGCTCGCGCTCGCGTACGCGTTTGGATTTCTCAGCGCCAACGTCAACGCCCCGTGTCCCCCCATCGAGTGCCCCGAGATCGACACTCGCTCGTGATCCAACGCATCGGCAAAATCGCACGCCCGCAGCACTTTCGGCAGCTCTTTCGTGACGTACGAGTACGTTTTGTAGTGTCGAGACCACGGCGCCGCCGACGCGTCTACATAAAATCCAGCCCCCTTCCCTAAATCCCACGCCTCGTCGTCCGCCGCGTCGTCTCCTCGCGGTGACGTGTCCGGCATGACCATGGCCACGCGCCGCGCGTGGCAGTGCTCGAACGCGCACCCTTTCTGCGCCACATTTTCGTCCGTGCACGTCAATCCGGAGAGGTACAACAAGAGGGGGAATTTGTCTTTGACGTCTTCGACCGCGCCGGGAACGAACACGGCGAAAGTCGCGACCGAGCTCAAGGTTTCGGAGTCGTGTTGGAGCCGATGTAAGGTGCCGTGGTGGGCGCGGGTGACGCTGATCGTTTTCAGGTTGAAGGGCGCCATGGCGCGGCGAGGGGATTAGTGACGCGAGCGCGTCGGATTGAAATGAGGGATAATCTACAGCGGGCGCGAAGAAGGGCTAATCCAATCGAACCGAACGATTTTCTTCGGCGCGTTCTGTTTGGTAACGCGCAGCGGCGGTTTGTAAATCTCGTTTCAGCGTGTAGCACGAGGCGGCGAGAAGACACCCGCAAGGAATCCAGAACAAAACCGAGATGAAAAAGGCCGTCTCGCGACCGAACGCGGCGACGAAGCCGGCGACGACGAGAGGTCCGAATCCTTTGCCTAAATCGTCGGTGAGCATGAAGAGGGAAAACGCGGTGCCGCGATTCATGGGATGCAGGACGTTGAGCAACAGCGCTCGAATGTTCACGCCGACGCACGAAGCGATGCCTCCCGAAATAAAGGATAAGATCGACTTGATCGCGATGTCGGACGCGGAGTTGTCGTAATTCGCCAACACCAAGTAAGCCACCGGGAACACCCCCACGATTGCGCTCGATCCCATGAAAATCGATACGTTCTCCGGTTTGTTGTTGAAAAGAATTTGGCCGTACCACCCGGCCCAAATCGTCCCTAACATGCCGCCGACGGCGAATAAAATCAGCATCGACGTGCTCTGCTTCACACCTAACCCCTTATCTTGCGCTAAGTAATCGTTGAAGAACGTGTTGATCATACTCCACGGCACGCAACCCGACACGCCTTGCGCCAAGAACAACGCCACGGTGCGCACGGAGACGATGCCGTGCAACTTTCGCGCATACATCTTCGCCGCGGTCGCGCTGAAGTGCAGCCCTCGCGGTGGTATCGGCGGTGTCGAGGGTCGTGAGGACGATTGGATGACGAGCGACTCTTGCTCGAGACTTGCCTCCTCGTCCGGCGGCGCCTCCATCGCCCCGCGCTCGGGCTCCTCGACAAAGAACATCAGCACCATGGCCACGCATATCGCCGGAATCGCCACCACCGCGAACGGCAAGCGCCAGCCGTACGACTCCCCCAAAAATCCCGCGATCGCTTGCCCGCAGACGATCCCGAGCGTCATCGATAGCCCCGTCACCGCGCTCATCTTCGTCCGCTCGCTCGGCGGAAATAAGTCTGACATTAAGGAGTACGTCAACGGCGCCGCGCCGCCTACCGCGATTCCCGTCAGCGCGCGCAACCAATACAACTGACCAAAAGTCGTCACCCCCGGCATCCACGCCAGGACGTTGGGGCACGATCCCAACAGCATCGTCCACGCGAAGAGCTTCGTGCGCGGATAGTAATCCGCCATCGACCCGATCAACACCGCCGCCGGCGCGCCGAGCAAGAAGAACGCGAACGCGATCTGCCCGCCTAATTTATAGTCCCGCTCATTCGGCGACAGATTCAAATCGTTCGCGATGGCGGTCAAATTCGGCGCTAACAAATTTTGATCGGCGAACACCAACCCGAGGCCCAGGCACGTGAACACGAACGCGCGCTTGTTCGACGCCGACATCCCGAGCGACGTCCTCCCTCGCGCGTGAGCGCGCGCGCGGTGTTCTTCGTTCAAACTCTGTCCGCTGAGCGACGATCGGCCAGGGCGCATGCGCCGCCGCGCGGCGATTTAATCGACGCAACTGTCACCGCGCGTCGACGTTCACGCGCGCCTATCGACGCGCGCGTCGCGATTCGCGCGAGTTCGAGCGCGCGCGATCGCGCGCGCGAGTCTTTTCCGCCTTCGAGCGCGCGCGCGGGTCCGACGACGCGCGCGCGACGACGCGACGTCGCGTCGCGTTCTGACGCCTGTCCCGGGCGTCCCGTTCAAATCCTCAAATCTTACAAAGAGCGCTTTAAATTCTCGCGAAACGACGCCGATAGCGCGGCCAAGACGGGCCACAGGCCGCACATGGCGATCTTGGGCGCGCCGCTTCCGAACGTGGTCCTGTCGTAGCCGAGATACATCTTAATCGCGACGAAAACGTAGACCACGAGCACGACTGGGGACGAAAACGCCCAGCCGACGAGCGGAAGCGACGAGAGAACGGGCACGCCGCGGGCTTTGACGTCGCGAGACGCGCGCTGGGGCGCCGGCGACTTTAGTTTTCCGGCGGATGCGAACGACGCGGCGACGCGAGGAAGGGAAGCGATGTCCCGCGCGCCGAACTCGACGGCGCGCGGCGACGCCGCGGGGACGCGAGCGCGACGCGAGCGGCTCGAGACGCGCGCGAAGGAGGGCGGCGCCGCTCGCGCGCGCGTCGAGAGCATCGCTGATCGCACGGCGCCGCGCGCGCGGGGGTGTGAGGGTACGTTGTGAAGTTTGGTATTGCAGCCGCGGGACGGCGGTTATTCGAGAGAGTACTCGGAGGAGAGCTTTTGTTGGACGGCTTGCGCGGCAAAGTACGCGACGCACCAGAGCGTGATCTCGCGACCGGAGTTCAGAACGAGATTGACGAGGCCCGGGCCGGGGCAAACGCCGCCCAAGCCCCAGCCAGCGCCGAAGAGCGCGCCTCCGATCAAAACAGACTTGTCGACGTACTTCGGAGTAGTCGAGAACTCTCGCGCCATGGCCGGACGAGAGACGCCCAAGGCATTCTTCGCGAGGAACATAGAAACAACCACGAGGGCGAGCGCGCCGCCCATGACGAACATCAAGGACGGATCGAAAGCTTGAGTGGTGACTGCGAGAAAACCGGCGACTTTCGCCGGATTCGTCATCCCGCTCACGACGAGACCGAGACCGAAAAACAGTCCGGCGACGGACTCGCTCACGAGCTCGAGCTTCTTCACGACGTCCGTGATTCCTCCGCCCTCACGCTTAGCGAGCGCGTAGAGCACGCCTTGGACAGCCGCACCGGCGGCGAAAATTTTGGCGTACAAAATCGTTTTCGCCTCGGGCGAGCGCGCGAGCATGTCGATCGTCTTCGTCGCTTGCGACACGTGTAACTCATCCATCGTTCCCGTCGCCGCGACCGTGATCGCACCGACGACCATGAACACGCACGTGAACGCCACGCTTCGCACGTTCAATCGTCCGATCCCAGAGATTCCGTGTCCGCTCGTGCACCCGCCTCCGAGCGAGCTCCCCGCTCCGACGAGCGCGCCCGCCGCGATGGCTCGCGTCGCGTCCACCATCGGCACCGCCGCCTGCGCGCCCAGAATCATCGGTGCCGCGTATCCCGCCGCGAGCAGTCCGATCAAAAACGCCGCGCTCGTCGCTCGACCCTCGCCTCGCGCGAACGCCTTGGTGTCCCCGCTCACGCCCAAATTGCGTCCCGAATTCAATCGCTTCGCCACCACCATCGACCCCAAAATCAGCCCTCCCGCGAGCGCGCTGTCCGGCGTGAACTGCAGATTGGTCATCGGTCCGTGGTGCGCGCGCGGTGTCGACGATCGGCGTCGACGCGCGCTCGTCGCGACGCGCTTCGGTCGTCGCAGGGACGCCATTGAATTGTCGACGGAATTCCGGAACGACGCGCGACGCGCGGCGGCGGCGACGGCGCCGGAAGCGACGCTCGCGTGCATGATGGCGTCGTGCGCTTTTAGCTCTCGCGGGACTCGGACGCGGCGACGGTGCGCGCGGCGCGTTTTGACGGTGCGCGCGCGGATTGGGACGCGGGGGCGAGCCAAGGGATGCGGGTGGTGGTTAAAAGCGTCAACGGATGAGAAAGACGTCGCGAAGGTCTTTGAGAGCGCGCTCGACGGCGTCGAAAGCGGCGCGATTGCTCACGGCGACGGGGCGAAGGGAATCGGAGACGCGGCGGAGGCAGGCGTCGAGGACGCTCGCGCTGGCGCCGCGGTCGGCGCAGGCTTTGATGGTGAGCGCGGCCTGGACGATGGCGGTGACGAGCTGGGTGACTTTGAGCTTTTCGGCGTCGACGTCGGCGGCGGTGGGAGGGAGATCGGACTTAGTGGCGCCGGTTCCGAGAGGTTCCTGGAGACTCGGATTGAGCGTCGCCGTGCTCTCGGCGCCGGCGTTGGTGGTGGTTTGCACGTGGTAAACGATGCGACGAGCGCCCATGCCGGCGGTGGCGACGATGTCTTCCGCCGTCGAAGCGTAGAGTTCGTCCGAGCTCGGCGTCGCGGATGGTGGGGCGAATCGAGAGAGAGCGCGATGACCGTCGCCCAAATTCTGACTCTTGATTTTCCGCCACAACCCGAGGGGTTTGTCGTGATATCCCTGTTGCTGCCGCAAGCGAACTAAAGCACCCTCCAACTCCGCGTTGGCGCCGCGCAAGGCGAGAACGATGGCGGCGTATTCTCGTTGGAATTTAAGCGCTTCGCCGTTCGTCTCCGCCGCTTGCTTGACGCGTTCTGGTTTCTTTTTGAACTCCTCCGCGGCGTCATTCTTCATCCGCAACGCATCGACGAGCTCGCGCTTGCGCTCGAGAGCTTGCTGAGCTTCGTTGAGCAAACGGACGTCCATCTCACGCATTTGTGCGGCAACTGCGACGCCGGCGCCGTAGGCGTGGCCACCGCCACCGACCACCGGCAGCGGATCGTAAATTCCTCGGAAACCAGCGTTGAAGGCTTCGTTTTCGATTTGTTCCGCCGTCCCCGCAGCAATCAGATCCATCTCTTCTTGGTTGGCGTCTACTGGCATGATATCGATGTCTCGGACGCACTCGACACCGAGTTCTGGACGTGCAAATTGTACGCGACAGGTGGCGCGCTCGACAATCAATATGTTTCCTATGTACGGCGAATGGAATCGGGGATGCACCGCCAACACCGTTTGCCCGACTTCGAGCGGCGACGGGACCGGAACGCCACCCGTCCACTTGAGCATTAAGGCCTTAAGCTCATCCGTTAGAACCGTACCGTGCAATTTCAAGTTTGTCATCTCGCGCGCGGCGTGTCGGAAATACTCCAAGTCCACACGCTCGTCCTTCAAAAATTTGAGCGAAAGGCGTCTCGTCTTTGGTAATTTTCGACGGACTTTTTGCCATTCTTCGCGCGTAGCGACGCGCATATCGCCTTTACCAATGTGCTGCAACCATCGTGAGAAGCCACTGTCTTCAAACCAGCCCTTGTCCGTACCAGCGGTGAAGAAGTTGGCGTTTGCCCAGCGTCTCGTCAACGGATCGTGCGCACCGATGAGCAAACGCGCCCGGTTGTCTCCTTGCGTCGTCGTCGTCGCCTCAGCCGTTTCGCTCAGACGATGATCGTGAAAGAGTGAGGACGCCGCGCCGAGACCAACAGATTCGATCTCGCGCGAAACGTGGCGCCGAGGCCTGTTTATCTTCAACATCTTCTTCCCGACCGGCATCGGCGTCGGCTTGAGCGCATACTTCGGTAACGGCGGCAGGTGGCGTGAAGGTGACCCGTACGAGCCGCGCGGTCGTCCACTACCTTGCTTACGTTTCTTCTTCATGCTATCCGTCTGTTGCGGCGATGGAGCCGCGACGTTCTCTGCGAGCGTCATCAATCCGTCTAGAGCGCCGTAGAGCGTGTCTTCATCCGCCGCCGACATCGGCTTCTTCCTTCTAGCGGGCGATGAACCGTTCGCCGTGCTCGTCGTGAACACTTCATCCGGGAACAACGCCCGCGCGCGCTTTCGTCTGGGCGTCGTCACGTTACCCAACGCCAAGTCCGCGATTTGACTCTTCGTCGCGTAGCTCCTACTCGGGCTATTTTGCTGCGCCGCGCGAACCGCTTCGCGGTTGATCTGCGGCGACAGCGAAACTAGAACCTCCGCCGCATTTTCAAAGTTAACGTACGCGCTCGACGGCTTCCTGGGCGTTCGCTTACCCACGACTCGCGGCGCCTGCACGCCGAGCACGCTCAACGCCGAAACCGTCGTCGTCCCGTCGCTCTTCGACGCCGGCTCGTTCTCCACCGAACTCCCCCGTTTCGGCGTCGACGACCCCGCGCGCGTCGAGCTCCCGTTCCTTCCATCGTCCCCCGTCTCGAGCTTCGCCGTTCGCACCCGCCGTCCTCGTCCCAGCGCGTCCTCCTTCCCCTCCTCCGTCTCGACCTGTCGATTTCGAGCGCGCGTCGCCGTCAGTCTTCCCCCGCCCGTCCGATCCCTCCCGCGCGCCGCCCCATCGCGCCCGCGCTTTCGCGCCCGTCGTCCACCGCCGTCTCCGCCGCGCGCCGATCGCGCGCCTCGCTCGATCCTCGATCCGCGCGCGCCTCCGCTCGGCGTCGGTCGCCGTCCGAAATTCAAATTCTCAAAAGGTTTCCGAAATCGAATCGCACCTTCACGTTCGCCCGCGACGCCGCCGCGCGCGCGTCGCGCGCGATTCCGCCTCCATCGTCCATCGTCTCGCCGTCGGGCGTCGGCGCGCCTCGTCGCGAGGATCGTCGCGTCGGCGACGTCGACATCGTCGTCGTCGCGACGATTCAAAGCGCGAACCGATCGCGTTCGGTCGCCGTCGCGTCGCGTCGCGCGATCGCGCGCGCGCTTCGGGACGCCGCGCGCGCGAGGAACGTCGCGCGCGAGGTCCGCGCGCGGCGCGCGCGCGCGTGCGGCGTCGCGCGGCGGCGTCGCGCGCGTCGAGGTGTGCGAGTCGTCCGTGTCGTAGGCTCGGGACGAGACCGCGGGCGCGACACCGCGGCGCGACACCGCGACGGCGCGCCGACGCGCGCGCGCGCGATGGAGGACGACCGCGACGACGCGCCGGTGCTCGACGGCGCCGCGCGCGCCGCGCGGTCGCACGAGGGCGACGACGACGGCGGGACGACGACGGCGGGGACGGGGACGCGATGGGACGCGCGCGGCGACGGCGCGCGCGCGAAAGGCGAGGACGGGGCGCGGCGCGCCGCGGCGGGGGTCGAGATCGAGGGCCTGGACGACGACGATCATCGGTTCAACCTGAAGACGCTGTGGCGGTTCATGGGACCGGGATTTTTGATGTGCATCGCGTACGTGGACCCGGGGAACTTTGAGAGCGACTTGCAGGCGGGAACGCTGTTCGGGTATAAATTGCTCTGGGTGTTGCTCTGGGCGACGCTGGGGGGGTGGTACATACAAGGTCTGACGATACGGCTGGCGCTGGCGACGGGGTGGGACCTGGCGCGGTGCATGCGGGAGGAGTATCCGGACCCGACGCGGTACGCGCTGTGGGCGATGACGGAACTGGCGATCATCGCGAGCGATGTTCCGGAGGTCATCGGCACGGCGTTGGCGCTGAAATTGATATTTGGAATTCCCACGTGGGTGGGAGTGGTGCTGACGTCGATGTCGACGATGGTGTTTTTGGGGTTGCAGTCGTTCGGGGTGCGAAAGTTGGAGGCGTTCATGGCGGCGCTCGTCGGCGTGATGTCGTTGTGTTTCTTGGCTGAAGTCACGTTTGTGGACGCGAAAGCGTCCTCTGTGGTGGCGGGGATTGTGTTGCCTCGATTGCCGGGAAGCAAGGCGCTGTATATCGCCGTATCTCTCGTCGGCGCCGTGGTGATGCCGCATAATTTATTCTTGCACAGCGCTCTGGTGTTGAGCCGCGGGTTTAGTTTAGGCGAAAAGAGTCTGAGGATGGCGTACAAGTACAATATCGTCGAGTCTGGGATGGCGCTCTCGGTGTCGTTGTTCATCAACTTCGCCGTCGTCATCGTCGCGGCGTCGAATTACGCGCACTTGACCGATCCGGAGGAAATGCGCCAGGTGCGCGAGCGTCCGTTGCAGTACGCGCCGCAAATGTTGAAGGAGGTGCTCGGCACGGCGGCGAAAGGTTTCTTCGCCGCCGCGCTGCTCGCGTCGGGGCAAAGTTCCACTATTACTGGAACGTATGCCGGTCAGTTCGTCATGGATGGGTTCTTGGAGCTTCGTGTCAACCCGGTGCTTCGAGCGTTTGTGACGCGCATGTGCGCCATCGTGCCGTCTTTAATCGTCGTTTTGGCCGCTGGCGATAAGTACTCCGAGTCCTTGATCGTGATATCATCAACAATTTTAGCGATACAGCTCCCGTATGCGCTGATTCCCCTCATCAAGTTCACCGCGAGCGAGCGAATCATGGGTCCCATGGCGGTGTCGGCGAAGCGGTTGCGTTACACCATCTGGCTCTCCGGCGGAATCATCGGCGCCAACGTGATTTTGATCTTCACGGCCATCGTCGAGTCTAAGCTCGTGTGGGGCTCTTTCGCGGGTACGTTCTTAGGTCTCATCATCTTCAGCATGCTCGGCGTATACATCGCGACCCTCCTCTACCTCACCTTGCGACCCGTGCATCAAAATCTGAGCGCGCGCACGTCGGTTCGCATGAAGCGTCCCGGCGACGCCAACTTATCCGACGAAGAGCTCGACGACGCGATGTGGAACAACGATGACTTATTACCGGATCCCGACACCGCCGCGGTGTACTCGCTCTGACGGGCAAACGTGATAGAGATTATTTTTATTATGAATAGACGGCGCTCCAGTCCAGCCGCCGCCGCACTCGCGCGCTCGTCAATGCCGCGAGGCGCATCCCTCGTCACCGCCCGTCTCCCTCGCCCCGATTCGCGCCATCGTCAAACGCGCGTCGCGGCGCGTTCGAAGCCTTCGTCCGCGATGTCCGACGCGCCCTGCGGCGAACTTTACGTCGACGTCAAAAGATTTGTCGAAAAGCAGCGCGTGACGATAAAAGTGCCGATGCGCGACGGCACATCGAAGACGCTGCATCGCGACGCGGCGGAACCGATAGAAAAGAGTTTTCAGCGCTTATTGAAAACGCTGGCGCGGGGAAAGACGGCTTCTGGAACCACGACGGTGACGCTCGAGCGCGACGGGGCGCCGGTGGCTGGGAGCGCTACGCACGCCGAAGCGTGGTCCGAGGGAAGCGTCCTCACGATCGATGACTGCGAGACGCGGATATCGTATCTCGTACGATTAGATGCGCCGGAGATGGCGGGGTGCTCGAGCGTGGACTACGCCATGGTGGGATATCCGCTTCCAGCGACCGCGCACGGATTGGAATTTTGCCAGCACGACGAAGTCGACTGGCGATGGTACGCGGACGGCGAGATCGTCGGCCAAGGGCGCGTGTACACGCCCACAAAAGAGGATTTCGGTAAAAGATTAGCGGTTGAGGCTTTGGACGAGAGGTTTGAGTTTACGAACGTTGTGACGCGGCTGGGCGTTGATCGGTCGGAGGCGTTGCGACGGTTGGAGCCGAGCGCCGAGACGTCGGCGGATTATCGTATCATGACGTACAACGTGTTGGCCGATGCGTACGCGCACACTTGGGGAACGATGTTTCCATACTTTGACACGGCGTTGGCTAAAGTGGAACGACGCTTGCAGCTAGTATTGGAAGATATCTTACGATCAAAAGCCGACGTCGTGGCGCTACAAGAAGTGGACAAGAAGTACCACGAAACGTTGTTCGTGCCCGTACTCACTGCAAACGGATATATCGCGACAGATTGGGTCGGTAAGAGCGGTCAGACGTTGGAAGGATGCGCGATGTTCTTCGCATTGAGCAAGTTTGAAAGCATCGAGCGCGAAGAAGCGATCAAACTCACGGAAATCGGAGACAAAGCTTTGCGGCGCTGGATCGCGGATGACGATAACGCAGAGTTGGCTATGGCTCTCAAAAAGATCACGTCCATTGCGCAGCTCGCGCGCGTGAAAGTACGCGCGAGCGGCAAGTCGTTGTGCGTCGGTAACACTCACTTATTTTTTCACCCAGGGGCGATGCACTTACGAGTCTTGCAAGCTCACGAATTTACGACTCGGGCAACGGCGTTCGCCGCCGGCGATCCACTCGTATTGTGCGGCGATTTTAACGGTGAGCCTGAAGATGGCGTCATCAGATATCTCACCAAAGGCGAGATTTCCGCGAGTGACGAGGATTGGGTTCGTGGTAGTCTATTTCGGTGGGGCGGGACGTCATCGCGAGACGCCGCTCGAGATCTCTTCTATATTTGTGACGATGGTACAGGATACGAGACATTCAATCGCAACTTTGATGAAGTCACCAATACCTTTGAGTTACGAGCGCTCGCAGAACGAGGTATTTTCATGTCTCTTTGCGCTCGTACGCTGGATAAAGAGTGGGGCGCGTCGTGTAAATGCGACGAAAAATCGAGCGACGACGCAAACGCAATCGCAGCCGTGAAGAAGCACGTCAAATGCGGATGCACGTTGAAAAACTGTCACGCCGTCGCTGCATTCACACTTCGACGCGAGAGTGGACTCGCGCCTGGGTTAACGATGGATGCCGACGACCACGTGATTGCTCGTCGCGCGTTTAGTGATATTAAGCGAGCGCAGGATGACGGCTTCGCCGCCGTCTCGGCGAAGCAAGCCGCGCTCGCTTCATCCGTCGTCCCCGACGCCAGCGCGGTCCCGATCGGCTGTGGCGCACACTTACGAACCGCGCGACCACTGTTCTCTGCCGGTGGATTCCTCGAATGGACGAATTACGTCGGCGGATTCGTCGGCGCGTTGGACTACGTCTGGTGTTCGACGAGCGATTTCGCGTCGCGCGCCACATCGCCGCTCCCCGACATGTCCGCCGTCCTCGCGCACACCGCGTTACCAAACGCGCAATTTCCATCAGACCACATCCCCGTGATCGTGGACGTCGACTTAGTTAACTAGAACGTTATGATTAGCAGCGCGAAAGCACAGCGCGAATTCGTCGCCGCGCCGTCGCCGCCGCGAAACCGCCGCACTTCCCGACGCCCCCCGCCTCGCCCGCACACATGCTTGCGATGTCTCACGCATCGCTCGCGCGCGTTTTCGCGTCCTTGGACGCTCGCAGGCGTCCCGCGCGCGCCGTCGCGCGGCGCCAGAGCGTCGGCCTATCCTGTCGAGCCGTCGTCGGGGACGACGCGCGCGACGACACCGCGCGCGCGAACGCGCCCTCGCGCCGGGCGTTCGTGCACATGCTCTCGCTCGCGAGCGTCGCGAGCGTCGTTTCGGCGCCGGGCGCGCGCGCGGAGGAGGACGACGCGGCGATCGACGGCGCGGCGGCGATCGAAGCGGCGGCGCCGCCGACGGCGTCGAAGGTTCGCGAACTCGAGAAGAAGCGCGTGGTGAGCGAGAGTTTGGCGTATGAGTTCACGTACGCGGTGGAAGCGGAGAGCGGGAAGCCGATCAGTTGGGCGGTGAGCCGAGAGCGGGATACGTACTCGAGCGCGGAGCCGATGTCGCCGAACGCTCGGCAACGCATCGTGTACGAGTTGTTGAGTTTTAAAGGACCGTTGACGACGGTGGTGACGGTGAGCAACACGCCCCCAGCGCTTGAATCGAAAGCCGTGAAGGAGTGGACGGCGAAGCAGGTGGCGAACGCGGTTCTGGCGGATAAAGCCACGGGACGGGTGGCGAGCGGACAGCGCGTGAGTCTGGCCGAGGTGGATAACGCGATCATCAACGTCATCGATGATGTGCCGTATTATTACTACGAGTACATATCGCAAGGCTCACCGAATTTGCGCGAGCCGGAGGCGACGACGTTTCGACACAGTTACGGCGTGACGGTTGAGCGGGATGGGTACTTGTACACGCTGAGTTCGAGCGCCCCCGAGATTTACTGGGACGAGCTCGCCCGTGGGTTCGACGAGACGATCAAGAGCTTTAGATTGACGACTCCGAACAAGAAGAAGTACCGTGCTCCGGGTAACGAGGGGCTCGGCATCTCTTTGCCGTTTCAGTAATCGCGCCGCTGCCTATTATTCTCTACGTCTAATTCTACCTATGCCTACTAGCCTGGTTTTAATTTAACCATTCAGCGTTAGAATCGTCTTCCAACGCCCGTTTCGCCTCCTCGATTGTCGCTTCACGAGCCGATTGCACGAGAGCGCTTGCGATTCTCCACGCCGTGGTACGCATGGCTTGATCCAAGCCGCCGTTTCTCGATCGCGTCAGCGAACGCAGGCAAGCATCTTGCAGCTTGTCAAACTTATCGCTCTGAAGTGCCGCGATTTTCGCAGGCGTCGTTAGTCCGGCGTTATGTAGAGCTCGTGCTCTTGCGCCGGTCATGCCTTCGAGACGCATCAGCGGTAATAGCTCTCGTCGCGCGCCAGCTTGCAACTCTTCGCTAACGTTTTGCAAAAGACCTGCGAGCGCGTGCCAGCCGCACTGTTCGCACAGCACGCTCGCCATGCCCGCCGTCGTCGCCGCGCTGTTTTGAAGAGATTGAATCATCCCACGGTTGACGGGATTGTTCGATAACGTTGACCATTTGCGCGCAATGTCGACGGTGGTGTCGTCGCTCGCCAACACGTCGCTCAACAGCAACGCCGCAGCGAGACGCTCATGGCGCGACCGAGTCGCCTTGGCTTGGTCTGATATCCCTTGTCGATGCTGCGCTCTTTCTGCGTACTGTCGGGTGACATTCAAATGTTTCTCCCCAAGTTCATGAATACTGTCGTATCGACTCATCCAATCGCTCCACGCGTGCCAATTCAAGTTTGCTGCGAAGACGTTGGTTTCGTTCGACACGCAAAAGAATAGCAAGTGCGTCTTCGTCGAAAGATTCAATCCATTCGTAAGCGCGAAAGACAACTCTTTCCGCAGCGTCTTAGCGTGTGCTATCGGTAAAGTACACTTGTAGAACGCGAATCCCTCTGGAGTAGAGCACCACTCAGCGCAATGCGCGCCGGAGCGCGCGACAACCAGCCCTTTTTCGTAAATTTCCTTCAACGCTCGGCTTTGACGGGCGAGAATTGACGCGTTATCGCGTCCAGATGTCCAAGCAAACGTGCGACAAGCCAGCTCACCGGCGTCTTCCTTTGTCTTGAGTACTCCACACGCGATGGATTCGAGATAAAACCGTCGTTGTTCTGGCGTCACGGGCATGTCATGGCGCTTGATTGCAGGAGGAAACAGACGCGACTCCAAAGCCGGTAGCTCGCCGAGTACTAGATTTCGCGCCCAATCCACGGCCTCTTGTTTCGTCGTGACTAGGAAAGATTCACCGAAATCGCTTTGCCCTTTTCTTCCAGCTCGACCAGCCATTTGTTTGTACTGAGCCATCGAAGGCGTCGGTAAACCGGCGATGAAGCCGCGAAGGATGACGCAACGGCGAGCGGGCAAGTTGACGCCCGCAGCAAGAGTCGTCGTGCATGTGAGCGCTAAAATCGCACCAGCTCGAAAGCCCTCTTCGATGACTCTCTTCTCTGCCGTCGTTAATCCGGCGTGATGCCACGCGAGACCGGAGCGAACACACGCTACTAGCGCTTGGTCGGGCTCGCCCTCCGCAGCTTCGTAGAGTCTCGCCACGCACTCTTCTCGCAGGTGCGCCGTGTTCGGATTCACCGGAAGCAAGCTCGCCAATTTCGTCGCATAAACTGAACACTGACTCTTGCTCGAGCAAAATACCAACGAGCTGTGCGCGTTGACGAACACTTGACCAACCAGTTCGGCGACGATCTCCAACTCCACTCGCGACGGCGAATCGGCCACGCGCGTCAGCTCCCAGCCCGCCTCACCTCGATTCTCCTTCGCATACACCCCACCCACGCACACCACGTACTCTTTCAACTCCACCGGCCGATGATGACTGACGTAAATCTCCGCGTCTAACCACCTCGCTAAGCGTTCCATCGATGACTTTCCCACCGTCGCGCTCATGCACACGATTTGCGGGCCGTCGCTCGACACCTTTCCCGACTTCACTCCGTGTCGTATCTTCGCCAACATCCCCTCCAGCGCGCACCCACGTTCGTCTTCGCTGACCATGTGCAGCTCATCCACCACCACGACGCTGAGCAGCGATATCTCGCCCGTTTCGAACAGTCTATTGACGCACGACGACGCCTTTTCAATCGTCGTCACCGCGCAGCGCTCTCTCGAGCTCCCCAACGGCGCCCCCTCGCACTCCACCCCGGCGTAGCCCCTCACCTTGATCCCGAGCGGGCGTAACAACGACTCCAACGACGCCACTTTTTCCCGCACGAGCGCGACGTACGGCAGCACGACGAGCGCTTTCGCCGCGGGAAAGTTTGTCAGGGACAGTCGTAACAACTCATCGGCGACGCGACTTTTACCGCCGCCCGTGGGCGCCGTGTAGCACAGCGAGCGACGCGACGCGGCGACGAGGTTTATCGCTTCGGCCTGCCACGGGTACAGGGGCGGGGGCGCGCCCCGCATGGCGAAGGGCGCGGCGATGACTGGCGACAGCTGGTCGGCGTTTGAACTTCGGGACGCGGGGACGAACGAGAGTGAAGAATGAATTCAACGACGATACGTATTAAAAATAGAGGACCCATGGACGAGCGAAAGATGAGATTACGCCTTGGCGATGGCTCGCTTGCCAGAATCCAGGCAGTTGGAGAGAAGCATCGCGATGGTCATGGGACCGACGCCGCCCGGCACGGGCGTGATGGCGCTTGCCACCTTCTTAACCTCGGCAAAGTCGACGTCGCCGACCAAGCGATAGCCAGCCTTTTTGGTCTTATCGTCCACGCTGTTCGTACCGACGTCGATGATGACGGCGCCCTTCTTCACCCAATCCTTCTTCACCATCTCCGCGCTCCCGCACGCCGCGACGATGACGTCGGCTTCGCGGCAGATTCTCTTCGGATCCCGCGTCTTAGAGTGCACCACGGTTACGGTACAATCTTCCTTCATCAAAAGCATCGCCGCCGGCATGCCGACGATGTTTGATCGTCCGACGACGACGGCGTTCTTTCCGGATAACACCGTCCCGTTTCGCTTCAGCAGCTCCACGCACCCCTTCGGCGTGCACGGCGCAAACAGCGGTTCGTGTCCCTTCATCGCCAGCTTCCCGATATTCTCCGGATGAAACCCGTCGACGTCTTTCTCGAGCGATATCTCCGCCAGGACGCGCTCCTCGTTCATCCCTTTCGGCAGCGGCAGCTGCACCAGTATCCCGTGCACGCGCGCGTCCGCGTTAAACTTCCGCACTGTCGCCAGCACCTCCGCCTCGCTCGCGCTCGCCGGGAGTTCGGCGTGAAAGCTCTCGATGCCCGCCTCTTCGCACGCCTTGCGCTTCATGCGGACGTACGTCTGCGAGTCCTTGCGATCGCCCACGATGACCACCGCGAGTCCCGGAACTTTACCGTGCTTCGCGCGCAGCGCGTCGACTTCGCCCTTGATCTCCGCGCGAATCGTCGACGCGATCGTCTTACCGTCGATGATCGCCGCTTCGGCGCTGTGCGACGCGCCCATGGCGGCGCGCGACGACGCGATGTGATGACGTCGACCGACCGCGCGATCGGGACGACGCGCGAAATCGACGAAAACGCGAAAGCGCGACGCGCGGCGGGCGAAGCGCGAGCTCGGACGGCCGCGAATGTCGTGCGAGATGACGACGACGCGGTGCGCGACGACGACGCGGGCGTCGGCGGTCGCGCGCGCGATCGCGAGGGGTGGAAGTTGGAAAAGGGAAGATAAAGCGCGCGGTCGGTCGACGGCGGCGACGCGGCTCGCGCGACGCGACGCGGACGCGCGACGAGGGGTAGAGGTCGTGCGACGAGGGTTTCTGAGCGATTGGTTGGCGAAGAATGACGATAAAGGGTCGAAGGGGAAGGCGAGCGCGGGCGGGAAGAAGAAGAAGAGGGCGACGCCGAGCGAGCGAAGACGACCGGCGCCGAAGGTGGCGGATACGATCGATAGTCCGTTCGATGATTTCACGAATGAAGAGTTAAAACCAGATTTTGGGTTTCGTAGGGATCTGCACGAGCTGTACGACGTGCCGAGCTTGGATGAGGAGCCGCTGGGGGCGGGGTCGTACGGCGTCGTGCGCAAGGCGACGAGCAAGAAAACCGGGGAGGCGTTCGCGTTGAAGACGCTGAAGAAGGCGCCGTGGAAGACTGCGCCGGCATCGAAAGCGGCGGTGCAGTATTATCACGGCAAGCTGAGGAACGAGGTGGAGGTGATGCAAACCATCGGAGCTTCGTTGAGCGTGGTGTACCTTTACGACGCGTTTGAAGACGACGAGTGCGTACATCTTCTCATGGAGTTGTGCTCGGGCGGAGAGTTGCTCGATCGCATCTCTATGAACGATTCTAATGATTATCGCGAGCAAAAGGCGGCGCAATTGGTGAAGAGCGTGCTGCGGACGGCGGTGCAATGCCACAGTCGGGGGATTATCTATCGCGACATCAAACCGGATAACTTTTTGTTCCAAACCGAAGATGACGACTCGCCTCTCAAAGCCACGGATTTCGGTTTGGCGGGTAAATTGCCCCCCAAAGGAGAAGTGCTCGCCCGCCGATGTGGAACGCCGAGCTACATGGCACCCGAGGTGATTGAACGCAACTACGGCAGTCAAGCCGATGTGTGGTCCGCCGGCGTCGTCGCCTATCAACTTTTGAGCGGGCGTCTGCCTTTCATCGATAAAGTCAACGCTCGACCGAACGCCAAGGAAGTGTTTAGGGCTATTCTTGAGGACGAAGTTGACCTCGAGTCCGATCCCTGGTCCCAAGTGAGCGACGAGGCGAAGGATTTTGTGCGCAAACTACTCGATCGCGATCCTGAAGCCCGACCGACAGCTCGCGCTGCGCTCCTTCACCCCTGGCTCACGCAGACGTCGGCGAGTTGGAAGGCAAAGGCAGCAAAGGGGCAGGATTCCGCGTTGGACGGTCAAGTCGTCGCTCGACTGCAGCGTTTCGCCACTCAAGGTTTGCTCAAGCGTTCGGTGCTCAGGCTCATCGCCCGAGAACTCTTGAGCGAGGACGAAGACGACATCAAGACGTTGTCCCAAGCCCGAGATGCGGACATCGAGACCTTGAAAGCATTGTTCGCGAAGTTGGACACTTCAGGTGATAACATGGTCGAGCTCGGCGAGCTCGAGGTGGGGTTGAGGGAGATTGGATACGACGTCACAGGGCGAGAGAGCAAGCAGCTCTTAGGTTCGTTGGACACGTCTGGCGACGGTTTGATTGATGTCAACGAATTCATCGCCGCGCTGTTGGATTGGGAAAAGATTGAACAGACGAGTGAGTACCCCAAGTGGGTCGAGCGTGCGTTCAACATTCTCGACAAGGACAATAGCGGTCAAATTGACGCCGAGGAAGTGGCGCAATTGATTTTCGAAGAGTCAAGCGAATCAAACGATTCAGTTCGCGCCGCCATCGTCAAGGCGTGTATCCGTGAGGCTGATATCGATGGTAACGGTAAAATCGACATGGACGAATTCGCGAGCTTGCTTCAAGCCGACCCCACGGACGATTTGGACCAGTACGATTCACGCGAAATCTCCGTGAGCTCCTCCTTCGACAAGGATTGATAATTTGTTCCCCCTTTCCCAAGCCGTATGTAATAATAAGCGCTCAACTGGCTACAAAACTATCTACTAATCTATCACACGCGTTCGTGATCATCGCATTTTCTTCACCTTTGGCGCCACCGCCATCGTAGAGTCGCGAGTCAACGAGTTGAAGGTTTGTCGATGCGCGGCCATGTAACGTTCCGTGTCCTTTGTGCTCCAATACGCCTCGATCTGTCTCGTCTTACGCCCCAGCACATCCCCGAACACCACGCGCCAGAGATACGTCACGATGAAATACGCCGCGGTGGGATTTAAATCGCGTTCGTCTTCGCCAGTTCCGAGCGCCCAGCGCATCGGCGCGGCGAACGGCAGTCGCAACCCAGTCTTTTGTTCGGCGTACGAGTAGTACCATCTGACCGCCGTGGCGCCGATGAACGTAACGATCATGAACGTCCGTCCCGTGGCCATGCACATCTGTTTCATCTTTTGCTCGGCGTGCACGAGCGCGACTTGCGCTTGCTCCAAACGCGCGCTCTTCCGTTCGCCTTTTTCGCGAACTTGAGCCTCGGCGACGGCGATGCGCTCGCGCGCGAGCTCGATGCGACGCTTGGCGATCGCGTAATCATCGGTGGCGTAGATTTTCTCGGTCTCGAAGAGCTCGCACGCGACGCAGGTGGCGAAAGCGGCGATGAGGACGTGGTACATTTGAAGTGAATATTCCGCGGCGCGGCGACGAGTGAGGCGGGCGGAGTCGTGCTCGATGGATGTGGTTAGGTTGATGAACGCGTGAGATGAATGTTACTCATAACAACGCGCGGTACTAATCCCAGACTACCCAGAAGACGAACCCGAATTCGAGAGACGCCCTTTACGCGGTGAGAATGCACGCGCCGCCGACATCCTTGATCTTCTTTTCGGCGAGTTTGCTAATGTAACGGCACTTCACCACGACCGGTTGGCTCGGGAGTTGACCCTTACCGAGAAGCTTGAAGATACCGTGATCAGTGAGATCAATCACCGGCGCTTGAGACGTGTTCTTGGCGCACTCCTCACGCTTCTCCTCGCCGACGAGCGTCCAAAGCTTGTCAATGTTGATGGTCGGGCAGTGGTAGTGGTTCTTGAGCTTGTGGAAGTGACGCATACCAACCTTACCGAAGTAACCCGGGTGATACTTATCCATCATAATTCTGTGATGGTGTTGACCACCCGCCATACCGCGACCCGCCGGGTGCTTGCGGTGCTTACCGATACGGCCGTGACCCGCGGACACGTGCCCGCGCTTCTTGCGGTTCTTATGCAACCTAATCGCGCGCGCAAACAAACACACGTCCTCGGTCAGTCGACGATTCTCCGAAGTTTTTCCATCGCTCTCGCGCCATCGCGCGAACCACCGCGCCGCGCGCTCCGCGACGCGTCCCGCGTCGAGTCCTCCTAAAAACCCTAAAGCCTCCGAACGCGCCGAACGCGCGCGTCGAACGCGCGCGTCTCCCCCGCACGCCCGCCCGCGCGCGCCTCGAAACGACGCATCGCAATCCCGCACGCCCAACCGCGCGCGCGCGAGCGCCCGCGCGCGTTCGCGCCGCTCGCCCGGGCGCGTCCACGCCGCACACCGATCGCTAGGGCTCGCCATCGCGTCCACGCCGCGTTCGCCCCTCCCGTCGCGCGCGCGACCGCGCGCGCGCCGCGACGTCGCGCCCGATCGAACGCATCGCATCGCTCGCCGTTTCATCGCCCGCACCTCGTCGGCATCTCGAAAGAGCGTCGGCTTTCGCGCGTCGCAAAGAGACGGATCGCGCGCGCGGCGTCGTCGCGCTCTGCCCCCGCGAGGCCGCGTTCGACGCCCCGGAGTCGATCGACGATCGTCGATCGAGCGCGCGCGAGCGAACCTCGCTCGAGGTTCGATTGAAAACGAATCGATCGGTGGGTCGATCGGCGCGCGCGGCGGCAGAGCGCGACGACGACGGCGCGCGCGACGGCGACGGCGCGCGCGACGAACGCGTGACGCGCGATGTGGGGACCGCGCGCGCGCGACGCGACGCGACGCGCGACGCGCGCGCTCGCGCGGGCGCTCGGCGAGCGCGCGGTGGAGGCGCGCGCGCCGACGGGAGGTTCGACGGTGCCGGGGCGCGCGCGCGCGCTGTCGATCGCGTCGAGCGCGAGCGCGCGCGTGGGGGAGGCTGGGGTGATGCCGGCGTCGATGCGCGTCGAGCGGCGGTGGTGGAAGAAGGCGAACCGGAGGGTGGAGGTGATTCTGAGGGCGCCGGTGAGCGGGCTCGGCGACGTCGACGAGGTCGCGCGCGTGCGGCCGGGACGGGCGAGGAATCATCTCGTGCCGGGGAAGTTGGCGACGTATGTGAATGCGGAGAAGTTAGCGGCGGCGCGCGAGCGGTTGGCGGCGCGGGAGAGGGCGCGAATCGAGGCGGGGGGGGAGGACGGGGACGAAGCCGCGGCGACGGCGCAAGAGGAGGAACACAAACGCAAGGTACGTAGCGACGCGATGGGAGAAATGATCGAGTAGCCGTCGCCGTGATGACGACGCTGACGAAGTCGAGGCATTTGATACGCCTGCGATGATGACTGGAACTTTCTACGGACTAGAGTTTCTGAAGATTCGAGTTTCGGCTCCGGTGTTTACAAAACGTTTCCCTTGGCTGTCTGAGCAAAGTATCTGGCGCGCGAACGTCGCACGTCGTCAATCATGACGATGAATCAAAACGCCAATGGCGCTAGGACTGACGCCGACGACGATCGTACGTACTCGCAGGAACGCGCCACGGTGATGAAGATGCTCACCGCGGAACCGGCGATCGCTTTTAGAAGAATTAAGGACAAGAAAACTGGGAAACCTCGCATCGCGGTGACGCGGGAAAATATCGTTGAAGAGGTGCGTGATTCGACTGACGCGCGCTCCGTCGATTCGATTCTCATCTCGTCTCGTCTCGTCTTCGTTCGCGAGTGAAGAGAAATTGTCACCTGATAGCATCGCGCCTCCGTCTGAATGGACGGATTCATGCCTATAACCCGTGAGGAGACATTATTCTGACGCGACGACGACACCGACGACGACGACCGTCGAGCACCGCCGACACCCGGCGTTTGTTTGATTTCTACCCTCGCGAAGACTCACCGCCGCGCCTTCGTCTCTCTCCAGATTCGACGTCAGAAATCCCTCAATCTTGCCCCTGGCGCGCTCATGCTCGAGCGCCCGATCGTAGATTTCGGCGAGTACGACATTCCGCTCTTCATTCGCGGCGAACCCGCGGGCGAGCGAACGGTGCCCGTCGTCGTGCGCGAGCGCCTGTAGCAGTACGCCTTTGGAACAAAATCGTAAACCACAAACACGGACCACACCATCCTCGCGCGCACGATGCCACGCCCCGCCCGTCGCGCTCCGTCTTTTCGACGCGCGCGCCTCGCGTGTCACACGACGCAACCATGGGTCGCAGAAAAGTCAAACGCAAGTCCCAATCCGTGGCGAAGACCAACGCGTACTTCTCGCGCTTCCAAGTCAAGTTCGCGCGTCGCCGCGCTGGTACGTCTTCGTCGGCATCGCGTTTAGGGCTTTCTCGATCGCGCGACGATCATCGCGCCGCGACCGACGCGTCGACGCCGTCGAGACGGCGTCGATCGCGTCGTTCGATGCGGATGATTCGTATGCTTCGTTTCGAACGCGTGCGATCGCGCGCGCGCGCGGCGCGGCGACGTGGGGCGCATCGATGTCCGCGCGGTGGCGCGCTCGAGGGTTTTTCGGCACCGCGCGCGCGGGCGCGAACGAGCGCGCGCGCGACGCGCGCGCGGGCGTGCGAGCGCGCAGAGTGTGGACTGACGATTTAAATCACGCGCTCGCGCTGGACGCGGGACGTTTTCGCGCTCGCAGGCAAGACGGATTACTACGCTCGTCAGCGCTTGATCACGCAGGACAAGAACAAGTACAACTCGCCGAAGTACCGATTCGTCGTGCGCTTTACGAACCGCGATGTGATTTGCCAAGTCGTCTACGCCACGCTCGCGGGTGACGTGTGCATCGCGTCCGCGTACTCGCACGAGTTGCCGAAGTACGGGATGATGGCGGGTTTGACGAACTACGCCGCGACGTACGCGACCGGGTTGCTGTGCGCGCGACGACTGTTGACGAAGTACGGCTTGGCGGATGCGTACGAGGGTAAGACGGAGGACCTCGGGGAGGATTACCACGTTGAACAAGGTGATGAGGAAGCGCGCCCGTTCAAGTGCTTCTTGGACACCGGTTTGGTGCGAACGTCGACCGGCGCGCGAGTGTTCGCTGCGCTCAAGGGTGCGGTGGACGGCGGGTTGGACATTCCGCACAACGAAAAGCGATTCGCTGGGTACGATCTCCAAGACAAGTCCCACGATCCGGACACTCTCGAGCGATACATCAAGGGTGGTGTTGTCGCCGAGTACGCGGAAGAGCTGCAAGAGGAGGAACCGGAAAAGTTCGAACAGCAGTTTGCCAAGTACTTGGCCGCGGACTTCGACCCGACTGAGCTCGAAGACGCCATGGAGGGCGTCCTCGATGCCATTCGCGAAGACCCCGTCCACGAGAAGAAGGAACGCGTGAAGCCGGCGGACGCTGGGCGTCTGTTCAAGCTTCCGAAGCTCACGTACGAAGAGAAGAAGGCCAACCTCAAGGCCAAGCTCGAAGCTCTTCGTGCGGCCGCGTAAGCGTTGTCGTGTTTCACGTCACCGACGCGTAGACACCATATAGTCTTCGTTTGTCTTGTCGCGAGATGCGTCACTTTGTGACGCGTCACGCGGTTGTAATGACCTCACCGCGACCAAACATTCAGTAATTCCTATTATTTCGCTACATTTCGCTCATTAAAATTTTGTTTACGCTAGATCAGAGCCCCGTCAGAAAGTTGCCGACTTCTGCGTCAGCCTCGGGCGCCGGCTTCTTCGCCTCGAATTCTTCTTTGCGCGCCGGCTCTACCACGCTCTGAGGCACCACGGCGATGGGTTCTACGATCGGTTCCGCGATCGGTTCTTCCTCCGTCGGTACCGCGCTCAAGATGTCCTGAGCTGTCGCCTCCTTGCCCGACGCCCTCAGGTCATGAAGACGCTTTATCATCGCCTCAACGCGCTCGCGCTCGTGCTGATGCTTGTGCAACAAGGAAAACTTCTTGTGAATCAAAGATCCATGCTCAGCGTTGAGCTCGTGCATTGAATCGAAGATGAAATCGCTCGTTAACCCGGTCGGCTTCGTCGCGTGAGACTCGCGAGCAAAGGGCGTCACGCCGAGACTCGCCTCGAGCGCAGCGGCTTCGTGGACATGCGCGTGCTTTGATTTTTTCGCGTCGGCGTCGGAATCCTTGTTCGAAGACTCCTTCGACGAATGATCGGAGTCGTTGTCATGGTGTGAAGACTTCTTCTGACTGGCACGCCGCTCAGAGTCTTCGTCCAAAGTCTCGTCCATGACTTTCTTGAGCGAGTCGTCAGACACCCCCTTGGCCTTGCCCGGTTTGTCGTCTTCCTTCGTCGCGTGTTTGTGATCGCCAACCAACTTACCAGTCGCTGGCACAGTGGTCGTGTTTGCTTCCACGTTCTCAGCGATCACAGTCGTCGCTTGGTCGCTCTGCTTGTCGTGATGCGTTTCAATGACCCCGTGTGCTCGGTAGCATCGCAGCAAAGGCTGGCTCGCCGTGATTGCGCCCATGCCGACAATTTCTCCATCGTCATCGCATACTTTACGAGTGCACAAATCATCGACAATCCAAGAGTCTAAGTAGCCCGCACCCTTCTGTGCGGCGTACGCGAACACTCTATCCGGGAACGACGACGAGATTATGTAAGTGCTCAAGCCGGTGTGCCCGGGCGATTTCCAAGTTGTGAGCTTGAGGTCGTGCCCTCTGTGATCGGGAAATTCCGCGACCGTGTGCGAGTTCTCGACATCGGGATAAGTGTTGAGTAAGATGATATCGTACTCCGCCGGCGCGTTGTCTATGATGGCCCCGAACGACGACACCGGCACCCCGAGCTTTGTCGGCGCGAGGCCGTCGCTGTCGACGATGATGGTGGCCTTGTTCATCGAATCCTTGGCGAGCTGCCACTGGTACATGTGACCGAAGAGTGTGCCGACGTGATTAGAGAGCGCGCCCCATGCACCGGCGATCTTACCGTCTAAATCACGCGAGTTCGGCGCTTCGATCCAGTCCAAACCTTTCAATAGGGAGAAATCCGGGTGCAAGTAGTCGCCTCCGAGGATTTCAAAAACCGACTTGAGCGCGTACACCGCGCGATCTAAGCCATCAGGCCATTTCTTCGGATTTACACTGGCGGTGATTTTGACGTTCTTTGACACCAATTCAACGTCGTGCGTCGTCAGCAGCTTGCTCAGCGTCACCTTGAGCGCGTCTCTGTCCTTCGCCGCGCCCGGTCTCGCCATCAGGTGCATCGGCGTGCCCCAGGTATCCTCATCCGGGATCTCATCCGAGCCGAGCCCGCCCACGTCAGACGACGTTTTCGCTTCAAGTCGCTTTTCCTCCAACTGCTCCTTCTTCACAAACTCCACGGCGTGCTTGATGGCGTCCGCGACCTCGAGCTTGCTGTAACCCGCCAATCGCGAATCGCTCGCCGTGAAGTCCTCCACGCCCGCGACGCGCGAAACCTCCCGGCTCTCCGTCTCCGCCGTTAAATCCACACTCGCGCGCGCGCCCCCGGTCGAAGTCTTCGCGCGCGACGAACGTCCGCGCTCGCCCCGTTTCGTCGCCGCGCCGTCGCTCGCGCCGCGCCCGCCCGAAAGTCCGCCGTCTCCGCCGCGCGTCCGCGCCCCGAGCGCCGCCAATCCCACCGCGCACGCCAGTCCGATCGTCACCATCATCGCCCGCGTCCGTCGCCCTCGTCCCGCGCTTCTCACGAGCACCGCGTCGTCGTCGTCGTCCGATCGCGACGTCGAGACTTTCCCATCTTTCCCTCGCGCGCGCGCGTTTCCGCGCGTCGCCGCGCGCGTCCGCTCCTCCGCGTCCGCGACCGCGCGCGAGAGCAGCGCCGCGCGCTCGTCCATGCCGCGCGCGTCGCGTCGCGTCGCGCGCGTCGTCTTCTGCGGCGCGACGTCGTCGGCGTCGTCGCGTCCGCGACGTTTTAGTGTTACGCCGCGCGCGCGACGGCATCGCGATGCGACCGCGCCGCGACCGCGCATCGCGGCGCGCGTCGACAAAGCGCGCGCATGCGGGCGCGGGAGGTGTTCGCGCTGCCGCCGCTGCGATGCGAGCTGTCGCAGGTGCGCGACGTGCTCTCGGCGCTGCTGCACACGATCGTCTTCGCGCGCGCGCTCGGATGCTGCGCGCCTCGGGACGCGCGATGCGAGCGCGTGGACGTGCACTACGTCGCGTGCGGCGACAGCCGAGTGGACGGGAAGATAGAGGAGAAGATAAACGCCCTCGTGCGATGGGCGCTGAAGACGGGAGGCGGGGAGGCGGACGTGGCGGTGAGCTTTTACGAGCGCGAGCGGGACACGCCGAGACGCGGCGGCGCGCTGCGAGAGGCGCTGAGCGGCGGACGAACGCGACGGGAGGAAGCGCGCGCGGCGAATGGGTACTGGGAACAGTGGAGGATCGGATTGGAGATTTTTAGGGGTGAGGAGTTGGACGAGACGGAGCGCGCGCGCGCGCGGGAGGCGCTGCGAGACCAAGTCGTCGGGACGCAGCGACACGTGCTGGGATTGGTGAACGAGATGAAGGCGCACGTGCCGCCGGTGACGACGAGCGACGTCGTGAGCTTCCCGTTTGAAATTTCGGTGCCTCTGGCGCGCGACGACTCGCCGGGGAGTTTCGGGCGAGACATGCTCAAACGTTTAGCGTCTCTCGGCGCGACGCCGCCTTCGATGATTTGAGCCTCGCGCGCGCGCATCGCGTCGCGTCGCGTCTCGACCGACGTTCGCCGATCGCGATTGTATTCTACGCTAACTTTTCCACGTCACCGCTTCGCCGCGCGCGCCTCTACCCTCTCCCCGCTCGACGCATCTTCCACCGCGCGTACGCGTCCCGCGTCCTCGCCTCGTCCTCCGCCGACAGCTCGCCTCGCTGCGCCCTTCGCATCCGCGCCAGCAGCTCGTCCTCGCGCCCCTCCTCTCGCACGATTTGCACCGGAAACCACCTCGGGAACTCGACCCCGTCCGCTTTCGCGCCCTCGAGCGCCGTCGCGCACGCCCTCGCGCCGCCCGCCGCCGCCGCGCCGCACGCCGCGCCCGCCATCGCCGCGCGTCGTCCCCACCTCGCCCACGCCGCGCCCGCTCCGACGCACGCGCCCGCGACGGCGTGCGTCGTCGCGCCTCGCGCGTCCGGCCGTCTGTCCAGCGCCTCGAGCGTCGTCGCGTGCGCCGCGCCGCACGCGCCGACGTTCGCCGCGCCCGCGACGGCGTGCGTCGGCGCCACCGCCTGCGGTCGGCGTCGTCGCAGCGCCAGCGCCGCGCCCGCGAGCGCGCCCGCGAGCGTCGACAGCGTCGCGGCGCGCGCGATGCGGTCGACCGCCGCGCGGTCGATCGCGAGCGCCGACGTCGGGGCGTCCATCGCGCGCGGCAGTGCGGGACGCGCGGCGTGAAGAGACGACGCGTAGCGACGATGGACGCGAGGCACGCGACGCGCGCGATGACGCGCGCGTCCAACGCGTCGGCGCGACCGCGGCGCGCGACGACGACGACGCGCGCGACGACGACGACGACGACGACGGGCGACGGTATATTCCGACCGAAACGACAGATGCTCGGCGACGCGGGACGCGCGAACGCGCGCTCGACGGCGACGCGGCGCGTCGCGGTGGTCGTCGCGAGGCGACGCGCGACGACGCGTGCGACCGCGACGGCGACGGCGACGACGGACGCGCGACCGAAACGACGCGTGGCCATCTTCGTGGAGCCGAGCCCGTTTTCGCACGTGAGCGGGATGAAGAATCGATTCCTGCGATTGATCGAGTGCCTGCGAGAGATGGGAGACGACGTGGTGGTGATCACGCCCGATCGCGATCCGCCGAAGGAGTATCACGGGGCGAAGGTGATCGGGTTGAGAGGGTTCGCGCTGCCGTTTTACGGGACGGAGACGCTGCTGTGCTCGTTCGGGCTCGACGGACGGGTGTGGCGGGAGTTTAAGGAGAATAAACCGGACTTGGTGCACTGCGCGGTGCCGGGAGGGATGATTTTTGGGGCGATGACGTACTGTAAGGCGATGGATATACCGCTCGTGGAGTCGTATCACACGCACATTCCGCACTACATTCCGAGGTACACGTGGGCGGGGTTGGTTAAGCCGATGTGGGACTTGATTCGGTTTTGGAACGGCTACGCGTCGACGACGTTGGTGACTTCGAGCATTCTGGAGAACGAGTTGAGAGGAGAAGGGTGTAAAAATTTGCAAGTCTGGGACAAGGGCGTGGACACGGTGGCGTTCAATCCGAGCTTTAAGAGCGAGGAGATGCGCAAGCGTCTGAGCGGCGGTCGCGACGGTCCGATCATCGGGTGCGTCGGACGCCTCGGCGCGGAAAAGCGCTTGGGAGATCTCAAAGATATTCTCGCAAAATTACCGTCGAACGTGAATTTGGCCATCATCGGAGACGGACCCGAACGCAAAAGGCTCGAGGAGCACTTTGCCGGAACGAATACAGTTTTCACGGGGATGATCACGGGAGACGATTTGTCCGCAGCGTACGCGTCTTTGGACGTGTTCGTCATGCCGAGCCCGAGTGAGACGCTCGGTTTTGTCGTCATGGAGTCCATGGCTTCGGGCGTACCCGTCGTTGCCGTCGCCGCCGGTGGCTTACTCGATATCCTCACCAATCCGGGCGACGTCGGCTTGCTCTACCCCGAGTACGACTACGACAAAGCCGCCGAGCACGTCAAGATGTTGCTCGAGAACGACAGCGAACGCCAACGCATGGGTGCGGCAAGTCGCGCAGACGTCGAAAAGTGGGGATGGATGTCGTCCAATAGAAATCTCCGAGAGAACCAGTACTCGAAAGGGTTGGAGCGATTTTTCAAGTTGCGAAACTTGCGCAAGGCGATCAAAGCCATCGGTATTCGCCGACGCGCGGTGGCTGTGTTTGACTTTTTGATCAGTGGTCAACACATTTTGCAAGTCGCCATCTTCGCCGCCGCCGTGAGCGCGCTGGTTTACGCGAGACAAGCCGGTCCGATCGCCACGGCGACCAAAGTCAAGGCCGCGTTCGGAGCGACGAGCTGGCTCAACGTCGCCGAGTCCGCGATCAGTAAAGCTGGTCCCGTGCTCGCGCCATTGTGCCTCACCGCGATCACCACGCTCGCGGCGATAATTCCATTCGTTCCTACGCAGCCTTTGTTCATCATGGCTGGCTTATTTTTTGGTCCCGCGTACGGCGCGGCGCTCGGTTTATGCGCCGCCGTGTGCGCCGCCGCCATCTCCGCGAGCGCGAGCCGCGCTCGAGGGTATAGGCAAATCAGCGATGACTTGGCGCAGCAAACGGGCATCGGTGCGCCCGCGCGTCGATCGATCGCGGCGCAGTTGAAAAAGGTGAACCGCGCCGTGAGCGGCGACGGCGACGCCCTCGTGCAAGCCTCCAAAGTTTCGTTGATGCGTCTCCTCCCGCACGCCCCGTTCACGGTCACCAACTACCTCCTGGGTCTCACTCAAGTCCCCATCCGCGCCATCGTCGCCGGAACCGCATTCGGTATGGCGCCCTGGGTCGTCTTCTACGCCATCGTCGGCGCCGACAGCCGCGCTCTCCTCGCGTCCGGCGCCTCGCTCGCGAACGTCGTCTCCGCCGTCGTCGACGCCGGCGCCGCCCACATCCCGTCCCTGTTGACGTCCACCGAGCTCGGTCTCGTCGCTCTGTGCGCGACGCTCCTTTTGCTCCGTCCCGCCGCTCCGGCCAGCCCGCTCGTCTGTTGAATCGACGCACCTTTCGCGCTGAACCGACGTCAACCGACGCCCCTCGCGTCCCGCTCGCGCGCGTCGACCGCGCGTCCTCCTCACACCCGCGCGCGCCGCGCCGTCATGCGCGCGGTCGCCGCCGCGAGCGCCGCCGCTGCGTCCACGTCCGGTCGCGTCGCGCGCGCTCGCGCGCGCGCGCGCGCCTCGCCTCGCGCGCGCGCCGCCGCCGACGACGACGACGCCCTCGGCGCGGACTTCTTCGCCACCGTCGACTTCGACGGTCTCACGCCGCCGCGAAAGGCCGCCAAGGCGCTCGCCGACCTCCTCACCATGTCCGCCGTCCGCGTCGTCCTGGACCAGATGTCAGGGACGCGACACCGCTCGCCGATGGCGCCGAAACTGATCGATTACCTGCACGCCAAGCCGCTGCGCGCCGACGCGAGCGCGTGGTTGGCGGAACTCATGGCGCACGAAGAGCTGGATTACCGACTCGTCGCCGTGCGAATCATCGAGACGAGAAAAGTGCTGGCGTGCGATGCCGAGGGATTCGATTACGATTGGATGAAGGCTGAGGCGATCGACGGGACGCGCGAGGATAACTTGACGCTTCGGCGCGCGATGTTGACGGGCGCGCTCGAGGCGGGCGATCGCGATTCGAGCGGCGATCGCGATTCGTAGATTCGTAGGCGCGTCTATTTATTCGATGTATTCGTCGTAGCGTTATCGCGGCGTCGTTTCGCGTGATCTCGCGGCGCGTCGTTCGTCGCTCGCGGCGTCGCCGCGCGGCGCGTTCGGCGCGCGCCGCGTCAGTCGTCGACGCGCGTCATGACGCCGTCGTCCGGCGCGTCGTCGACGCGCGCGGACGATGGTGCTACCGCTGAGGTCGCCGTTCGCGTCGTCGCGCGCGCGACGACGCGCCCGCTCGGTCGCGGTGCCGTCGCGCTCGCGACGGCGTCCACGGCGGCGGTCGCGCGCGAATTGTACCGCGCGACGACGCCCACGGCGCAGTTCGCGAGCTACGCCGCGCGAGTCGTCTGGCTGCGCAAAGCCCGACGACGACGCGGCCCGCTGGTCGCGGCGTGCGTGTGCGCGGGAGAGATGTATCGCGTCAACCACCGCGGACGACGAACGTTGGGATTTTTAAAGGCGAACGCGGTCGGGACGCGAAGACGAAGGATCGAAACGCTCGTCGTCAAGGCGTTGGCGACGATGACGAAGGGGCTGGCGTCGAGTAAACCGCTGCCGACGATCACGGGACGCGTGGCGCTGCTCGTCGCGGCGTCGGCGCCGTATAAATGTTTCGTGCGGAAGTTTGCGAAAATGGCGGCGCGCGTGTGCAAGATTCCGGCGGTGCGGATAAAGCTGCAGCGACACGCGAAGCGGTTGGGGAAGTTGTTGGCGAAGAATAAGGTGAAGAATGAGGTGAGTTCGTATAGGGCGGCGGTGAACGAGGCGTGGGAGGTTTTGGAGGAGACGTTGCCGAGGGACGTGCTGTACGCGATGCGGCACGCGGAGGGACAGCTGAGCACCATCGCGCGATTCACGGGGGCTAGGAACAGACGAAGGCGTCGACGTGGATCGGGAACGGGGACGAACGGAGAGTACGCCAGTGACGAAGACATAGGTAGCGATGAAGAGAGCGACGACGAGAGCATCAATCAATCGAGAGAGTACGCCGAAAGCCATAGGCAAAGGCACGCGCTGCTGCGCCCCGTCGGTTGGGTCAAGGGCGGAATGAATAGATTACAACGACTGCCAGCCGCCGTGTACACTGGTGTGGTGGCGACAGATACTGGATACGGGAACGCACTGTTAATTCCCCGCGAATACGAGATTCACGCTTTGAAAAATAAACTCTCGCCGACCGCGAGAGCCAAGTTCACCGACACCCAACTCGCGGCTTTCTTGTTACAGTGGAAGCACACGTCCGCCGCGGCGCAAGCCGTGGAACGATCGTTGCAATGGCGCAGAAGGTATGAGTTCTTGACCGACGCCAAGCTGAAGCAGTTTGAGAACGTGGTATACATTCACGGTCCGAAGCAAAGCTGGAGCGGCGGTTATCAACTCGTGCTGAGACTTCGAGCCGCCATGGACGCAGTGGGCATGGAAGGCTTGGACGAAGTCGTTGCCGCGGTGATGACGCACGCCGAGCAGGAGTGGATGCGGTTGAAGAAGTCAAATGGTGTCATGCGAGGTCGTTTGGTGGCGCTCGTCGATTGCTCGGGTATCGATTTGACTTCGCTTCCGATTTCCCTCGTCGCCACGACTCTCGTGACGCTCGACGCCAACTACCCGGAGCTGGCGTGCGAGGTGCATTGCATCAATGTGTGGTGGCTCATGAGACGTGCGTTGCAAATATTACTCGAGGTCGTGAGTAGTAGCACAAAGGGACGCATTTTGATTTACCAAGCGGACGACGATGGCATCGAAAAGCTGCATGAAAAGTTTTCGCCACACATCTTGCCTCGTTGCATCGTGGGTGGTAAGTGTCACTGCGTCAAGTGCAAGCATGAACCTTTCGTTCCAAGACCGCCGCGACGAGCTTTAGCGGGCTCGTGGCGAGGTCTTACGTGGCAGCAAATGTCTGGGTCACAGCGTCGTCAGTACTTGAGACACTTGGCCGTGTACTCCGTCGCGCTCGTCGTTTTCTATCCGATGTTCTACTTCAGAATGACGATTCATCCCGTCATGGCAACGACGATCGCTATGATCCGGCGTTCGGGTTTCCGCGAGCGCGCTTTCGTCGCCACGCTTTTCGTATCACTCGTCATGGCCTTCTTCACGTGGCAGTTCATCACCACGACAGGACTGTTGGAAGATTACCTGAACTTGATTCCGGCTATGCTTCCAGCCATCCGTTCGAGAGACGCGCTTCCGCTCGTCGACGAATAGTGTTTGTAATTTGTTGTATTCGTTCGTTCATGTTACATGCGCGTGTCATCTATTCGTGCGTTCGTGCGTTTGTTCGTGATCTGATTTTAAAAACCACCGCCGCCGTAGCCACCACCGCCGTAGCCGCCGCCGCCGCCGCCGTAGCCGCCGCCGCCGCCACCGTAGCCGCCGCCGCCGCCACCGTAGCCGCCACCACCGTAGCCGTTGCCGCCGCCACCGTAGCCGTTGCCGTTGTGCACCGGTTGATTACCGCCGTTGCCGTTGCCCATGTAGCCCGCGTTCGGACAGTCGCGCGCCCAGTGACCCTCTCCGCCGCACTTGTGGCAAGCGCCCTTCTTCGGAGCGTTGTTGTTGAAGCCGCCACCGCCGCCGTTGCCATTGAATTGGTTGTACGACGCACCGCCGCCGCCGCCGCCACCGCTCGGGCAGGCTGCCGCAAAATGACCGGTCTGACCGCACTTGTAGCAAGTTGCGTTCGCGGCGTTCGCGGCACTCGCGCCACCACCGTTGGCTTGCCCACCCGCTTGGTTCCAACCGCCGTTGAACGCCGGCATCTTGTTCTCCTGCCCGTAACCGACATCGGAAGCACGCTTCTTCGTAGGCGGCACGTACACTTCGGGTTCTTCGCCAGCGTGAAGCTTTGCAATCTTGCCGATCAACTTCTTGCTCATGTCTACGTAGTTGACGCGCTCGATTTCAACCAAGCTGCCCTTGGCGCGGGGTACGTCGGTGTAGTTGTCAACGGCGACCTTAACGCGTAGAGAGTAATCGTTGAACAGTGCGTCACTGATCATGTTTTCGTATCGCTCCGGTTCACGGTCGTAGATTTCCTTCATTTCAGCGGCGCTTATCCCGAAAATCTTGTCACCCTTGTCACCGAAAACGCTCACCCAATACTCATCGCTGTGATCCATGCAAACCATGCTAAACATGTAACGCCAATCCGCGGCTTCGATTTTTTCACCGGCGTGACGTTCGCACATCCATTCACCAGTCGAGTCATCTTTACGCAGCTTCTTTTGGCACGTGCGTTCACCATTAAGCAACGGACACGCGGGATAGAAGTTACCTTCCGCGCCGAGTTTGATGTGCTTTATGATACCGCAGCAACTCAGGTACGCCACGCCCTCATTTTTAGCCACGAGTTCTTCACCGATCTCTTTCACAGTCGAGAACGAGAGCAATTCACCACTGCCTTTGCCGCCGCCACCGCCAGAACCGCTCAAGGAGTTGAAAGTTTTATCGGCGCCGCCTTGATCAAACCAAACGCGCATGCGCGTCGCCTCGGAACTGTCGGGATTTATTTCTACCATCGTGCTGCTCACGGTGCCCATGTTCTTGCCTTGGAACTCGCCCAATCGAGAGCTCTTCACCGCGATGACGGGTTTTTCGCCGCTAGCGATCAAGCTTTCGATTTGCCCGCCAATCTCGACTGAGTGCGGATCCCAAAGCGTGAACTCGATGGATGTGTCCGAGTCGTCGCGAATCATCACAGAACGCTTCGAAGTTTCGGAACCGTCGCGCTTCATGATCGTCGTCAAATCACCCACAGAGTATGCGATGCCAATGACATCCACCATATCCCCGGCGTTGAGCGCGTCGAGTTCAGAAAGCTTCTTGAACTTGTATACCATCTTCTTGATGTCGCGTTCGGCGTCTGGACACGGCACGAACGTCGCGTGGTTATCCAACTTAATTTCGTACTGATAAATCGCGTACCGCGGGTCGCGCGGCGTGACGATTGCTCCCTTGGAAATTTCGTACACCGAGCCTTGACGTAACTCCCCCGCGAGGCGCACGGCGGTGTCGTTAAAGCACACGCACTTGATCTCCGTTCCGTCGGCATCGAGCACTTGAAAGCCGAGCACCTTACCTTCGCCTTTCGCATTCGAATACGAGCGCAACTCCAACGGAGTCGTGATTCGCGCGCGAATAGTCCAACGGTTCTGGTACGGGTTCAACGAATGGATCGGCGTGATGGACCTCGGCTGCTCATTGCGCGCCACCGCGCCACCATCTCGACGATACTGCCCCTGCGCCGCCGGCGCGCCGCCACCGTACCCGCCACCGCTCGCGCGCGGCGGTTCCGTCGCCAGATTCGCGCCGTTCCCTCCACCCGACCCGTAGCCTTCCACCTGCGCCGCCGGCGCTCCTCCGTACGCGTTTCTTTGCTGTTGCATCCCCCCCGCGTTCATCCCCGTCGACGCGTTCGTCCCAGTCCCCGGCTGCCACACCCGCGGCTGTCCGATGACGGCGTCGTACCGATCCATCACCTCGGCGTCCATGACGATCAAAATCCTACGTTCAAACCATTCGTCCGTTCGCACGATCGTCAGTCACCCCCCTCGCGCATCGCGCCGCCTTCCTCGCTTCCATCCAAGATCATCGCGATCCCTCGATCGCGCGTCTCCATCCTCGCGCGTCTCGTCTCGCCCCTCGCGCCGCGCCGCGCCGCGCCGCGCCGCGCCGCCCATCCCATCCCATCTCGCGCACGCACCGTCTCCCGTTCAGATCGTTCACGATGTACTCTCTCAACCGCAGCACCGTGAATTTCGTAATTTCCCCTCGCTCGCACATCGCGTTCAACTCCGCCCCGAACAATCCCTGCGCCGCGAATCCACCGTCGGACGCGAGGACGCGGAATCGCTTCGCGGCGTCGTCGGCGTCGGGTTTGGTTTTCAATTCCTTCAGATCGAACACTTGGACGATGGGTTTGAAGTCCTGCGATCCGTGGGTCTGTTCGAGAATATTGGATATCGCGTTCGGCGTCAGCGCGGGCGGCATCGCGCGTGCGCTCGGGCGCGCGCGGCGTCGCGGAGTGGCGCGCGGGCGACGCGGGATTTCGAAATCGACGCGCCTGTCGCGCGATGGGGCGCGGCGGGGGGTGCCTGATTTTAATGATGGATTTCGCGTGGTATTTCGTATGTGGTTTGTATGCGTACTTTGGGTGTGTTTGATGGTATGTATATGGGTGCCGGGATGTGGCGGGGCGACACCCGCGTGCGTGGGCGCGCGGACGCGCGCGCGGCGCGCGGTCGCGCGGCGCCGCGCATGTCGACGCTCGCGAGGACGCTCGTCGCGTGCGCGCGACGACGCGCTCGAGCGACGGTGCGAAAAACGACGCGCCACGGCGCGACGCGCGAGGCGACGCGACGACGCGACGCGACGACGACGACGACGGCGACCGCGGGGACGTCGATGGCGACGGCGACGAACGCGCCGTGGACGATCGATCGATACGGTGGGATCATCGTCGATAACGCGCACGATGCGTTCGTGAGGGCGGCGCGCACGCCGGAGGCGTTCGACGCGACGCTGGGAGGGTGGTTGGCGACGTGGCGCGCGAGCGGCGCGCGAGGGGTGTGGCTGAAGCTCGCGCTCGACGACGCGCGGTTGGTTCCGGTGGCGAAGGAGCGCGGATTTGAGTTTCATCACGCCGAAAGAACGTATGTGATGATGACGACGTGGTTGCCGAGCGATGAGGCGTCGACGATACCGAATAATGCGTCGCATCAGGTTGGCGTCGGGGCGTTTGTGTACGACGGCGAAAACGAAAAGGTGCTCCTCGTGCAGGAACGACGAGGTCCGGCGAGCGGGAGAGATCTGTGGAAGATGCCGACGGGGTTGTTGGAGGCTGGGGAGGACATTCCCGACGCGGCGGTGCGGGAAGTGTTGGAGGAGACTGGGATCGAGACGACGTTCGACGCCGTCGTGGGGTGTCGACACGGCCACTTTGGGTTGTTTGGCAAATCTGATTTATTCTTTTGCGTCGGCCTGCGCGTCAAGGATGGAGCGTCGAGGGAGATTAAGATTCAGGAAACAGAGATCGAGCGCGCGAAGTGGGCGAGCGTGGACGAGTTCTTGAATAATCCAAACATCGAGCCGGGTTCGCACGCGCACGCGCTCCACGAGCGGTGCGTCCGATGGAGCGTCGGCGATTACGCGGGCATCGTGGGTAAAAAACTACCCCTAGGATTCGGGCGATCGGGAGACGTGTACACGTACGTCACCACGGAAACATAGCTGATTTTGATTGATTCATTGCTTTCGTGACTCTCGAGTTACTCTCGACGCTCGCTCGCTGGGCGACCCAGCCTTCGCCGCAGTGCGCGCCTCGCTCGAACTCGTGACGCAGCCTCGCGCGACCGCGCCGAGACATCAATCAGATGTCGTTGCGCACCGTGCGCGCGCCGGCGTGCGCGTCCGCGTCCCGAACGCGCGGTGCGTGCGAACCCCGACGCCAACCTCAACGGCCCTCGTCCGAGCGAAATCGCCACGCCGTCGTCGCGCGCGCGAAGAAGAGCAAGAAAGACGTGCAAATGTCCGAAGCGGCGTGGTTTTTGGATCAGTTCAAGTACCAACAGCGATACAAGGCGGATACCAACGTGTTCAGCATGCCGACGAGCGAGCTGCCGGGCGGGGACAAGCTCACGCCCGAGGGCGCGGCGGTGGGGGTTTTGTTTGGATTGCTCGGTGTGTGGTTCGCGGTCGTTGGGGTGAAGCTGATAAGCGTGACGTGGGCGTTGATTTTTACGACGCTCAAGTACAGCGCGATCGCGGGCGTGTTGGTGCTACTGGGAATACTAGCGAGTTAGGGTGAGCACCGCGCGAAGACCCAGCGGTTGTAATTCTTTTCTTTTAGCTTGAATGCGTTCGTCCAAGCGCGCGTCGTCGTGGTCGTCGTCGTAATCGCTCACGTCATCAAGATCGTTTCGTTTACGTCTCTAAACTCAAGCGTAAGGCATCGACCTCGGCGATGTTTCGCGATTTTGCGTCGGCGAGCGCGGCGGTGAGCGCTCGATACATGGTGAGTTCGGACACCGCGGCGAGGAGCGCTCGCTCGACGGCCGAGAGCTTGGATTTCGCTCGATTGAGCGACGACGCAGTTTCGATCGCTTCGTCTGCATTTTCGGCGATGACCGCTCGCAAACGTTCAATCTCTCGATCGATGTCTTGACATCTCAGTCGACGCCTCGCGAGCTCGCGCTCTTGATCTTGAATTCTCGATCCCACGCTCGCAAGCTTATCGTTGAAAACGTCCACGTCAACGTCGTTTTCTTGCTCACCCTTCGGACCATGAATTAATCGCCACCGCGTGTGCTCGTTCGGATCTTCCAATCGCTGACTCAGATTCTCCGCCGAGACGCGCATCTCGTATAGCGTCGAGCGCTTGCTCGAAATCTCGGCTTGGTAGCGCGGTATGGCGGCGACGTTTCGCCGCGCGACGATCAGGGAACGCTCTAGGTCGTGTACTTGACGGCGTAGTGTTTCACATTCATGTACACGCAGCGCGAGCTCTTCTTCGCACTGCCGGCTGACGTCTTCGGACGTGGCGATACGATCGCACAGTTGACACAACTCGTCGTTTCGGTCGAGCAACTCCATGGCGACTGCCTGACGTGATTTCACAAGCGCCTTTGATTGCTCGAATAAAAGCTCTTGATCGCACTTCCCGGCCTTGAGCTCGTTTTGTAGTTTTCCGAGTTCGGTTTCACTCACCTCCATGTCCGCTCTGGCGCGCAAGATGACGTGCGAGACGGCGTCGTTTTGATTTCGGCGCGCATCCCTCTCGCGCTTCTTCGCATCCGTCTCTCCGCGCGCCGCGGAAACTTCCCAATCTTTCTCTTGCGCTTGACGCTCGAGCTCGAACGTTTTCAAATGTAAACATTCATTCTTTTCTCGAGTAGCTCCGGCGATGACGCCAGATTTTCTCACGATCGTCGCGAACGCGTCGCGTTGCGTCGTCGTCAATTCTCGCAGGCGTTCAAAGTGCGAGCGGCGCTCTCGCGCGTCGTCGATATTTGACTTCACATCCATCATCTCCGCATCGCGGATACGCAATAGCGATTTTAGTTGTGCTATGTTTTGCTGCACGCCTTGGTGACGCTTCATCGCGCGCGAGACCCTGTCGGCGACGTACTTTTGTATTCGATTTCTCGCCGCCTCCTCGCGACGAAGACATTTTACCTCATCTTCTAAATCTGCTATTTCTTGGCGCACGGTGACTGTCACGGTGTGCGCAAGCAAATCTCCTTTGGTGATTTCTACCTTGCACTCTTCCCTACGCTCGTTCACGTCGAGTCTGAGCGCGTTTTGCTCTTCTATGGTACGCTTGGTGTCGCGAACCGCCGTGGCGAGCTCACGTTCGAGCGCAGCCTTTGTCCCTTCGACGTCCTCGACAATGTCGGCAATCGAGCGCGCGTTCGTCAACATTTCGTTCACGAGATACGTAAGATGTGCGTTTGCACGCGTCTCACGAAGCGACGTCTGCTTGGCTCGAGTCAAAGACTTCTGACACGCGCGTCGATCGAGCTCGCGGCGCACGCCCTCGGCGGCGATTTCGTCTCGCGCCAACGATTCCCGCTCCAAGAGCGCCTTGAGATCGTTTAAACCTCTCTCCGCGGTCGACAGCTGCTCGTCAAACTTCGCGTTCTTACTCACGTGTTCGCTCAATTCTTGCTCGTTGCGTCGCACCGACGTCTCTGCATCGGTTTCTGCGCATCGAAGCGTCTCCGCGCGGGTTTCGAGCGTCGCCGCGTCGGCTCGAGCGCGCGTCAACGTCTCAAACAGTGCGTCTTTTTCAGCTCGTATTTTCCCCAACACCGCTTTCTCACACTTTAATCTCTCTCGCTCGATTTCCAGTGCCTCTCGCACGCTCGCGCACGCGCGTTCGACCTCGCACGCGCGTCGTTCGCGCTCGTCTCTGCTCCCCGTCAGCGCCTCGGCGCGCTTCCCGCATCCCTCGATTTCCTCGCGCAACATCTCGCACTCCTCCCGCGCGCTCACCACCATCGGCGCCAACCGCTCGGCCTCGTGCCGTCTCGCCTCCTCTAGCGTCCTCATCACCGCGTCTCGCTTCTCCCGCAGCGATTCCACCGTCTCACCGCGCCCGCGCGCTCGAATCCTCGCCTCCTCGCGCTCCGCCTCCGCCGCGCACCGCGCCGCCGCCACGTCCTCCTCCCGCGCCTCCGTCCCGAGCGCCTTTCGCCGCGCCCGCAGCGCCTCCGCGCGTCGCTCCAACCGCGTCGCTCGCCGTTCGATCGCTCGCGCCTCCCGTCGCGCCCGCGCCGCGTGCGTCGCGACGTCGTCGTCGCGCGCGCCTCCCATCGCGTCCGCGCGCGAGACGAACCGTCGCGTCCTCGCGCGTCCGTTTCCTCGCGCGCGCCGTCGCGCTTTCGACCGCGCGTCGCCGCGCGCGTCGCCGGCACCGTCGCGCGCGCACGCCCGCGCGTCGCGCGCCGCGCTCTGCGCGCGCGCGCCGTCGCGCGCCGTCGCGCGCCGTCCAAAAATACCGTCGCGCGCGAACCGTCGCCGTCGCGCGCGGCGGCGTCGGTCGGCACCCGCGCGCGCGGATCTGGGCTCGATCGACGGGTCGGGACTCGTCGAAACTCCAGATATCGCCACGTGGCGATATTGACGCGCGCGACCGGTCGGCCGGCGCGGCGACGCGGCACGACGCGACGCGATGCCGCGCGCGGCGACGCGACGCGACGCGACGCCGAGCGACGGCGACGACGCGGTGATGCGCGATGATTCGCTGCGTAAATGGGCGCGCGAGCTCGTCCCGACGCTGAGCGCGCACGCGGACGACCCCGCGCTCGGGCTGACGCTGGACGCGCTCGGACGAGGCGCGGACGCGGCGACGGCGACGATGCGCGAGGTGGCGACGGCGGTGGCGCGACAGGCGTCGACGATCGACGCGAAAATATTCGATCGATTGCCGGACGAGGCGGGACGGCAGAGCATGGGAGACGTGTGGGCGAAGATTAATTCGAGCGGCGCGAGCGGGACGGCGCGGGGACGCGAGCCGAGCCTGCCGAGCCTGCCGAGCCTGCCGACGATGAATTTCATGCAGTTGACGACGGCGCTGGCGCTGGCGGACGCCGGGGGGGATGAAGCGGCGACGACGACGGCGACGGTGACGGCGGGGAAGACGGCGAAGGCGAAGGCGAAGGCGAAGAGGGCGACGAACGGGAGGGCGACCGCGGTGAAGAAAACGACGACGACGAAAACGACGGGGAGTGCGCCGTCCCGGGTGTCGATGATGATAGTTCCCACCGTTCCGGGCGTGTCCTACGAACCCAAGCGGTTGAAGAAGCGCAGCGGCATCGCCACGCCTCCGGCGTTTCGACAAGCCATCGCCCCGCTCAAGATGGGACGGAAGCCGAAAGGCGCCCCGAAAGAGACCGAAGCCGAGAAAGCGCTCCGCATGCAAGAGCGGCTGTTCCGTAACCGCGAGAGCGCGGCGAGAAGTCGCGAAAAGCGCGAGAGCGCGATGCGAGCGCTCGAAGAGGAAAACGCCGCGCTCCGCCGCGAACTCGTGGCGACTAAAGCGAAACTCGCCGCTTTGCAGCGCTCAGGAGGTCGTCAATAATGATTCCGCGCGACTGGTCGCGAGCGCTCGATGAAACTTAGTGCAATAAATATGATGTGTTGTGTATTTCGCCGCGCGCGCGCTCGTCCCGAAAGAGTTGTTGAGCGTCCCAGCCCGCGCGCGAGCCGTACATCGGCGCGCCCGCGCGCGACGGTGCGCGCGCCGCGGTTCGTGCATCGTATCGCTTTTAACGCGCGCGCGAAGTTTCATGCCCTCTGAGTCCTCCGACGCGTCCCGAGCGCCTCGCGAAGGCGAAGCTATCCCAGCGGCGGGGACATCATCTTCCGTGAGTTTTCAACGGCGTAGACTTGCGCGACGCGAGCGATGGAAGCGCTACGGCGTCGTCGGGTTGATCACGGCCACTTCTCTGTTCCTGTACGCCGATCAAAACCTCATCGGGCCGAACATGAGCGCCATAGCGGAGGAGTTCGGGATGGATGAAAAAGAGAAGGATGTCAAGCTGGGCGGGTTGCTCCAGCTGGCGTTTTTCGTCGTCGGCTCGCCGGCGTCGCTGATCATCGGGTACTACGCCGATCGAGTGCGTCGAGTGCGTTTGTTCTTTTGGACGACACTGATCGGTGAAGGGCCGTGCATGGCGACGTATTGGGTGACGAGTTATTGGCAGTTGTTTGCGCTTCGCGCGATGACGGGCATCGCGGTGGGCGGATGCTTACCGCTGTTGTTCTCGTTGTGCGGAGATTTGTTTGCGAGTCATGAGCGGAGTTACGTGGCGAGTTTTTTGACGATCGCGACGGGAGCGGGAGTGGCGCTCGGACAAGTGGTGGCGGGTACGGTAGGGCCGGCGTACGGGTGGCGACTACCGTTCATCCTCACATCCGCGCCCGCGGTCGTGCTCGCAACGGTGATGGTTCTCGTCGTCGACGAGCCCAAGCGTGGCGCTCAGGAGGAAGAAGTTCATCGAATGACGATGCGAAGGAATTCAACGAAAAATGTCGCTGAGCGGGATGATTCCGACGAACAAACGACGGCGCAGACGGAGGACGAGCTCGAAAGCGGCGACGAAGCGGGAGATGTTTCGTATAAAGCCAAGATGAATTGGAGCAAGGTCAAGAAGCAATTGCTTGTGAAGACCAACATCCTCGTGCTTGCGCAAGGCTTGCCGGGCACGGTGCCGTGGGGGGTGTTCAATTCGTACTTTGTCGACTTTTTACATAAGCAAAAGGGTATGACGGTGCAAAACGCCACGGCGGCCATCACCGTCTTCGGCTTGGGCTCCGCCTTCGGCACCATTGGGGGAGGATTCATCGGTCAGAGGATGTACAATAAGAAGAAGAGCGAACTTCCGATTTTAATGGGACTGACGACCGCTATTGGAGCACTTCCAGCGTATTACTATCTCAACGTCAACGACTACGGTCCGGGGAGGGTCGGTTTGTACCTGTCGTGCCTCGTCGGCGGCGTTTTCTGCTCGGTGACACCGCCCAATGTGCGCGCAATTTTGTTGAATGTCAACCCGCCGGAAACTCGTGGAAGTATGTTTGCATTTTACTCACAAATTGACGACGTCGGTAAAGGCGGTGGACCCGCGCTGGTCGCCTTGCTCATCGTGAGCATGGGCAGACGAGTGGCGTTCAACGTGGCGTTTACCTTTTGGTTTGTGTGTGGCGTTATTTTGGCCTGCATTACATTTACCATCGATCACGACGTAGAGATGGAACGAAGGGCCGTGCTCGAGGCTTTACAGACGGACGAAAACGAGGTGGCACCGATAGAGAACGACGGGGATTTGAACGCGGACAGAGGGTAGCGCAGCGTGTACTGACATTTAACGCATCATTATTCCATCACATTAGAGCGTAGCGCAGCGTGTATTCACATTGAGTGCATTATTAATAGTCCATCACGTAAAATCATCCTATTCGGGCATCGGCTCTTCCACCTCGCTGTCGACATCCTCGTCTGGTAAATCTATCGTCTTCTCATCAACCTCGGGCGCCGCAGTCTTGGCACGTGGCTCCTCTGCCTCGTCGTTCGAGAAGTCATCCGTGTTGTCGGAGTCAGAGTCATCTTCGTTCTTCCCAAAAGCGCCACCAAGGGTAGCCAAGGCAATCTCATCGCCCGGTCTAGCGCTATTTGTTCCATCCTCGATCCCTACTTCGCGCGGAAACGAAGGTCCGTTGGCCTTTTCCACGCCGGCGCCCGTCGCGGTGTTTCGAATGCTTTCCGGCAAAGACGTGTTTCTAATTTCTGCTGAAGACAAACGAAGTGATCGCGACTTGGCGTTACGAGGATACACAATGATGTACAGTACGTCGTCTTGATAAATGCAGCGGCACGTTTGCAAGTGCACGAGGGAAGGGAACTGACACAACAGCTCGAACGGCCGCCCCAACTTCGGGTTCGAGTTTGGCGGTTGCGCCGGATCGGCGCGCACAAAGGTTCGACCTTGATCATCGATGGACATCGAAAAGTCCGCGGCGGAATGTCCAAGCGCACGAATCGCGAGAACGTGGTATTGGACTCCGTGAGCCACTTGCGCGACTTGAAGCTGCACGTCTGATTTCGCCAGCACCGGGTACGGCTCGCGATCGTCGGCCAGGTACTTACCCACCGCGCGCAGGAGGAGCGTTCTGAACGCAGCCTTGGAGATGTTAGGGCGCAACATGAATGGGTCAGCCGTTTTCTGGCCGAAAATCTTTGCTTTGACGTAAGGAATGCCGTCCGCAATTTGTGGCGCCTCCGCGTCGCCCCCGTTGCGAGCCGACCGCACGCCGTGGCCGTTGTTGTACGCGAACTCCGACTCATCCAACACCCCATTGCGCGATTTCGACACCACGCGTCCGCACAGACTCGACAGCAGCGTCACCATGAGCTGCCCCTCGTTTCGATACGCCGGCCCGGGAATATTCGTCGGCGTCACGTGCCACACCTGCGTGTCCACCGGCAACTCGCAAATCGTCGTTCGCGACGCCTTCATCCCTTTCTTCCCCCCGTTTCGTCCCGCGTTCCCCCGACCCCCCCCCCGCGCTCTCACCGTCTGCGCCAAGTACTCGCTGTGCCCGATCGCCGCCTCGAGCGTCGGAAACGCCTCGCTCTCCACCACCGCCTCCGCCTTCCCGTCCACGCTCATCCCCATCGCGCGAATGACGACGAACCTCTCGCGCCCATCCGCGCCTCGTCCCGCCTTCGTCGACGTCCCCGCCCGCGACATCGCCTCTCGCGCCTCGAACCGCCCGCCTCGCGTCCGAGCGCGCGTCCTCGCGTCGCCGCGCGCGTCTCGAGATCGCGCCGCGGAATTAATTCAAACCTCGTCCCGTCGCCGGTTCGTCCCGCGTC
>Ga0255763_1000261_pt1 | contig 57569 bp, 29 predicted proteins | sample 041ome_2_FD_179963 | JGI IMG/M metagenome (GOLD analysis project Ga0255763, IMG submission 179963) | Coastal salt marsh microbial communities from the Groves Creek Marsh, Skidaway Island, Georgia - 041406US metaG (version 2) | ecosystem: Environmental > Aquatic > Marine > Intertidal zone > Salt...
ACACACACAAAAAAAGAGAGAGAGAGAGAGAGAGAGAGAGAGAGAGAGAGAGAGAGACGGAGAAGAGGGAACACACATAAACACACAGAGAGAGAGAGAAAGAGAGAGAGAGAGAAAGAGAGCGTAATCACAATGAGCAGCAGCGCGGAACAACGACAACAAAACAGTACGAGCAGTCATCAAAAAAGAGAACGAAGACCGTCTGAGCTCCAACTCGACGCGAAATGGGAAGCCGCGATAGACGTGACTTTACGCCGAGTCGTCTACGGGTGCATCGGAGGGACGACGATGGCTTTTTTAATGTGTCGAGGGACGACGGCGAGAGCGGCGGTGAGCGCTTTTGGCGCGGGGGTTGGGGTTGGATCCGCGTACGAAGACGCCGCGAAGTTGTTTAAATGAGAGAGAGTTGAGTTGAGATGAGATTTGTAATAAAACTTCAGAGAGAATACACACACTTACACACACTCGTACCTTTTCGCACGTAAAACGCAATAGATAGCAAAACAAACAAAAAACAAACACGGAGAGAAGATACGCGCGCGTGCGTAAAATGTTTGGAGGCGGCGGCGGCGGTTTCTCTTCTTCCGCGCCTCGTCATCAGTCGAGCGGCGGAGGTGTTGGAGGAGAACAAGAAAAAGTCGTCGTCCCGAGAACGTTTAAACTTTTGGAAGAGTTGGAAGCTGGAGAGAAAGGGACCGGGGTAAACTCGCACCATTGCTCGTTAGGATTAGCCGACGACGGTGAGAAGAGTATCATCTTTCTTTGTTGTTGTTTTTATTCGCGTTCGAGAAGATGCGTTTACGTCCTCGAGACGTCGTTTTCTCGTCGATTTTTGCGAATCGCGGCTTCGTTTCGGTTTCGAGAAAAGCGCGATCTCTCTTTCTCTTCTCCCTATTGTTTTTGGTACTCGATTAGCGAGCTCACGCGCTGAATTAAAATCCACTGACAAGTATATTCTATATATATATATATATATATATTCACGCGATGATGATAATAACGCGCGAACAGATGATAACGACGACTTGCGATACTGGAACGGTACCATCTTAGGCCCGATGCAATCGTCCTTTGAGAATCGCATCTACTCTTTACGCATAGAAGCCGGGGAACGATATCCGATGCAACCGCCAACGGTGACGTTCGTGACGAAAATTAACTTACCGTCGTGTGTAGATGGACAAACGGGTAAAGTGGATTTAGGGAAGATTGGGGTGACGAGAGGGTGGACGCCGCAGAACTCGATTAGCGATGTGCTGGGCGCGATATTCCACGCGATGGCGCGACAGGAAAATCGTAAATTACCTCAGCCGCCCGAGGGCACGGAGTTTTGATAGCAGCGAGCGAGGAATTTGTACTCATCACAAATACTATAATAGTTCTGTACCGGTCTGTATTAAATCTAACTTTAAGAAAACGTTTTGAACTTTGACTTCTCTTTTCCTCTGCACTTCTATTTTTCATACTACGCGCGATGAGTTTAAAACAACTCGCTATTTTCAGCCAACGCGCACGCACCGAAGTGAATGCTTCCATCGGCTCTCTCCATGAACCCCTTAATCACCCTCTCCACGCTTTGCTTCAACAAATCTCCTCTTTCGATTGCCCCGTGATCGATGGCGCTTTGTTTCCTCCCGTCCAACTCGTATAATCTCCCGTCTCGCTCGACCAACGCGATGAAGTGTAAATCAATCTTCGCATCTATCGATGGTACCTCGGTATCCCCCGCATTCACCGCGGTCGCGTGGAAGGACTCTAAATCTGTATCTGTTTCCACGAACTTTGCGCGCTCGTCCGGGGTCATGTCTTTCGTCTTTTCGAAAAATCTCTGAAAGTAACTCTTGTTGTCTTCGTCGTCATCCTTTGCAACTGTTTCGTCCAACACGTCTTCGCGGTTGTTCATGACGGCGTGAAACACTCCAATAGTACCGCAAGCATTACCGACCGTCTGCCTCATGTAATAAACGTTCTCCGAGACGACGTTTTCTCGTTCGTTTCGTTCGATTTTTTCTCGCTGTTCTTTCTGATACGACTCTGACTTTTCCGTGATTGGAAAAAGTAAAACGACCGCTTTCACGTTTGGAGGCACCATGGCGAGCAAGTCGTCGTCGAAGCCGAAAATGTCTGACCACGCGTATTTCGTGCTGAGACCTAAAGCGTAGCTAAAATCGTTCAAAACTGTTGGGTTAGACTCCAACGGGAGCCATTTCGGTGGCGACATTATTATTATCGTTTCAAACTTTGTGTGTAAATCGATGTGACGATTCGTTTTTTTCTTGCTCGACACGGAGTGGTTTTCCTTCTTCAGATCTTCACACAACTTCGGCAATGCATGTTGGTTCACGTTAATTTTATATATACACTTGCAATTTGATGTAATAACAATACTAGCGATACTTAGATGTATAATGTGTGTATGTGTATGTGTGCATGTCTCTTTCTCTATGAAGTTGTCGTTGCCGTTTTATCACCCTGGAGCGGAATCACGCTGGTTCCTTTGAGAACTTCCTCGTCTTGGTCTTTGGCATCGCCACCAATAGACTTAGAATTTTCATTCGGCAAAGACGCATCGTTATCGTCGCTGTCGTTTCGCTCCGTCCGGTCGTCGCTGGAAGTGTGCTTCAACTCGTGTTGATTTCCCTTTTCTTCATCCCGGGTTGGATAGTGAGGCGTTTTGGGCTGCTCTTCTCTTCCATCTTCTTCTTTTTCTTCTTGAAAAAGAAGCGCGTCGAGAGGCGTCGGGTCGAGTGCGTCCACAATGTTCGTTGGATCTTCTAAATCTTTCGTTGTCTCGCCGTCGCCATCATCCTCATCCGCAATATCATCCGCGCTTAATCCCAAATCATTCATCATTTCATCATCGACAATGACGTCGTCGTCGTCTTCGACTTCGTCGGGATCGTCCAAATTTTCCTCCTCTCCAGTTTTACAAATGATATCATTGTCTTCACCAACCGTCATGAACGTCGCGTTTGCGATTTGATTGTCAAAATCATCGTCGTAGCCAAACATGGCGACATCTTCAGGGTTTTCTGCGTTTATTACTTCCAAATGTCGTCCGGCATTAACTAAGAAAGACTTCAGCGTATCGAGCTCTTCCAAGAGAACGACGCGTTCGCGTTCAGTCATTTGGGCCATTCTGTTCGCGCCCCCACTGTTCTCTTGAAGTTGCAGCTGAACGCGCAAGTGCTGCGAAGCGGCTATGGCCAACGGCGCAACGCGATCTTTCAACGCGTCGAAATGCTTCCCCAAACGTGCGAGTCTCGCCGCAGAGGAGTTTCCATTCAGATCTACGCTTGCGAAGAAACCCGCGGTGTTGTTGCTGTTGTTCTTGACGACCTTGTTTGTGTTGTTGTGTTTTGCTTTTCCTCTTTTGTTCTTGTTGTTGTTTTGCATTGATTTGTTATTCTTTGCACTTCCTGCCTGCTGCTCTTGCGACTGTCGCTTTTTTTCCACGGCGGCGTATTTCTTTCGAATCTCTGCAAATCCTTCTTGCTTTTTCGCAACGCGTCTCTTCAACTTTTCCGAGAAGTGCTTTTCAGCAGATTCCATCGATCGTTTGACGGCGTTCTCGTATGATTTCGATGCCTTTGATTTCTTCAACACGTCGAAAAACGCGTTGTACGGTACGAGATCGGCGCGCAAAACTTTGGCCATGGAATCATCGAAGAACGCAATCGTTCGGCTCGTTGCCGATTCCTTGCCTTTGCAGACGCCTGGCCACCATCCGTGTCCTTTCACGCGTCCCCAGACGTGCGCACCAACTTTTGGCCAACTTTCCGGCAACTGCGCAACAATCTCCGACATTTTGCCTTGCGCTGGTAACGTAACTTTGCTCTTTGATTTTTTTGTTTTCGTGTTATTTTTGTCATCCTCTTCTTCATCTTCGTCGCGCCATTCGAGCGTATCTGTCTCGATGTCGATAAAGTCTAACATCGCTTCATTCTCTCTGTCGCTCTTCTTCACTCTGTCGTACTTCACGCAATGTTTTTTCACCACGTGATCGTAATTTACGATGGTTCCTTGGTGATATTCTTGTTCACCATTCCAAAAGACTTCAACTTTCTTTCCGATGTACGCTCTCTTCGCCCTCAACTCTTCAAAGTCTATTTTGACCACGGAAGCGTCAGCCTTCGATGTCGCTGCTCCCGCGTTTGAGCCCATTTTTCGTTTTTTAGTGGTACTATTTTCTTTGTTGTTATTGTTCTTGCTGCTGTTCCCTTTCTTCTTTTTATTCGACGATCCCGGTCGTTCGTACGTGTTTATGCGTTCGTAGTCTTCCGTATCGTCGAACAGAATTTTCGGCTTGACTGACCTCTTTGACTTGCGCACTCCGTTCTCATCGAATTCAGCCGCAACGATGTTTGGCGTCGTCGTCAATTCGCCACCGATAGCCATCCTCGATCCGTCCTCGCCGCCTCCGCGAAGCGTCGACGAGCTCATGAATTTCGTCTTGATTGGCAGTTCTCCAGCTTTCCTCTTGCGCTGTTGCGTCTCGATAATCGTCGAAGACGAAATGTTCACGATCGGGTGCGCCTCCATCGTCGCCGCACCGGCAAAATCTTTCTTTTCCTCTCCGTTCTCGGAAAGGAGAAGCGCCGCGGGAAGCGAAGAAGACGAATCGTCGACTTTCTTTGCCGTCGTCGTCTGCGTCGTCTGAGTCGTCGTCATCATCGCTTCTTTTTGATGCTCGCCGCTCGCGGAAGTGCTCGGGTTCAGCGCCGCCGCGACCATATTTATTCACACCAACGGCTTGTCTTCTTTGTGTGTGCGTGTTTATGTGTGCGAAAACTGTTGCGTCGCCGCGCACCTCTACGAATAATTTATATACCCGCGCGCGTGTCCCGCACACACGGAATAAAAAAAAGGTGCCTTTTTGTTAAATTAGGGAAAAGCCGATCACTGCGTTTTTGCGCACGCTCGCGTTATCTCTTCTGTCGACAGAACACACGGAACGCAAGAAGCACGAGACGCAGAAGAAGAAGAAGAAGAACAGAAACACTCCTTCGCTCTGCTATCTCTTCGTGTCCCGTTTTTGTTCTTCTTTTGCGTGTGTTTCTGAAGAAAGCGCGCGACGAATGCGTGGGGTGCGTGTGTCGAAGATCTCTCTCGGAGAGAATTGCCCTAAAAATACTCTCTCTCGTGTGTGCGTCGGTCTTTTTTTCCTCGTCCAATAAAATTTTGTCCTTTTTTTTGGCGGGAAGAACGGCGAAAAAGTACATCACGTGCTTTTCGATTTTTTGCTCCTCCTCCTCTCTTTGCCCACAAAAGCTCTCATCTCAATCTGTTTGGAGAGAATGCGTCGTTACATCATCATAAGCAACGAAACAGAGAGCGGAGAGATGACGACGAATACGACGACGACGACGACGACGACACGGAAAGAAGATCCAACTTTAAAAAAATAATAACACTGATGATGACGCAACCTCGCCGCGCGATGTTAGAGAAAGCGAGGAGAGCGAGTCACGGGCTGGCGTCGACTTCTTTTCCCTCTTGTTCTTCGTTGAATTTTGGTGCGCGGACGAAATCGTCGGTCGCTAAAACAACAACAACGACAACGACAACGACAACATCCGACGACGCGCGGCAGAAACAGCGACAAACTGCGCTGCAGACGTACGCGAAGAACTTCCAAACGCAACAGGAACTCTCGCGAGCGATTGAACTCGGGAAACCGCCGCCGGAAAACGCGTGGTGGTGTTACAAATATTTTTGGGACCCGATTGTCGTCGAGAGCACTCCGACGAAGACCAACGAAACGAGGAAAAAGACGGATTACGTTTTGCGAACGCAACGGAAACAAGGCGCGATAAACTCGTATTTTCCCACGTTCGTGTACAGAGCGTTGAGTGGATATAGAGGTGATTTACCGATGAAGGAGTTTGAGAAGGATGGATCGGGCTTACACGGTACTAATTTCCCTTGGATGTGGATGTGGCTGAGACAGGCGACGTCTATGGAGTCGTGGTTCCCGACGCAAGTGCCGGTGTTGGCGCACGTCGTCGGTGAGGGAGATGCGAAGAGAAAACCGCCACCGTTCAGTGGAACACCGAAAAAGATAACCACGTATTACCAGTTGAAAGCGAAAAACACGATGGAGATGACCGTGAAAGGTAATCAGTTGTTAGACTTCATGAGCGCAAATAGTTTGTTGTATTACAGCTCGCAATCCGGGAACGATTGGTGGTCCAAATGGCCTCTGAAGTTGAAGCTGAAGAAGCGGAAACAGATGTGGTTAACAATCGTCGGGTTACCCAGAGAGGAAAGTTTGATGATGCACGAAGCTTTATTCAGTCAAGTGATGAAGGATGCGGCTTTCATTTATGCAACGGATTGGACGTTTTCAAAAAAGTTAAAGAAGACATTTTTAGGGACAGACGGCAGCACGTCGAGACCAGACTCGAAAACCGGATTGGTTCACCTGAAGAAAACATATTCTAGCGATACAAACGACGGTACTCAGCTCGTATCGACGCAGCAGATGAAGGAGTTGATAGCTCCACACGTCGTCGCGCCGACTTATTTTCCGTTTCCATTCTTTAACAAAGATGCCAGCAATAATCCTCTAGTTGTCGCCTTCGTTTTACCGTCGAAAGCAACCAACGAGAAAGCGGTCGAAGAACTGTCAGATATTTTCAGATTTGCGCGAGAAACTAACGTGGACATCGCCGTCTGTGGATTAGAGTTGGATAATAAGAGAAACAATGATACGCCGCTCTCTGAACTTCAATGGCAAAACTTACAAAACGAAACTGTGCGTTTGACTCAGAAGGCGTGCTCAATAGAGTGGGAAAATCGAATGGCAAATGCGTTTGAGCATCAAGAAAGAGCATTTATTGACACCTTTTTAGATTTAGACGAGACAATTGAAGCGTTAAAACAAGGTCATTGCACTTCGAAGAAAGCGAAAGAGAAGTTTGATGATATTGCATGGACGTTCTCGAACGCGAAGGATATGGGGGACAAGAATGACGGGTATCTCGGGCGCACCATTCGATTTTTCGTGCAGTTAGGATTCGATAACAAACGCACTGACGACGCACATCATTTTGAAAACTTTGGTAATCGAGCGAAAGTTGCAATCTTGGATACCTTAAAATGTTTAAACGGGGAGTTGACGGAAGACGAGTTGATTTCGAGAGAGGAAGAGCGAAAAGCAATTTTCGCAAAAGCAGAAAAAAGCGTTTCGGATACATCCCCTTCCTCCTCCTTTAAATCATCCACTCGTAATTCGGAAATGTTTCCACCTTTGACACAATTAGAAGAGGTTTTGCAAAGATTTCGACGCGCGTATTTTGTCAAGAGGGCGAAAGAAACTTTAGATAGCACCGTGACGGATAAACTTGGACTGCGCGGAAATTCACCCACAGAACTGAATGAATTTCCAGTTGGAGTGCTCCGGTATGCCCATGACTCGATGATTTTGAAAAGTGTCGATGAACTCGAACGAGCGAGTGGTTTACCTAGGAATGATCTATCACTCATCTCTACGATGGGAGTTGTCGAGTATATCGAGAAAGCCATGATGGTAGAGGAACAGAATCTGGAAGACATGAAAGAGAAACTGAACGAGTTGAAACTTTTGTGCGATGACGAAGCGACGCCTATTCTCGCACAAGACGAAGAGGAAATCGACATTCTCATACATCGCGTGATCAAAGCGAACGAGGAAGCAAGTAAACGTTTCGCTTATTTTCAAGAGAAGGATAGGCTCTCTCTCCTTCCGCAATGGAACGAATTCGTCGAAAACGGGGCCATTTCCTTCGCCGAAATTAACTCAAGATCGAGGGAGTTCACGAAAGTTATGCAAATGATGGAAAGTCGATTACAAAAACTGGAGGCGTGTAAAGACCTCATGCGAGCGATGAGCGACAACGACCACTTTACGTTGAAAGATAAAATCGCGTTCTTGCAGTCGCAGTCTGCGGTACCGAACGAGATGATTGAGAAAGCAATATTGCGTCAGAAGGAGCTACAAAAAGCGTACGCGCAGTATCTCAAAGATACGAGAGTGAAAAGAGGGATGAGCGCGTACAAGCAACGATACTCAGGTGAAGTGAATGCGGGTAAATCGATTTGGTACGATAGAAAACATATTTTAGGCACGGGTTCGCTCGGGGTCGTCGTCTATAAAGGGTATTATGACGAGAAACATCCGACAAAAGAAGTCGTCAATTCATACGATGCGGCGATTAAGAGAATCCCGCTCGATGCCGATAGCAAAAAAGCAGACGAACGAAGACAATTACTCAGAAGAGAGTTTGAGGTTCACAGAAAAGTTGCGTCGAGAAGAATTATTCGCTTATTCGGCGCGGAGTTAAACGTACACGAAGACGATGACGACGACGACGACTCAAACAAAGCCGCATACGTTGCAACTGAATTGTGTGGCCAGACGCTCACGTCCTGGCTTGTTACAGGCGCGGGTGCGCACAAAAAAAAAGATGCAGCAGAGTTCAAGGAAGCTCGTCAAAGTGTTAAGGTAATACCGTGGGAGAAACGCGTACAAGTCGTGTCGCAAATTGCCGTCGCGGTGAAAGAAATACACGCCTCCGGAGTCGCGCACAATGACATCAAGGCGGATAACTGTTTGCAAAGTGCGATCATAGATGAAGAAGGAAAAAGAATGGAAACCTTCAAAATTTCGGATTTTGGCCTCGCGAAAGAATTCGACGATCGATTTCAATCGTTCGAAGGCAGTCAAGGCACTCAAAATTTTACATCGAAGTTTACCATGGGTCCTTCGACTTTGGGCACCGGGAGTATGCAAAATCCGTTGCGAGAACCTCCTGAAGTGCTCATCGGAGACAGGTCCGGTGTGGTAAAACTCACCCCGAAGAGAGACGTCTGGGATCTTGGGTGCTTGGCTTTTCAAGTCCTCACAGGAGCGTGGTCTCCGTATTCTTCCGTGGAAATCAAAGAAACTGATTTCGCTGCGATTACGAGGATGAATCAGAAGAAACGTGACGGTAGGTACGAGAACTTGAATAATCTTTTAGCAGTCGCAAATTTACCTCGACACGTCCAAGTCGTCGCGAACTACCTGATTGGGAAAACGCTCCATCAAAATCCAAAAAAGCGTCCAACTTCTGCGGAGTTTGTATCTATGATGCAGCTATGGAACCCAGAGTTTTGCATGGAACAAATCGAGGAATTAGCTGATAGATGCAACCCAAGCAAAGTCGGCAGATCCATGAGTCTAATCGGTGATCAAACCACCCAAGATTTGGTTGAGCGAGCATGGGGTGGTCGAAAAGCCGAGGCGAAAAGAGTGACGGAGAACATAAACAACTGGAAGGATCAGATCCTGTCGAGCTTGTTGCAAAGCTCAGAAAGAAGAAGAGGAGAATTTACCAGAGGAGAATTTAGCAGCAGCAGCAGCAGCAGCAGCAGTGGTAACGCCAACAATAACAATTCGAGACCACTGTTGAGATCCCAAAAGTTACGGGAACGACGAAAAAGAAGAAGGATGGTCGCTTCCGATGATACCGGCGACGCTTCTCCGACGCTCTTGAATGCCGAAGATAGCGGAGATAATATTCCAGAAGATAAAATGGAAACGCTCAAGGTATCCTCGGCCTCGTTGGAATCCTTGGCGACTGAAATGCCGGAGGACAAAAAGCAAGAACAACTCAGCGCTGGCGCGTACACGAACGATTTCCTCGGTTTAATTCTTTGCATTCGAAACATCTGGACCCATCCACCCATGCCAAGAAGAGGTGACGGAGGTGAAGGTCTTCGAATTCAGCGCGAAATGAAAAATTGGCTGTCTGCCAACGGCGCGCCGTTCGTGGAAGAGCCCGGCGAGGACGAGCTCGACAAACTCGAACGACTCGTCGAATTGTACTTTGTCACTCGATTCCCAGACGCCGCAATCATCGCATACAACTTGCTTCACGGCAAGAAGTAGTAGTTTTTATGACGCGTGCTGTATTTTTATTAGCATTAGCAACTAGTAATAGCGCTTGTGAGTAGTTTAGAAAAGAAAACAATCACTTTACCGAAACTGAGCAACACACATACCTCATGCAAACGAACAAAAGGGGAAGAAATTACAAAAAAAATGGAAAAAATTAACCTCGAGAGCGCGATCCCCAGAATACTTTCCACAACAAAATAGATACACACGCACACACAGTCACACGTACGTTTTTTTCTCAAACCGCGCATATTGTGTCGAGTACCGATGCGCGCGCATCGTCTGTGGCATCATTGATGTTTGAAAGCGCCTTTACGAATACTGCTAATTCGTTTTCGATATAATTTTGGCGAGGCGGGGGGGTGCCAACATTCCTCGTCGGGAAAAAAACGAAATGATGAAGAACGTCACGCGAGATATATCTCCGGCGAAAACAAACTCTCAGATTGAAAAGGACATCGAAAGGGAGATGAACTGCGTCGACGCGGGTGTTTTTCATCATAACAACACAACGTCTTGCGCTTCTCCGCGCTTCTTTTCAGACGACGACGACGAGGAAAACGATTTGTTGATGCTGAACGCTGGTCCAATCCTGACGAGGAGAGATTCGTTGAACACGAAGCGAAGACGGTCTTTGGATTTTACCGCCGCGTTGGGAGAAAATCACCACTACCATCATCAACAACAGCAAAAAGAAACTGCTCCAAGTGCAGAGCAAAAGCCAGGAAAGAAATTCTTAGCCTCTTTACCGCCGATTGATTCCCCGACGCTTCTCAAAAAAGAGCAGAAGAAGAAGCAACTCGCCGCGGTTGCAGAGAAGACGACAACGGCGGAACCGATTCCTTTGCACTCGTTACACTTGCCGGAATCTTTCGTGAAATATCTTCAGCGTAAAGGTATCAAGAAGCTGTATGATTGGCAATCGGATGTATTGAATACCCCTGGCGTGTTAACGCATGGGCAGAATATCGTATATTGCGCGCCAACGTCCGGTGGGAAATCCTTAGTCGCGGATATTTTGTTAGCGAGAAGATTAACGCAATACAAAGGGTGCATATGTTTGTTGGTGTTACCATTTGTGTCTTTATGCGTAGAAAGAGCTCGAGATTTAGAGATTTTGTTATCGAGCATACATCGATTGCGCGTTTTGCGTCATTTTGGTGGCAGTGGTGGTGGTATACCGAAATCAGGGACGGGACAAACGTACTTGATCGTGTGTACGCCAGAGAAAGCCAACGCTTTAGTGACGAAGATGATCGAACAACATAGATTGAAAGACTTGAAGTGCGTGGTGGTCGACGAGTTGCACATGGTGCAAGAACCAGGTCGAGGTGCAACTTTGGAGTGTTTGTTGACAAAGTTGGTGTATGCGACGGAAGAGAACGGGAGCGGTGCGCCTGGAGATGCTGCGAATACGAATACGGTATTGGGCGACGTGTCTCAGTACTCGTCCTCAGACGGCGGGTACTCGATATTCTCATCATCGTCTAAAGAAGGTGAAAATGCCGTGAATAACCAGCGACCGATACAGATTGTTGGCATGTCCGCAACGTTACCGAACGTTAACGCGCTGGCGGAATGGTTAGACGCGTCTTGTAGCATTAGTGACTATCGACCGGTGACGTTGGAAGTCTTCGTGAAGTCGAGAAACAACATCATAGACAGCGCGTCAGGCGAAGTCGTACGTACGTTAGATCAAGGAAACGACGTAGTACACGTAGGTAAGCTGTGCATGGAAACTTTACAGGAAAATGGTCAGGTTTTAGTCTTTTGCGGTACCCGAGATAAATGTCGAATACTCGCAGATCAGTTGGCAAAAATGAAATTTGTTGATGTTAATTTAGGTATCGGGAACTCGGTCGAGGCGAGAGAAAAGTTCGCCTACGACGCCTTGCCAAGGAACGATAAAGATGGTTCAATTTCCAACATCGCCAAGTACATCATCGCAGGTATTGCGTTTCATCACGCTGGTATGCAAGTCGAAGAACGTCAAGCTATTGAAGTTGCATATAAGCGCGGCTTGGTTCGTATCGTATGCGCAACATCCACGCTCGCTGCGGGCGTGAACATGCCCGCGCGAAGAGTCATCGTTCGCGACTTGCTCGTTGGAGGAACGCAAAAGCTAGAGCCGCGAAATTTGCAGCAAATGATCGGTCGCGCCGGTCGAGCAGGATTAGACGATCGTGGCAGTGCTTATGTCTTTGTCAGTCAAGACGTGCCGGAAAAACTTCTCGAGAAGAAAATTGAGGAAGTGCGTGAAATGCTAGAGGGGGATTTACCCGAGTTGGAATCTGCTTTGGCTCAAGCTGGCATGCGGCGGGTCATGTTAGAGGGCTGCGCTTCAGGTTTGGTTCGGCACGCGAGAGAAGTCAAGCGTTACGCGCAGAAAACGTTGTTATCCGCATTGAACGATTTCGACGATTACGTCCAATCCATCGCCGTCGAGGCTTTGAAGTGGTTGCAGGACGAAGCGTTGTTGAGATGGTGTCCGAAAACGCACACGTATTCTGCTTCAAATTTAGGAAATGCAGCGGCGCAATCCGGGATGGTTAAAGTTGAATCCATAAGACGCGTCGAACAAGATTTGTTGTTAGCTAGGAAGGCATTAGTCTTAGCCACGCCTTTGCACTTGTTGTTTCTGATTACGCCGACTTTGGATTGGCGCGAAGAGGAAATTGTACAAAAGAATGGCAAAGTCACCAAGAAGATGGTGCCTCCAAATCCGTTGCCGCCGTTAAATCAGAAGTTCTTTGTGGATGTGTATTCAAACTTGGATCCGTTGCAAATGTCTGTACTGGAAATGGTCGGGATCGAACGCGCGTATGTAGAAACGCGTTTGCAACAAGGTAAAATGGACAACCCACGAGATGAGAATCACGCGAGGCAACGGTTGCTGTGCATTCGGTTCATCAACGCTTTAATATTGCTCGATTTGATCGAAGAAGTCAAAGTCGATCACATCTGTAAGAAATATTCCATCACTAGTCACACGTTGAAGAAATTGCAAGAAGAATCGGTTCGATTAGGATTTACGGTCTCGTCCGTGTGCGTTTACATGCGATGGCAAGACTTAGGCGATTTAGTAAATCGCGCCGCAGAACGGCTCATGGTTGGTGGTAGAGAAGATATTTTACCGCTCACGTGCGTCGAAGACTGCATAGATGTGACTCGAGCGCGGGCGTTACTCGATGCGGGAATGAAAACGCCGAAAGACGTAGTCGGCTTTGGGGTTAAAAGAGTGCAAAAAGCCATCAAACGTTTGAACACGGTTAAAAATTCGGCACACACGGCAAACCAGATTTTCAGAGCGTGCGAGAAATTTATTGCCGAGGAAGCAAAAGCGGCAAGAGAAGAAGCGGAACAGAGAATGCGGGAGTTGATGGAAGAGGAAGAATTATTCTGTTTGGAAGACGAGAATAACGCGACCAATAACGCAACGACCACGATGCTTCTCAAAGAAGAAGAGGATGAGGAAGACATGTGGGCGGGAAATCGTAAGGAAGGGGACGCTGGTAAACGAAAAGACCACGCCTTGATGCGCGATAGAAATGCTTCTTCAAAACGAGTGAAAAGAGATCAGACACTTTTCACGGACGGTGACGACGACGACGACGATTTCGTTCTCGACGACAAAACTCCCGGTATCGTTTTCTGCAGAGATACAGAACAAATTGCCGCGCTGACGAAAAAATGGCGAGAGTCCTCAAAGTACGCTATTCTCTTCGAACCAAACCCATTGGAGCCGTTTTCGTTGCCACCGATAGGAATTTTCTTAGCGTTTAGTGATGAGTGCGTTTATTTCATGCGCTTAAGGGCAAAATCGAGAGAGGAGGCAGGAAACGAAGCGACGGAAATCGTAAACGAAACGAAAGACAAGCCGGCGTGCGACGTTGCAACGGCGATTGAGATTTTACGAGATGTTCGTTCAAAGAAGATGACAATTGATTTAAAACCCCAAGTGAGAAGTTTATTGAGTGTAGAAACCTTCGAGGACCGCGAATCGAGACTGAAAAACTCCGCTCGTTCGTCAGAACAACAGCAACAAGAACATTTCTTTGCGTTTTGTGGGGAGCACGTTTTCGATCTTCGAATCATGGCGTGGCTGTTGCGACCGGACGTGCAGACGACACCGTGCGTCTCTTCTGCGAACGCGTGGGGTTCTTCGCGAATGTTGCGGTCTTCTGGTGAGAATATCAATAACAGCAAAGTGATCTTGGATACTTCGTCTACTGTGATGAACTACGAAACGTCCTTGTGCGGCTCCATCTTGAGAACATTCATTGGCGACCTCTCGCCTACGTTGAACGTTTCGAAAATCGAACGTCAATCAGCGTACGATCCTCGAGCAAAAATAAATCGGCATCGAAACAAACTCTCAGTTGTTCGATTGGAGTTAGCTAAGGCTGTGGCGACCATTTGGCACGTTTCGGAGACATTTGAAAACATGTGCAGGAAAAGCGACGTATACGAGGCTTTGCGAACGTTAGAGATGCCCTTTGCGCACGCGTTGGCGGATATTGAGAACGTCGGAGTGCCGATAAACGCTGCAGAACTCCAACCGCACATCGCGAAAGCTAAAACAAGACGAGATGAGATTGAAAACATATGCACGCAATGGTATTCGCCCGAAATGCCCTCGGTGAATTTGAACTCGTCCACGGATGTGAGTATTTTACTGTTTGAAACGTTATCTTTAACACCTCCGGATGATGCAATCATTCCAGATTTGAACGTTAAACGTTATAACGATAACGGTAAAAACGAAAAAATTAAACGCAGACAAAGATTTCGAGTAGATGCAGAGTGTTTGAAGCAGCTTACGCACCCTATTGCGGCTTTAATTTCCGAGCACAGGATGCTAGGGAAGTATATCGCCACCGCGGAAGAGCTTTCATTGGTAGCCTCACGTCCTGTCTACGAAGAAGAGGGTGTCGATGAGGATGTCGACGATATTTCCCGCACCAAAATGACAACGAAAACCCGCATATACGCGTTCACGAATCAAACCGATACAGAAACCGGGCGAACGACGTCCGTCAATCCAAACTTATACTCCATCCCACACGGCGCGGTTTCTGATGAGAAGGTGCCCACGTCTCTGCGCTCGCTCTTCGAAGCTCCACAAGGTCGGGTTTTAGTCGCGTGCGATTACGCTCAATTGGAACTGAGATTAATCGCGCACTTTTCAGAAGATGCGACGTTGATTTCCGCGCTGAGTTCGAACCCGTTCGAGGAGGGTAACGCGGACCCGTTTACTCGAATCGCTTCGAAATGGATGCACATAGATTACAATGCAGTAACCGACGAACAGAGGAAACATACGAAAAATCTTGTTTACGGTGTGATTTACGGTTCCGGTGTGAAGTCGTTTGCAAAAAGCATGAACGTTTCTGAGAACCAAGCCATGCAAATGCTCGACGAACTCAAATCGACCACTTTATTGGGCGTGGAAAAATGGAAATCGCAAATCGTCGCCTTAGAAAAAACGAAAGATGCGCCTCGCGCGAGAACTCTGTCGCGACGTTTCAGAGATTTACCAGAACTGAAATCCGAAAATTTCTCGCACGCTGCAACCGCAGAACGAGTGTTCATAAACACATTGATGCAAGGGAGTGCGGTTGACATACTTAAAAAAGCCACAATGTCTGTGCTCGAGAACTTGCGCAAGAAGTCCTTGTTGAAAAAAACCGATTTGATCTTAACCGTACACGACGAGTTGTTGTTCGAGTGCGACGAAAATCTCGCTAAAATGGTTGGCAGGGAGACGAAGAAAGTGATGGAAGACGTCGGAAAGCATTTCCAGTTAAAAGTTCCTTTATTTGCGGATTTAAGAATCGGTAAGACTTGGGCGGATTTGAGCAAACGAAAGAACAATACGTAGCGATAATAACAGAGGAAATGCATAGAAATGGCGCGGTGCATCCTCGACAGAGTGTAGAAATACGCAAACGACGAATAGTCGTTTGGGAGAGAGCGACAGTGCTCGTTGTAATAATAGTAATAACGATAGTGCGTTTTTTTTAAATGAGCACGGCGTGCGCGCGACCGCATGCTCACATTTCCATTCTTCTTGTAAAAAAGTTAGTTAAATACCTAATTGGTGATTGGTGGAGGTTTCTGACTCCAAATTTTTACGCGGCGCAGAGGCTGGTCGTTGCACATCATGTTTACTCACGCTTCCCCCTCTTCTCACCTCGCGCCGAAGACGACGACGCGACGACAGTTTCGCAACGATTTCTCGTCGGCGTCTTCTTCTCTCGCTCGCATCGAGCGAACGACGAAGAAGACGCGCGCGAAAACCTCCTCGACGATGAGAAGCCGCAGAGGTGTTCTCGCGATACGCAACACCACGGAAGACATTTGCGGCATAGATTTGGGCACGACGAACAGCGCCGTCGCCATCGTCACGGAGTCTGGGACAACTGAAATCGTACCCGTGGTGATGAACGCGGAGACTGGGGAAACGAGGCGGACGATGCCGTCGGTGATACATTTCACGAGCACCGGTGAAGTTTTGACCGGGCACGATGCGGTTCCATTTTTACGCTCCGACCCGAAAAACACTTTCAGTTCGGTGAAAAGGCTCATAGGAAGGAAATACCGAAAAGCGAAGGAGGAGATGAAATCTGTGCCGTACGAGTGCTGCTTCGACGACAAAACGAAGAGAGTTGGGATAAAAGTACCGAATTTAGGGAACGACGTTTCTTTACTTCCGGAAGAAATATCCTCAAAGGTCATCGAGCGACTCGTTCTCGAAGCCGAACGGTATCGAGGCCTCGAGAGAGGGACGATTGAAAAAGCGGTAATCACGGTACCGGCGTATTTCGATCAGACGCAAGTCGATGCCACTATAGACGCGGGTATTATGGCTGGATTAAAAGTGGTGAAGACGCTGAGGGAACCAGTCGCCGCGGCTTTAGCGTATGGGGTGGACATCATGAACCCGAATGCGGACGAAACGATTTTCGTTTTCGACTTGGGTGGCGGGACGTTCGACGTGTCGATTTTAGAAGTTGGCGGTGGAACGGTTGAAGTGCTAGCCACTGGGGGGGATTCTAGATTAGGTGGGGACGATTTAGATGTCGCTGTTGCTAAATGGATGAGTAAAGAGTGCGATAAAAAAGGGCTGATTGTTGATTTTAGAGGTGCGTTGTTAAACGCGAGGAAGACGAGAGAGAAGCTGTCCGACGTGGATGTGGTAAACGTGCCTTTACCACCGGACGGGGAAGAGGTTCAGTTTACGAGACAGATGTTAGAAAAAGCGTGTACGAGTGTGTTGCGACGAATGCGACAGCCGTGCGTTGAATGCGCGGATAGCGCCGGGGTGAACTTGGAACGTCTGAGGCAAATCGAAGAGGCGAAGAACAAGAAGAAAAATAGAAGCAAGATCAGCACGAGATCGGCTGGAAGACCATTTGATCGAGTACTACTAGTCGGTGGAGCGACAAAAACACCGTGCGTGAGAAAATTCGTAGAAAATACATTTTCAAGGAAGCCAGAGTTAGATTTAGTGGATCCGGACGAAGTCGTCGCAGTTGGCGCAGCTGTGAGAGCGGGGAGTTTGTCCGGTACCATAGGTAACGTAGATACTTTCAACCCGTTAGAAGCGGGACTGATTCGAGCGTTCGCTGTAGCAAAGGGTCTTCACAATAGCGAGCCTGGTGGCGCTGCAGGCGATCTTGAAGATGGTGACGGCGAAGACGATGAATTTGACGAAGCGTATTTGGAGGAGGACGAAGGTGAATGGGAAGACGACGAGATTCCCGACGACTTGGACGATTTGAAAGATATGATGGGACAATAATGTAATACCAATTTTAGAAGTTTAGCTTTTTGTGTATATGTAGGGTTTGATACATTGAATGCAGCTATTGCTATTGCTATAATCATTTACGAACAAAGTTATTTATTCAGTCGCGTACTAAACAAACTCTCTTCGAATCTTTGCGTGATGCTTGCGCCTACGGGTTTAAATTCTATCGTCCTAATCGTTTGCTCTGTTTGCGTTGAAACATAGTCGTCATCATACTCATCATCGCCGTCCTCCTCTTTGTCTTCCTCGTCTTCCTCCTCTTCGCTTTCATCGTCGAGTGCGAGCAAATGCGCCTCGCGAACCGGTCCAAACTTGTTTTCGAAATCACTCTCGTCCGCGTTACTCCTCTCTCCCGCCGACGCGGATATGTACACGTCTACTCTGTTCTCCGCTTTTTCGATTAAAGACCCCAATCTGTCCGGCCATTCAAACACCGACACGCTCGTTTTCGAAAAAGTATCCTCTAAATCGATCAACTGTTGCACGCTTCTTTCGTCCGGCAATCGATAGAGGTCAAAATGGTGCACTTTTCGCACGCCGCTCTCGTCCTCCTCCGCCTTTTCGTACGTGTTCTGAATTAAATACGTCGGAGACGTGACGGACAGATTTAACCCTTCGTTCAACACGGACCGTATAAATGCTCTCGCAAACAAGGATTTCCCGGCGCCGACGGTCCCGTGCAAACAAATCACGTCCCCGCCGCGCACCACCGTTTCGGCTAAAAGTTTTGCAATCTGACCAGTTTGGGAAGGTTTTTCCGTGCACGTTTTGAATTCGCGCAAAGCAGCGTCGGCGGAAGACGACGAAGAAGAAAACGACGACACGAACACCGCTTTCTTCCTTCTCGCGCTATCAGCGATGCAACGGTCATCACCGAAACCAATCCGTCCGGTTCTTCGTCTCCCTTTTTGACGCCAGTTTGTCGTCGTCGTCGTCGTCGTCGTTCTCCACGAATACCGTTGCTGTTGTTGTTGTTGTTCTTGGCGTTGCTTTTCAGACGACGAAGACGACGACGACGATAAAGAAGAAGAAGAAGAAGAAGAAGAAGAAACGGCAAAACCTCTGCCTCTTCTCGAGAAGAAACATCTCCGACAGTAAAAGCGACCCTTGAGGACGTTACCACCACCGCCGGTTATTTTACTCGCCGTTAACATTTTTTTTTTCTTTCGCGTGTACTTATTTTTGGTGCACTTTCGAGTTGAGAGGAGAAGAAGAAAGTTTTTCTTCTCGTTTTTCTCGTTTCTCTGATACCCTAAATGACGCGAGAAGAAAAAAAGAAAAAAAACGAATCCGGATGGGGTTCTTCACGCACATAAAACACACTCACTTAGAAACGACGAGAACGGCGAGAGAGAGAGAGAACTAACTCTCCGAGAGATACTTCTTTGACAACGCTCTGTCGCTGCTCTCTGCGTTTATATTTTTCATCTTTCAGAGAGAGGGAGAGAGAGAGAGAGAGAGGACACACAAGAGAAAAGGATCTTGTTAAGAATTTTCCAGAGCCGATCATTTCCGTTCCGTAAAAGAAGGAAATACTAGTGTGACTAAAACTAAAACTGCCGCTACGCGAAGACAACCGAATAAAAGAAACAGAATGACGGCGGAAGAAGACGCTAAAGCGGCGACGACGGAATCCCTGGAAAACCTCTCCTTGCGACCGGAATCGGAGAACGCGTGGCAAACGCAAGGGAAACCGAAACCACCTTCCAAGGAATCGAATGGAGGCGGTGAAGCGTCTTCCGAGTCCAAGTGGAAAGAAGAAGACGACCGAGATTTTCAAACGGTGACCAACAGACGCACGTCGATGGATCACAAGAGAAGAGAGTACGCGGAACCGAGAGGTGGAGGTGGCGGCGTGATGGGTAGAGGTGGGCGAATTTCAGAAGACCGAGGAGGGAACTCCATCCCTGGCATGAGACCACCCAGAGGGTATGAGAAGAGAGAAGGAGGAAGCGATTTTTACAACCGAAACCGTAAAGATGGACCGTCGAGACCGAACCAAAACAGATCCGGGTTTTCTATTGGTAGAGGTCGTGGTCAAGGGAGAGGCCAAGGGAACGTTTTGGGCGGAGCTGGTGGCGGATACGAAGTGAACATGGCGCAACCTTACGCGCCCGGGTTTAACGAAGCCGAGCTCGAAATCGAAGCGAAGAAAAGTTGCATCTCTGAGGAGTTAGAGAAGAATATTGAGGAACACGCGGCAACGTTTGAAAAGTTGTTTAAAGACGAAAGAGAGTCAAACCCAGATCGTGAAAATATTGAGCACGTGTACGGGGCGATGGAGTTGGTGAGAGTTTTGAGAGACTTGGAAGCGGCGAATGCTTGCGAGCTGCCCGCGGAGGTGGATAAAGACACCGTGCCATTGAGGTCGGTGAAACCCGGAGATATGTTGTGGGATTTGACCATGTTTGCGAATAGGGTAAAAACAAATCCAACGGCGGCGCCTGGACAACAAAAAGGTCCGGCATGGAAAGACGGCGACGACGTTTTGGGACGAAGGAAGAAAGATCGATACGAAGTTGGCGACGGGAAAGGATCGTACTCAACACAAAATCGAGGCGGCGGGAGAGACGAATACGACGGTGTTCCCGAATGGGCTTTGGATGAAAATGAGTTGAAAGACCGAACTGAGGTTGGAGATACATTCTTGGGAGGTGCGATGCCGGCGTTGACAGAGGAGGAGATGCGCCAGATGCGGGAGGAAATTGCCTCTGGCACGACAAGGTCAGAGGCAAGAGTCGTCCCTGAAAGCGAAAAGATTGAGCTCACTGAAGCTGATATTAATGGCTTGGTCGACGAGGACGCGTTTACGCAAGACATTAAAGCAGAGCTAATGGAACAAGAAGCGGCAAAGAATCAACCGAGACAACAATCGAGATTTGTCATTGAAGAAGATTCTCCAAACGTGTCTTCGGGCAGTGGCTTTTTCGGAGATTTGAATGCTCCAAATATTATGCAGCAGCAGCAGCAGCAGCAGCAGCAACAACAACAACAACAACAACAACAACAAATGATGCAGCAACAACAGCATCAGCAACAACCGGCGCCCGTACCTATGAACTGGATGTATTTGGATCCAGCCGGTGCGCCACAAGGTCCGTTTACACGAGATGAAATAACTGAGTGGCACCAGGGCGGATTTTTCCCGATGGATTTACCGTTGAGACCGTCTGATGCACCGATGAATTTCAAGTACGTTCCTCTTCAGGCGCTGTTAAAGATGGGATGGCGATACGATCAAGTCTTAAACGCCATGAACGGAGGAGGTCGACCGATACCGGCGCCGGTTCAGCAACAACAGCAACAACAACAACAACCAAGTGGAGGTGGTATCGGCGGTGGTTTGCTTAGCAACATTATGGGTGCCGCAGCGCCCTCAGGTCATCAAGCCGCGCCGTCTGGACCTACGAAATCGCTCGCCGATATCGAAGGCGGCGGTGTTCCAATCAAGAAGGAAATGCCGCAACCGCGTGCCGGAGTAGTTCCACCAAAACGAAACGTCGCTCCAGTACCAGCACCAGCCACCGGGGGTGGTTTATTAGGAAGTATAATGGGTAGCGCAGGTGGTTCATCGCAGGGACAGCAACAAAGTCAAAGCAAAGCCATGGGTATGTCCTTACAAGAGATGGAAGATCGACAACGCGCGATGCTCGTTTTAGAGAAGCAGAGGGAAGAAAATGCCCGCATAAATAGACAGAAACAAGAGCAAGAACAAAAACGTTTAGAAATTGAAAGAGAACAAAAACGGCAACAACAACAAGTGCAACAGCAACAAGTGCAACAGAAACCAGCTTGGGGTGGAGCCAAACCTGCGGCAGCTGCTAGCGAAGGAAGAAGTTTAGCGGACATCCAAAGAGAAGAAGCCGAATTAGAGAGACAGCGCAGAGCGAATGCGCCTGCAGCGCCTCAAGGTGGTTTGCTCGGCACGCCATGGGGTGCTGGCGCACCGCAGAACGCTCGCACACAGCCGGGGATACCGGCTTCGGGTTCCTTAGCGGCGGTCATGGCGCAAGAGCAAGCAGAAGCGAGGAAAAGGCAAGAGATTTTGCAACGCGAAGCTGACGAGAGAAATGCAAACATGAGGAGTGGATGGCAAGGTGGTGGTGGCAGTACTGTCGGTGGTCAAAAGACGTTAGCTGAGATTCAACGAGAAGAAGAAGAACGCCGTCAGCGGGAAATTAATGCGAAGAACGAGCAAATTCAGCAAATGCAATCTGGTTTGCCGCAAAACGCCATCGGCACAGCGTGGGCGACCGGGAAATTAGCAAGTAGTAGTAACCCTCCATTGCCTCAGCAACAACCACCGGCGCCGAAGCGACCAACAATGATGATGCCGCGACAGATGCAAGGTTCGCAACGCAAAGTGCAATCTGACTTTGATCGCCCGGACAATGCAAGCTCTGCACCGCGATCCAACCCCGGAAGTCACAGCAACTCCATCGCCGATAACATGAATCAAATCGATGGTGACAATTGGGGTGTCCCCCCGGCGCCAAAAAATAAGCGCGCGCTGCAACAGTGGTGCAAACGCGCGATGAAAACATTGAACGGATCCGAAGATTTGACTTTAGTGGATTTTTTGCTCTCCTTGGCGAGTGCCGGAGAGGTTCAAGAGTACGTAGGTTTATATTTAGGGAACACGCCCAAAGCCACGGAGTTCGGGTTAGAACTGGTGAAGCAAAAGCGAGCGGATCCGAGTTTGAAAGACGGCATCTCGCGTTTGTGAATTAAAGGAATTGAATAAAAAAGGAGGGAGACGGAGAAATGAAGAGAACATAACGAATAGAATACGAATATATATAATACCAGTATATACCCCAGTAAACAAACGAGAAACGAACTATGGACAATATAAATACACAACGACGCGCGGCTAACTAAACGAACTCTCAACGACAAGAATGGGAACATCAATCAACATCATCACCCACACTCCAACTGTTCTCATTAAAAGTCAATTCCAGGACACGGCAAACCGAAAACAATCCCTCCGATGCACGATTGCAACGGCTTCCCGTATATGATGGGGAGTAAAAACGCTGCGCCGATGTTCCCTAAACTCAAGAACGAAGCCAAAAACGCACAGAAAATTGCTACCGCTTTCAACTGTTCTGGATCTTTAAAAAAATCCGACCCTTCCTCGGACACGTACGTGCCGTCTCGATCGTACACTCTGTTCTTCATCTCGAGCTCTTTCTTTCGCTCGTTGTTTAAGCGCTTCTCTTTCTCTTCGATGGATTCTTCCTTCTCTTGGAAAAAGGATTCGAACTTTTGCGTGAATGTCTTCTCTTCGTCGTCGAAGCTTTGCGCTTTCACGACAGAAAAAACTCTTTGACGTCGTTGGGTTCGAGAATGAGAAGACGCGATGCGTCTCGTCTTTGCGCAGCGGTGCAGGAAAGAGGACGCGGAAAGAGTAATCATGTTCTATTTTGATCTTTGTGTACAAATGTGGATTATTATTTGTGTGTGAAGATATTTTGTATCTCTTTTTTCTCGTTGTTTCTCTCTCTCTCTTCTTCAGTGTTGCTGACGATATGGCGTTACTTTTGTTGCACGACGCACCCTTTCAATCCGTTCTCGATCGTTCTCGAATCGTCGTCCAACTTTTCGGGCGGGAACCCGCTCAGTTGCAACGCCCTCGTCGCGCACTGCTCGCCTTTCGCCTGTCGAATAAAGTCTCGGATGTGCGCAACCGTGTGCGAGAGGTTGAACTTAGCCACCAACCGAGACCCGTCGTGTAAACGAATCTGTATCGACGTCGTCGGTTCTTTGTCGTCCACCGCCCACGGCTTCATTTGTTCTAGAGATTTTTGTTGTCCTCCTTCTTTGTTGTCCCCGTCTGCTTCGCTCGTCAACTTATTCCCGCTCCCGCTAAACGCCTTGACGCCTTTCGGCGCCTCCCAATCCCGCATCTCTCGTTTCAAATCAATCTTCACCGGATTTCTCGCCGAGGCCCCGGGGTGCATCAATTCCGGTGGACACATCCCTCGTCCAATCATTTCCATGAATTCTTGATTCTCAGCCGGGTCGCGCAAAGGACCGTCGTCTACGGTGAACCCGTTGTTGTAAAACGTTATCGTGCGTTGAATCTGTTCTACTTTTTCCTCTTCTTCTTCTTCTTCTAAGTCGCCGTCCAATTCTTCTTCTCCTTCTCCTTCTTCTTCGGTCATCTTCCTCCCTCTTCCGCTGAAAAAAACGCCGCCGCTGGCACCTCTTCTTCGCTCGTTCTCGTCGTCCTCGTCTTCGTGGCGATGTATCGCGCCGTGTCTCAGCGCTTCTTGAAACATGGTTCCGTATCGACTGTCGGTTGGAACTTTTTCATCTTCTTCGTTTCGTTGTTGTTGTTTGGGATCGATGACGTTTTGCCCGGAGGAGGCGCCACCGGTGTACCACTCCTGCGGTTGTTTGCCGTTGTTTTCCTCCTCTTCTTCTTTTACGTCCTTGAGCGTGCGCATGGTGTGTCGTTGTTTTTTTGCGCGAAAGGAGTGATCGTAATATGTGCGACGACCGAAACACGAAAAACGCGTGCGTTTTTAAGTGGTGTAAAGACTTCTAGGAGAGAGTGACAAAAGAGAAAAATTATACACACTCGCGCGCAGAACGGCAGAAAGGTCAACGAAAGTACATTTTTATATATATATTACACGCGAACGAGACGAGCGCCCGTACGATTTGCACTCGGCAGTTGCTGTTGTTGATGATGTTGCTGTTCTTCATCCACTGGTTTCTTATTCTTTTTCAACGCTTTGGCGATGGCCGCGATGACTTTCTTTTCGACGTTGCCAAAGACGTTGAGCGAGTACAAGTCTCGTTTGAGTAAAACGTCCAACAGCGAGAGTTCTTCTTCATTTTTCTCGTTCTCGTTTTCGCCGGAGCAGAGTTTACTCAAGGCGATGGCGACGCATTCGCACGCTTCTCTCTTTGCACTGGATGTTGATGATGATAACGAAGAGGAATGGACGCCGGCTTTTTCGTAGACGTAACTGCCAACTAAATCGAGTATTTTTTCTACGCTTTCCTTTCTCGTGACTTTTTCAAGGAGAAGTTTCAAACATCGTAAACTCGTTTGGGTGGTTTCGTCTACAAAGATAGGGACGAGGGAGGTGGCGGCGTCGACGATTGCCAATTCTTCGTTTTCGCCGTCTAACCCATCTGTTACGTTTTCAAAAGCTTGGAACAACACGCGTCGAGCGTAGAATCGGCAGACGCCATCGGAATCCATCTCGGCGACTTTGACGCACGTTGGCGCTAATAAAGTGACGAAAGGTTTGAACGCCGCGTATTCTGAATGCATCATTTCGAGCAGAGAGCACAAGGCTTCTTTGCGATCTTCGATTGTGCTCACATTTTCTTCTTTCTTTAAGCAGTCCAGAGCTCGCATGACGCGCGCACCAACACCTAGGGATTTCGTTTGTGGCTTCCCCGTTAATCGAGCGTTCGTCACCGGAGCAGTGTCGGAGGAAGTTGCGTGCGGGGAATCAGGACCAGGCGTCGGGGCAGCAGATTTAACGACGGACGAGTGTTGACCACTCATTTTCGTCAACAACAAGTTCTTTTTCACCGTCGTCGGAGGCATCAAGTTGTTCATTTGCGAAACATCCAAACCAAACGAGGCTTCGTTATTGTTGGTATTGTTGATATCGTTCATGTTCATTCTCGTCGCCGCATCCCCACCTGCCAGAATAGGCGACGGTGATATGGTCATCGGTATGCTGTTGTCCGTATTTATGGTACTGACTGGCGTTTTTCGCGTGCCAAAGCTCTTTCTGCTGCGACCGGTGGATTTGTCCAAGCAGGCTCCCGGTGTTCTTCCCGCGAGCGAAGTCGAGGCATCGTTTTCTTCGTCGCCGCCTCCGACAGCCGTGCCGTCGATATTTTCCGGCGTTGCCGATGATGCTTTCTTTGTCTTTTTCGTCTTCTTTTTCGATGATTTTTCCGGCACACTCGCGGGTTTCCTCGAAAGTACATCTGCTCTGATGGATTCGAAATTCGCGACAATTTTCTCAACTGTTTCTTGATCAATTTCGAAACACACGACTCTCAGTGCGTCCACGCACGCGTTGTACAAGTCCGATTTAGACGACACCGAAACGCATCGGCTCGCACACTTTGCAAGCGTATTCATCCAGTTTTTCAACTCATCCGAACCTGCCGCAAGATGCGCAATCTTTTTCTTCGATAAGTTTTTCGTGCTCAACGCGTATTCAGAAAACTGCGCTACGCCGGTTCGTGCGCGGTCGCATTTTTCCATGTCTGACTCGGTCGCTTCGATTGACACGAATGCTCTGCGTAACGATGGGAGTAGACCGGTTTCTAAATCGACGTTGTGGGCTAAAGAAAGCAGCGCTTCTCGAGCGGATGTTCGAGCGTTCGGATTTTGCCCAGCTAATCGCCCGAAGAGAGGTCCCGCTAAGATTTTCGTCGATTCCGCGAAAGCGAATCTGAACTCTTTCATAAACGAGTTATTCGACGACTCTTCCATAGCAGAGGATGGAGTAGATGCAACTCTGATGCGAAGCGAAGATACGTTGGTCAACGCGACGATGGCTTCTAAGGCGGGCACAAAACATCGAGACTCGGTCACATCGTCCGCACAAAATCGCGCTAACGTCGTCGCCGCTCGAAGTAAAAAGTCTGCCGATATCGATTCGACACTTTCTTTGTCGTCAACGTCGTTGACATCATCGGTATTCTTCGAGAGGAGCTGTTCGGTATCTTCTAAAGCATCGCGGAGACGTTCAGCGGCTTTCGCGCGTGTCGTCGGCGAGTCTGCAACTTCTGCTTGAGCGAGCGAGCGACCCAATCGCTCTCTCGGAGGGAGAGAAGAGTCGATGCTGTCGTCGTTGTTGCTGTTGTTACTGTCGTTGTCCTCAAAATTTTCCGCGTCGACGTCGACACCAAACTCACCTTCTTTAATCGCCGACATTCTCGCGGAAGTAGTAGTAGTAGTAGGTGCTGCTGCTGTTGTCATTGCTCTCCTGCTCGCCTCCTCGACGAGCGCGGTGTTTTTTTTCAACGCCGGTTTAATCGACTTGGGCGTTTGAATCGATAGCATACGCGGCGGCAAGTCAATCGTGAAGTCATCGTCAACTGGTTGCCCGATTCTATCGTTGTACGCTTTCATGTTGTTCTGTGCCGCAAGAATCGCGTTGCGCTCGATTACTTCCGTCAATTCACCTCTACTGTTCTCCTTTTGTTCATCTTGTTCTTGTTGTAACTTTCGTTTCTGTTCGCGCATCGCCTCTTGTAGAGTCCTTTCATTACCAGCCGCGCCAATAATCGTATTTTTCATCTTCTTTTTCTCCGAGGAAGATGCTAACGCTAACCGTTTTTTAATTTCCGGACCTAACTGTTGCGAAAACGCATCGAAATACGATTCGTCTACGACTCGATGGAACTTTTCGTACGCTAACTTGGCGTTCCCGCGAACAGTCGCATCTGCGTCCTTCAACGCTTTCTCAATCGCAACGCTCGCGACTTCAGCGACAGGTTGCGGCAAGTGCGAGGATCCAACGAAACCAACTTCGAAACATTGGGAGAGATACAAAGCACACTTCGCTCTCAATTTTGCAATTTTCGATACTTTCGACGTGACGATTTCCTCCGCGAACACCCGCGCAAGGTGCACCTTCGGACCTTCATCGTCCAAATTGCTACCACCGAAACAGTTGCGAATAATTTCCGAAACGCACGCATCGCCACTGTCACTGATCACACCAACTGAGACTACAACCGCTTTGAAAAGCGACGGTAAAAGAATATCGAGAAACTCGTCGCTCAAATTGCCTTTCAAGCGTTGCGCCATCGACGAAACCGCTTGACATCCCGCGCGGGCAACCGCCGAGCGCTTGTCGTACACCGCATACGATAGCCTATCGATGATATTCAAAATGGCATTGGTTTCACCAAATTTTTTCACCGACCCGTTTTGATTCCTTAATACAATTGAAGCGTCTGTGCAAAACTGTCGAAACTTGTTGTTTTGTAAGGAGCACAATTTGACGATTTTTTTACACCCGAAAACTCTTTGTTCCCACTCCGAGGACGTTTGATGTAAATCCATGGCGATCGTCTCCAAAGTGTGCTGCGTACATTCTAACGCGTCCAACGCGCTTTCTTCAGCTTCTTGCTTTTGTTTAGACTTGGACGCTGATAGAGTTAAAAATGCCTCTTTCGGCAAACCGTCGGCGGATTGAAACTTTTGCAACCGTTCGGATTGCTTCCTCAATCGTCTCGCTGGCGTCGATTCGTTCGGGTTTATCGGACTGCGCATCTCTAATAATCGTTCATCTCCAATTTTCTTATTAATATGTGTTGTCACCGTCACGAATTCTCCCCCCTCAAACGCGCGCTCCAACTCTTTCCTCGTTTTCGGACTCATCCCGTTCGTCTCCAACAAAGCCCGCTCGATCTCTTGCCTTTCCGTGAAATCGTCCACTCTGGAATTTCTCAACGCCACACACGCCCGTAAGCTCGCCTCTTTTACCACTCGCTCCGCGTCGTCGTCCGATAACAACAGCAACTGCTTCAGTTTCTTAACCGCGTTGGTACAATCCCAACTGAGCGAGCTCTTGTCGCAAATTTCCTGGATGACTTTGCACGCGTTCACGCGCGCTCTCACTGAACTTGTTTTTACATCCACATTCAGCTTGTTCACCAAAAACGTTTTTGTGATTGCTTTAGCATCACAGCACAGCGAAACTAACGCTTCGATTGCGCTCGCTTCGTCCATATCATCCTCTTCCTCTCGCGACGGCGTCGTCGTCGTCGCAGAATCGGCGCCCGCGCCAACACCTACCCCTCCTCTCTCGCCGCCGGACAATTTTTTCAAGCACGCGCTCACGAACAGCTTCTTCGCGCCATCCAACCCACTCAAACACTCCTTGAATACCTCCTTATCTTTGCTCGAACGAATCGCGAGCGAGGTCACTCGCATCGCTCGCCCGTGTAAACATCCCGTCTTCTTCGAGGAGAAAACAAAAGTCGCAAAAGACTCGAACAAACTTTTCCCCAACTCTTCCGTCCACGCGACGCTATTAGGCGCGCATTCACTTCTCAGGTGTTTCTCTAACGCGTCCAAAGCGTCTCGAATGATGGGTAAGGTATCTTCTCCCTCGTTTTTGGCGACGCCGCTTTCGGCAAAGTCGCGCAAAACGAGCGCTTCCGTGGTGGTTTTGGCGGTTTTCATCTTTTTGTTGCCGTTTGTTTGTTACTGCGTGTGTATCTGTCGGTTGCGATTTCAAAAATTTCCACTCGCGAAAACACGCTCGATGATGACGACGGACTTCTTTTTTGTGATTAACGCGAGACAACTTTTCACCTCGAAAATGCGCGAACGTGTGTTGTGTGTGTGTGTGGAACGCGTGCGGTGCGCGCAGGCGTTGCGTCTCGGTACTTTTCTTGTGCGCGCAGAGTTATGCGTGGGTGCGAAATGACAAAAGGAGAGGGGAAAAACAACACGGGGGATTTATGTTTAGGGTTTAGTTGTAACCCTAAATAGTATGGTCAAACATCTCCGAAGAAGGGCGACGCACGCACGCACACGAACGGCACTCTTTTCTTTTCTTTACACACACACACTAACACACACACGCACACACGCGCGCGCGACGGGTCGCGACGGACGACGACGAACGTAGAAGAAGAAGAAGAAGAAGAAGAGAAGAAAAAACATTAAAAGAAAAGAAATGAGCGGCAGTTTTATAATCCCGTCCCAATTGGAAGCGCAATTCGACGCGTTTTTCATGAACGTCGCGCAACAGTGCGCGCAACTCTCCTCCAGTCAACACGACGTGTCCGCGATAGACGTCATGCACGAGGCGTACTTTGGGTTTTTGCGACGTAAAACGGATTTTTTCAGCAACAATAGTAACGACGACGACGGGAAAAACGGATTCGAGTCCAGAGGGAAAAAGTCCGTCCTGACGGCGTTGCAAAAACAACTCGAGGAAGTGGAAAAGCACAAGACGCAGAGAGAAAAAGACGAAGACGAGGCGAGACGGAAACGACAAAAAGATTTGGAAAAGAAGCGAGCGAAAGAAGAGGAGATGAAAGTAAAAGCGATGGAAGAGGAGAGAGAGAGGAAAGAGCGAGTGAGAGAGGCGCTGATGAAGCAGAAGATGGAGGAGTCGAAGAAGAAAATCGTCGAGCTGGACGACGACGGCAACGAAGTGAACGAGGAAGAAGACGAAGACAAAGACGAAGCGGCTGCTCGAGAGAATAAAGAAAAAGTAGAGAAGGACTTGAAAGGTGAAGAAGATGATCCGCACGCGTTGCAACCCGGTACAATGCATCCGTCTGCGCTGAACGGCGGCGAAGCCGAACACTACGTCTGGTCGCAAACGTTGCAAGAGGTGGACGTTCGTTTGCCGGTTCCCGTCGGTACGCGAGCGAAAGATATCGTCTGCGAGTTCACCGCGACGACGTTCAAGTTTGGTTTGAAATCTGAACCTCAGTTAAGAATTCCAGAAAAGTCTAAACTGTGCGAAGCTATTAAACCGGACGACTCTTTTTGGACGTTAGAGGATAATCGCGAGGTTCGATTAACGCTCACGAAGTCCAACCAGATGAGTTGGTGGGAGAACGTAATAAAAGGCGACCCGAGAATAGACACGAAGAAAGTCGTCCCGGAAAACTCCAACTTGTCCGATTTAGACGGCGAAACGCGATCGACCGTGGAGAAAATGATGTACGATCAGAGGCAAAAAGCCGCTGGAAAACCAACCAGCGACCAAGAGAACAAGATGGGATTGATGAAGAAGTTCATGGAGGCCCACCCGGAGATGGACTTCAGTAACTGCAAGTTCGACGACGGAATGATGCCGCAAATGGGCTCTTTCGGACAATGAAGAGAAAGAGAGAGAGAGAGAATATAAACATAAAATAGAAACGAACACGCGTATAGCAGATGAGAAAGATAAGTTTGACGAGAATAAATTCAGATACTACTTATTAATTTTAAAATGTTACAACAACAAAGAGCTTTCTCGCTCGCTCGATACCGCTCCTCGACGATCAGCCGTCTTCGCGACGCACGGGATTCAAACGCTCACTTCTTCTTCTTCCCACCTCCGCTTTTCTTCTCCTCTTCCTCTTCCTCCTCTACCCCGCTCACCCACAAAACGTTGTTACACCGAATCAACACCTCGCCTAAATTCCCCGTCTCTTCGCCGTCGATGATTTCGTCCGTATTCGCCAGTTGTAAGTTCATGTACGCGTCCGTGGAGACGAGAAACCCCCGGTAGCTCATGCCGGACCATTTCAATTTCACGAGGACTTTCTTCCCGGTTAAAGACGCCAGAAACGGTTTCGGGTTGATTGGTACCGTCGCCATTTATATTTTATGCGTGCGGTAGAGGTGTAATGTATCGCGTTGTCACGTGAATATGCTCGCGATAGATAGTTCTTCTTCTTCTTCGTAGTATTATTTTACTATTTATGAAGAGCAGCTCGTTCGTTCTTTTCACTTTTTTCTCTCGCGGGGAAAAAAACAATTTTGAAGCCACAAAAAACACAATAATAATCAAAAGCACACACGCGTTCGATATATCGAATCGAATCGAGACCAAAGCATCATCGAAACGACTTTTGACCCGAAGGAAGGAAGAACAACAACAACATGTCTTCGGGTAATAACGTCGTCGGCGGCGTCGGTAGCGCGAAAAAAAATACGCTGTCTAAAGACGAACCGACTCCGACGAGAGTATGTCTCTTGATTGCGTTCGGCATCTTGTTTATCCTCTCCTTAATCTTCGGGAAAGCCGGGTCGTTTAGTTCTTCATCTTCTTCTTATCCTTCTTCTTCTTCTTCTGCGACGGCGGAATTGAACGTGGCGGACGACGTGACGATGTCTTCGGTGGACGACGACGCGCCGGATGTCGGACCGACGTCGTACGAGATGCAACACGTGGACCCGAAAGACGTGGAGATGGAACCCGTGGAGGATTCTTTGGCGAAGGACGACGGCGAAGAGCACTCGGATTTAGACGGGGATTTAGATTACCACTTGGATCAACCGGTGGTGAAACCGAAAACGAGCGTGGACAATTGTAAGAAGTGTCCGAAAGTTGTCGTGCCAGAAATGTGCGGGTACGCGCCAAAGAGGACGATGGAAGATATGTCGGTGACTATGAAGAGAAGAAGGACGTTGTCAGACGACAACGACGACGAAGACAACGACGACGACGACGACGACGAGAATAGTAAGAGCACTTTGAACATCACTAGAATAGGACTTCGAAAGCTACTGAAGGGGCACCAGGCGTTTCAGACGGACAGAAACCGAGTGTTGGCGAAATCGAGGCAACCGGATTTCAAGCCGCCTCCGGAGAGCGTTCGAGAGGAGATTTTGAGGCACTATAAGATGTGGCAATCGGACGCGGCGTGCACGATGTGGACGAGAGCGTGTGTGAAAAGACATCTGGAAGGCGAAGATATGGGTTTCAAAAGAGGACCGGAACAGTACTTTAAGGACAAGAAAATGCCCGGGTTGGATGGTTCCTTGGTTTTTCCGGATTTGAAACGAGGCGAATTGGGGACGTGCGCGTTGGTCGCCGTGGCGGACAACATGTTAGGAAAAGGACGAGGTCCGGAAATCGACAATCACGACACCGTGTTTCGGTACAACGGGCCTTTGAAAGCGTACAAGAAAGATATTGGCGTAAAAGGCGACGTGTATTATTGGAAGCAAAGACGTGACGAGAAGCAATATGGCGTAGAGGGACAAAAAGCGAACAAGTACTACATGTGGAAAGATGCCGCGAAATATTGGATGTTTGGCGATAAGAAGGAATTTTCAAAGTTGACTTTCAGAGGAAAACAGTTGTTATGGGAGACACCGATGGCTTCGGAAATGGTAGGAAACGTCTACAACAAATACCACGAGGAGATGAACATCAAGACCAAGCACGCGAGCACCGGAGGTTTCAAATTAGCCATGTCCGTCCTCGCGAGCGGTTTGTGCACGAGATTAGATTTGTATGGCTTTTCCAGTAAAGGTGGGGGCAGATATTTTAAAAACGCCGTCGTTAATACCGTGCATTTGATCGGGTTGGAACACTACGCATTGAGAGTGGCCATGGAGGAAAATTATGGTGTGTGCGTGTACGACTAATAATCAGTATGCAGTTTTTATATTTAGAGAATACTTTTTTCATGTACAGAAGCATTGGTATATACAACAAAATATCCACGCCATTTGTCTTCTACAACCTGTGGTATCTACTACTAGTACGAATTTATATAATACAATTTCAGTAATCATCAAAGCTGCCTTGCGTATCGTCGGACTCGTAACAGTACTCGTGTAAATCTGGCGAATTGAGCTCAAAAAACTCTTCTAAGACTTTCTGCAACCCAGGAACTCCAGCTTTTGAGAGACGAATGAAATATTCTTGCGACTCGTTGAACCCACTTTTCGTGATTCCAGCGGTTAATTTGTCCGTGAATGACTTCGGGAGATTCAACATGGAGAGTTGCGCCGTGATTTTCCTCTCACATAAAATCTCGTGCAAATGAACAAGATCGGCGCGATTACGATACATCGTACACGTGATGTCATTCGGGCCGCGAATAACGAACTTGTACCGCATGATATCTGCCGATTCATTTTCACTCTCTTGCGGAGGAATTGTTTTCACCGGCGATAAGGTAATCATCGTTGGATCTTCGCTTTTTTTTCGTTCGTTTTCTGATCCCGACTCGTTGATCTCGTTCACAACGTCTCGAACGCTTTGCGACTGTCGTATCTTTTCCTCTTCTCGAAGCAAATCATCTTGCGATTTCCTGCGATTTCGCAACGGTGAAAAATGTCTGAAGAAATCGCAACTTCGGGTAGCTTTCCTGATAGCGTCGTCTTCATCGCTGCTCCAACCACTGCTTGGAACAAACATTTTCTTCTTCTTAGAAGACACGTCGCTATTTTTCATTCTCTTGGCGGAAACCAACGAGACCGTCCAGCCTTTGTTTGGACCGCAGAAACCACCGCTCGAGCGCTCAACCCGCTGTCTGGCGAGAATCCGTAGAGATGAATTACTTTTCATCCTTTCCGTCGCGTTCATCATCTTCATGCCGTTTATGATTAACTCGTCGCAATCGTACGCATCCGCGGCGATTTTTAAAGTCGACTCTTCATCTTTCAACTTTTCACCGTGGTGAAATAAGAATTCGTAGGCGATGTGATGAAGTAAGCGAGAGGATAACGGCGGTGGAGAAAGGATTATTGCGTCCAAGATTCGCAAGACAACGTTTGGCGGGAAAAATTCAGCGCCTAAGTGAGTGAAGATCTTCCCAACCAAATTGGTGTTCAAGTTCTCCAGGGAAGAGTTGTGTCGCGTTCGCTCTTCCAACACAATCGTCTCCGTCGTCACTTCTACCTCGTCCAAAAACAAGTTGACATCTTCGGCAAGGCAGACTAACGTCCAGAATGCATTCTCTTCATCGCCTTTAAACACGAGTAAAGAGATTGCCGCGGCGACGACATGTGATTTTTCCAAATCTCTCGGCGATCGCGCACTGAAAGCCATCAAAACGCGTTCCATTTTACCGAAGTATTGCAAGGATGTTGGGTCCCTGTAATTTTCTGGCAATCGAAACTGATCTTCATCTTCATCGTCGTCATCTTCCTCGTCGATGTTGCTTATCCTGCTCTCTCTATTCGTGCCTTCTCTCCCTTCCTCTTCTTTCATGCTAGATGATGCTCGCGTTGGAAACATGTTCAATTTCTCAAAGAAAGAACCCGTCAAAAGTTGCATGATTGCATTTTGAGGTTCCTCTGCAGAGGCTTTGTCGTCGTCGTCATCGTCGTCTCCAGAGATTGAGGTTGCAACACTTCTGTTGGGGCTTTTACTACTCGCCGCTCTTTTAGGAAGAGCATCTTCGTCCCCGTCGTTGCAATCTTCTTTTTTATAGCATCTCAACCCGTGCGGCGAACGGGGAGGCGTTGCACCAAAATTCTCGCCAATCCCACCGTCCGTGGCAACTTGGGATTGATTTTGTGGAAAATTCGAAAATCTTGGGCTCGCGGAGTTGCTAAGCGTCTCCCCGCCGCTCGAAGATTCGTTCTCGCTACTCATTCTCAACCTATCTAACGACTCGCTACTGAGTACTTCATGCTGCATCCTCTTCTGCTCTTCTGATTCCTCTTCTTCTATCTCCTCGCGTTCTTTCATTGAGTCTATGGCATCTAACGAGAATCTTGGATGATCTGGAAACACGTTGATCAAATCTACTCTGACGGTTGCCCGTTCGCGGTCGAAACGCTCTCTTTCACTCATCTGCGAGTACTCCTCGTACGTCTTCTCGCAATGATCCCGTTTAGATTTCACGGACAACGCATCTAACCACGCTTTTGCTCTCTTTCTCTGCGGTAATCCAGTTCTGGCAATTTCGCGTTGACACTGATTCAACGCATCGATGATAGCCGAGTTGGTGGCTTTCGCGGCAGCAGCGCCACTACCGTCGCTCCGTTGACTCCTCCTCGCTTCCTTCCATACCCTCCTGGCTTTCGAGTACCTCAAGTAACTCTCGTTCGCTCTGTCGTTTTGCTTCACTAATTGCTTCCTCGCTTTCGAGTACGCCTTTTCTTTCCTCTCATCTACGGGGAACCCGTAGCAGTACCCGTCCAATCGAGCGACCGCGCAAGGCTTGGTCTGCAGGCGATACTCGTCCGTTTTCGCCGTCGAACTGATCATCGACGACGTGGATGAACATCTCCCCATCCGTTCGACGACATTTTTCATCTGATTTTGTTTTTTATCTGAGATGCTGTTGTCGATGTTGCTACTGCTATTTCTCTCGTGAAACGAGGACAAAGACGAAGAAGACCCGCCGACGTTCACGTTCGCAAAGATGTTTTTCCCAAATTTTTCTCCTCCACCATTTACGGAAGTTGTCGAAGCTGCTCCGTGAGGATTCGACAACTCTTCCTCGGACGTTGTGCTCGCGGCGGACGATCCCTCTCGACTCTCGTGACTCGTCCCGAACTGTAAATTCCTTCTCGGACTTATGCCCAATAATTGATCGGTTTTTTCTTCGTTGTTTTCTTCTTCTTCTTCGGGGTCTTCCGCGCTTCTTCTTATTCTTTCGCTCGACGAACGAGAGACAGCTCGGTCGTTAATCGTCGTCGAATCATCGTCGTCGTCGCGTTTTTCTTCGTCTTCGTCCTCCGATTTTTTTGGTCTCGTCAGCGCCTTTTCGCTTCTGACTTTAATCGGCGTGATTCGATGGCGCTTGAACTCCTCCTCCATCGTTCGTTTTCTCTTCGATCAAAAAACGTTTCTCTCGCGCGCGCACGCACACACACGATCTCTCTCTCTCTCCGAGAAAACGAGAGAGCAACCCGCGGGCACGCGCACAACCGCTCTCTTCTTCGGTGTGCGTCGTTAAGAAAAAATGAAGACGAGTATATAAAAAAAGAAATGATCTCTTTTTTTTAAGCAAGTTAGGAGGGGAAAGGTCGGGTAAAAACTTAAATATAGATAGAATTTATGTGCCTTTTGCGAGGAGAAAAACGACTTTTCGTGGGGAAAAAAGGCGACTTTTCAAAAAATATCTTCCTCCCCCCAAAAGATACGACCAAAGACGCCTTCTCGAAAATGGGAAAAAAAACGCTCACTCACAAACAACACTTCTTCTTCTGATCAAAAATGCGAATCACGCGAGAAGAACACGAAGAAGAAGAATACGACGAGGCGAGGAAACGTTTGGAAGAAACCGTCTTGGGAAGCGCCGAGCGATTTCGCGAAGAAGCAGAGCGCGAGAAAGACGATAGAAACGGCGGGTTCGACGATAGAAACGGCGAGTTCGCGAGAGCGCTGAGAGAAGCTTTGGAAGGCGTCTTTTGTGACGGAAGAAGAAGAACGTTGAGCAAAAAATCCATCGCTTCTCAGACGGAACAGAAAGTGAGGAAAATCGTGAATAAACGATTAGAACGCGTGAAGAAGATGACGGATTGTTACGCCGCGTGCGAGAGATTCGAGGATGTAAAGAACAAGAGGCATAAAAAAAACAGCGACGACGACGAGACGAGTAAAATTTTGCAACAACATGTCAACCCGATGATGCTGGAAAAGACAAAAAAGAAGTTGAAGCCGGGGAGCTCGGCTTCAACGAAAAGAATCACGAAACCTTTAATCGATTGGATGTACGAGAACGTGCACAATCCGTTTCCGTCGAAAGAAGAGAAGTTGGAATTATCGCGCACGACCGGGATGTCTCCCGGACAAATTTCAAATTGGATGATTAACTTCAGAGGAAGAAGGTTGAGGCCTCTGGTTCGCGAGCTAGTCTCTTCGCAAAAAAAAGTTGGTCCTGAAGGGAAGAAAGCACAGTGACGATGCGTCTTGATTTAGCAAATCATGTTGTTTTAATGTATAACTACTATGATATTAATATATTAGTGAACTACATGTATAGTGTACATCAATCAAACATTCAACTATTACTATTAATATTAGTATTAGTGTTATCCTCGGCGGTATTTGTCGCTTCCTCCGTTCCTTTGTCTTCTTCTGAAGAAGGCGTCGACATATTATTTTTATATTTCTCCGTCGTCTCTATACATTTCTTGGAATCTAAAAACTGAACGATTACCGCGGATATATTATCGCATCCCAAACCAGTCCCTCTCGTATCCGTCGCGCAACACGCGTCGCACAATTCCTCTGTGATTTTCGAGAGATGTTCTGGAGGTACCGCGGCACCGCCTTCAATAGTTGAACTATAACACAAACGTTCACGAACAAAGTCCACGCACTCTTGACTGGTCATCACATCCCAAACGCCATCGCAGGCGATAATTATAAATTCGTCTTTGTCTTGTTCGTATTTGAACGTTTTCACTTCGGGATTGGCAGTCACGCAGTACAACTCTGGCGGTAAGTCGTCCGGTACGTTGTTCCTTTTGTATTCAAAATCGCCGATAGCTCTGGACAGCGCCAACGATCCGTTGACGCGACCATCGGCAACGAAACCACCCGCCTTGATAATTCTTTCGCATTCGTCCTCATCCGTAGGTTTATGATCTCGAGACATGTCGATAGCTTTACCGTCTCTACATAACACCGCTCTCGAATCGCCCGCGTTGGCGCATATGATTTCTCCGTTTCTTAACGCGACTGAGACCGCAGCCGCACCGGCAACTGGACCTTCCCATTCGCTCAACTCTTCCTCGGATAAAGGCACGAACTTTTTCTTAACGCCACCAGTAGAAGATGACGTAGACGCAGAGGGCTGTTCGTTCGCCGTCGTCGCCGTCTTATCACTATTATTATCATTATTATTATTATCAGAACCATCATCTTTCCCGTTTTCTCCAACTTCCTTCCTTTCGCCGTTCTTCTCTTCATTCTCTGCCACAGAGTCGTCGTAATAATCGTCGTCGTTTTCATCGTCGACGCTCAAACTCGGAATGATCAAATCTACTTCATCGCTCGGCGTCCCTTCCGCTAACAACCTCTCCTTCAGCGCTCTTCGAATGGCATCGTTCACGTTTCTCGCGCCTCCCGCCGCGCCGGACGTCCTATCGTCGTCCGACCCCTCCTCGCGAAACCGCCTCCTCCCGCTCAACTCCGCCAATTCTTGCGCGTTCGTTTTATCCTTCATCACCTCGTCGATTTTCATGAAAGACTCCACCAAAGCTGCTTTCAAATCGTTCTTTTCCTTGTACGATTTCGTATCTTTCAATATTTGCGGAAGGTGCCTCCCGGCGTACAAAGCGACTTCCTTGCCGCCGTGGCCGTCAAACACCGCAAAGAACGAGGTGTTCTCGTCTAAATCTGGCACCGCGCAGTGTGAATCCTGTTCAAAAAGGGAGGAAAGAAAGAGACGTCGTCAGAGCGTTTTCCAAATCCTACAAAGGTGGCGCGCGTAGGAATCGAAGAGGAGTAGTATTTACAGAGAAAAAAGTGCTGACTAAGCAGAAAAAAGAGAGAGAGAGACCCGAAAAAAAAAAAAAAGACCGAAGCCCCCCACCTCCATGCTCGTCCGCCACCCTTGCATGGCGCTGGTCCCAAACTTCACCCGCGCGTTCCCTCCGTCCGAGCTTTCTTTCTCTTTGACCGGTTGCGAGAGGTACGCGCCCATTATTTTTTGTTGTCGTTACTATTCTGTTTCGTGGTTCTTCGCCCGGGTCGTCGTCTTCTTTATTTCTTCGACACGAATCTGAAACCAACTGTTTCCCGAGACGCAGAAGAGAAGAGAGATCGTTTTTTTTTCTTCTTCGGGGGATTCACAATCTCTTTGCTTTGCGCCGCAAGGGGAGAAGGAGAGGAAGAAGAAGAAGAGGACCCCTTTTCTGTACGCGACAGACGAAAGCGTTCGATCGTTCGACCGAGACGAAGAAGAGTAAAAGCGCGCGCGCCGAGAGAGGAAAGAGAGAGAGAGAGAGAGAGTGGAATCTGAGTTTCTTCTCCTCGTGCGCGTGCAATTCAAAATGACGACGACGACAAAAATAAAAGAAAACGTGTGCAAAAAAGAAGAAGAACGTATTAATTTTTCTCAAAAGCAGCGCCCACCAGAGAGAGACGAAGAGAGAGAGGAGTTTTTTTTTCTCGACCATTTACGAGTCGATTGCTTGCTCGCGCAATCGAGCGGATGATGTTAGTGTTAGTACGTTTAGCATTACAAATTATCCGGCCCGTTCGCTCTGCGCACGATGGAGGCGCCGGAGATGTTGGTGAAACCGGCTCCGCCGCCGCCGCCGTCCGCGTTGTTTCCGACGCCGTCGTTAGTACTACCGCCGTTTCGAGCGTCGTTGCCGTGATCGTCGTCGACGTCGTCGTCGTCGTCTTCCCCGGCGTTGCCTTGATAATACGGGATGTACGGTAAGCGTTCGTCGTCGTCGTCGTCGTCGGGGTGGTGGTCGTCGTCGTCGTCGAATTGGTCGTTCCAGTAGTCGTTGGCGCTCGCGCCTCCGCCGCGCTCGTCGACGCCGCGCGCGGACGGTTCGCTTTTCTTCGATTTGAAACGGTCGGCGTAGTCTTGCGAGTACAAGTTCGCGCCTCCGGGGAAGGCATCGGCACCCTCTGCTTCGCCGTCGATGAAAGTGCCACCACCACCACCGCCGCCGCCGCCACCACCCGATCGTCTCTCCGCCATGATTCGTTCCGCTTTTTCGCCCAAGGTTAAACTCGTGTTTTCTTGAATGACATCTTTTCTGGTCATGACACCGACGACTAGAGGTTTATCAGGAGTTACGTACAAGTGTCGTAAACCCATGGTTCGGAAAATGCGGTAGGCTCTGGACACTCTCGCATCTGCGTGGGTGATGAATGGGTGACGTTGCATCAACCGCGAAACGTCAATCCACGCGGAGTCCATCTCTACGGAAGATAGAGACGCGGCAACTTCAGCGACGTGTGGAGATTTGAACGGAATTTGTTTCAACTTATCGAGTAAATCGTCTCTGTCTTTGGCGGTGGTGTAGCCGTAAACGTCCGCCGGTCGAGACTCTGGGTTCCCATCGAAGAAACCGATTCTGTGCGTGATCATTTTTAACAACCGATTTCGAGTAATCGTGCCGTGTAACTCGAAAGGCTCTCCCGGTTTCGTAGGTGGATTTTCCGTCACTGGGAATGCGCCGTGATCGTTCGAGGCCAAGATGCCGATCAAATCTCTCACGCGCATGCGCGGTTTGATCGTAACCATAGTTTTTGCCATGACTTCGTTGACGCGTAATTTATCCCCTGTTGGACCGGCTAATTCGGGTTCTTCTAAGAACGGCGCGCCTCTAATTTTGATGTGCGTGTCGTAAATCCCGTGAGAGAACCGATCGCCGACTGCTTTGGCACAGAAAATAGTCAACATTAACGGGATGATTAATTGCATTGATCCGGTCGTTTCCATGACCAAAACGGTAATGCTTATGGTCATTCGAGTTGCTCCACCTAAACTCGCGGCGGCGCCGATGACCGCGTACGCGTGTAAATCTATTTGCACGTCTGTTAAAATCCATCCGCTCATCGTGTTGACGATTCTCCCACAAATTTGACCCAAGGCCGAGCCTACCGCTAACGATGGGACAAACAAACCCGTCGGTGCACCAACTCCGTACGTCACCGTCATCAACGAAAACATCGCTAAGAAGTAAAACACTAATAAATCAAATCGAAACAAAAACTCGTGCGCTTGCCCGTTCTCGCCAACTTCGCCCAGGTGCAAGAGAAATTTGAACGATTGAGAGAGAGGAACGAAGAATAACTGACCGTAAGAGCTGTAAAATCCCTCTGGACAATACATCTTAGAGAAGAAATCCGTTCGAATTTCCTCTTTACTCGCCTCCCCGTACTCGAACCTGTCCAACTCGTTGGCTAAATTTGTGTGTCCGTCTCGCAACGGTGCCGGGATTTCTAAACAAGGACTCGCTGCCATGAAAACAAACATTACCGTAAACGTCAACGCAGCGACCGCGATGACTTCTAAAAACCTTCTGAACTTATTATTAACTGGGATGTGTTTCGCTCGCCACGCGGTTACTCGTACATTCAAGTTGACAAACAACGCGCCGATGTAGCCTCCCAAACATCCAACCATCGCAAAGATTGGCACCTCCCAAAAGTACCACCAGTACTGTTTGGAGTAGTTTGCCTCGTCGTCCGTGTATAGACCAAAATCTCTGTGAGTCCCGAACTTCGCTCTCGCAAAATCCGTGGCGTCGAAATCTAACTGCTCTAACCAATGCGAGGTCAACACGCCGACGCACGTAGCCAAGAAACCTCGCCACAACATGGACGAGTTGTAAAACGACGTCCCTTCCTCTACAGTAAACAACATTCCACCGATGGGGGCGCCAAAAGCGACTGCGACACCCGTCGCGGTACCAATAGCCACGAAATCTCGCTTATCTCTATCGTTTCTAAAATGGTTCGGTCTTCTGGTTTTGAATCCGAGCGAGTGCGAACCGAACGAACACAAACCGCCGCCGACCAAACCGCCACCGTGCACGAACGGTCCTTCCTTACCGGCAATTAAACCAGCACCAATACTAAACGCCACACCACCTAATTTTGCCAAAAGCGTTTTCAATCGCAATAATCCTTTCAAGTGCACGCCGTTTAAATACGTCTTCAACTCTGGAATCCCGCTCCCGGCTGCCAACGGTTCCACGTAACTCACCAACCCTCCAGCCACGGCGGCTAAGCAGCACGTCACAAACAGCGAACTGATATACGCATAAAATTTCGACGCGTCTTGGCTTTCCCCGTCCCCGACGACTAATCTCATCGCCATGCCAAAACGAAACGAGTTCAACTTATCCACCAATCCGTCCACGACAAACGCGACGAAACCCATCACGACGCCGATGATGGCCGATAACGTCCACTTCCACCACTCCTCGTTTTGATATTCCGCTCGCTTTCGGCTTCTCAACTGTTCTTCTTCGATGTCGCAATCGATTGGATCGTAATCGTGCGACTCGAACGCCGTCATTCTTCTCAAGCGTAAACTCGCCATGTTCTTCTCTCGGTCCGAAACGGTCGCACCAAACACCACCGCAGGGGCGGATTCTCTCGGACTGTTAGAACTCGTCCGGTTATCTAAAGTACCCGCCGCCGTCGCAGCGATGGCCTGGAACGTCTCTCGAGGGTTTCTAAAACCACCTCTCGTTGTTGTTCGAGGCGAAGAAGACGACGTCGCGTTTCGCCCTCGCGCGGAGTTTCGCGCGAACGCTGACAATCCGCTCGCATTTTGATTCGACGACGACGACGATAAACGCGGAGGTCGATTGGCGTTTAGATTTGATCTCGCGTCGCTGCCGCCGCCGCCGCGGTCCTCGCTGTTCCCCCGAGAAGACGACGAAGGAATCAATGTTTCCTCGTCGTTCATCATCTTCGAACGATATCGATCGGTCGATATCGATGGCGTTTTGGTTTGGGCGTGTGTCAAATTTGACGAAAAGTTTGGTGTGCCTCATCAAACAAACGGAAAAAAAAACAAGAAGTCAGTCAGTGAGAAAAGAGAGACCCTCCGGGCGGGCGGGCGGACGCGACGCGACGGACGATAATATACTGCAATCTATAATAATATTTAAAATTACTCTTTTCTCTTTTTCTAGTGCACAAGCGCACGCGTGCGCATGATATATATATATGTGTGTGTGTGTGTGTGTGTGCGTGTGCGTATGTATAGAGCACTGACTCACGGTAAGTTGTAGTACGAAACGTATTCATTCTCCTCGTCTTCCGGGAACGTGAAGGTTTGCAAAAATCTGTACAAGACTCTGGCGGACATGCCGATATCTTCCGGCGACGTGTACTCGTCGGGCGAGTGTGATTTGCCGTCTTTTGATCGAACGAAGAGCATGGCGACGGGCATGGCGTCGGCCATGGCGAGCGCGTCGTGGCCGGCGCCGGAAACCAAAGTTGGTGGACGCGTGATGACTGGTTCTCGCGTGAAACCTCCTCGGTCGTTTCTGTTTCGTTTGTTGTTGTTTCGACGGCGTTGCTTTGAGCTCATTTTTCTCTTTTGCGCGTCGGAGTAGTAAAACAAATCATCGCTTTGGTCTTCGTCTCGCATTTCTTCGCCGTCGAAATCGTTGTAGTCGCCGTAGTCGTCGTTGTAGTCATCGCTGTAGTCGTCGTCTTCTTCGCGTTGGAGACGCTGTTGTTCCATGTAGAGATCGTAGGCGCGGCGGTGCATTTCTTCCGTCGTTCGATCGCACGCGTCTTCGAGTTGTTTCGTGAGTCTTCGATCCATGGTCACGCCAGAGGCTTCGTGTGTTCGCTGAACTTTGCATTCTAAACCTCGCGCGCGGCAAATCAGTTGGACCTTTCTCGTGACGTCTTGGACGACGTTTTTACGAACGCGATCGGATTGCGCTCTGATATCCACCGAGAACGTTGTTCGAGAACCGATGACGTTGGTCGCGCCTGGAAAGATTTGAAATTCACCGACGGTACACACGAGCATGACTTCTGGCAACGCTTCGCCGACGCCGCCTTTTTTACATCTCTTTTCGATTTCAAGGACAGCTTCAGCCGCGGCTGGAGTTGAATCGCGTCTGGCAACCATCGGCGTCGTCCCTGCATGTCCTTGAACGCCGTTGATTATGACTTTCAATCTAGTTTGCCCTGCGATGCCAGCGACGGCAGCGATGGGGAAACCTCCGAGTTCGAGCACTTTACCTTGTTCGATGTGCACTTCCACGTACGCTCCGAACGATTGTTTTGGTAACCTCGCCTCTTTGATAGATTCCTTCGTTCCCGGTAAACCTGCATTCCTTAACGCTTGCAGAAAAGTTGCGCCTTGTTTATCGACGACGTCGTACACATCGTCTGGCAACGTGCCGACAATCGCTCGCGATCCGAGGAAAGTGGATCCGAAACGAACACCTTCTTCGTCTGAGAAACCGATGATGTGAATATTATACTCTCTTACCGGGTTTGTTCGTCTCAAAGCTTTCGCCGCAGCGATGGCCACTACAACCCCCAGCGCACCGTCAAACTTACCCCCGTCGATGACCGTATCTAAATGCGACCCAACAAACATCTCTTTACGAATCATCTTTTCACCGTGCTCGTCTAACGCCGGCGGTGTCGTTGCGTCCAACACGCCATGAATGTTCCCCGCGGCGTCCGTAAATACCCTCAAGCCGGCATCCGCCATCCACTCTTTAATCTTTGAATGCGCCTCCATGGATGCTTTGGACAAGAATTGTCTCTCTAAATGTCCAGCAGCGTCTGAGAACGTACCCAGAACGTTTAAGCGTCTCACCGGTTGGTCCTCTAACACGTGGTCTAAGTATTCCTCCAACTGCTTCCTTTCCGGCGTCGGAAGTTGTTTCTTTTCCTTCGCCTGCTGCGCTTGCTGCTGTTGCTCTAAGCGCCGTTTTTTTCCTTTTACTTCTTTTTCTTCATAATCGTCTTCGTCTTCTTGGTGCTGTTGCTGCTGCTGCTGCTGCTGTCGCGGAGGCGGTCCGCGCTTCATAGTCGGCGGCGGTTGTTGTCGTTGTCGTTGCTGCTGCTCCTGCTGCTGCAGTTTGGGCGGAGGCGGCTGTTGCTGTTGCTGCTGTTGTGGATCATCCGGGAATGCCTCCGCGTCTCCGTCATCAACAGTATCAGCATCGGCATCAGTAGGTGGCGGTTGTCGTTGCCTCGGTGGCGTTTGCTGCTGCTGTTGCGGCGGCGGCGGCGGCGCGAAGGCACCTTCCTCTTCTCCCAATTCTAACTCTAATCCCTCTTCTTCCATCATCGGCGGTGGCATTCTTTGCTGCTGATGATGATTCTGCGCGTGCGGCGGCGGCATCTGTCCGTGCTGGTGATCGTCTGCGTGTGGAGGTGGTGGTGGCGGAGGAGTAACTTGATGATGTCCTCGCGGTGGCATCACCCCCATCATGTGCGGAACGTGCACTCCCGATTCTCTCGCCGCGATTTCCTCCTCCGTCAACGATTCCTCCGTTCCGTGACGACGACGATGATTATCGTCGCGCTCCCCTCCATCCCGCGCGTTCGCGCTACCGAAAACGATGAAAATCGCAGACAGGAAGAGGAGAAGAACGAGACGAGGAGGTCTCGCAACGATAGCTTTCATCTTCTTTCTCTGTCTCGTCCGTCTCTCTGTCTCTCTTTCTCTCTCTCTCTCTATATATATGAAGTGCGTGTGTGTTTTTGCGGAAAGTTTGTGTGGAAGAGCAGATTTTTGTGGGAAAAAATTTGTCTTTTTCTCTCTTCATTTACATCGTTTTTGTGTGATGTGTGTGTGTGTGTGTGTCTCTCTCTCTCTCTCAATCTTTGAGTGTGTCTCTCTGTCTCTCTCTCTCTCTCAATCTCTCTCTCAATCTCAATCTCTCTTCATTCCTTTTCCTTTCCCTTCTCCTCCTCCTTCTCGTCATCTTGAACGCGAATTTGAGCCTTCGCGACGGCCAATCGCGCGCCGAGAACGCGAAACGCGGAGCACGAGACGGCGTCGATATTGTTGCGAACGAAAAACTCGATGGACTTTGGTTCGGCGGCTTGTTCGCCGCACGCCGAGTATCGAACGGCGCGACCGGCGGTTTCGTCGAGGGCGATTTTGATGAGCCTACCGACGCCGTCGACGTCTAAAACTTCGAACGGGTCGACGAGGGCGACCTTTTCTCGTTCATAGGCTTGGAAGAATTGGCTGTCGTCGCGGGAATATCCGAAAACCATTTGAGTCAAATCGTTCGTGCCGAAGGAGAAGAACGACGCTCGAAGAGGGAAGTTTTCTTGACCGGCATCTTCGATGCCAATTAAGTTCTTCGCGATTAAGCACGATCGAGGCGTTTCGAGCATGCATCCGACTTCAAACGGATGGTAATCGAGCTCGAATTCGCGTTCTTTCGCCAATCGACTCTCAAAGTGATCTTTAGCGAAGCGAAGCGTGTGCCTTCTCGCCAAGTACGCCGCGTGCATCTCGCGATCGATGATGTGCACTTGTTGGAGATATTCGCTGACCGTAGCGACGAGTGGAATCATGATTTTCACTACGGGTTGGATACCCGTTTTCTCGTGCGCGTCGTAGTACGCGTGCGCGATAGCGCGCGTCGTCATAGCGGTGATCTCCGGATACGAAATCCCCAGACGACAGCCTCTATTTCCCAGCATCGGGTTCGTTTCGCGTAATTTTGAGATTTTCGCGCGCAACGTCGTCTCGGAGACGTCGCAATACTTTGTGATTTCTTCCAAGATCTCCGGGTCGTCTAACTCTGCATCTTTCGGTAGAAATTCATGCACGGGCGGGTCCAACAACCGAATCGTTATGGGCTTTTCGTGACCCACTGCGTGGAAAAGGTTGGTGAAGTCGTATCGCAGTATCGGTTCGATAGCCTCCAATGCCTTTGAGCGCGCGTCTTCGTCCTTCGCGAGGAAAAGCTGACGCACACATCGAACGCGATCGGGAGATGCTAAGAACATGTGCTCCGTGCGACACAATCCGATACCGGATGCGCCAAAAGTTTCCATCGCGAACCTTATTTCTTTCTCCGTATCGCAGTTCGCGTACACCTGCGTCTTAGACGGAATATTGTCGACCCATTCCATGAAATCCATCAACGCTTTGTTATCTTTCACGGCGGTTCCCAGAGGTTCTAACTCTTTTTCGCCTTCGATGACTTCACCTCGCGTGCCGTCGATGGATATGAAATCACCTTTGCGGAACGAAACGTCTGGGTATTCCTCGAACACGACCGAGCGTTCGACGATAGTTCGTGAACTCGTCGTATTGGCTGGTTCGAGCGCGTCGCGATGAGTTGTCACATCAATATGCTCCACTCGTGGGTGCGGAGCGACGTGATACTCGTGATCGACAAAGTGCATTGACTTTGTTCCCGCGACGCACGGTTTTCCCCAACCTCGCGCCACAACTGCCGCGTGCGACGTCATCCCGCCTCGCGCGGTTAAAAAACCATCGCTTGCGTGCATACCGCCAACATCTTCTGCGCTCGTTTCTTCTCGGACGAGGATAACTTTCTGGCCAAATTTGTGCATTTTGATAGCATCCGCGGATGTGAACGCGATGCGTCCAGACGCACACCCCGGGCTCGCTGCTAAGCCTTCCGCCAGGACGTTCCAAGAAGAGTTGCCGAAAGAGGTAAACGCTGGGCGACGAAACGTCGGGTGGATGACTTGTTCGATGTGTTCGACGTTGACGTACTTCGCGACGGCATCTCGCGGAGAGATTAACTTATCCTTTTCGACGAGATCGGTTGCGATTTTAAGCGCGGCGATTCCGGTTCGTTTACCAACGCGACACTGTAAAATATACAACACGTTGTCTTCCACGGTGAACTCTACGTCCATCATGTTCTTATACGCTTTCTCAAGGACGTCGCAAGCCTCTTTCAACTCCTCCAAAGCGTCGCCGAATCCGAATTTTGCCATATCTGCGATTTGCTCCGGCGTTCGAATACCGGCGACGACGTCTTCACCTTGCGAAGATTGCAACCACTCTCCGTAAATCATATCGTCTCCAGTCGCCGGGGATCTAGTGAAACACACTCCGGACAAACTCTTTTCGTTCAAGTTTCCGTACACCATCGCTTGAATGTTTACGGCAGTCCCGGCTAACCCGGTTGTTTTTGTCACTTCGCGATACACTCGCGCACGCGGATTATTCCACGACTTAAACACCGCTTCGATGGTTAAGATCAACTGTTCTTCCGGGTCTTCCGGAAACTTCTTATCGTGCGCGTCGTAGACGTCTTTATACGCTTCGCACAAGCTTTGTAAATCATCCGCTTTCAAATCGACGTCGTTTTCCACGTTCCTCAGCTCTTTCAACTTTTTCAGCTTCCTCTCGAAATCTTCGTGCGGAATACAAAACACGACGTCACCGAACAAATCCAACAATCGGCGATACGCGTCGTATATGAACCGTCTCTCGGATTCCTCCTTGAACGAAGTTCGCGTCAACGCGTCCACGACTCGATCGTTCAATCCTAAATTCAACACCGTATCCATCATCCCCGGCATGCTCGCCTCGGCTCCAGATCGCACGGACAACAACAAAGGCAACTCTTCGCCGACGAAATCGGTGCTCTTTCTCCAAAACATCTTCGAAACCTGCTCCCCGATCACATCCACCGCTTCGAAAATCAAATCCTCCAAACCTTTCAACGTCTCCGGTCCTTTCTCGAGATACTCTCGGCACATGTTCACCGATAAAGTCGCACCCGGTGGTACTTTCAATCCGAGATTGGTCATCGCCGCTAATCCGGCGCCTTTCCCGCCCAATACTTTCGCCATCGTCGCGTCGCCATCGCATCGCGAGCGCGTGAACAGGTACACTTTTTTGTTCTGTTGTTGTTGTTGTTGTTGTCGTCGTCGTCGTCGTCCTTCGATCTCCCCGCCTCCGCTCACGTCGTTGTCGTCGTCGTCGTCGTCGTCGTCGTCGTCGCTCTTCCCTCTCGCGGAGGAGGATGATACCGACGAATACGCGAAGACTTTTTTACCGATCGCGCGCAACATTCTCTCGCGTTCGCGTTTCTTCTTTGCGAAAAGTAAAGCGCGAGGTGCGGTGAACGCGCGTCCTCCCGAGTGCGCACCGACGCTCGATGGTGCCATTTGAGGTTTTTTCCGCGTATTTTATCGTATTTTAGATACAAAAAAAAATCGACAGAAAATCAAAGACGCGCGCAAGCAAACACATTCGTAAACGCACGACGACTCGAACAACTCGCGCGCGCGCGAAAAAAGATGGATAAAATGATGAACAGCGCGCTCGACTTGGTCGAAGAACAAATCGTCAACAGGCTCGAAAATACCGGGTTGGTGACGTTCGACGACGAAGAGAACACCATTAGTGGTGGTGGTGGTGGTGGTAAGATGACCGAGAGAGGGAAAGACGTCGTGCGCAAGTTGAAGCAGATTCGAACGCGGAAAGCGCGCGAGAAGAGCGCGCGCGAGAAGAAACGCGAGGCAAAAGAGGAAGAGAAGGCGAAGAAAAAAAAGGAGGATAAGGAAGCGGATTTGAAATTGATGGAGATTGTCAAGAGGGCGCAGAAACCGCCGGCGCAAACAACTGATGGTGATGGTGCATCGACGGACGTGAAGGAAACGAACAAGGAGAAAGACGCGCTGGTGAAGGCGCTGCTGAAAGAGGTGCAACGTTTGCGCGAACGAGTGAAGACGAGTTACGAAGACGATGAAAAGGAAGGAGAGAATGCTTCGTCGACGTCATCGACGGGAGAAGGAGAAGAGGAGGAAGAAGATTCCATCTTGATCTCGGCGATTGAAGAAATAGAAGCTACGTTTGCGTTGCGAAGCGAGTTGGACGTGTCTCTTCGACAGTTGGAAAAGAGCAAGCAAAGCACGGTGGATTCTGAATTGTTAGAGAAAGAGCGAGAAGGTTTCGAAGAGCGCTTGACTCGGGAAGTGGAGAAGAAGACTAAAACGTTGGAGGTTCGAAAAACAGCGGCGGAAAACGCGGCGGATCAAGCGAGGAAGAAATTCGCCGAGGCGGAGCAAAATTTACGAGAGTTGAGGAAGAGACACGATGAGGCACAGAGTCGCATTTTTGATTTAGAAAATAACGAAATGGAGATGAAATCGACGTTAGCAAAAGATCGAGAGAGTTTGAAGCTCGAAGTTGAGAAATTGCAGAAGCGGGAGGAGGAATTCGTGAATAAGACAAACAACGGAGGTGTGATGATGAGGAATAATAGTAACAGTCTCCCAGAACTCGGCATCGCGGCTTTGGAGGAGAAATTACAAGTGAAAGAAAGGATGATTGCCAAACTAGCAGAAGACGTGGAAGAGATGGAGAAGGCATCGGTGGAGAAGGCGAAAGAGGCGGAAAAGAACGTCGCGAGTTTAACGAAACAATTGACGGAGACGAAGTTGAAGTTGGAAGAAACGAAGAGAGAACTTATGAAGGAACAGAGCAATGCGGAAATGAGTGGGGCGAAAGTTGTCGAGGAATTAAAAGAACGCGTGCGAGTTTTGCAAGCGCTGGTGGATTCTGAAGATGGCGACGTGGCCGAAGCTATGGCAATTAGGGGTAGCGACGATACCAACGAAAAAGGCGAAGGAGAGGAAGAAGAAGGCAACGGCGGCAAAGCGCTCATAGCCGTGCGAGATAAAAACAGAAGATTAGCCGCAGAGATTGCCGTCGCGAAACGCGCAAAGGATGATGCAAATAAGGAAAAAGAAGTAGCCATCGAAAGAGCGGTCGCGGCGGAGACGAAATTGATGCAAGCGGCGGAAACTATTTCAGTTTTAGAGGATGACTTAGCGAAGCGCACGACATCGACACCGTCCGCCGCAACAGATGATGCATCATCATCTTCGGCAACGACGACAGGAACAACGTCAAACTCAGATGCTGATATGATTGCAATCTTAGCTTCACAAAGAGACCGATTCAAACGGCGAGTTTCTGAACTCGACGAGGAGAAAGCTCGCGTAACGACTGAACTCTCCTCGACGAGCGCTAAAGTTGCAAAACTCGAAGAAGACAACGTTAAACTTTTCGAAAAGATTAGGTACGTGCAAAAATACTACGCTTCGAAGTTATCGGGTGGTGCCTCCGCGGCGGTCAAAATTCTTCGCGTTGACGAATCCGGCGTGCCTTTGAGCGACTCCTTAGAATCGGAAAAATCAGCCAACAAAAGCGCTAGGTATTCGTGCGGCGTCGGGGGCGTGACGATTGGTGTGGACCGTTTGGCGATTTCAGACGGCATGCGAAAACGCGCGCAGCGATACGGGTGTGGTTTTGGCGGCGGACACGGAGATTTGGAAAGCGCTAGTTTAGGCGGGGACGAAGGCGGCGTCGTGGGTAGATACCGCGAGCGTTATCTGGCGCGCCTGAATCCGTTCAACGCGTTCAAACGCACGGAAAGCGAGGATGGAGGTGCATCCAATTTAGCCACGCACGATCGATTGGCCATGGCTGGAGGGAAAGCGTTGTTATCGAGCAGAGGTTTCCGCAGCTTCTTTGCGCTGTATTTCCTCGCTATGCATCTGTTTTTAGCGATGGTGCTATATTCCCACAGAGCAAAGTTCTCGCTCGATTGAAATGCAGTAGAAGTTTTTTTGCCCCCGGCTCGCGTAGAAAAAAATAGCACGTAGTGGTAATGGATTTGTTAGATCGATGACGATATTTACTGGTACAACACAACTAAAATTATGAAACTCAACTTACTCGCTTACTTGCGGAGCTTTAAAAACGCTCTCGACGATCGGGTTATCGCACGACAATATCAAATGCTTCACAATCTCGTAAGTGGCAAAGGAAACTGCGCTCATCGGCATACAACGCGTCGCGGCTACCTTTGCACCTTTGTACAAACTCCCAATACCTCTATTCATCGCCATTAACCAGAACGTATCGTGAAATGTTAAAGAAAATCTATTCGTCGCCGCTTTTCTCGCGATCAACTCCATCGGAAACGCCGCTAACTGCCCGGTAGTCGCTGAAATTGCGCCCACGCACATGGAAACGTGCGGCTCGACGTACTCTTTGTTAAACGTGTCTTTGTACCATTCGGCAATAATATCGTACGTCCCGAACGTCAGCGCTGCTTCCGGTGCAATCGCCAGCAACGCTGGCGTCAATCCGCGCATTAAACCACCGAAGCCTTCGTTCTTCACCACGTGATGGATTCCCAACCCGACCGAAAACGGCCCCGTAAAATTCTCCGAAATCTTTCCCGCCGCTTTTCTCGTCGCATACGCGTCGAGAGGATACAACAACAAACACGCGCTCACCCCACACAACGCCCCAGCGAGCATTTTAATCGAAATCTCCGAGTCTTTTTTCTTCTCCACTTCTACTTCTTCTTTACGCTTTCTCCTTCTATTGTTATGATTACCGCCATGATTACTCGTAGTAGTAAACGTTTCCGTCGCTCTTTTCTTCTCTCTCCTTTTTTCTACAAACGCGTGTAAATTCGAGTTGAAGAAGTGAAACGTGGCAAAATTTAATCCTTTACTCGGTCCGTACCTCAACATCATCGTGGTGTTGCCGGCAAACAAAGCCTTGATGCCTTCATTTTTCGCGATTTTCACGAGCGACGGCACCAGTTTGCACTGATTCGTCAGCTGGTTGGTCATTTTTCGCACCTGAACGACATTCAACGGCGACGTGACCGTCCTCGATAACGCGCCGCCGCAAAAGCCGGCGACTAAGTGCGTCATGAACGTCGCCTGCTCACGTTCGGTTTTCTTCGTCTCTTCCTCCTTCTCGTTCTTTTTCTTGCTCTCGTTCTTCTTCTTCTTCTTCTTTTCCAATAAAAGCGTCTCTTCGGAGCGAACCGATAAGCTGCTCACGGATTGATTTCTTCTCCCTCTTCTCCCTCTTCCGACGCAATCATCATCATCGAGCAAAACTTTTGAAGTCGACGACGAAGACGAAGACGACGAAGACAAAGACCCGAAAAAGACGACGTTTTTCTGGCGGTGGTGTTTTTGCTGCGCGGCCGCGCGCTCTCGAGGATGATGCGCGCTCATAGTAGGGGTGGACATTTTATTTTTTTTGCGGAATATTCCCGAGATGTGACATATTTTTACAAAATGGCATCAAAAACTATCGTATTAAAATGCTACGCTTTTACTACGTTACGGCTCTGTTATTGCTACTACTAGGTACTATTAATCTCACTTTATGTTGTTTATGTTTATGTTGTTGTGGTGGTGGTGTTCATCTTGACTTCCTCAGCCGCTCGTCTCGGCGTTTACACGCGTGCGTGTGCGCGCTGAGGTACGCGCGCGTCGTCGTCGTCAGCCGTCTTCTTCTTTCGTAGACGACGAGATACTTTGCTTTACGTTACTTACTTTTTTTCAAAACCTTTGGCACCGACTGACTCTAAAGCCGCGCTCGCGCACGAGTTTATGACTTTGAACCTTTGCGGTCCTAAGTGGGTTCCGCCGAACCACCGCGTCACGGCGACGAAGACGTTTTCGCTCCCTCGCAGACGCAAAACGTTGGCTAAGTTTTTCCCGGCGCCGGTCTCGCCGTCGTCGTTGAAATCGTCGTCGTTCGGTATTCGGTACGCGAAAATTCTCGGGTGCGTGGCAGTTTGGACTTTCGGGTCGAGCAAGATGAGCTTCAGCGCTATTTTGATTTCTTTGATGGTTTGGACGTCGGTCACCGTGTGCGCTTGAAAACGACATTTTTCAAAACACACGATGTCGTGCGATTTGAACCGTTTCCGAACGTCGTCGGCTAGCTCCGTCTCTAACAACGGCGTCACGTTCGGGTCGCCCTCGTGTTTCCAACTCACCAGATGATCTTTAAATATTGCCGCTTTCGTCTTTGCATCTTCTTCGCTCATGCGTTTCTGCTTCTCTCTCCGTTCTCGCGCGCTTCGCTCGTTCTCCTCTCTCTCTTTCTCCTCTCGTCTCTTCGCCTCCGCTTCTTCTCGTTCGAACATTTCTTTGTATTTCTCGATGAATTCAAACGCGAAGACTTCGTTCTCATGCATCGCATCCTTCGTCTTTCTCACGAGCTTCTCGAAATCCCAGTCAAAGTTATCTGGCGTTTTCATCTCTTCGATCGCGAACGGCGCGCGCGACGGGTACGCGGCGGCATCCATGCACAAGACGAGACGCGATTTCGTTCCAAAATTCACGCTCACGCGAAACGCGTTTGTTTTTTTTCCTTCTGATTCTTTATCGACTTCTTCTTCTTCTTCTCGAATTTTAACGACGACGACTGCATTATTCGTCGTCGCGTTTTCGTCTTCTTTTTCTTCGCCGCATCCCCCGCGGTGGTCGATCATCTCGTCGTCATCATCATCGTTGATGTTATATATCGCTTTCAGAGCTTCGATTTCGTCTCGAATCTTACCCGCGTTTTCTTCTTCTTCTTCTTCTCGCTTCGACATTCTCTCTCTGTATCTTTTAATTCAGTCTCTCCGCATAAAAGACCACCGCGCGATCGAGCGTTTGAACGCTCACGATAAACAAAAAACGCGCGTTAAATAGAGTATTTTAAAAGAGAGAGTTTATGAAATGAAGCAAATCCCCTAAAATTAGATATTACACACTTTCGGATGATACGCGCGCGCACATGCGCATCATCTCTATTCTCTCTTCTCAATTCCCAAACGTCGTTGTCGTCGCAGTTTCACCTTCCCCGACTTTAGCATCAATCAGTTTTTGTAATTTCAACCGCCGGTGCCTCCAATAATGTCGTTTCGGGGACTTTACTCTTCTTCGCTTCGAGCGCTCTGACATATGCTTCCTCTGCCGCTTTCGCCGGGTCGTACTGACTTCCCGGTAAAATATATCTCGGTTCGCCGTTCGGTGGCGGGTTCGTGCACGGGGTGATGAGGTTACACTCGACGGCGGCGTAGGCGGCTGAAGAAAAAGACGCAGAAGTGAGAAAGAGCGCGGCGGCGGTGGTGGCGGTGGTAAGACGCGCGGCGTTGTTCTTCGTCGTCGATATCTTCTCGTCGTTGTCGTTATCCGAAACGGCAGCGCGGGGAGTTGAATAATGCATTCTCCTCTTCGAAGAAGAAGAGGAAGAAGAAGAGAGGGAGAGGAGAACTCTCGTCGTCGTCGTCGCGGTGGTCGTCGCAGAAGCAAACATATCAGTTATATGCGTATCAAACGAGCGGGAAGGATCGATCGATCGATGATGTACTTTATTAGGCGCGTAAATTTGAGCAAATGAAGTAAGGGATGAATTTCCCTAACAAAGCGTATCTGGATATCTTCAATACGCGAGCACGCCCAGAGAAAAAAGAAGAAGAAGCGACAACAACAACAATATAAATGAGTCGCGTTCTGGTGGAACACAAAACGCTTTTCGCGACAAACGACGTGTGCGTGATCACCATCTCCGACGTTCAAAGTCGAAACTCGTTAACGGAACTTTCGTTGAAAGCGTTGGCGAAAGCCATCGGAAAGGCGTCTTCTTCGTCGGAAGAAGACGCCTTTCCGACGCGATGCGTGATACTCACGGGCGATGGAGAAGACGCGTTTTCGTCTGGAATTAACTTATCGGCCGCGAAGAGCGTGTTTCGAATGTCCGAAGAAGACTACGAGTCCGACCCGGTGCACGCGATGGAAACGTCTCGAGTGCCAATAATATGCGTGGTGAACGGCGCGGCGATAAACGCGGGGTTTGAGATCGCGTTAGCAGCGGACGTGATATTGGTGACGAAAAACGCGCGATTTATAGACGTGCACATGGAGTTAGGTTTGATGCCGTCGTGGGGGTTATCTTCGAAACTGAGCAGAGCGATTGGGATAAACAACGCGAAGTTGTTCAGCGCGTTTGGAGACACGCTCACGGGGGATGAAGCGGTGCGATTAGGATTGGCGCAGAAGAAGGTATTTGACAGCAAGAGCGATGCGATGGAAGAGGCTATTCGTCTCGCTGGGAAGATGATTGAGAAGAGCAGGAGTAAAGAGAGAGCTCGCGTCGCTTTGGAAATAATCGATGAAGGATGGAAGAAAGCGTACGGCGAGGCGAGACGAATAGAACGCGAAAAAGCGTTTGCGCAATACAGATCGCTCCCTCTCGAGGATATGTTCAAAAGTCGTCGAAGGGACAAAAGTGGTGGAGGAGGAGAATTGCGCTCAAAACTTTAGAACATAACCCCGTGGTAGTTTTTTAGCAACGCATAGCCTCGTAGAAGCGTAGTTTTATGTAGAGATTTAGACCAGCAAGCGCTTTGCGCAAAAATTATTTCGCGAATCGATTCTTTTGTTACATATGCGCTCGCGCACGCGTCGGAATTAGCTAGTACCATCATAGCATCGCTCGCTACTAATATTTCGTGTTGCTACTGTTTTTTTTGCGATGAAACTACGGTCGAGCGCCGTCGTCGCAATTGATTCGCCAACTCTTCCATCATCATCATTTGCGCGCTCCCTCCTCTCGAGGCGTTGGCAGTTTTCGCTTTATCTCCTTCGGCAGCCGAGTTATCGGTGGTGTCATCAACGCCACTCGCATTCGACGCGCGAGGCGCATCTCGCTCCGTAGAAACGCTAACTTTTCTCAATTTAGCACCTCTTCGAATAGCTTCCATTAGGGCGCCTCGTCCACCGTCGTCCGCGGCAGGGGAAGGCACTTCTTGCCTCGAGTTGTTCGAAGCCGGAGGTGGCGGAGGTGGCGGAGAAGGCGATGATGACGGTGCCTGCCTGTTGATAGCGATGATGCTATTGTTGCTACTTCTAACGCTACTTTTTTGACTCGTCGGCGTGGAACTTTTTTTCTTTTTCCTCGACGATGGAGCTTTCTTCTTCTGAGGATTGCGTAGAAACGCGCTCGGACTGTACGGATTCTCGGACGTTAGCGTAAACTCGTACACATCAGACCCACCAAAGCCTTCTTTTCTTTGCTCTCCGGTTGCACTCTTCGACGCAGATGGTATCGGCGACGGAAGTGTTCCAGGAAAGACGACAACGGGGGCTTCTGAAGCCTTTGGTCGAAAACTGAACACGCTTTCTAACGACTTTTTCGCGCTCACGACGTTCGCGTCTCCGCCATCATCGTTCTCGCCCGAGGTTGAAGTGTTTGTATTCGCGTCGGCATCCGGCATCCGCACGCTTCGAACGATTTCCGGAGGTACGATTGATTTCGGCGGCGGCGAAGAAAGCAAAAGTTTTTTCGCAAAACCGTCGCTCAGATCTTCCACTTTTTCATTACCGTCCCTGCTGACTTCTTCTTCTTCTTCGTTCTCTCCGTCGCCGTCTTTTGCTTTCCCTCTAAAACGCAACGCTTCGCAATCGTAAAACGCCGTCTTTGCTGGCATCACGTCCGCCAAAGATCCTTTTCGATTCACGAGCCTAACGCGCGCTCTATTACCTCCCAGTTTCCTCGAACTTGCGTTATCTTCGCGATCTAATCTTTCGTGGTCCGCCTCGCTTTCCCCTAACGCCGACTTCCCGTCGCCTTTCATTAAAGACCGCGCCAACGCTCTCGCGCTCTCACCGTAGCATCTCGCGCGCATCGCCATATTCTCCACGTCTTTAAACGCCCTCCTCTTTGGCCTGTTTTCGTTCGCTCTTTGAATCGCGTTTCGTACCTCATCGTCGTAATACATCATCCTTCTCGTCGTCGTCCGCTGCTTCGCTCCGTCCTCCTCGTCGTCCGCGACGACGACGTACTTCCTCGATGACTCCAACACCAGCAAATCTTCTTCTCCTCCTTCTCCACCAACATTACCATTATTATTATTATTATTACAATCGTAATACTTCCTCTGCGCTTCCGCTATTTTCCGTTCGCACCGCCTCACTCTCCCGTCCATCTCCAGCGCTTTCGAAACCAACCGGTCGATTTCCTTTCCCACGTTCCCAAAAATCTCGTCCGACGCGTCCGCGACCGCGCGCAGCGACTGTAAAATAGATTCGTAACTATCGTTACTATGAACAGAATCATTCGTTTTCGAGCCTGCGCCTGCGCCGCTACTCGCGGAGAAGACGACCA
>Ga0255763_1000272_pt1 | contig 56576 bp, 36 predicted proteins | sample 041ome_2_FD_179963 | JGI IMG/M metagenome (GOLD analysis project Ga0255763, IMG submission 179963) | Coastal salt marsh microbial communities from the Groves Creek Marsh, Skidaway Island, Georgia - 041406US metaG (version 2) | ecosystem: Environmental > Aquatic > Marine > Intertidal zone > Salt...
ATTGGATTTCTTAAAGTCGCGCTTTTGTATCCTTTTATTGTTGTTGTTATTATCGTTGTTAGGGTTCGACTTGCGCTTATTGTTGTTGACTCCCATTTTTGGTATCGCTTTGTTTTAACGTGGGTCTTATATGCGCTCCCGCGCGTGTTTTAAAACTGTGCGCTTTAAGTGGCGAATTCGCCGCCAGCCGCCAGAGACGAGAAGAAAAAATACGACAGTGCAGAAAACAGGAAAAAATACCACGGTGCAGAGGCGTTCTTATTCTTCTTTTACATTTTACAAATACCCACCCGCGGTGAACATCCCGCAGACGAGCACGCTGACGACACTACCAAAGGCGATGCCAGCGGAGAGCATGGTGCCGAGGAACGCGCCCTCTTCGCTCTTCTTCGCGGCGTCTCGTTCTCGTTCTTCTTCGCTCGAGCCGTTTGATGGAGCAGGCGGGTTTTCTATTTCTATTTCTTCGTTCTCGAAAACTTCGTCTTCTGACCCTTCGCGCGTCGTGGAATGGGGGCTGGAGGAAGAAGAAGGAGAGAGCGTTTGCGGTCCGAGCGCCATGCTGCACGCGGCGTTGAAACCGTTTGTGAATCCTAAGAAGAAGACGAGCAGGATCGGAAACACATCGAAGGAGAAGACTCGAGGGACTCGCCAGCCAGATCGATCCACGTTGCACGAAGCGAGCAAAGGAACGAATACTATCCTATACAGACTTCGACGGAACGCGACTTGACCGGAAACATTCTGTAATCCTCGACTGTGCGCGTAAGAGGAACCTTCGAAGACGCGTCCGGCGAGGTCGCCGAGGTTGAAGAGGAGGAAGAGGAAGGAGGTCCAGTAATCGCCAGCGCTCGTGGCGCTATTATCATCTCCATTGTCTCTATTTTTGCTACTCATTTCCCCGCGAGTGATAATGGACGATGTGATTGCCGGGAATGCGGTGAGTGTGACTGTAAATGTGAGAAATATGGCGAAACGAAAGAGCCACGTCTCTTTTTGAATCGGAGGCTGGGCATCCGCGATAAAAACTTCGGCATGTTCCAATGGTTCTTCTATTGCGTTCGAAGAAGACGATACCGCAGATGCACCCATGAGTTGTTCGTTTGACATTTCTCCTGCGTCGGTGCTTTCCGAATCGTTACCGGAACGTAATGCATTATTTGATGCCTTCTTCTCTTCCTCTTCCACGGCTTCCTCGAGTACAGCGACTGGAACGTATTGCCGCCTCCTAGTGATGTTCCCACTATTAATGCTACTGTTGTCGTCGCTGCCCAGATTCGACAAAGTCCTATTATTTTCTTTCTTCATCTCCAAAACTAATTCTCTGCCACCTTTCGCGCACAGTAAACACGCTAATCCGCTCAAACCAAAATACAGAGCCGCGAAATTGAACCCGCTACACGTCAACGCCACGAAACTTGCAAGCACTCCGCTCAACGCTTGCCCACTCACAACCGCCGTGGAAAACTTCCTCTCTCGAGTCGCGGCTAGCGCGAACGATCCAGACTGCACCAAACCGGTGAAAACACCGAACAAAACTAGATTAAACGTCGCGAAAGAGACGACAAATGTACCCTTTACGTGTTCATCCAACGCGAGTAACGCCGTGGCAAAAAAACACGCCGCGCACGCCAAAAGTGGGTACGTCGTCAAGCGATCGTATAACTTACTCTTCTCATAGTCCTCCTTATCACTAGTCGCAGCGGTATCAAATACCCGCATCCGATTCATCGCGATTAACGTCGCCAAGTTTGCCATCGTGTATGAAAAACTGAACGCATTTTCAAACGAATCCTTCGTAAACGTAAACCATCCTTCTCCGACACCACCATCGTCACCGCCATCGTGTCTGAGTAAAGTCATGTCGAAATACTTCTTCGCGGTGATGAACACGTTGAACGGAAGCAACGTGCCGACGCCGAGAAGGAAAAATCGAAGGAGATTTTTATCCTTTTTTATCGAGGTGGTTAAAAAAACGAGCGTCATGTTGGTTGCAGGCGGCCGCTTCTCTCTCTCCGTCTCTCTGAACGCTTCTTAAATAACCATCGCCCACGCGCGGCTTTCTGTTTCTGTTCTTTCTTCGCCTCTTTTGGGGAATTCAAGTCTCTCTTTCTCTCTTTCTCTTTCTCGCTTTATGTGAGCGTGTCCTTTCGAATCGAGTGAGAAAAAATGAAGCATACGAGAGAGAAAATCTTGCTCTAAGCGCTCTGAGTAGTTACTCTTCAGTAGTGGCCGCAGTCCGTATAACACATATACAATCTTTTTATCTACAATTGTACCAATGTATCAGTAATATCTTATCTATCTATCTATCTATCTATCTATCTATCTATCCATTTCAAATGTATGTTTCTCGAACGCCGTGCATTGTCGCTATGCTCTGACTAAACGAAGACGCTCTGGTGCCTATGAAACCTTTCATCAATAAGCACGCAGCTTTATCGACAAATATATCGTGCGTATGCTTTTCTCCGTCGTGATGAACCGTGTGAGGGGTTAACCCGCGCGCGGAGAGTTCGGATTTTAACTTTTCCAATCGCTCCTTGTCTTCTTCACTTTTTGGGTCATTGGTGATAATCAACACGTCGGTCAAGTTGCCGTGCTTTTCCGCTTTTTCGAACATCCTTTTTGCACCTTCGACCGGGTCAACGACGAACGGGTCGCCTTTGCCGACGAAGTCTTCTTGACGCCAGTGCGCGCACAATGTTTTTTCCGGGTCTACCGGGTGATCCGCGTTGTATTTCTTGATTGACTCTCGCGCTTCATTGAAAATTTTCTCCTTTAACCGCGGTGGATCGCAACTTTTAAACAGCCCTGGCCACTCTTTGAATTTCTCGTCATGCGGACGCCAATCGAACACACCAGCGAAGTAGACGTACTCGTACCCTTTCTGTTCGATCTCATCTTTATTCAATTGATCTTGGGTGATCACGCTATCGAATTCGAGCTTGGGCGTAAATTGCTTGCCCTCCCGATCGCATTTCCCGTCGCCAAATTGGACGCACAAGATTTTCTTTTGCGACGCGTCTTCAGCCGTGGCGACCAACTGTTGATGATGCGACGGATTTGACTCTTTTTCCGTGCTCTCTTCTACGTTCTCTCCGTTGTTGTTACGGTCACTAGTGCCGAAAAATCGTTCCGCGATGGACAAGCCGTGCGCGTTGACGTTGTGATCCCACGATGCCACTTCAAACGTATTTGAACTTTCTTCTTTTTTACAGTGATTAAGTGTATCTGGAACCATATAATCTAATAAATCAACATCCGCGTCGGAGTGGAACAAGTGATCGCACGTTGGAATGACCATTTTCTTCGCGTTTAACCGGTCCGCGATCCATCTTCCTTTATCCAGCACAAATTCGCAGTTCGATTCCCCTCCGGCAACACCAAAGAACACAGTCAATCCTCCCTCAGAAGACGACGACGACGACGACGACGACGACGACGACGACGTTGTTTTCTCATCTACACTACTACCATCTCTACTTCCATCACTCTTTCTCTTCTCTTCTTCTTTCTCAAACTTCTCCGCCTCTTCTTCGTACTCTTTCCCAAACTCGGTCAACCGTTTTCGATCCAGCGCTCGCGTTCGAAACTGTTCCATCGCGTTGACGTACGCGCGTTCTTTCTCCTCTAAACGTTCCAACGATTGATCTTTCTCTTCGATAGCTGCCGTATGCTTCTCTCGATACCGGCGAATATGTTCTCGTGCGCGCGCGAACAAAGGCACGAGCGTTTTCTTCTTTTCGTTCTCATCAACCAACTGAAATTCCGAATCCACGCTTCTCAACAACAGGTGTCTTCGCGAGTATTTGTAGTCGTGGTACCGATCGCGCGAAGAAGCGCGGAGAGGAAACCAGCTCTCCTCACCTATCGCCGCGTCTTCGCTCTTCTCTTCCTTCTCGGCGACGGCAGCTACTCCTGACCCCGAGAAGCACGACAGCAGCGCAACTATCGTCGCGTTGAGCACCTTTCTCAGAGAGGCGTTCGAGGCGAAGAGAATCCCTTTTCTCATCCGTTTTTTAGGGGCCACGGGGACACGAAAACGCGGAGAGAATCACACCTCCTCCCGAAACTTACTTCTTCCGTCGCTGCTACCACTTCTTCTCCTTTCGAGCTGGTACCGGTGCGAATGTGCCGACGATGAATGCGCTCGTTTCTCGCGCGCAGTGAAGGGGACGAAGGGGAATATGATGGAGAGCTTTCTTTTCGTTTCGTTTAGGGTTTACTTGAAGAAGCAAAATACAAACTCCTTTTCGGGAAAGAAGCGGATGTCGTCGTCGCGCGCGATACAACCTCACGCGCAAACACAAACTCTCGAAAGAAAAAAGAATAGAATCATGCTTTGCGCGCCGTCGTCGAGATTTATCCTCGCTTCTTCTTCTTCTTCGTCATCATCCGCCGGTCGACCGTCGGCGTCTTCTCGAACGACGATGTTGGCTTCCTCGTCGTCTTCCTCGTTTGCAAAGTCGAGATCCACCGTGACGACGACGACGACGACAAGTTTGCACGCCTCTCTCAACACTAAGAATACCAGGATTATCACTAACGCAACGAATAACGCATCGAGAACGCACCGACGAAACGTGCTCCAACCTCCGAGAGCGACTCGAGACGAAGGCGACGACGTTCCGTTCGGATACACGCGGTTAGACGTGCTTCTCATCGGAGGAGGGGTCACTGGTTTAGGGTTTGCAGCGTATTACGGTTTGCAAGAGTTTGCCGGGTTCGACGCGCAGTGGGCCGGGAACGTCGTGCAGTTGACGTTCGTCATGTTGCTCACGCTGTTGTGGGTTGGGAGTTACATTCAGAGAGTGTTTAATAAAGACATGACGTACGGGAAGCAATTGAAGGAGTACGAAGAGGCGGTGATGCAGAAGAGATTGGAAGAGATGCCGGAATCGGAGTTGATGGCGTTGATGGAAGAGAGCGAGAAAGCAAAGAACGAAAATTAATACCAGTATAAATATTGCAATATTATTATCATCACAAACGTTTCCAACATCATCATCGTCGTCGTCATCGTCAGAGCCTTTCGTCCACATCCCGTTTCTCGTTGACCATTTTTTTACCTTTTGCGACGTCCAGTCGCAAAACGAAAAACGCCGGAATGATTGTCATGCAAAGAATGTACCAGAACGAACGCCGCAAGTTGCCGCTGCTGTTGGCCATTATGGATATGACCAACGGGCCAACCCAAGAACTTCCTTTATCCGTCAATTCGAAAAAACTGAAGAACTCGCTCTCTCGGTGCGGCGGTATTAATTCGCAAAACAACGTTCGCGAAAAGGATTGAATGGCGCCTAGATTTAATCCGAACCAAATGGCCAGAAAGTACGCTTCCCACGAGTTTCTGAACCCAATTGTCGAGGACAGGTAACCTAATAACCCCCATATGGGTAAAATTGAGATTGAGAATAACGCGGAAACTACCATCGCTTGATTCGAGGCGTTCAATTTGCGCTTGATGAAGAGAAAGACGAAGTTCCCAACCGCGGCAGATAAAGGCGCCAATAACGCAATCAAGAACAAACCAGTCGTCCCGGTGCACATGTCTCTCTGCGCGTATAAAACACCCAAACCTGCGATGGTTGAAAAACCATCAGTGTACGCGAAATATAGAATCAGAAACGAAAAGGTGACCGGAAACTTAGATTTCGCCTCTGAGATGGTTTTCGCGAATCTCCCCAAAGAGTCTTTCATTTTCGCGAGTTCGGATGACGACGTTTGATTCTCTTGTTCAGTATCCACCTCGTCGTCGCCGTCGTCTCGTAACTTTTCGCAAAAGTACACGCCGAAACCTAACCACCAGACGCCCGCCAACACGATGCACCATCGAAACGCAGAAGACGCTTTGTTATCGCTCGCATCTTCGTCAGAGCCGCCAGAAAGAAACAAAACGACCAGCGATAACAGTAAGCCAAAAACACCGCTTAAATAACCCGCCGCGTATCCTTTTGTGCTCAGTTCGTTTTCGTAATCGTGATCTTCCTCCTTCCCTTCCGATAAAATAGCTTCGCTTTCTTTCGCTAAAATTGGTAAATAGCTATTATAGAAGATTACGCTAAGACCGTACATTGTGTTACTGAACACCGCTAAAATCGCCGCTACCACGTGCTTATACTTCGCGTGCCGTTCGCTGAACGCCGCGAACACGAGCAAACTCGCGCCTCCTAAAACTGTCGTCATCCTCAAGCCCTTCTTTCGGTACCCGGTATCGCCTCTCGCGCCATACAGCGCGAACACGAGCAACTGCGAGATGCAACTGAAACTGATAATCACAAACGCGAACGAAGACGGACGAAACCCCCCGGAAACGCGGACGACTTCCAAGTCTTCGCAGTTTTCTCGGTTCAATCCTGGACCTGTTTTGTTCAGAGAAGAGAGAGAGAGAGAAAAAGAAGAACATGAGTATCTCGCACAAAAATATCTTTCTCGCAAAGAAGAGTGAACATTTAAAAAACAAAAGCAGTTTCATCGCGTATTCAAATCAAACGCGAACGACAAAATACACCGCGCGCAATCTCGCAAAACGCTCGGCGAGTGCGCTTCTATCGTCGCGCACCGGAACACAGCAAATCCCCTTCTCCCACTCGGCACTCTAAACATTTCTCGCTGTACGCTTCCTCCAACTTATCGCACATCTTCGGCTTCGATTTCCCTTCCCACGCTTCGGCTTCCGCGTAAGCGTTCAACACCAAGGGGAGAAAAGTAGCGATGGCGACGGTCGCGTAGCAACTGTTCGCGAAATCGTAGCCAATCCACGCTTTTCTCTCTCTGATGAGAGAAGAAGCCTTTGTTGTTGTTTCTTCGCGTTGTTCTTTCATATTTGTTTTTCAAAAAGAGAGTCGTACTTCTAACGACTTTTATTTACAAAAAGAGCTCCTCCTTTGCGGGATGAAGCATGAAGGCATGAAGCATGAAGGATTGAAGGTGCGAGTATGTCGGTATGCATCTCTCTCTCTAAAGAATATACACACAAATACAGTCTATCATTAAAACGGCTACGTGCACGCTACATCTTTCTATCTCTTTCTCTATTTCGATTAAACTCTTTTCGAAACTAAGACAAACCCGTTTCGGTCCAAAAAAGGATACTCGCCTACCCAAACGTCCAACTCGGGGACGTACGCCTCGCGAATGGCAACAAAGTTTCGGAACAGATCGTCGTCCGAGGAAACTAATAATTCACACGCGTCTCCTATTTGTACGTCATCGTATCTGCGCTCGTTTGGTATGCGAAAAGAGACTTCGAAAGAGGAGATCGGGTCGATGAAATCAATCAGGAGCATCTCGCTGGTCGCTTTTCGACGATTTCCTCGAGACGATTTCTTTCTTCGAGCGGTATCGAAAGTATTCTCTAACACTTCGACGACTTCGATGTCTTTCACTTCCGCTCTCCATAAACCGACGAATTCGCCCGCGCGCGCCGCGGCGTTCCGTCTCGCTGCGAGAGCGACGGGCGCCCACAAAAAGAAAGTTGCAAATGGCACTTGCAACGCAGTCCCGATTTCAAAATCGTTAATAGTCGAGCACAAAACGACGCCGAGCAATGAAATAGCGACGCGTTGCACCGCAGCGTCCGTGGTACCCCAAAAGTAACCGTACTGGTTCGAAGTCGCGGCTATGGGGAGGCATTTTTGGACTTCGCCATTGGTGAGTAAAGTCACATTCGGAAGCGGAAGCGCTGCGCTGTTGTTGTTGTTCTTCTTCTTCTTTCCGGCTCCTTGTGCTCTGCTAAAAGAGTACGAAGACCGTCTCGGTCGTCCTTCTCTTTCTCGCTGTTCGTAGTATCCGCTTGAATCTCTGGCGTCGCCATCGTCTGTTCCTCTCCTTCGTCTATTTCTTCTTTCCTCGTCGTAGTCAATATCATCCACCCTTCGTCGTTGAGAATCAAATCCCCTCGCATTCTTTCCCACACTTGCTCGAGGATAAGAAGAAGAAGAAGAAGAAGAAGAAGAGGAAGACGCGAATCTTCCTAAATCGTCTCTCTCAAACCCATCTTTTTCATAGTCTCCGTAGAAAGAAGGAGAGTTAGGGGAAGTGTCGTTCGTAAATCGCGCTCTGTCCTCGTAGTCGTCGTCGACGAATCCGTTGTCGTTGTTTTTCCCAACCGCAAAATTGGACAACTTTCTACTCGTCATGAAACGACTCGCATCATCGCGATGCCCCGTCGTTGGACGACGCAAAGCGCCAAAGCGTCTCTGGTGTTGTATTTTCCATCCGTTTTGCTTCGAAGAATGAACCGCAGCGTTGGTGCTTTTGAGCACTGGCGAAGAGAACATGAGCGGTAAAGAGCCGTCAAAAAACTGAAGAATTTAGAGAGAAAATACGAAAAAGTAAGCCAAAAGAGGTGATTTGTTCTTCTTATTGTTCTTCTATGGTGGTTTTGTTTGTTTTTTCATTAGCATGATATGTGTTCAATGTATACGGCGTCTCTCGCGCTCTTTCCTTCGCGCTGAGTAGTCTCTTTTTCCTCTTCTTCTTTTTAATCCGTGATGGTTATTGTCGTCTTTGAAGTTGTTTTCTCTGCCACTGCTGGCCGTGGCAGTACCATTCTCGTTTCGGTCGTCGTCGCCGACAACGGGAGCGATGCGGTCACTTTCTTCGTCTCTACTTGTTCTAATTTTCCCTTCTTGTATTTGTCTTTGGGGGACGATGCTGGTGGCTTCTTCGCGATGGTATTGCCGCGAGAGGGCTTCTTTTTTGCGTATTGCTGTTTCTGCACCACCTGCGCGCACGGCAAGTGATACCCGCACTCTTTAATCGACCAAACGTAGATGACGTCAATTTTGCGACCTTTTTTGAAGTATTCGTACTTGCCTTTAGAGTTTTGTACGATGTATTTGATCAACACTTCATCTTTAGACTCGATGGCGTCAGATTTTGGATTGCTTTTGGCCGCTTTCTTCAATCGAACGATTTCTCCCCACCACGGGTCGTCAGGATCGCCCGAGTCTATTTCGACAAACATACCTGGAACCAAGTGTTCGAGTTCGATTTTACCCGTGATTACTTCTTCTTCTTCTTCTTCTTCTTCTTTTTCTTTTACATCTTTCTTTTGGTTTTGTGTCTTCTTTGAGGTCTTCGGCTCCGGCTTCGTATTCAAGTTGTGCCTTTCTTGTTCTTTCGCCTTTTCTTCGATCAAGAGCCCCGCTATGTAACTCTCCGAATCGAAAGTACCATTCAGTTGTAATTTGAGATTCTTGAGTCTTCTGCCCCGAATTTCTAGAAGTTCTTGCTTTAACTCGTGTTCAAGAGGATTGAGAGGATAGGAATAACTCATTTGTCGTCGTAACGCTCTTCTTGCTATCAGCTCCCGCTCCGCCGATTCCAAGCTCGCACTTTCCTCTATCACGCATTGGATCAATAAGTACAACGCGCTCCTGTAGTTTTGTAAGTTTATAGGGGCGGATAAATCTTTAGCGTTGAACGCGTTTGCCATCCTTACCGTCTCTTGTTGTCCTTTGCTTAGTCCCAGGCCTATTTTTTTTGTGGGACACGTACATTTACGCTTTATATTTTTCACCAGTCGCGTCATCTCCTCCCTCTCCTTGTCTTCATCCGCTTCGATGATTTTGACATAATCGTCGTTGTTCAGTTCTACCTTTTCTTCCTCCTTTTCCGTGACTTCCTTCTTTTTCTTCTTCGGATCTTCCTTTTCCGCCCACTCATCGTACATCGGGAACGCCTTCTCTTCCCCTTGAACCGGTGAAGGCCACCTCCTCGTCGCTTGCTTCGCGGCGTCTCTGAACACCGCGTCTTCTACCAACGCTTTTCGCAAACCCGGTGCGTTTTCTTTTTCCTTGATCTTTTCTCCTACTTTTCGTTCCCCGTCATTGCTACGACTCTTACCGATACCGAACGATTCCTCCCTAAAATTTCTCACAATCTTACGAAACGAGCGCAGCCAATTCACCCTCTGTTCCAAACTCCACCGTCGATCGAATCTCGCCTTCGCGTGCAACTCTCTCTCGTAAACGTCCTCCTCGTACTCGTCCGAATTCATCGTTTCCAGTGGGTCCCGATTATACTTGCTCCAACTAATATTGTTATAATTGTTGTTGTTTCCATCGTTTTCAAAACTCGAGGAACTGTTCTCACGGTGCACTTTCTTCCACGCTACTCCAAACACGATGCGATTAATGACCTCTTTCGAAAACTTCGCGCAGTTTTCGCGCGCCTTTCTCAGCGCCTTTGCATCCTCCTCGTCGTCGTCTTCATCTTCCGAGCACTCGCTTAATGAGCCGTTCTCACTCTCCTCTTCGTTCACGCTCGCCATCTCCCATGCCCGTCCCGGAACCGCTATGAACAGTCGTCCTGGCATGCCCATGTCCTCATCCTCTTCCTTCTCATCATCACTATTGGATGCCTTGCGATCGTAATACGCATCCACCAAATGTTTCCAGCTCAATCGAACGGTTTCCCATCGAAAATCGTGCGTCTTTCTTCGAATTTTTTCCTCTTTCTTCCTAGGGGATTCGTCGACTAAAATCTCAGCCTTCTTCTTCGATTCGTATTCGAACGATTCATCGCGAATGTTCTCGTCGTTTTCCCCGTCCTCGTCCTCGTCCTCGTGCGAAAAAGAAGACTCTCCAAATCCTCCTCCGCCCGTGGAAAAGTGATGATGTAAATGAGGATGAGGATGCAAGTTCGATTCCGCGTTTTTCCGCGCGACAAAGAACCGCTTTTTCTTCTTCGCGAGCGTCAAATTCGACTCTTTCACGCCGCGTTTCCTCTTCTTCGCATCGGAATAATGTTGGCGCGCCGCGCGCATGAAGTTAATATATCTTGCGTTCGCGTGGGAGAGGGCTGGTGGTGATGCGCTGATATATGTTTGTTTGTATTGAACCCGGTCGCGTTCGTTCGTGTTGTTTCTGAAGATGATTTTGAACCGGAAAAAGATCCAAAGAGAGAGAAAAAAGAAAATTTTGGCTCGAAGCAAATAAATATGTGCACACCAGAGAGAGAAACTTTTACGTACGACGCGAGAGCGGTGAATGATGATGATGATGATGATGATGATGATGTTTTATACCATATAAACTGAGATTATAAACAAATAATATATACAATAGCAAAAAGCGAAGAAGAAACGTTTGGTATGTGGCACGGCATACACCACTTCTTCTTCTTCTTCTTCTTCTTCAGTTTTTTCAGAATATATTTAGACGTCGACGGAGTTGTACTTCTTCGCCGAAAAAGAGGACTTCTCGGCGGTCAAGAGAGAGTCTACCTTTGCGGCGTTTCGTCGGTACGTGCGAACGCCGAGCGCGGCAAAACCGGCGCAGGCGGAGAGTAAGACGCCGTATTTCAAGGAATCCGGGCGCAAAAACGACAGTTTTTGCTCTTCTTCGAAAGAAGACTTGCGCGATGAAAGGGTCTGGACTCTGTTGCCGAGACGAGACGAAAGCGTGGTACTGCTGAACACATCAGAAGGGCAGTTCGAAGGCTCCACGGCGCAGACAGAATCGCAGGATCCCCACGTGTAGAACTCATCGCCTTTGTAATATCGGTTGCGCGACTTTGCGCCATTCCCAAAAATTGTCTCTTGCGTGCAAGAATCCATCGCTGCAATAATATCGCCATCTGGACATTTCTCGGCGTCGCCTTCGCATCCAATGTCGGATACGGCCGACAACTCGTTGTCTGGATCCAACTTGTCATACAAATAGAAGCCAAACTCCTCGCCATCAGCTGGCTTGAAGTCAACGGCGAAGGTTCCGCAATACACCTCGGTCATCTCCATGCCTTTGTTCCATTTGAAATCGGGGTCCATGGACTTCGTGATGAGCTTAGCCCCGACGCGATCGGAAAACGTCTCTCCAGTCGAAAAAGTTAACCTCGAAAGCGGCGAACAACCCGTAGACAGAATCATGTGGCCTTTGAATGGATCAAGGAGTTTTTCTTTTTTCTCCTTTTCCGCCTCTTCTGAGCTCGGAAGGACGCAATCGTAATTTACCGTCAAGTATTTATAAGTACCCCAGCACGGGTCGCCAAAAACACCATTCGAAGCCGCGACTGAGCACGACTCAAGGCCTTCGCACTGACTTCCAACGACGGCGAAAGAGTCTTGGCACTGCTGATTTTTTCCGGACCCGCAGTACTTGCCGTCTCGAGCCGCGCACGTAGTGTTCCTCCCGGTGCCGCATACCCCGTTCTTCAAGCGACCGTAAGTCGCACTGTTGATCTTAGCAACAGTACCAAACCCGCACTGAATATTGAGCGTGCTGTGTTCGCACACGGTGACTTCTTTATTGCTCTCCACGTTGGCTTTTGCCTGCGCGAGTGCGGCTTTCGCCTCCGCGTCGGCATCGGCGATGCTCTTGTCTTCTTCGGCGCTCGGATCGACGCAGTTGTACGAGATATTGAGATATTTGTAAGTTCCCCAACACGGATCTCCAAAGTACCCGTTTTTTGCTTGCACGCTGCAACTGTTCTCGCCTTCGCACTTGCCGTCAATTTTAGCTTTTTGCGCTTCGTATTGACCGCTTTTCGAGAACGGACAGTTCCTGTTACTCGTCGCCGAGTGAGGACAGACGACCGGTGCACCCGTCACGTGCGCGGCTTCGGTGCGTCCGTAAAAACCATCGACGACGTTGATGACCTCCCCGGCTGGACACGTAATCTTGCCGGTTTTTCCTTCGCACGATATGCTCTGTTCGAGCGCGGAAACGAACGAGGCACCACCACCACCGACGACGGCGAGCGAGACCGCCAACACTTTGAACGCCGTCGCGGAAGAAGAAGAAGAGCTTCGCATCTTCATCTCGCAAAAGTCTTGAGCGTCGTTGTGGCGCATTTTTTTCAAAGGAAACGAGCGTTGCTTTATCTTTTTGTCGACGCGCGATCGATCGATATCGATCGAGTGGTGTTTCACTGAAAGTTTTCCGCGCGCGCGCTCGTAAAGGAATGAAGAAAGTTGTTCGCAGGAAATTATTTATCCGCTTTATAGTGTTCAAACCCTAAATCATTTTTTTTTCCGGCGCCCACCAAACCCAAAAAAAGAAAAACACATCGTGGGGAAACATCAAACGAGAGAGAAGAAGATGAGAGGAAGGCCCCACCGCGAAGCGCGTCGTCTTCTCGCTCAAAGATCGATGCGTTGTAGAGGCACAATGATGGAATCACTGCTCGACGCGACGAAGAACACCACGCGTCTTCGCGTATTTTTTGATGATTATTATCGTCGCCACGGTTGGAGATTCCAATCCAATTTTTCCCCTCGTCATCATCGTCCTCCTCCTCCCAAAGACAGAATTGATACTAACGAACTCGTGCTCTCAAAGACGCGCCGGTTCACGCGAGAAGACGTGAACGCGTTTGCGAAGATAACCGGGGATTCGAATCCGATTCATTTAGACGATGGTGCCAAAAAAGAGGAGAAGAAGATCGTGCACGGCGCGCTGTTGCTCTCCATGTTCCCGGCGTTAGTTGGAAGCACGTTTCCAGGGGCGAAATACCTCTCGCAGACGGCAAAGTTTCGGAGCGAGTGCGAGGTGGACGGCAGAGTGACGGCGACGGTGAGGAAAATTAGGGAGACGAGAGGTGGGAAGATTGTGGAGTTTGAGACCATCGCGAGATGCGCGGAGGACGACGAGAAGATTTACGTGGACGGGGTAGCGCTCGCAAAGATAGAATAGAATGTTTAGAAGAGACTGTACATTATCGCGCGTATCATTATTTATTATCAATACTTAAAAACTATTTTATCGTTTGGAAGCCGGTGGTGGTCGTAATCCAGAGAACATTGAATCTAAGTGCGCGGTTTGTTTTGCTCCGGGTTCTCTGCTGCTGTTTGCAGCGGCGGCGCGAGCGGTGGCTTGTTTCAATCGTTCCTTGGATTGAGCCCATCGCTCGTCTCGGTTCGAAGACGGAGAAGACGACGATCCCACGCCGGTTCCCGAGAGTAAATTGACGCTCTCTAAGTTTCTTCCGCCTGCACCACCTCCTAACCTGTCCTCGTCGTCGTCGATGCTGATTTGTTCTTCTTCCAAGTTTCTGGTAAAAGAGGAGAAATTTTTACTTCCTCGCGCTCTCGCGTTGCTCGGCGACGGTTCGTCGAAGTAATATTCCGGACTGGCGCACCCCAATCGACCACCTTCGATAATCTCTGCGCGTTCGCGATCGACTATGGATCTTCCGAGACTATCGTCTTCCATCTCTTCGTCTTTAGCGGATGCGAAGTGAAACGCGTTTTGGTCGCCAATCATGTTCGAGCCGAACCCGTCCGAGCCGATTGAAGTTCGATGGTGCAAACTGCTTCGACCGCTCGAGCCTCCTCGTAATCGAGCGGGGCAGCAACAACACAAAATTTTCCACCCGTAACTGGCAATGCCATCGAACGCATCAAAGGCAATCAGGGCGCAATAAATGGCTAAAAATCCAGGAACGATCGTGTTGAATCTCTGCGCCGCTTCCGGAATGTGCTCGGCCATTTTCTTCGCGAACGTCGTCGGAGGCACCGATGGGCGAGACAACACCGGTAACAGCGCCAAGAAGTTATACGCCAACGGTGCGGAGTATCTGCACACCAAAGACGCGTTGAACAACAGCGATAAACTGTCCGTTCCGTACGGCACCAACGTGTAAAACGAAAACATCCCCAATCGACCGAGCGATAAGTACGCGCAAAAGCACACGTAAAATAAAGGCACGAAAATCGCCAAGTGTAAAGTCAAAGCGTTGTTCACGTTGTGTTCGACGATTACGCCGAATAAGGAGAGAGTGGCGTGCTCACCTAACGCGTCTCCGGTCCAAATTGTACTCTCGGCTAAAATAATCGCCAACGACAAAAAGCCGAAAGAGAAAGCCAAGACTTTACACGTCATCGGTTCAAACGTGCACCTGTAAAACTTTTCAATCGAGTCTCTGATGCTTCTGATTGATGACGAGGGCGACGACGCACCGCCACCGTCTCGTAAAGCAGATCCGTTCTGTAACAAATCTTGCGAGACTATCCCACCGCCCGCAGAGGGAGGTTTGATCAATCTTCCGTGCGTAGATCTGCTCGTTTGATACGTCGCTTCGGCTTGGAACGCGTCTTCCACCGCTTCCACGTACTGTGCTCGCGTTCTTCTGTACACTCGCAAAGACCGTTTTAATCGTCTTCTCAACCTCGCTAAATCTTTCTCTAAATCGTAATCGTAATCTAACATCGCGTCGTCATCGTCGTCGTCCATCATCACTCCCATGGCGTTCATTTCCCCGTATGACCCTCTTCTATTACTCCGAGTTGGTTGCATGGGCGACGATGGTCCTAATTCAGAGTTATTAATATTGGTATTACCGCTATTGCTACTTTCCACACGTAAAGTTTCCGCGTCTGGTACTTCGCTCTCGATGATCTCCATCGCCCATCTCAACTCGTGTCTTCTCGGCATCACCCTCGCCGTCGTCGCGACCGCTCTGCACACCTTCTTCAAATCTTCGTGCGCTTCTTGTAAACTCCTAGAAACGTGCGCGACTCTTTTATACGCCCTCGTCGGTCGATCGTCTAAAAACGATCTCTTATACAACGCTCTCGGCACTTCGACTAAACCGTACCCGACGAGCAAAATACCCGTCGAAATACCCCACGCGTTCGCGACGACGATGCCGTACGCGCTCAAACTCGACGCATCTAACGACCCGAAAAAGAGCAACCCAGTCGCGCCGACGAATAATATCCCAACTAACACTCCGTAGAAAATCATATTTTCTCTCAAAGCGGTCGCGCACCTCGACGCGAACGTAAAGTCTCCGCTGTCCTCGTAAATCTGATGCAACGGTAAAATCACCCACGTGAGGAAAAAAGTCGACCAGTACGTCAACCCCCACATGACTCCCATCGTCGTCGAAGCGTTCCCGGGGTCGTCGTTGCTGCCACTCTCGTCGTTATCTTCTCCGTTTTGCCCGTCGTCGTTCATTCTCGAGAGCGCGTACCCGACGTCCAACGGCACCAGCGTCAAAATAGACACGCTCAACGTCCACGAGAGAAACACTTGCATTTTCACCGAGCTCGGATTGTTTTTCGCGCTAAAATATCTCAACGTGCGCAAGACGCAGACGAGCACGAGCGACGACGCGACGAGCGCGAACGTTGCTCTCATACCTTTTTTTTGTAATGAAAATGCGCCCGTGCGTCTGTGTGCGCGTATCTGTTGTCCGATTTATGCGCGCTCAAGTCAAGTTTATGGAGGCAATTTTTCTTCTTTTCTTCCCCTCTTTGGGTTCGTTTTTTTGGGGAAAAAGAAAAATCGGAAATTTCACGCACCATAAAAGAGCAAAACTATGTTCACGACGACGACAACACCAACGGTCGTCGTCGCCGCCGTCGTCCGCGCGCGCGGCAACACCAACAGAGTTTTCTGTTCTCGACGACAGAGCGGCTCGACGACGTGCTGCTCTTTTTCTTCTTCTTTTTCTTCGGGTAAGAATGAAATCGAAGAAGAGAGAAGAAGCGCTTCTGCTTCTCGAACACGTTATCCAAACGACAAGAACGAGAGGACGCCGAGAGGCGCGAAGAGAAGTGGGAACGTCGGGTTTTCCAGAGGTGCGATTTTGAAAACGCGCGCTTCATCTGAAGGTCTTTCGGATTCTGGCGCGGAACCGTGGGACCCGAGCGAACACGACGGCGCGTTGGACCCGATTCGGAACGAAGTGCTCTTGCAAATCGTTCAGTCGGAACTCTCGGACGAGGAGGTGAACAAACTGGTTTGGCAATGTTTAGGGTACGAGATGGAGATAGAATTAGATCCGGAGACGTTAACCGCGACGGAGAAGTGGAAGGTATCGGATAAGGTGTTCCCGAACTGGGCGAAGCGGTTTCCGGAACCTCCCGATGTCATCGGCGTGACGAGGAAATATTACCCGGAAATCGACCAGCCGGTGAAGGAGGCGTGCGCGAGCTTGACGAGATCTGTCGCGAGTGAATACAAGAACGGCTTGAAAGAACAGCTCAGACCGTTAGGGTGGAAAGGGTTTAAAATGGAAGGGTTGACGCCGAACATGACGAGACGAGCGCAAGCGGCGAATTGGTTGGTGTATTATAGGAGCGAGTTGAGAGGAGTTCCCATCGAGGAGTTGAAAAGGAGACGGGAGGTTCGAAGACTCAAAGAGATCGAGGACGGCGAGGAGAAGAAACCGACCGGTGGGTCCGCGCAGTCGGTGGTTTGATAGATGATAATAATAATAACAACAACGTTTTAGTCTTCGAATAATACTTACGATGTAACACGCAAACAAACAAACAAAAGCGTTCTCGTTCTCGTTCTCTCCATTCTTTTTTCTCCCTCTCTCTTTTACATGCATTTTAGTACCAACAATAACAATAAAGAGGATCACATTAAGGATCGTACACGAACTCTCCGTACTCGCTAATTACCGTGACTTGACTCTTGCCGCTCTTCTCTTCCACTCGTCCGATAATTTTACTGTCGATGTTAAACTTCTTCCCGCACTCGATCAATCTATTCGCGATGCCGACCGACGGCACGTACACCTCTAACCTGTGGCCGCAGTTGAATACTTTATACATCTCCTTCCAGTCCGTATTCGAACACTCTTGGATTAATCGAAACAACGGAGGGACGTCGAACATGTCGTCTTTAATAATCTGTAACCCGTCGTCCACGAAGTGTAAAACTTTTGTTTGCGCGCCTCCCGAGCAATGCACCATGCCGTGAATTTCCTCTTTTCGTTTCTCGCCAACTTCGTCCAAAATCGCTCGAACGACCGGCGCGTACGTTCGCGTCGGTGAAAGAACTAACTTTCCAACCGTCATCCCAGTTTCTGGTTCGATATCCGTCAACTGATACTTCCCGGAATACACCAAATCTTCCGGAACCGCTGGATCGAACGTTTCCGGATACTTCTCGCCGACAGATTTCGCAAACACGTCGTGTCTGGCGCTGGTCAACCCGTTCGATCCCATCCCGCCGTTATATTCCGTCTCGTACGAAGCTTGTCCGTACGAGCTAAACCCGACGATGATATCGCCGGCTTGAATTTTATCGTTCGAAATCACGTCTTCTCTTTTCATTCTCGCGCATACGGTGGAATCGACCACCACCGTTCTCACCAAATCCCCAAGATCTGCGGTTTCCCCTCCCGTGCTCGTAATCCCGACCCCACACTCTCGCATCGTCTTCAGCACATCCTCTGTCCCTTCGATCAAATTCGTCAAAACTTCCCCAGTAATCAACCCTTTATTCCTCCCGATGGTCGACGACAACAATATGTCGTCCGCGCACCCGATGCATAACAAATCATCCGTATTCATAACCACAGAGTCTTGCGCGATGCCTCTCCACACGTTCAAATCTCCCGTCTCTTTCCAGTACGCGTACGCGAGCGAAGATTTTGTCCCCGCCCCGTCCGCGTGGACGCACGTGCAATATTCCGGATCCATCGCGATGTCCGGAACCACTTTACAAAACGCCTTGGGAAACAAACCTTTCGAGACGTTTTTTATGGCTTTGTGCACGTCTTCTTTAGACGCGGAAACGCCTCTCGCCATGTACCGCTCCTCTTTCACTCCTCCACCTTCTCCTTCCGAAGCAGCAGCTCTGGCGACGATCCTCGTCGCTCTCGACGAGGAAGAAGAAGAAGAAGAAGAAGAGGAGAAACCTCGACAACGCGCGTTCTGTCGTTGCGGCCGCCCGCGATGATGAAGTTTTCTAAAACCGCCGTCCTCGTACATATTATTATTATTATTATTATTATTCCTACTACTGATGCTGTGATTGTTATTAGCGCACCCCCCCGAAGTCGCTCTTTTCCTGGAGAGCGATGCGGACGCGGACGCGGACGCGGACGTCGTCGCAGCGGACGACGTCGAACAGCAGCACAACGCGACAGACATGCCGTTTTTGTTTTTGTTTTTCGTGCGTGTAAGTGTGTGAAATTTCAAACAAATTCTCTTTCGAGTGAAATGCTGTTTAGGGTCTCACATCTAAACCCTAAACATTTTTTGTGCTCTCGTATAGATACGCTCGACGCAACCACGTTTACTCGTCGTGAGTATTTGCCCGCACGAGACACAGAGAGACAGAGCGAATAAATAAATAAATAAGAACAACAACCGCGAATTATGATGGCATCATCTCTGTCGTTATCTACCTCTTCCCGCGTTGCTCTTCGCTCCTCTTTAAGCGCTACCGTTTCATCATCTTCTTCTTCTTCATCTTCTTCTTCTTCTTCTCGCGATGGGAAAGTGACGACGACGAACGCGCTTCGACGTCGTCCTCGTTCGACGACGAGGAGAATGGCGAGTGCTTCTTCGGAGGGCAACGAAGCGACGTTCACGACCACTATTGGTGGCAGCAGTAATGATAACGATAAGGGAGAGAAAGAAACGTTCACGGTGGAAGTGCAAACGATCGTCGCTCGAAGAGCCATTCAGTGGGATTCGCTAGCCATTGGAGATGAAAATCGAGCGATTTACGTCTCCGGCGTAGCGTTCGATTCGGAGGCGGAGCAGAAAGGTATCAAACCCGGCATGCGATTAGTAGCAATCACCGACCCGGTGGATAAATCAGAAATGTGGCAAATACCGAAAAATGTGACTTTTGTTCGAGCGATGGATGCGATTCGATCGACGAGAGCCTATGATATTCAGTTGACGTTTGAGAAGGAACAATCGATCACGCGGGAGATGGTGGAGTACGCGAAAGCGTTGCAAGCTGGAGACGAAGAGGAAGAAGAGAGGAGACAAATCGAGGAAGACGAGATTCGACGCGCGATGATGAGTGGTGCTTCCTCTTCGTCGGCGGCAGCTTCCCCGTCGGCGTCGGCTGCTAACAACAACAACAATCAGAGAATAGCTCGTCCTTCCCAAGGCGAGAAAGAACGACCGGATCTTTATTCCGACAAGTGGCAGGGCGACGAATACGTCGGCGACGGCCCGTGGAACGAATTAACCGTAGGATTAGTCATCGCCGTCGCCGTGCCTCTCTTAATCACCGTCGTCGCCACGGCGACGAACGGCGTTTTGTGGAACGTGCCCGACAGCATTAATAGATACCGATAGATTTGTTTCTCTCCTTCATGTATTTATATATACATACGTGTACCTCAACTCGCCTGGAATTTGTCTGAAACCGCCGCGGTCCTTTCGCCAATCATCATTCGGGTCCCTCTTTGCTCTCTTGCGTTCTTTTTTTCTTCTTTTTTTCCACACTCGCGAAGAACTTTTCGTTTTCCTTCAAACAGTTTTCCATCATTACAAAAGAACAAAGCCTCTCTCAAAGTCGGAACCAACGACAAAAAGCCTCCGATATACGTCTCTCGTCTTTTCTCTCTCTCTCTCTCTCGTGTTGATGCGTTTGTGCCTCTTTTTTGTTTTTTTTGTTTCGTGACCTCTCAAATTTTTTTGTGGCTCTCTGTTCTTTTTTTCCTCATCTTTACACACGCACGCAACACACGCGTTCGCGACACCACACGAACAAAGAAGAGAAAAGAATACAATGGTCAAGATTACCAAAAGTACGAATTCTCTCTCGCCTTTCTCTCTCATTCTCTCTCTCTTTTCTTCTTTTTTGAGCGTCGTCCGTCGTTTTCCTCTCTCCTCGTCGTCTCGTCGGAAGAGAGATCCTTTCGTCGAGATCGGTCTCGGAGTTTTGTTTTTTAGCCAGCGCGGCTTTTGTTGGTAAATACATTCACTTACCTCTCTCTTTCTCTCTCTCTGATTTAAGTTTGCTGCATCGGCGCCGGGTACGTCGGTGGTCCGACCATGGCCATGATCGCTCTGAAGTGCCCGCACATCGAGGTGAGTGAGCCGCGACAGCGCGCGACAGCGCCTTTTTTATCTTTCTCTTTTCTTTTTCCCCAAAGAAGAGCGAGAAAAAATCCTCTTTTCTCTCTCTCTGAGCGCACGAGAGCGCCAGAGATCCTCCTCGTCGTCTTTTTATCGAGACGATGGTGTCTCTCTCCCTCTCTCTCTCGTATAGCCGCGTTTCGTTCGAGATCTCTTTTCATCGGGAGGGAGAGGCGCGCGCAGTTTTTTTATCTTTCCTCTAGGCGCGTCGATGGGGAAAATGTAACACTAATCACAAACTGACTAATCTCTCTGTCTCTCGTTTTCGTCGTCCGGGCGTGTTCTTTTTTCGTCGCGTCGTCGTCGTCGCGAACTCAACAGGTGACCGTGGTGGATTTGAACCAACAAAGAATCGACGCGTGGAACTCGGATAATCTCCCGATCTACGAACCCGGGCTCGATGAAGTCGTCAAAGCGTGCAGAGGGAAGAACTTGTTCTTTTCGACGGACTGCGAGGCGGCTATCCGAGCGGCGCAGTGCATCTTCGTCTCGGTGAACACGCCGACGAAGAAGACTGGTTTGGGTAAAGGGAAAGCCGCGGATTTGACGTACTGGGAGTCTGCGGCCAGAAACATTGCCGCGTGGTCGACCAGCGATAAGATTATCGTCGAGAAGTCTACGGTTCCGGTGAGAACCGCGGAGGCGATTGAGAAAGTTTTGTTGAGAAACTGCCCGGCGCCGGGCGTGCACTTTGACATTTTGTCCAACCCAGAGTTTTTGGCGGAAGGGACCGCGATTGATGATTTGACCACGCCGGATCGCGTTTTGATCGGTGGTAAGATTGAAAACGACCGCGGTACGGCGGCGTGCGCCGCGTTGGTTGACGTGTACGCGAACTGGGTGCCGAGGGAGAGAATTTTGACCGCCAACTTGTGGTCCGCGGAGTTGAGTAAATTGACCGCGAACGCCATGTTGGCCCAAAGAATTTCTTCCATCAACGCCATCTCAGCGTTGTGCGAATGCACAGGAGCGGACGTTTCTCAAGTCTCCTTTGCGATTGGTAAAGACTCCAGAATTGGCCCGAAGTTTTTGAACGCCTCGGTTGGTTTCGGCGGTTCGTGCTTTCAAAAAGATATCTTGAACTTAGCGTACATTTGCGAGTGCCACGGTTTGCAAGAAGTTGCCGATTACTGGTACTCCGTCGTCGGCATGAACGATTACCAAAAGACGAGATTCGTGAGAAGAGTTGTTTCCGCCATGTTCAACACCATTCGCAACAAGAAAATTGCCATGCTCGGCTTTGCGTTTAAGAAGGACACCGGGGATACTCGCGAAACGCCGGCGATTGACGTCGCGGCTGGGATGATTGAAGATGGTGCCAAGATTGCGTTGTATGACCCGCAAGTGCCGGAAGAACAAGTCAGAATGGACATGGGCGAGGAAGCTATGAAGAGCATCACGTGCTACAAGAACCCGACGGATGCGTTGAAGGATGCGCACGCCGTTACCATCATGACTGAATGGGACGAGTTCAAGACGTACGACTGGAAAGAAATCTACGAAGTCATGCACAAACCGGCGTTTGTGTTCGACGGTAGAAACATTTTGGACCACGCGCACTTGAGCGAGATTGGTTTCATCGTCTACGCGTTGGGCAAACCGATCGATCCGTTTTTGAAGTCCGCGGAAGGGGCGTAATTTTTTATACGAAACACAGAAGAGAAAGAAAGAAAAAACTTAGAGAGGCGGGCGCTGAGAGAGAGAAAGAAAGAAAGAAAGAGGATAAAACGAGTTGCAAAACGATGACGAACGGCGATGGTGACGACGGCAGAACGAAACGAGGAGGTTTATATAATTTACTATCTAAACTGATTAATTTGATACATTTTTTTACATCCACACAACACACACGGTGTTATGAATAATATGCTCAGTCGAACTCATCTTCGGCATTAATATCACCTCTCGCGCGACCAGTTTCTCCGTTTTTAAACGATATACTATCGTCTGGTCGTCCAACCATCACCTCTTCCTTAGTTATCGTCACCATGCCGAGTCTCGACACGCCGCTCGGTTTACGAACGTTCTTCGGCGACGTGTAACTCACGGGAACCTTTCCATCGTTCCGAAGTTTCGAATGGAAGGCGGCTAAATCTGCCGCAAACTGCATATCTTCGTCGCTCGCGACCGCACCGGGTTGTTGTCGTAAAACAACGTGCGAACCTGGAGCCCCGCGAACGTGAAACCACACGTCTTGAGGCTGCGAAAGGTGCAAAGAGACTGCTTCGTTTCCTCGAGAGTTGCGACCACAGAGCACGATTTTACCCGAAGGCGCCACGTACTGTCGAACGCCCGACATGAGTTGTTCTTTCCGCGACTGTTTACTATTGCTATTTTTGTTACTATTCTTCTTCTTCGCGTTATTCATCGCTTTGGCCTCGTTCGCCGATTGCTTATCTCTTGGTTTCATTAAGTTGGCGCGAACGAGCTCGATTTTAATTTCCTCGAGAACAATCTTATCCTCCAAAGAGGACGAAGAAGAAGACGAAGAGTTTTCGTCGTCGGCGGCGGCGGCGTTGGCGGCGTTGGCGACTCCGCCGAGAGACAGTTCGCGTAAATTAAACTCAACCTGTTCCAAGTATTCCCGTTCCTTCTCTAACTCCTCCATCAAAGGCAACACCGCGTCGGCGGTTCTACGTAACTTTCTCGCTTTCTTATACAGAGCTTCCGCGGTACCAATCGCGCCGAGATCTTTATCCACCTTGAACATTTTTGGTTCTCCGGTTTCGAAATCAAACCCGCTGACGAAATCGTCGTTTTTCTTGTACTGCGAAGCGTACGCCATGATCGCGTCTGCTTCCAAGGACATCTCGTCGTGCTTCTCGCCGGCTTTGATTTGCTTTTCAAACGCGGCTTTTTTGTTTGCAGATTTCTGCAACGCGCTTTTTACCGCTTTTAAACAATCGTTTCGCTCAGATTCGTATTCGTTTTCGTTCGATTTGTCTTCGTACATCTCCGCGAAGAGCGCTCCGAGCGAAAACGTTTGGTTGCTTTCGTCCTCATTCTCGTCGTCTCCGAGTAAGACGGCGTTTTCGGTTTCGTGAAGGAGAATCTGTCGCGTGTGCTCGCTGAAATACGCCTTGACATTGTTTGCTCTTCCTTCTTCTTCTTCTTCTTCTTCTTCTTCTACATTTTCTACTGCTTCTAACGCGTTGTCGATGCTCGAGCGCCATCGCGCAAACGCATCGTAAAACGCTTCGTAATACTTATCAGTCTCTGTCTCTGTCTCTTCTCCCGCAGCGGCGGCGTCGGCGGCTATCGCCCGTAACGTGCGCTCCAACGCCGGTGACACGCCTTGAAACGCTTTCGAGAGTGAGCCACTGTTTCCATCATCTTCGCCGTCGTCGATTAGCGTTTTCCGAAACTCCTTCCAGTCTCCAACTTCCATCGGATCTTTCCCGGGAGGCGCCGGCGGAAATGCGTACGGTTTCCCCAACACCACGCTCCTCACCTGCGACTGTTTCTCCCCAATCTGATGCGAACACGCTACCACATTTCTCGTCTTTGAATCTACTATGATGACGTTGCTCTTCCTCCCGGTCACTTCGCACACCAACTCGTATTCGCTCTCCCCTTTCACGCGCTCGGCGAATCGAAACACCGCCACGCGTTCAAATTTGATCGGAACGCGAGCATCGATTAAAATCTTGTCTCGCAAAAGCTCGTTCGCGAGAACGCCGAAGGACAATCGGTCTTGCTTCTTCGTTTTCCCGTCCTTCGTCGAAGAAGAAGACGCAGCAAACACCCTCGCAAAGTCCGGGTGCGAGCTGCACTGCAACACCACTCTTTCATTCTCTAAAGAAATCAAATTCACGCGCAACGTGTGTGGATCTGGTTGCGCGCAATGCGTCGCTTTCAGCGGCAATTTTGAGGAAACGTTCGCGACGGACGCCACGAGCGCCGTGAAATCAAAGTTTGGCGGAAGAGTAGTCGCATTCGCACTCTTCTTTTCCGCATTATCCAAAAGAGGAGGAGGAGAAGAAGTAGAGGCGAACGCGTGGGAGAAAGCGCGACGACGATGGCTTTCGATGCCGCTTTTCGTCGTCGACCAGTGACGATATTTACGATTATAACACGGAGGAGAGGAACGGAGGAGAGATTTCATCATTCTCCTGCGCATTAAATGTAATGCCGCGTGACGTCCGCGAGTGTGAGTGTGTAAGTGTGCGTGTGTTTGAGAGAAGGAGGAGAATTTGTGGTGAGCAAAGAAAAAATTTACGAAAACTCGCATCTCACATCTTCGTATTTATTTTCGTCTCTTCTATTTCGTCCGGACGCAAATGCTTGACGAAAACGTTCCTAGTGTTACTGCGAGTATTATTGACGGCAACAGCGATCGTGTCGCCGCTGTAATTCACCGCGAGCGTTGAAATCGAACTGCCCTTCTTAAAATCGCATACGGTTTCCAAATGTTCGCGCGTTTTCGTCGACCAAAGCTCAAGTTTTCCGTCGCCGCCGCCGGTGACGAGGAGGTTGGCGGACGGTTGCTGAACGAACGCGCAGCCGTTTATTGGTTGAAGCACGAATTTTTGGTTCTTCTTCTTCTGTTGTTGTTTATAATGTTGTTGTTGGTAGGCGAATTTTGGCCGCGCGTTGGCCTCGAAGGAGCGAACGGTTTCTCTATGGCAGAGGAAATTGTACGCATACTTTTCGTCCAATTCGTCCCGAAAAAACTCGACGGAGCATTTTGAATTGCTCAGTCCCAAGACAAAATCGCACGGCGGCTGATCAACTTTTCCATCTTCTTCTCTTTTGCTGCCGTACAAGTGTTTCGGATTTTCGCTCAAAGCGCACGAACGAACGTGTTGATAATCTTGTCCACCTCCCTCTCTTCTATTGATAAAAGACCGACTCGTTCGCTCAAAACTGGGCGCGTTCGTCAGTAAAATAACAGAAGAGTCGTAGCGACGCGTTTTTCCCTCCGCGGACACGAATAAAACTCGATTGTTCTTGGCATCGGCTACGTGCGGCTTGAACGGCAACGCGGTGCTCAAAATCTTTCTCGATCTCGAAGGCATGCGTAAATCCCACGCGTTCAAGTGCAAATCCCACCCTGCGGAGAAGACAACGTCGGGTTTATCTTCGAGGAAAAACACGTGTTTGATCGCTTCGTCGTGGGTCCCGACGACTTTGACGTCGTCGTCGTCGTTTATTCTCGAGACGTCTCCCGCCAACAACTCTCCACTCAGAGTTGCAAAGCATACGCACCCTCCCGCTTCTTCGGAACCGCCACCACCACCACCACCAACGCGTCCTCGGGAAGGAGAAAACGCGAAATCCAAAATCGGAGGACTCAGCGGCGTCGACGAAGAAACAGAGCGAGAGGAGGTGAACCGTCCCACGTATTCTTTCTCGGAAAAGAAAATAAGTTCGCCTCCCCACGTGCTCGCACAGACGAGAGAGGAAAACGAAGAAGAACGAGAAGAACAAGACGAAGAACAACTCCCACTCACGGCCAGTTTGGAAATCTCCTCCTCGAACGCGCGTCCCGTCAGTTTGCACTCGTCGAAGTCGTTTGCGATCGTCGGCATCATCGCTCGCTCGTTGTTTTTTATGTCGTTATATTGTTTTCGCTTTTAAAAGAGTGTTTTTAATAAGAGTGCAGAGAACGCGTGCGGATATTTTTGTGCTCTTTGAACGTGCTGACCTGAGTGTTTAAAAGCATACTCTTTGGTGCCTATTCTCAGGTGTCTCTGGTACTCTCGTGCCGTACTCGTCGGTGCGTAGTTTCAGATCCTCACAAAAATTAACACCCTAAATATTAAATTGCGCCTCTCGCTTAACCGAATTGAAATTTTACCACACAGACTTTGACGGGAAGCGCGGATATATTCCACCATCCATCTGCGCGTAAATCCGCACAAAACCCGTCGCGAGCGATTAGAGGAGCAAAACAAAGCTCCAAGCTTCACCTTTTGGCCATTTATAGCGAATAAAGAGGATTTTTGGAGACGACAGCGCGTCTTGAATTCCGGTCTTCTGCCTCGAGGTCTAGGGAGAAAGAAAGATCGGCGGAAGCGAATTCGCGCGCTAAACTCGGGCGTCTTTATCCGTCTAAATCCGCATAAAATTCAAAATGACCACCCAAAACAAGCAGAAACTACCTTTGCGCTTGAATTTTGTGCAAGAAGCGCCGACGTTTGCGCCATCTGAGGACGATTGGCGAGATCCTTTAAAATACATCGCTTCGATACGGGAGGAAGCCGAAAGGTTTGGGATATGCCGAATTCTCCCTCCCGAGAATAACGATGAATTCAAAAGGAATCCTCAATTGACCATCGACGCGTCTCAGTTTCACTTTCAAACGCGGATACAGACCGTGAACGAGCTAAACGTTTTCTCTTTACGCGTTCATGATCAAAACGACGACTATCTCGCGACGAAAGAGAAGGAATTTCGGTTAAAGTATTTACTACAAATGGGGGCGCACTTTGGCCAACCAGTGGAACGCTGGCCGCAGTTTTGCGGGAAGAAGCTGGACGTGCGAACATTATTCGAACAGGTGTTCGTGAAAAGAAAAGGGTACGAAAACGTGAAGACGAACAAGCAGTGGAAAGATATTGCGAGAGTTTTAGATCCGTCGGTGCGTTTGGACGGGACTTCAAACTCGTTCTTGTTGAAGTGTTTGTACGAGAAGTGGGTGTTGCCGTTCGAGAGGATGAGAAAGAGAGAGGAAGAAGAGGAGAAAAAGAGGAAAGAGGAAGATGAGGGGAAAGGAGGAAAGTCATCGTCGGCGAAAAAGGATGAGGAACAACAGAAACAAGAGGAACCGACGGAGGAAGAGAAAGAGTTGATCGCGGCGATGTTGGATTTAGAATTTCGATGTTCGGGACCGGCGCCGAAGAGACCGAAATTGGAAAATGGGTTGGAAGAAATCGCAGAGCAGTTAGAGATCGAGCGCATGACGGCACAGTCGTGTAAGCATTGCGGACAGAGCGGACACGATGACGAGGAGTCGTTTCTCATGTGCGATGGATGCGACCAAGGCTTTCACACGTACTGTTTGTCGCCGCCGCTGCAAAAGGTGCCGAAAGGCAAATGGTTTTGCATCGGGTGCGAAGCAGCCGCGCACGCCGTTGAGTTCGAAGACGGAGCAGAGTACTCCATGGATGGGTTTCGAGAGGCGTGCGCCGCATTCGATTTAGCGTTTTTTGGTGGGAACAATCCCCAGCATATGCAGATGCTTTTAGCTCAGCAACAGCAATTCGGTTCGTTCACTATTCCGTCCGGAGACGTAGAAGAGAGCTTTTGGCATATGGTTGAGGAAGGATGGCATGAGAAGGTCGAGATTCGATCTGCGGCTGAAATCGACACCACGAGACGAGGCTCCGGGTTTCCAAGGATGCGAGACGCTCCAAAGAAGACTTCTGGCGGTGGCGGCGGCGGCGGCGGTGATGACAACGGTAATGATAAAATGGAGGAAGAAGAGAACGAAACAGTTGCAAATATGCGAAAATCGCCGTGGAATTTGAATAATTTACCGGTTCTGAAAGGTCCAGGCGAACACGAAAGTCTTTTCGCGAGTTTGCCGGAACATGTCGCTGGTTTGTCGCAACCGTATTTATATGTCGGGTCGACATTTGCTTCGACAGGTTGGCACGTGGAAGAAAATAATCTGTATTCGGTCACTTATGAACACGCAGGCGCGACAAAAATGTGGTACGCTGTACCTGCGGCTTCTTGTGAGGCGATGGAGAACTCGTTCAAACGCGCCGTTCCGGATTTGTTTGAAAAGCAACCAAACGCGCTGATGCACTTAGTTTCGATGCTTCCACCGTCTACTTTACGAAACGATAACGTGCCGGTATTTCGTGTGGAGCAAAACCCGGGTGAGTTTATCGTAACATTTCCAAGGAGTTATCACTCGCAAGTTGATTGCGGGTTCAACGTGAGCGAGAAAGTTAACTTTGCGCCTCCAGATTGGTTGTCGCACGGCTCCGCCGCGGTGGAGCGATATCGATCGTGTCAAAAACCGTCGTTGTTCTGTCACGAGCGATTGCTATGCGATAGCGCAGATGTAACAATACCGAAACTCGGAGAAGACGAAGATGAAGATGAAGGAAAAGAAACAACCAGGACGATTAGCGAGAACACCGCGAGGTGGTTGCTACCAGAACTCCGAACGATGATGAATGAAGAACGCCAAGCGAGGGAACAGCTAGCCGCGGATGGTGTCGTCAGATCGAAGATAGTTGTCGATAAAAAGAAGCCTTCTTCATCGTCATCGTCGTCTGATGAAACAGAAGCTGTAGCTATAGTTAAAAAACCAAAAGAAGCTCGATTGCGAACGGCGAAGCGCGCTGCCAAAGATGAACCTGAGTGTGCCATCTGTCGCTCCATATTACATCTCTCCGGCGTCGTGTGTAAATGCAACGTCGGGCGAAAAGCGTGCTTGAGGCATTGCGCGGAAATGTGTGAGTGTGCGTCGGACAACAAAGTTCTTTTCTATCGCAAAACGTTGGAAGATATCGAGAAGCTCGCTTCAACGGTCGAGAAATCTACTTCAGCGGAGCATCGGAAACAAATGAATGCAGACTTCAAACCAATTGCTGTTAGCAAAGCTAGGATTACAAAGGCGAACGCGTGGATCAAGAAAGTTAAACAAGCCTTGGAGAAAGCCCCGATGCCTGAAATTGCGGATTTACAAAATTTAGCAGTCGCGGGAGAAGAGTTTGTTTGGGGCGGAAGCGAGATGGCAGAGACGCGCAAGTTGTCCGCAAAGATAGCGCTTGCCAAGAAATGGCAAGTTGACTTGACGGTTTTGAAAGCCAGAATGAACGGTGAAGAGTTAACGGTAGGTGATGTCATGCTCGAGGACGACGACGAAGAAGAAGAAGAAGAAGAAGAAGGAGAAGAAGGAAAAGAAAGGCAAAAAGACGATGAGGAAAAAGACATTGAAGGAGAAGCTGCAAGAACTGAAAAAACGCAAGATGGGGCCGACGACGCCGACATGGATGTCGACGGAGAGAAGAAGGAAGACAGGGAAGATGCCGGTGCAACGGCGACTACGACCGCTAAACAATCAAAGGACGGAGACGACGATCAACATGTTTCCAAGAAGGACAGAATTGTTCCTAGAATGAAACTGGACCGATTGGAAGAACTGTTGTCGACAAAACCGGTGCCAATGACCTCGGCGGATTTGAAATCGTACACCAATTTGAAATCTGACGCTGAAAACATTGAGAAAAGAGTCGTAGACGCGTTGAAAGAGTCACCATACCCTTCACCGAGAACCTGTGAAAAGTTATTGAAAGATTCAACGAAACTTTCCGTGGAAATTCCCAGTCACCATCGACTGTTCGAGCAGATTCAAAAAGCATCGAAATGGGCGGAAAAAGTTCGCGCCGCACTTCCTGGTCGTGCAGCTCGTGCTGGCAGAGGTGGTGGTCGGTCGAGTCACGAAGATCACCACGACGACGGCGACGATACAGCAGCAACTTTAGTACGAATTCACGATCTCGATGAGCTCGAGAATGAATCGCACGGGTTGCCGGTGTCTTCGATGGAGTTGCAAACCCTCATCAAGGCGCGCGAAGAGACGCACACGTGGCGTGCTCGAGCCATTTCGCTATTGGATACCAAGAATGCTCCTTTGTACGACGCAGAAATGTTGTTCAACGAAGGTAAAGAGCTCGGAGTGTATTGCGAAGAGATCACCACGATGGAAACTGCCGTCGACGACGCGTATGCATGGGTCAATAAAGCGCTCAAGATGGACATGCCGACCACGTCAATCGAAGAACTAAAGGCGCATTTGGAAGCCTCGAAAGCGCTTGCAATTACGGTAACCGAGTCGACGTGGCTTAAGAACCGCATCACCGTTCGCCAATGGGCCGAAGACATTAAGAAAATGCTCCTCGCAAAAGATCCGATCGACGATGCGATTAAAGCGGTAAAAGAGGGCGAGGACCTACTCGACTCTGCGGACTACGAAGTCGCTCCAGACGAAGAGAAACTTTTGTTGACTTTAAAAGGCCACGTAGATGCCGGGAAGAAATGGGAAGTCAAAGGTCGGCAAGCGGTACAATGCGCGAATTCAAAGAAAGAAGCAGACAGGAAGTCTCTCGATGAAGTTGCGCAAATTGTCCGCGAAGGAGCAAACATCCCTCTCAATCTCGAAGGTTTCGATTTTCTTCAAGAAACCGTCGCTACCACTAAAGCGTGGCTTGAACGCGCGCAGCCATGTCTGAAAGGCAAACAGCTCACCCGACGTGGGACGGCGCAACCACTACCGACTTTGGAGGAGGCGAAGCAGCTCGTCAAGGAGGCGCCGGACTTGAAAATCTACGTGAAGGAGGTTGCCGCTTTGATCGAGCGTGTTGAAGATGCCGAATCTTGGAACGAAGAAGCAGAAGATTGTGTCTCTCGATGGCGCGAAGAAGGCGCAAAAGTTACGTTTAAAGAATTGGAATTATCGCACGAAGACTTTGGGTTGGAGTTACCAGCGATGGAAACGGTGAGAAAGCGAGTCCGCGCGTTGGATTGGGAAGAGAAAGCGAGAGAGTGTTTTGCGTCTATTCTGGAGCGAATCGAAGGCACCGGTTCCTCAGAGAAAGGGAGCGGCAAGTCGTCGAAAGCATCGAAGAAATCACAAGAGGAAGAAGAAGATTTACCAGAAGATGCGTTATTAGACGAACTTCATGAAGAAGCCTTAGACTTAGATGAACTCAATCCGAAACTTCTCGAAGAGGTGAACAGCAGATGGAAACTCGTGGACGAGTGGCGACAAAAAGCAGACGCGATGTTGAATCCAGAATTGGACGAAAACGGCAGACCAAAGCAAACGATCGGTCCGGACGAGTACGACGCCTTGATTTCGGAAGGGAAAAAGTTACCTGCGATTGTTGCAAAAGTGGACGAGCTTGAGGCAAACTTGGCGAATCATCAGGTTTGGTTTACGGCTGCCAGAGAGTTGTTAGCATCGGCGCCGGTCCCAGCAGCAGCTACTGGTGCGGGTGAAAATGGTACAGCTGGAGAGAAAGCAACCGGAGGTGATGGTAAAGAACAGGAGAAGCAGAAGCGACGCCCGTTCTCGGACTTCAAAGATTTATTAAAGGAAGTCGAAAGCGAAGGCGACGCGTTTATGTGCCCAGAACGAGCGCAATTGACCGCGGTTGTCACTCGATGCGAAGAATGGAACGAGAATCTACGAATGGCATTATTGCGTCGTTCGTCAGGTAGTGCAGGCATTCCGTCCACCGCCGCTGGTCCGGGAGTGGATGAGAACAGACAAGAGGTGCAATTGAATTCCAAGCAAGTTCTGCAAACGATTTTGGAGTCTATACACGCTGCGATTTTGGATGTCTCCGGGACTGGTATTCCTCCAGAAACCGAAGACGGTCAGTTTTGTCTTTGTAGACAAGCTGGGGGCGTGCAAATGCTCGGATGCGACGATTGTGGTGATTGGTATCATTTGAAGTGCATCAACGTTTCTGCTTCTGCGGCGAAAACGATGAACAACTACGTGTGTGCGCCATGCGTGGCAAAGAATGGGAGGCCGAAAGCGCTGTCCTTGGAAACGTATAAATCTGTCCATCGAACGAAGCGTCCGAACATATTAGCGTTGAAAAGAGCTCTGCAAGAGTCTGTGACATTTCCGTGCGAAATGCCTGAGGAAGAGTTGATCACTGAAATTGTCAATGCTCACGACGCGTGGTGCTTGCGCGTTCGTGAATGCTTGCACAATCATCACGTCCTCGAATCTTCCGCGTCCGCGGAGGCACAAGCTGCTCAAATTGCGAGGGCAACGACCAGAAGAGAAGCTGAAGCGAGAGCGAGAAAGGTCAACGAGGCGCAAATGCGCGGTGGAAACCCGCACAACGCCGAATTGACGGCTATTCAACATGTCATGCTTATGGGTCAATCTGTCACCGCTGCGGCGACGCAACGCACGATTGCTTTGCAAGGCGCGCAAGCCAATCCAGCTTTACTCACCGAGGAATTGAAGAATATTACCATCAACCAACTCACTCAACTGCAACAATTTGGCGTTCAGTTGGCGTTGTGTCAGGCGCAGTTACACATGGCGCCGGCGATTTCGCACCCGCACATTGTCCACGTCTTGATTTTACGCGATCGACATGCAAAGCTCATGGAGAAACTAGCGGTTGAGTTAAAGAAGGACGACGGAGAGCAACAGATATTGGCGGCCATTACGCAAGCGATGGATCCAAATGCACAAGTTGCAGTGCCCCCATCTGTAGCTGCTGCGAACGTCGAAAAGGAAGCAGCCGCAGCGGCAGCAGTCGCTGCAGCGGCGAAGGAGAACGACGATTCGAAAGGGAAAGAGCAAGCCCAGCCCGAGGACGATGTGAAGAAGGAAGCCGAAGTAGCGCCAGCAGCCGCGCCGTTAGTTCCCGCGTCGAAAGGGGGCAAGAAAGGTAAAGCTGCTGCGAAAGGTAAAAAAGGTGCGAAAGGGAAGAAAGCCACGGAAGAAGTCGAAGTTCCGCCAGAGGCGGCTCCAGAAGCGGACAAGGAAGAAGAAGCGGTGAAAGAGGAGGATGCAGCAGCGACGCCGATGGACACAGGCAAAGACGAGCAAGCCGCGCAAGCCGCGCAAGCCGCGCAAGCTGCTGCAATCGCAGCGCAAGCCGCAATGCAACAACAGTTCGCGCAACAACAACAGTTCCAGCAACAACACGATCAACAATTCCTCATGCATCAGCAACAGCAAATGCAGATGATGGGTGCGATGCAACAGGCAGGACAAGAACAAATGTTCAACGGTGCTGGTCCAGATGGTGCGCAACAACCCGTCGGGATTGACCCAAAAAAGCAAATCTTCGCCGGCATGAAAGGTGCCTTAGCAATGGAATTGGAACCAGTGGAGGAGACGTTGGCGTTGATGAGAGAAGTTTGTGGCCCGGCGTGGCGACAACGCGCCACAGCTTTGATGCGAGGCCCACCATTCCCAAAACTCATCGAGTTGCACGAATTGAAAGAAACTGCCGTAGCTGCTGGCCTTTGTCCAGGAGGTGGCGTCGATCCGTTGGCCGATCGCGCTTTTGCCTTAGAATCCGCAGGTCAACTTTGGCTTGAACACGCCGCCACTGTCGTCGAAGATAAATCCATTCCAATCGAAGCCGCTCGCGTTCTTTTGCGCGAAGGTCGGGCATTACCCGTGCATCTCAAAGACGAACTTGAAGAGTTAGGCGAACGATGCGAGCTGTATTGTGTCTGCCGATCCGCGTACGATGCAAAACGATCGATGATTTGTTGCGATCGATGCGACGGCTGGTTTCACTACGAATGCATCGGAATGCAACCGCCTGGCTTAGACGAGCAAGAAGAGGCGAATATTAAGTTTGCATGTCCGCAATGTTGCGAGAACCAAGGCATTCCATACGTGCCGTTCAGACCCCTCCAATAGAAAGAAGAAAAAGGCTTGGAAGGGAAAACGAGAAGCGTGTGCGCTGCAATTTCGTCTCTTCGAAACCAAGAATAGTAAATCTATCTATCCTATAATAACAACGTGTATCATCAAAACAACAGACAGTGATATTAATAGAGCGTACAACTTTTTAATTAATAATACAACAAACTTGAATACATATCTAAAGCAGCATCTGAGTATCAATCTAAGAATTTACCTCGCTTTAATAGTTGCGAGGGTTGTAAAATTTCTTGGAATGCGACGATGTCCTCGTGCTCTTCCTTGTCGGCGTCGCCGTCTCTATCACTACTTTTTCTATCATCGTAATCATCGTGCACGATCGTTACGTTTGTTTTTCCTTCTCCTTTCTTTTTTCGTAAGCGTAACCGCTCGACTAATCCTTTCATGTACTTCGGCCTCGAATAATTTGCCACCGATCGCGATAACCAAATCGCGCGCAACAAACGTTTTTCTTCTTCGCTCATATCTTCTGATGATGAAGATGTTGACAAAATTCTCCTCTTTCTATCCTCAGTGGCGTGATAAAGCAAAAGAGCAGCCGATACGGATAAATTAAACGATTCCGTGAAGCCAGACATAGGTAAATACACTTTACCATCCGCCAATTCCTTTGCGGCTTCCGAAACACCGTCTAGCTCGTTACCAAACACCACCGCCGTCGGTATCGTCCAATCGTATTCTCCGACCGCTTTCGCCTTTTCGTTATCAAAATCCGTAACTAGAATTCGAAATCCGCGATTCTTGACTTTTTTCACCATCTCCTCGGTAGACTCGTACTGCGATATGTGTTGCCATTTGACAGCACCGCCACTAGTACGACCGGACTGTTTAAATACTAATCCTTTCTCCGCAACGACGCCAACCGCGCCAATCCCTAACGCCTCCGCTGACCGACACACCGCTAAGAAATTACCAGTGTCGTACGTTTTCTCCAATATCGGGAGCAAACTAAACACCCGCTTCGAAACCGTCTCCTCGATCCTTCGTATTCGATCCGCGCCAATCATGTTATTCCCGACGACAATCTCTTCGATTTCCTCTATCTCCGCCTGCAAGCCTTCAAAATTCAGCGCATTTTTTGACGTGAACGGGAATATTTTCTTCGCTCTCCTCGTCGTCGTTTCGTCGTCGTCTTCCTCCTCATCTTCCTCGTCTTTTTGATACACTCGCTTTCTTCCGTGATAGACGTAATTTTTATCGAACGTGCGATTGAGCGTTTTATCGTTGAAACCTCTCCGAATGGCTTTCGCGGAGAGCGTCGGCATCGTCGTCGTCTTCTTCTCCTCGTCGTCTCCTTTTTCCGTCTGGTCGTCCCGCGACGACGACGAAGAGGAGCGGGAGAAGCACCCGACGCCCGAAGAAAAGTTTTCGCCGCCGTAAAATTGGAAAAAACCGACGGCGGGGAGAACACGAGCAGCGGCTTCGTTCCTTCTCCTTCTCCTCCTCGTCGTCGTCGTTAAAGGAACGAAGCCGCTGCTGGTTGTCGTCGAGGAGAGCGAGGACGAGAACATTTTTGTCGTTTTCAACGCACCACTCGCTCGCGAGAGGAGGAGCGGACGCATGCTCTCGCGCGCGCGTCTTTTTTGAAGCACATCATCACCTACGAGGAAAGAGAGAAAAGTTGTTTTGCTTACGAGAAGACGAAGAAAGTCTCCTTGATTATTGCGATGATGATACACGATGTCTATTCTATTCTATGCTGCTAAAATCTCTCTTCTCTCTTCTCTGTCTCTCATTCTACGCGCGTAATGCTAAAAGTTTTTCTCGGCGTAGTCTTTAACGTCGATGTCGTCTTGTTCGCACGGTTGTCCCGGACAACATATTCGAATGGCGTTTTCCGGCTTCTCGTCGACTTCGTACGCCATCGCCTCTTTCGCGTACCTTCGAAACAACTCTCGGTAGTATTGCAATCGAGCTCTTTTCGTGAAGTATTTCTGGGCGAACCTTTGACCATTCTTTGCGACTCGTTGCATCTCTTCGTCGTGCGTTCGCGCGTGGTGTAAAACTTCTAAGATGTCTTCTGGTTTCGAATCGTCCTCCCAAAACTCCAAGTAATGCGTCTTCGGCTTTAAAAATTGACTGAAATACGTCTGGAACAACTTCTTCTCGCTGACGAGGACGGAGTTCAAACCGAGCTTTTCCTCGAACTGGAACGAGTGGCCCTGACCGTCCAAGTGAAGGATATACTTATGTTTCATGTGTTCTCGAAGAGAGATTTTGTTGAACATCTTCACGTCTAAGAAACCATCCTCGAGAGACGTTCGATTTTCGGCCCAATCGACGAAATTTCTCCTCGCTCTGACCTCGGCGTGTCTACCCAACCTCGGGTACATGTGAAACCGCCCGACGAGTTTGTCGTCTTTTTCCGACCACGGGAACTCTCTGTCGAACTCTTCTCTCTTCGCGTACACGTTCGCATCTATTCTGTTGTGCCGAAACCCAAATCCAGGGTGTAAAATGCACCCGGTTTCCTCCGGAAACTCTTTATCCCGGCAAAAGCAAAGCACCGGAAGCCGTTCCTCGTCCGGCGGGTTGTAATCGAACGACGACAACGCCATTTCCATCGGCGGTATCTTAGAAGCACCATTCGTACCATCCTCGATTCCTTCTTGTTCTTCCACTTTCGTCTTTCCGAAAACCTCGCAAAAGTCGTAGAAATACTCGTAAAACAGCTTGATGTGGTGACCGTTAAACTCCTGCGACGGTCTTCGCGTGGTGAGATACAACTCGTCGTTGACCCACGCGAATGCAAACGCGCGATGGTTTTCCGTCCCGTACTTGATGGACGCGCGCTTGCTCATCTCTCTGGTGACTTTATTCGGAGAGAACGGTTTTAAATCTTCGGTTATTTGTCGGTACAGGAGGGAAATGTCATCGTTACTATCGTTACTCTCGTCGTTCTCGTCGTCGACGATGATTTCGGATTCGATTTCTCGTTCCGCTTCTTCGGCGAATTCCAATCGCGTTTCCAACGAAACGCGTCGCTTATCATTATCAGAATCTCCTCTCACTTCTTCACCATCACCTGAGTCGTTACGCTCCGCAGAAGAAGAAGAAGAAACGAAGGAAATTAGTATCGAGAGGAGTAAGAACGGGAGGAGGAGGAGGAAGGGGAGACGACGACCAGCGCGTAACATCAATTCAGAGTTTGTTGGTGTGCAGCTTATTAAGTTCCAAAAACACAAAAGTGTAAAATCTGAAATCAATCTGAAATCTGAAACCCTAAATAACCTCGTTTTGAGTTTCGATTGCAACACCAATCAATCTTCACAGAAGAGAGAGAGAGAGAGAGATACGATAGAGAGAGAGAGAGAGAAGAGAGACGAGAACGCTTTATACAAAAAAAAGGAATGAAAGAAGGAACGAAGAAGAAGTCGGTCGTGATCGCCCGCGGCGCGTCCACTTTATTTTCGCTAAAAAATCCCCCTCCGCTTTCGTCTTTGCTCGCTTTTTTGTTGTTCAACGCGCTGTTGTTGGTGAATTGGATGGCCGCTCCGGTGGCAGCGGCTCCGTCGTCGAGACGAGGGAGCGGGTCGCGTCCGAGACGAAGTTTACCGTCTTCGAGGAACGGAAATAATGATAAGCAGCAGCAACAGCAACAGCAACCACCGATGGAGCAACAACCAGAACCGAGGAAACGAACGTGGATGAACCATTTCGTGCAACACGACGAGTGGAATTGCACGCAAATTCCGTCGAATCCAGTCATCATAGGCGGGGACGGAGGCGGCGTCGGACACTCGCTGGAGAAATTTTTAATCGAAGCGAACGCCGTGCAGTTTGGACCGGTGGACTACGAGGGAAACTCGTTGGCAGAGATTGAATCTGGCGTGGATACGATGGTTTTGGACATCATGGAGTGGGCGGGAAGACCTCTGTACGATCCGAACGACATGCCGTATCAGTTGCAATACGACGTGGCGGACCACTTGTGTAGGATGTTTGCGAGGCAGGAGAAGTGGGTGCACCCGGATCAAACCGAGACGTACGTGTCGAAGGCAGATACGCCGAGGTGGGGTTGGAAAGACCCGTACGCGCAGTATTTGTTGCCGTTGTTTGCGGATACGTACATGAGAAAAGCGACGTACGTGCACTTGGTGAGAGATCCGAGGACGTTTCCCATCGGCGGGTTGCACGAAAAGGAGAGGCGATTGCAACGGAAATATTTCGGCGAGGCGAGATGGGAAAAGTTGACGAACAAGTTTGAGAGAGAGTGGGAACATTTAAAATCGCACGCGCAAATGCAAGGTGTGAAGAAAGAGGACGTTATTGACTTGTTGAGAACAACCGCGCATTGGACGGCGGTGAATTTTGAGGTGGCTGCGTTCGCGCTCGGACCGTATCGCAACCACGCGATTATTTTGAAGAGCGAAGATTTGGTTCAACCGAGAAACGAACACTGGAAGTTAGTCGGAAGCGATGGAATCCCAAAGCCCGCGCACATGTTGAGAGTGCGACCGCTGAATAAATTGATTCAGTTATTAAAGTTACCGGCGGATATTGCGAACAAAATTTCCACCTTTCAATACTTGCGTTCGAAAGCGTCGCATTTTTCCAGACACGAGAAAGATTTCGATTACCGAGTCAACTCGCCGTTGGTGGACGTCCAAACGCGAATCGCGAACAGGACGTTGGCGTTACTGAAGTACCCGATCGATCCGGATATGTTCGTCCCGGACCATCCGGACGATGACCACCCGCGCGGGCACGGCCATCGAGTGTCCGAATCCTACTTCGATTCTGAAACTAACGAAGCCGACGCGACCATCTACGCTCACCCGGAGCACCGATACACGGACGAAACCAAATGGCAACGTCCAGACGACAAGCACGAAATCGACTCGCGCACCGGCCGCATCAAGGAATCCGAACACATGCTCGGCGTGCAACTCAGACCGACCGAGAGACACAGAGAACACATCCGAAAACAAATCCCGCCAGAAACGGACGAACACCGCAGAATCAAGAAAATGTTAGACGATCACGCCAAGAAGAACGATATCGTAGACAACTTGGTCGTCAGAGGACAGAAAGTCAAAGATTTGATGATGCAGTACAAGAAAAAGTAAAATGTACGAGGAGAGAGAGAGAGAGAGAGAGATTGCGAAGAACGAGCGAGAGAGAGAAAGAGTTATGTAATACATATACCATAGTGAACGATGAGAAAAAAAGAAAAAGCACACGTAAAATACACTTACCGCGCGCATGCGCAGAACAACGCGCGAGATTCTGCTCGGAGAGAGACTGAGAACCAGAGAGCGAGTAATCGCGGATTCATCGCTTTTTCTTCATTCAAAAAGCGCAAGAAAGACGTCTCTTATAAAAAACTCTCCGAGGACAAGAACCACCAGAGACGCGCGCGCGCGAAACAACAACTACGACAAAGACAGAGAAAGAAAGAGAAGAACCGATTCGATGTCGTTCCTTACCGAGGACCAAGTCAAGTGCTACGAGCTCCTTCAATCCGCAAAGTCGAGCGATTTCATCGACGTTTCGTTTCTGCGAATCGTGCACCAAACGGTCGCGAGCGCGTTTCCGGATGTGCTCGTGAAGAGAAGAAAGAAGAAGAAGAATAGAAAAGGCGGAGATGGCGACGACGTCGAAAACATGAACGATACGGACAGATTGAACGAAGTGTTCTTAGTGTGCGTGCAAATCGGATTAACGTCCGTTATCGTGCACTTCATCGATGAAATTTCGAACGATGCGAATTGCGTTTCGGCAGACGCCGTGGAAGCGCGGCTGCGAGATGGGGAGAACATCTTTCAATTTATGGTCGATTTAATGGAAGAGGAGAAAGAGTCGATGATGGAAGCCGTGAAGAGAAAGAATAGTAGCAGCAGCAGCAACAGTAAGACAGAAGAAGAAGAAAAAGAAGAAGAAGGTGCGTTGGCGAGGGCGATGGTGACGTTTCAATGCGCGCGGAGGGTTTTCGAGACGCTCGGCGCCGAGGACGTCGGAAGCAGACGCCATAACAGCAGCAGTAGCAGCAGCAGCCACAATATCGACAACAATAGTGATAATATAATGATTGAAAAGTTGAACGCTTTGCGAGACGAGTCTATCGATTTAGCGAACAAAGCGGAGGCGGCGATGTGGGCGGTCGAGGAAGGGTTGTTGAAAAGCGGGCACTTAGGGAACAAGTTTTCCGGCGTCGCGAAGTGGTCCAACGAAGTGAAAGAGAGGCGTGCGAACGCAAAGACTGCATATGGGTATGACGATATGAGTCGTGGCGACGATGGCGACGAGTGTTGCTTGTTCGTGGACGTTTTGTTGCGGTATCTGAAAGAGAAGAGCGGTAACGCAGATGTCGCGTCGTATCCTTTCAAATCCGTTCCGGACGCGTTGAATGCCATCTGGGGCGGGAGAGGAGGATCATCAGAGGATGAGGAAGTTGCGCAAGTCGTAAAGAAGTCTTTGTTTCTATACTACATCCTAGACGCGGGATTACCATGGAAAGAAGCACCGGCGCGGTACGCTCGCAACGCCCGAATCGGTTCCAAAACGTACTCTGAAATCCGTCTTGCGTCTTTACTCGACGAGTCTTGGACGTTTGCCAGTGAACCTTTGAAGGATATCATCACGAGCGAAGCCTTGCCGAATTGTGCGACGTTATCTGGACGCTTTTTACCGTTACAGTTCGTTAAAGTCGTGCACTTGCGAGGCGAAACTGCGGCGGCTTTGCGAACGCTGAGAGCGAGAGATCGAAACGATTTCACGTTTGAAAGTGTCGAGAAGGCGACATTAGACGTAGAAGTACGAATTGAATTAGGATTAGTCGCGGAGGCGTTTTTATGCGCGAAAGAGCAATTGAGTTTAGCAGTGAGATCTATGGCCGCTACGAAAGGCGACGAAGAAGAAGAGAAAGAAGAGTTGATTGTCATCGAACAATTGGCAAACATATTAACCATGAAAATTGCCGAGTACTGCGCGGACGTTCGACAACTCGATCAAATCATCGCCATGCCGTTGCAGAACACCGCACTGAATGGATCCATGGAACGCGCTTTTCTCTCTTGGCTTTGGGAGAACAAAATACGCGATGATGTCAGCGCAGAGCACACGATTCTATACTTTTTACAGCGAGGCCGCACGGCAGAAGCGGTGGAAGCTTACGCGAGAATTCTCGATTTAGAAAGGCGAGGCGGCGCAATCGCGTGGGGAAAAGCGAAGAAAGAAACGATTGAAATGTTAGAGGAGCGAGCGAAAGATTTACCGGTGGTCGTGCAACAAATGTCGACGGACAATTTAGGTACCGGGTCGGTGAAAGTCGATGAAAAGTTAGGCCGAGAGATGGAGAGGATGAAAACGGAAGATAAATTAAGCGCGGACGTGACGATATTAGAAGCCGTTTCTGCGGTGGCATCTTCGGCTCCAGACTTTGTGTTGAGAGCAGCTGGAGACTCTGGAGTACAGCCGAGCCCATTCTTGAGACCATTAACGACATCACCGGCATCTGGAGACGAGTTCCCTCGCGATGCATTGCGCGCGTCCCAAACGCATCGATTAGCCCGATCGCCTTTCGATGTTGGCGGGCCCGGTCGGCGTCAAAGTAGTAAGAGCAACGTCGACCAAGCGGGAGAAGACGCGAATATGATGCAAGTAGCGGACGTTGGCGCGAACAATGTTTCGTTTGCGCGTCGACCGAAACTTTTCGTCCGATCGGAAGCTGCGATACCCCCTCCACCGATCAAGAAATCAGATTTACCGCCGTTGCCGAGTCTGTCGCCGCTCGCAGCAAATACAAACACGAGTGCTGGTCCCGCAGGAGTTAACATCACGGCACCATCGCCAACCAGAGCGTCACCTCGAACGCGATTGTCTAAAGGGACGCGTAGAACTTAGATTTAAAGTTGTATTTTTGGCGTGTGTTTACACTCCTGCATAAACTACTGGTACTACTCTTTCTTTGTCCTTCTTCAAAGCTCCTCCAAATCGTCGGAGCGTTGTCGTTGCAATCTCACCGCATCATCAGGCCACGCAATCAAGGTGGCCCCGTCCCCTTTCAACTGAAGTTTCAGATGTCCAAAAGCGTACTGTTGCCTCAATCTCGCCAAGAACTGTTCGGCTTCTTCTCTTGGATTCTCCAACGTCGTCAGTGCGAACATCTTTTGTCGCATCAAAACAATTTCTAGTTTCTTAAAATCGTGAGTTTTTGCGTCAATGTCGACAAAATAAAGCAAACGCAAATGCCCTAGATACGAGGTTTCCGGAAACCCGGGGTGCGATGAAATCCCCTCGTAATCGTTAAAGAACTCTCCGCATCCAAACAAAATCAACTTTTTCTTGTACAACATCGCCGTTTTCGCATGATGTGAACTGTGACCGTAAATGATATCTGCGCCGGCATCTACAAGCGCCTTCGCCGCCGTCACGTGCGTCCTCGGTATCTCGTATCCCCAATTTGAACCGAAGTGTACGGACACAACAACAATCGCTTCGTTCGACGAGGATGTTTTCTTCTTCATCTCTGTGATCCCATTTAACAAACGCTCTGGAACTTTGTCCCCTTCCGCCGCCAAGAACACGCCCATCGATCGTTCCGTCGCCTTCCAATCGGTCGGCACGCCGCTATCTTCGAAACACAACCCATACGCCGCAACCGATGCGCCTCTTTTGTCGTTTCTCGCCGGGGCGAAACCGCGCGGGTACACGTTCTCCAAAACCGCCGGTTTCATCGCATTTGCAACGTTCCTTCCGGCGCCGATGCGTTTCACGTTATTCTTGTCGAAGAACTTCAACGTATCTTCCAATCCTTCCCTGGAAAAATCCATCGCGTGGTTGTTCGCCAGCGAAACCACATCGGGTTGGACAACCTCAAACAGAGCGAAAACGTTCTCCTCGGACGCGCGGTAGTTTATACTTTTGCGAGGATAAAAAGTCGACTTTTTCGTCACACTCGTTTCCAAGTTTACTATTCTCGCGTGAGGTTCGTATCTGTCGATGACGCGAGAGACTTCTCCGAGGAGATCTCGCGCGGTCACTTTACCAATCGAAAAACTTCTTCGTGTATTTTTTTCCGCGAGATACGCGTAATCGAGAGCGTTTTTGCAATAACCCTCGCGGATTTCTCGAGGACACGGCGAAGGCATGACGGCGTCGACGCCTCTGCCCGGCATGAAATCGCCCGCCAGGAACAGACGAACGATGGATGGGGAAAAAGAAGGTGAGAGTGGAGGCATCGTCGTCGATGACATTTTTCGGTGTTTCGTTTTTTGCGCGAGTGTTCTAAGGAGTTTTTGAGAGAAAGAGATTCTTTAAAAAATGTACGCGCCAGAAATGTTTAGTAACGCGCTCGTCTTAAATCGTTTTACGGCTTGTGTATTTATACAATATTATTTTCGTGCTCTTACATGACTCGTTATTTATCCCTGTCCATCGTCCGCGGTGACCTTCCTACCTCTGACCGATTTCAACGCGCCCACTTTTAAATCGGACGTGAAAAATTCGTCGATGGCATCCGCGGTGACTTGCGGGAAATCTTCTTGCGGCATGTGTCCGACTTTTCTGAGCGCTTTCTCGCTCGCGCGAGCGTCTGAGGCCCAGCTGAACATGGGTGCTTGGTCGAGGTATTTATCCGCGACGCCCCAAACGATTCTGGTCTTTGGCATGCCGCCTTGGAAGTACGCGTCTTTAACTTTTTTCTTCAAGTTTTTAAAGTCTGCATTCGTGACGGTCATTTCAACAGCCATTCGCGCGTTTTCCGCGTCGCCCCCGACGTATGCTCTCTCGTACTCTTTCAAATCGTCTCCGGCGATCGCAAATTCGTTACCCATGTAATTCAACGACACCGCGTCGAACGCTTTTCCTTTCCCCATGCCGAACATTTGCGCGTACGTAGCCAAAGGTCCTGCCAAATTGTGGTTCCCGTCCAACGGCATGTTCATTAAAACTATACGGCGAAACAAATCCGGTCGTTTCCTGGCCAACAAAACCGCGTATTGCGGAATGATGTACCCTTGCGCGACGAGATCGACTTGTTTCCCGTTTGCGATTTTCTCCACGTACGTCTCCATCGCGTTGACGTACGACTGTTCGTCGTACTTAAATCCACCACCTTTTTCGGAATCCCCGTGTCCAACGATATCCGGCGCGTACGTCTCGTACCCTTTCTCTTGCAACATGACCGAAACTTGTCGAAACGTGTACGCGCACGAACCGAGCCCGTGGATGAACACGACTGGATTTTCCTTCTTCTCCGCCGCGTTCTTCGGGTCCGCTCTCCCTCTTCGTTGCGTCCAAATTTGACCATTCACTTCGATTTGCTCGATCGCTTGCGTCAACGTTTTCACCATCTGTCCCGTGGACGAGTCGAAAGATTCTTTATACGTCGCTCCTCCTTCTTCTTCTTCGCCGGCCGCGGCGGCGGCGGCTCTCATTTCGTCGTTACTATTACTCTTGGCGCTTCTTCTTCTTCTTCTTCTTCCATTCGTCGTCGTCATCGTCATCAATCCATTCTTTTTATTCGAAGAAGAAACCGCTCGAGAAGGAGCGCGACAACCACCAAAAGCGGTGGCCGTCGCAGAACACCTCATCGTTGTCGTCGTCGTCGTCGCCATGATGATGATGATGCGTAATTATGAGTCGCAGTTTCTCTCTCTCTCTATCTCTATCTCTGAAGCGCTTTAGATATCCCTTTTGAAGGGAATATCTTCTTTATCCAACTTTTTGTATGAGAAATTTAGGGTTTAGGGTTTAGGGAAAAATTTTCAAAAAAATCCCGAAAAAAAAAACACGCACGTCTGCACTTTTACGCTCGCACACGCACGCACGCGCGCGCATAACGCGTTCGACGGAAGAAGAAGAAGAGTGAAAAGATCAGTTTTTCTGAGGTAGTTCTTCTTCTTTTCTTGTTGTTGTTGTTGTTGTTCTGATATAAACACACGCAGAGACACATTTTTAATCGAAAAACATCAAAATCATCATCATGCCGAACAACAACAACAAGAAAAGCAGTCTTCTTAAAGCGGGAGGAGGAGGAGGAGGAGGAGGAGGAAAAGGAGGAAAGAAAAGCGTCGTCGCCGTCGCAGCTCCGGCGTTCGCGAGCAAACGCGGCGGGAAGATCGCGAAAGCGTTTCCAAAATCGTACAAGAATAAAGCGAAGAGTTTGGAATACGTGAAAGCGCAGCGAGAACGAGAAGCACGAAAAGAGAAGAAAAAAGTCGAAGAAGACGACGAGAAAAATTACGAGTTGGACTTGGGAGAAGCGCTGCGACGCGCGGAGAGCGGAAGGAATACGAACACGTCGAATGGGAATAAAAGAGTCGGGTACGCGTCGGCAAAAGGGAAACGAGGCGGTGGGAGAACGATAAACCAAAAAGCAAACTTGGCGGATTTAGATTTAGCGGACGAAGAGACGGTGCGGCATTTATTGGACTCGCTGCCGGTGTCGCACTACGAAGAGAGGGAGAGGAAAGCGGACAATTTGTTCTTGAGGTGGCCGGAATGGTTTAGGTATTTGACGCACGATTTTTCGGTTTTGTTGTACGGATTTGGGTCGAAGAAGCAAGTGCTGGAAGATTTCGCGAAGAAGTATTTGTTGGACGGGGCGGTCGTGGTTGTCAACGGGTATCAGCAAAGAGTCTCGGCGCTGGCGATTTTGAACCAGTGCGTGTTCGCGCTGTCGGACGAATCCGAGAATATATCTACTCATCATAACAATAACGGACTTCTTGCCGATGGTATTAGTAATAATAATAATAATAATAGTAACAATATCAACAATGCGGTCGCGAATAACGCGCAGGCGTTGTTAAGGCGAATCGCAGAGTTGACCGTGGATTATTCTCACGGAGGAGGAGAAAAAACGACAGAGAACGATTTCGGGACGATGCATAACATCACGAACAACGCGACGACAATGACGGGAACAACAGCATCGACGATGAACACGAGAGCGAGCAGACGAGAGTATGGCGGTGTTAATAACAGCAACGATGCTCTCGCGTTGCGTGATGGCAACATCAACAACGATAGAGACCATCATCACCTCAACGACGGCGGCTCCGCGTCTCGCTTATACATCGTCGTGCACAACATCGACGGCGTCGCCATGCGCAACGCGGAAACGCAATCGATTCTAGGCGAACTGTCTTCTTTCCCCCGGGTGCACCTGATCGCCTCCGTCGATCACGTCAACGCCCCTTTGTTGTGGTCCAAACGAGAAGCCGCCAAGTTCAACTGGATTTACCAAAAAGCAGTCACCTTCGCGCCGTACGCCATGGAAACCGCCAACGACCCGCAACTCTTGGCGAGCAAAGGCGAAGAACGACACGTCCGAGGCGCCGCGAACGTTCTCAAATCCTTGACGAGAAACGCCCGCATCATCTACCGCATCATCGCCGAAGCGCAAATCGCCGAAAACGGTCAAGGACTCACTTTCCCGCAGCTCTTCCAAGCTTCTCGAGAGAGTTTCCTCGTCACCGCCGAGCTCGCGCTGCGCGGCGTTCTCACCGAGTTCACCGATCACGAGTTGATTAGAATTAAGAAAGTTTCCGACGGAGGCGAGGATTTGATCACCGTACCGATGGATAACAACGCGTTGGAGCAGTTGATCGAGGACGAGTGCGAAGAGATTAACAACTTCTTTTAGAAAAATGTGTGTATAACGATAGTAGTTTTAAAAGCACGCGATGCCGTGATGACACTCGTTTTCGTTCCTCATTCATCATTTTTCTCATCGACAAGAACAACAACAGTACGTAAAAAGTAAACAAAAAAAGTATCGCGATGATGATGACCCCTGCGTCAGCTTCTCCTCGTTCTGGTCTCCTCTTCTCGACGCCGTCGTCGTCGTTGAAGTCGTTGAAATCGTCTTCTTCGACGCGGCGTTCCCGATCTTCTTCTTCTTTTACTTCTTCTTCTTCTTCTCGTGCGATGAAGATGACGACGAACGCGTCGTTAGTAGGTGACGACGACGATTTCGACGACGAGGATAAAAAAGAGAAGAACTTTGATACCATCGCCGCGAAGAGCAGCAGTAGACGAAGAAATCTCATCAGCTTATCCGCGGCTACGTTAGCGATGGTCGTTCCGTCTTCGTCTACTGGTAATAATAACAACATCAAAGCGAACGCGGCGGAAGCGAGCGAATTCGCAGACGCGAAATCCATGGCCGTGTTACAACGAGAAGGCGAGTTTAAGCTCTCGGACGCCGAGTGGCAAGAGCGGTTAAAATCCGCGGACGATCCGTTCGCGTACCAAGTTTTGAGAAAGGCAGCGACTGAACGACCGCTGTCGTCGCCGTTGTACACGGAGAAAAGAGTGGGCACGTACGTGTGCGCTGGATGCGGGAACCCGTTGTTTAGTTCGGAAACGAAATACGACAGCGGGACCGGGTGGCCGTCGTTTTACGATCATTTGCCGGACGCGGTGACGGAAGTGCCGGATTTTAGCATCATGTTTTTACCGAGGACAGAGACGAGGTGTAAGAGATGTCAGGGGCATTTGGGGCACTCGTTCGAAGATGGGCCGAAACCGACTGGGATTCGATATTGCATGAACGGCGCGGCGTTGAAGTTCATACCGAAAGAGGTTTAAATGGCGCGCAAGCGCTAGCTACGTTGCCTATGCTTCCTATTATTATTGCTGCTGTTGTTGTAATTTCTATTCACGCTAAATTCCTAATTCTAAAAATTACTGTTCTAAAAACGCGTCCGGACTTTCTACTTCGCATTCGTATTTATCGACAAACTGTAACCATTTTTGCCATAACGGATCCGACGAGAGCGTGTTTCGATGGCCGAGAACGATCAACCCTCTTTTCGCTCTCGTAATCGCGACGTTTAATCGTCTCGGATCGGAGACGAACCCGAGTTGGTTTCTCGGGTTGTTTCGCACCGTGCACAAAACGATGACTTCTTTCTCTCTGCCCTGGAAACCATCCACGGAGCGGATTTCGAGTTCGTTTTTGGCGCTTTCCGGGTCGTCCGCTCCGTTGTCATTTGATGCTCCGACGTCCTCAACTATGGACGTGTTTTTCAGCTTGACGTCATTGATACCGCCGCTCGATACTTTTCGATTCCACTCTTCGCTAATCGCTCGGACTTGCGCGGCGTACGGCGCGATGATGCCAATATCACCCGCGTTTTTCACGTCTCCAGAGAGTAAGAGCTTTTGTACCACTCTCACGCACTCTTCCGCTTCTTGGACGTTAAAGATGGAGTTTCCATCCGGCGCTCGCATCTCTTCGCCTTTCACCTCGATGAACGCTAACGGAACCATTTTACTCGGCCAGTTGACTCCTTTCGGCGCCACGCGTTCGCTCGATTTCGGCACCGACTTCAATCGTCGATCGTAAAATCGAACCGATGAAAACGCCGCCAAGCCCGGATGCATTCTGTATTGTTCTTCGAGCAAGTAAGGTTCGACGCCTAACATTTCGAGTCGTTCGATTAAACTTCTCTGCAAACCAATCGCAACGGCATCTCGACTGACCACTGTAGGCGGTAACTGTTTCGTATCGCCGACTAACACGCCCGACAACGCTTTCGTCAAAGGGATGAGAGTATGCGGTTCCACGCACTGCGCGGCTTCGTCTACAAAGGCGTAGCGAAAGACGCGGTCGGCGAGTAAATCGTCACCGGCACCTACACACGTGGCTAAAATCACATCAGAAGTGTTAATCACTTGAATCGCCGCTTCTCTGTCCAGCTGCTGCGCTTGTTTTCTCGCTTTCGCGGCTTCCAAGGAAGTGACGCCACGAAATCTTTCTCGAATGCTATTTGCTTCTTTCCCTTTCGGATGCAACGCGACTTTATAACTCAGCGTGGACTCTAACAACCACGGTTGAACTCTAGCGGGCGAACCTAAGCGTAAGATATTCATGGAGCGATCCATTTTTTCTTTGAGTAACGCGTCCAAAATGTTATCGACGGCGACGTTTGATGCCGCGCACGCTAAAACTTTCGGTCCTCTCCACGACGCTTTCTCCTGCACGTTTGCATAATTCACCACAGATGCGATTAAAGCGACCAGAGTTCTCGTTTTACCCGTTCCAGGCGGTCCTCGCCATAATGTCAGCGTATTTCGCATGGCTGCTTTGACCGCTTTCTGTTGCGAAGGATTCAAATTTTTCGCGTATTGCAACATCGCCTGGTCGATTTTCTGGTCGTTCTTCCAGCTGATTGGGGTAGACGCTAACTCGTTCACCGAGGACGAGGAAACGAACCCGAGTAAACTCCTTTGGAACGTTTGATACGCCGTTTGAGAGAGCTTGTTACTTTCCCCACCGCCTTTCTTTTTACTGCTATTATCATTCACTTTGGAGCGTTCTAATCCTGGCATGCCGCCTGGCTCGCTAAAGGCTTCCAACGCAGAAATCGCGCGATCGTACGCCACCGTGTTTGCGGAGAGATCTATTCGTAACCGTCGTCCATTCTCACCGTCCCTCAACACGTCTCCTAAATCGTCTTCTGGAATCGCAATGGTTAAGTAAAACATTTGCCTGCTCGCGACGATGCCGACGATGGCATTCGACGACGAAGAAGAAGAAGCACTCCCTTCGCCTCCGTATATATCGATATCCTCTAGAGTCACTCTCTCGACTTCGTTATCGGATAAAACCACCATATCACCGACCGATATGCGATGAAATGGCAACTCCTCTCCTAACGGCGTATTCTTCGGTAAATCTCTTCTCGGTCGCAGAACTCTTACCAAAGCGTCTCTCCCGATTGTCCCTTCGTACCTCGCTCGCATATCCGTCAAGCAATACCCTTCGTTTTTCAATCTCGCCAGTGGCCACGATTCCAACCGTTCCTTGAATTGCTCGCGCTCTTCCTCGAACTCGCACGTGATCGCTTTCGAGTACCTCTCCTTGTGCGCTTTGTACGCCCCGCGAATATCTTCTCTCGATTGGCCTCGAGATCTCGTCGTCTTTTTCTTCTTCTTTTCCTCGTCTTTCTCGCCGCTTCTACGCGTTGCCGCCGCCGTCCCTCGTCTCTTGGTGCCATCACCGAACAAGTACCCGTACTTATCCTCCGCACTCTTCGCTGCGTTACCTCCTTTTGCTCTGGCCCACATCTTTTCTCTCTCTTCGCTCGCGTTCGCGTCTAATCCTTCGATTTTCCTCGCCCGTTTAATCGTCGGCGGTCTTCTTTGATTTTTTGCAGTTTTGTCCATCAAATCCGCAACCGTCCTCCTCTTCTTCTCTTTCGCCGGGCGGATGTTAGTATTGTTGTTGATGTTATCATTACTATCATCGCGCCTCCTCGCCTCGTCGTAAAAATCCTTCCTATTCTTCGCGTAGTCGTTCTTATACTTGTTGTATTTCCTCTCTTCCTCGTATTCGGACTCTTTGTTAAAGTTCACGTGCGACGACGTTTCGACTTTGACGACGCTTCTTCTTCGACGCGATGACGACGAAGAAGAAGATATTCTCTTTCCGTTCTTCGTGCCGTCATCGCGACGATGAAAGAGAGACAGACGAGAGAAGGAGAAGGAGACGCTCATTTTGTTCTTCTCTCTCTCTCTCTCTTGAATCGAGTCCGGTGGTAGTTTACTTACGCGCGCGGTGCGTTTTTTGTGCGCTTTCTGGATTTTTGAAATTTGTGGTCCTTCTGTCCTTTAGATTCGTTCGCGCGCGTACCTGTCTGTGTGTTTTTTTTCGTGCGTGCATGTGTATTACAAGATTTGCGTGTACTTTATGAAGTGTATAACGTTCCATCTTCGTAACGCCAACCACGTGGTAACGGACAGTTATTGTCGAGGAGGTATTGTAAACATTCTGGGTGATTGTTCAGGTGCGCCATTTGTACAGCCCCAAAGTACCATGGCGCTTTAGCGGTTTCGCGCAAGAACTTCAAACAGTCCAAGTGACCTTTCCAGGCCGCATACGTACACGCACTTTCGTCAAATTCATCGTATTTACGCTCAACGAGATATTCGAGGATGTGGAGATGACCATTTAAAGCCGCTCGTGCGCCACTATTCCAATTCCACGGCGCTTTGACTTCTTCGCGTAAGTATTTCAGTATCCCGAGATGACCGTTTTTGGCAGCAAGTGCACACGCACCCGAATCGATAGGACACTGATTTGCAACGCAATACTTTACCATTTCCAGATTACCTTGTTCTGCGGCTTCATCAATCGTCCACGCATTCCATGCGCACTTTTTTTCTTCGCGTATCCACTTGAGCAACTCGAGTTCGTTCGTTCGAGCAACTTTCCAGCAAAACCTTCTTTCGCAATCCAAGTTCCCCACCCAAAACAATCGATTTTCCCACGCGATTGCCAGAGTAGATATCGACGACAACTGATGAACTTTAAACTTCTTTTTCAATTCATCCTCCCGAGATGATCTCTTAATCAAAGCTCTCGTCTCCGCATTCACCTCGTACAAGAATTTGATATCGGTTTGATTCAATCTCGGCAAAATGTGCTCGAAACAAACGTCGTCGTTATTCACAATCACGTCCCACAAATCTCTCCGACCGATTCTTCGCCTCTTCTGCGCTCGCGTCGTCACTCCAGAAGACATCGTTGTTCGTTCGCCTTTTTCTTCGCTCTCTCTCGATCGCGCGCTCTTTGTGAAGTAAAAAAAAGTGCGCGTCTTTTATCTTATCTTTCGCATGTGATTTGTGTCTTTTTTTCTTTTGTGCGTTTCTTTCTCTTTTCTTGGTGTTGGATAACGAACCCAAAACAGAATAAAAAAAACGCGCACTCTTCACATACATCTCTCTCTCCATCTATTCATCGCTCTCGAAGCTTCATCAAAACACCGAAGAAGAGAGAAGAAGAAACGCGATTGCCTTCTTTTTTTGCATCCAGAGATGACGTTACTCTCGGTATCATGTTCTTCTTCTTCTTCTCGCGCTTCTGCGACATCCTCCTCTGAGTCGTTTTTGGGGAAGAAGAATAAATCGTTAAATGTGCGCCGTCATCATCATCATCAGACGCGAAGAAGTATCAGAGCGCGAGCGGCGAGTGCGATGACGGCGGCGGTGAAGAAGCCATCTTTATCCTTATCCGCGTCGGTTCAATCATCGCATAACCTTAGTTTAAATAATAATGAGAATAAGAAACGAGGCGTCGCCGCCAAAGCAGCTGTTTTGGACGGAGACAGAGAAGACGACGAGAGGGAAAAAGAAGGACTCGTACTCGAGTCCTTAGTACCACCAACGACAACTGTTTCGAAGAAGAGATCGAACAAACTTCTCTTCTTCGCCTCGATGTTCGTACTCGCGATGACAGCATCGGCGGTGCTCTTCCCGGAGACTGCTCTGGCGAAATCGAAAGCGGTCGTGGCGGAGCAATCTTCCGGATTCTCGGTGAAACTCATCGTCGATTGGATTTTACATTTGGATAAACACTTGGTGGAATTATTCGCGTCGAGCGGGAGGATGGCGTACGGCGTTTTGTTCGCGATTATCTTCGCGGAGACTGGGTTTGTGGTGACGCCATTTTTACCTGGGGACTCTTTGTTGTTCGCGTGTGGTGCTTTAGGCGCTTTAGGGGTGTTGAATTTCCCGTTGGTGTACGGCTTGCTGTTCGTAGCGGCGGTTTTAGGGGATACGGTGAACTACATGTGCGGCTCGTTCTTCGGGCAAGTCGCCATAGAGAAGAACCCGGCAATTTTTAAACCGGATTACATCGCCAAGACGAGAACGTTTTACGATAAGTACGGGGGCAGAACGGTCGTTCTCGCTCGTTTTTTTGTCATCGTGAGAACGTTCGCGCCGTTTATCGCCGGCGTTGCGAAGATGAACTATTCCAAGTTTGCGTTGTACAACGTCATGGGCGCCGGCGTTTGGATTACCTCCTTCATGGGACTCGGGTACTTTTTCGGGAACGTTCCCGTAGTTAAAGAAAACTTTGCGACGACTATCGTCGTGATCATTTTGTTGTCTTTGTTGCCGATTGTTTTGGAAATCGTGAACCACAAGAAGGATTCGTCCTCGGCGGCGTCGGCTTGAGATTCTCGCCACATTTTATCATAATAAAAATAATAATAAAATCAGTCGCGACGACCCGGGGCAAACACAAAAAGTATACTATTTTATATCATCAATATTCTACCACTACTATAATTAAAATAACATAGGATGAATCTCTTCCTTCCTCTTCTCTCGCGCCATAACTGCTGCTACTACTGCTGCTATCTCTCTTTGTCTATTTTATTATTTATCACCTCACCTGCCGTTATTGACGTCGATACCATCGTCGTCTTCTAACGCAATCGCCACCATCTCAGATGCATTTCCTTTCTTTGAAACGGTATCTGTACTCACGCTTATGCGATACGCTTCTAGCGGATCTTCTAAATCTTCTCCGGCGGTGTTATTATTATTGTACGTGGTGGTGGTGGTATTCGTCGTCGTTTCACCTCCTCCTCTTCTTCTTCTTCTCTCTTCTTCTTCTTCGTTTTCATCGTCGTCTTCCTTCTCAGGGACTTGATAATTCCTCCCGATGACGTTGAAAAACGTTTCATCTTTCGGCGCTAACGTCCATCCACCTTTCCAACAACACAAGCAACACACCGCTAGAGAGAATATCTGAACCGTTTGATAATACGTCGGAACACCTAATGCTAACCCGACCGCGTCGCACGTCTCCTCCGTACTTTCTCCGCCGCAATATTTGGGATCGTCGGAAAACGAATTTAAAATCACCGCCAACGGTATCGCCGTGTTTTGATAACACACCTCGATCGCTACGGCTAAACAGGACGGTCTTTTCAGTTTCAACATCCTCGCTGTGCCTAAGGAAATCACCAACCCTAAAACGCACGGTAAAGTCACGCCGACGTAGAACTTCCAATCTCTGTCCCAAATCGGCGACGAGGAGTTTGAACTCAAAAAGAATCCCATCAAAACTAACGCGACGCCGCATACGTTCCCAACCGCGTTCAACTTTTGCGTGTATCTCGGATAATTCTTTCCAAAAAACAACCCGCTAAATATTGCCACGATAACGATCGATATCGTCGTAAACATGCCTTCCCAGCTCAACTTCACTTGCGTCTCTTTCGGAAACGCGAGTTCGGTGTACAACAAAATATTCGCCGGCAGCGTCAACGCGCTCATCAAACTCGACGCCGTCGTCATCGCCATCGAGAGCGGTAAATCCGCGTTAAAAATAGAGCACCACCAGTTGCTGTAACTCCCTCCCGGAGACGACGCGGTTGCAATCAGAGGAATCCCGTACAGCGGTTCGTCCGGAAAGAACAACACGCAACACACAAACCCGAGCAAAGGCAAAATCACAAACTGACAGCTCAACCCGATGATTAAAGGAAGCGGTTTCTTGAACCTTCTCTTAAACGCGATCGGATCGACCGTCACCGCGAGGCCAAAGACGAGGAAGAAGAGCAAGACGTTCGACGCGACTTGCTTCCCGACCGTTTCTTCTTCTCCTTTCTTCGACATTCTTCTTTTTCTTCTTCTTTCTCTGTGCTATTATATAAGATTGATTTTTAGCGCGACATCATTTTTGAGGAAGAAGAAGAAGAAGAAGAAGAACCCCCACGTCGCATCGTTCTCTCTCTCTTCCTCTCTCTGTCTCTGTCTCTGTCTCTGTCTCGACAAAACTCGTTATTTATGCACGTATTATTATATATTAGTATTCGTGTTACTAATAAAATCCTATCTCTCTTCTCTCTCTTCTGTTTTTTTTTGTGTGGGGTACGACTCGTAAAGAAGAAAAGAAGAAAAGACAAAAACGGTAAAAAGAGTCTGCAAATCTCCAAAACTTGGAGGAGGAGGTCTTCAACTCGATGACGACGACGATAACGACGACGATAACGACGAAGAGAGAGCGAAAGGTACCGCAGAAACTGCGCTCACCAATCCCCTCGGCGCCTCCGAAGAAGAAGAAGAAGCGCGGCGAGACGAATCAGAAAAGTCATCGTCGTCGCCAATTTTTGAAAAACAATAACAAACGAGAAGAAGAAGATGTTGAAGAAGTTCAACTGCTCTTCTCGTCGGATGCGACGACGACGACGACGACAACAACGAACGACGACGAAACGAACGGAGAGAAGAACGAGAAGACGAAGAAGCGCACCGTCGATGCCACGACGGGAAGAAGAAGAAGAATGAGTGGTAAAAATAACGAAACGACTTCAAAAGCACGTTCGAGCAACGTTGACGACGACGGAGACGAAGAAGAACGAAAGAAATTAATAAAGAAGAGAAAGAGGACGACGGGGAAAAAGGAGAAGAACAACAACGCGGAAGAAGAAGGCTTCGAGGAGGGAAGGAATTTGCTCGGGTTCTTGGTGGAAGCCACGGATTGCGCGAGTCCGATGACGACGATAACGACGACGACGGCGAACAACAACAACGACAGTAAGAAGAAGAGAAAAATTCAAAATTCAAAAAGCGGAGAAGAAGAAGAAGAAGCTGGCGAGAAGACGGCGAGCACACCGCGACCGCAAAAAGTACCATCGATAGAAGAAGAAGAAGAAAAAAAAGAAGAAGAAAAAGAAGCGCAAACGACGACGACAACAGTAACAACAACTCCCAGACGAATGATAGACGAAAAAGAAGAAGAAAAGCAAACGGAAGCGAGAGACGACGAAGAAGCGCTCGACGAAGAAGTCGACTTCCTCCTCAGAGACGAGGAGGAGAAGAGAGTCATTCTCGAATCAATCGCGAAAATTTCGCCGCAGCGAGGCTTGAGCATGTTCGTCGAATGGCTCGACGTGCTCGTGTTTGACTTGAAATCTCGCGTGGCGACGTTGAAACGATCGAAGAAGAGAGCGCAAAAAGCGTTCTTGAGAGTGCACAAGGAGGAGAAAAAATCGATGTCCTCGGCGGCAGCCGCGGGCGCTTCGGCGAAGAAAGCGACGAACAAACGAGATTTGAAAATGTTACGCGCGTTGGAAGACTTTTGGGGCGTGGAGTTAAACGAGACCGAGAAATCGCTCGAACGAGCGCGAGCGACGTTGAAGGCGCACAAGCTGATGCTGACGGATGACGAGAATAAAGGAGAAGATGAAGAAAAAGGAGAGACGAATCACCTAAAAAGTAAAGCAGGAGAAGAAGAAACGACGCCAAAAGAAACCACCAATAATAATAATAATAAAGAAGCGACCACCGAAAGTAGCAGCAAACAGCGAGAGCAGACCATTTTTGCCTCCGCGGTGGCGTTTTATCGAACCTCGCTCGGTTTAGCGACGCCGGTGAGACATCGAGAGGCATAGAAGATCAGCCCGAGCGCAATATGAAATAATACTATGTGAGTGTATTTTTGAAGAAAAAACCGCACGCATCGCACGAAAAATCACCTAAACAAAACACGCAAAAGGCACATGAGCGGAAAGAACAATCCCTCTTCTTCTTCTTCTTCTCATCGAGACGATGAGAGCAATAAACCGGTGGGGATAACCGTCGTCACCGGGTTCCTCGGTTCTGGGAAAACCACGCTGGTCAATCACGTTTTAA
>Ga0255763_1000278_pt1 | contig 55669 bp, 71 predicted proteins | sample 041ome_2_FD_179963 | JGI IMG/M metagenome (GOLD analysis project Ga0255763, IMG submission 179963) | Coastal salt marsh microbial communities from the Groves Creek Marsh, Skidaway Island, Georgia - 041406US metaG (version 2) | ecosystem: Environmental > Aquatic > Marine > Intertidal zone > Salt...
GAATGCCATTGTTGGTATTAGGAGTGCCATTGTTAGTGTTTTTCTTGGGAACGCCATTGTTGGTATTAGGAGTGCCATTGTTAGTGTTTTTCTTGGGAACGCCATTGTTGGTGTTAGGCGTTTTGGGTGTGTTAACATTGTTCTTTTCTTTTTGTTTTTTAATCAGTTCGTCTAATTCTTTTCGTTTTATATTCATCTCAACGTTTTGTTTTTTGAATTTATTGATAAATTCTAACCTTTGAGCCTCTATGTCCTTCTTTTTCGTGTTTATATTTTTTAATCGTTGTTCCATCATTTTTTTGAATTCTTCTTTTTCTTCTTCCGTCTTGAACCGGTTTTCTAACATTTGTTTTTCGAAAAATTTCTTTTCACGGTCCATTTTTAACAGTTCATTAAATTGTTTTCTTTCGAAGTTTGATTTTTTTTTCTCGAATTCTACACTTTTATTAGTATACTCTTTCGATCTACCATTTCCACTAAGAAATTGAGGTACACCTTTACCAAATAAACTCTTCGGGAAATATACTTGTCTGGGTGTATTTGTTACTTCCCGATTACGATTATCTGATATATTCGGTCTCTGCATTTTTAGTTTATCTGGAAATATGACATCACCATTACGTTTATTTACCCCATTGTTCGTACGGGTGTTCACTCCATTGTTGGTACGAGTATTCATACCATTGTTCTTATTCGCACGGGTGTTCACTCCATTGTTGGTACGAGTATTCATACCATTGTTCTTATTCGCACGGGTGTTCACTCCATTGTTGGTACGAGTATTCATTCCATTGTTCATACGATTATTCATAACATTTTCCATCGCTGAATTATAATTAACTTTCGTAAGTTTACGTTTTGACGCTAATTTTATAGGCTCCCGGACACCCATCGATTTCAATTTGTTTTCGATCGAAGTAAGCATATGCTCTTTAGTCGGTTTCGTTGGGATGAGTGCACCAACTTTACGAAGTATACGTTTTATATCAGAAACCTTAGAAGATGAATTAAATACTATCTCATAATCGTTAGCCTTTAAGGGTGATTTTTTATCTAATAAATACGTTCGATCACTTGTTATAACTAATGGTGGTAGTGGTAATTTGTTATCCTGGATGTCTTTATATATCTGACAAATCTCCTTTCTACTTAAAGTAACATTCAAACCTGTGTTCTGCTTAATGATCTCTCTGAGATTTTTTATATCCGCATCCGGATCGCACGCATCCATGGCGTATTTATATATGCTCACAAAATTTTTACTACAAAACATAAATGTAAATTATTGATGTGTTGTAGTATAATTATTACCCAAAATATAGAGTCTAATTTTTTCTTCATAATCCATATCAAACTTAAAAATATTAGTATCACCTAAATTTATTTCAATTATTTTAATATTTTTAGTGTATGAATTCTTGTTACCGAACGTCGAAAATATAATTGATTCAAAAAAATCAAGGGGATTTTTTATTTCCTCTTTAAATCTTTTGTTTATATTTACCGTTATACAAGTAACTTCATAGTCTTTTTTATCTAAGAACGGTTGTAACGGATACTCCTCACACGTACATCCATCAACATAATTATATCCATTATATTCAATTGATTCGAAAATAACTGGTATTGCCATACTCATACACACCGCATCTATAATATTCATATCTGGGTGAGTATCTCTGGAAAAGTATTCAGTTTTGTGTGTATTTAAACAATAAGCTGAAATATATATTTTCTTTTCTACATCATTAAATGTTGGGTTACATCCACAAACTTCTATAATTTTTTCTTTTACTCGAGTCATATCAACGAAACCATAACTAGTTAGAAACGATGATATACTTACATTAATCACAGAACTCAAATCCAAATTTAAACAAATATCAAGTATGTCGTCAATTGGTATATTTAAGGCCAAAAACAATGTAAGTATAGCACCAGCCGAACAACCGGAAATTTCATGAACATCCTTTATATTAGTTTCAATTCGTTTTAATGCCCCAATTAATGAAAATATACCCATTGATGCTGGACCAATGACTAAATATTTCATCCTTAATTAATAGTACGAAGGAAATTGGCGACGAAGAAGCGCAAATATCACAGCGAATACGATTGAATGTGTCAATGAGGCAGAAAGACTCGTCTGACCCGATCGGAATAATCCTCCGGATCCGGGTGGTATTGTGAGCAACAAACCCGGGCTGAGAACCAAGAACATGGATGTAGTAACCAACAAATCAGTCTTGGTTAAAATGAGTCCCAAAGCCTTTGCTATCATAGAATACACAAGAAAGAAAACCAATGCATGGAAGAATATAGCACTTTGGGAAGTCTTACCATTCGTGAAATTAACGCTGCGACCATTTGTAGTCAAAAGAACACCTGGACTGAGAGCAAGGAAAAGGGCCGCTGGGATAGAAACTTTTTTAGAAGTAATATCGGGTAACATATTTAATATAAGTCTATATTATTTTGTTTAGTATGAATCATAACGAAATTAACAAAGTCTTCAAATGAAGTACCACATAAAATATCATTATGCAAACTATTTTCTTCTATGTATTGTATAATTTTTAACCATATGTAAAATAGATGTTCTCTATATCGACAATCTATATATTCGGGTGTATCGTGCTCCTGGATATAACAAAACTCTTCAAAATCTGTAAACATACACTCTGTAAAAAGTGTATTTTCCAACATTGCATCGTAAAGATAGACCTTAATCATATCCCACAAATACCATAACTCATCTGAATATTCCACACCCCAATCATGTATATTTAGATGAGATTCTGATTCAATCTCGATGTCATCCTCGCTGCCATCAGTGTCACAACCCACAGTAGCTTCGTACACATACTGACTCCAAACCATGTCTGTTACTTACTTACAGTTTCCTTTTTATCTTTTATACCAGTTAACGATATCGACGTAGTTTCCTTAGTCTTTAAATTATCCTGGATCGCATTGATAGCCCCCTCAATTTTAGCTTCGTCACCACCAAAGTATTGGTATAGTCCTTCTCGGATCACATCCTTATTAATACCTGATTTTCGGACGGACTTCCGTAAACTAATCTTACCCTTCCTGAGGTTAATTGTATCAATACCCTGATTCACCATCTGCATCTTAACATTCTCCTTAAGACGCTTTTCTTCTTGGTTCAAAATCTTAATATCTGATTTAGCTTCAGAAAGTTGCTTTGTGAGTTCGATAAGCTTTGACACAGTGTCTGAAAGATCGGTCGAAACGGATGTCATATTTATTATTTATTATTTAAAACTATAGTCTAATCTTTAAGCACAGAGACCACGTTGCATTGTGTCGGGCACAATCGTGGTGTTATTCCATACATAAGCCTGTTTCGGGTTTGGTGGATCAACCCGAACAGTTCTATTGGCATTTCTCAACGAGCCACCTACTGTTTCTGGGAAACCAATTTGTTGTCTAGGTTCAAGATAGCTTTGTCCAGCAAGAATATCATCTGGGGCAAATTGACCAAAGTCTTCTTGGGAAGCTATTTCCCGCGGGAGAAGAGACGACGCAAGACCTGTGCCCTTCTGCATATTACATTCACTGCGGCTAACTGGGGCAGCTGCCATACTATCAGATGGTTCATCACCACCCAAAGAGGCATATGTGCGTTCTGTAATACTGTAACGAGATTTACCATTACCCATGCTGAACAAAACATAAATCAAAACCACGACAGCTGTCAACATGAGAATGTTTTTCGTTCTACCCTTCATCTTTATATAGAATAAATAATTTTTTTTTACTGATCATCTTCATCGGCAATTACATATTCTTCTGGGTAAAGATCTTCAATGACCGGATCATCAAAAACCTTCACCTGAACCAAATTCCAAACTGGGCCAAATGCTTTTTTAGCAAACCACAATCCGGCAAACTCAACGATAGCAGTACACATACCCGTTGGTTTAATGTTGGAAATATCAATTACTTCCTGATTCACATTAAAAACACGTGTTTGGGGGATTCGGTCACATGTAAATTGACCATTCACCATACCAGACGTATACGCCGAGCGGATGACGTCTTCTGTAAGTTCTTTACCAAACCAAGAAGACGCATTTTCAACTGCAGACTTGATGTTTAATTCATCAATGTCTTCGATTCGTTGGGTGTTTTTTTCTGAAACCATATCAATTGTAACTTCATTTGATTCGCCTGATACTGTAACTTTATTCACCCGATTGAGTTGAACAAAGTGCTTCTTTTTTTCATCACTGAGAGCTTTAACAAAGTAAAGTCCATCATCGCCTTTGTTTGGTGTACCGTAAATCATTATATGTATTATAATATGTTTAATTCTTTAAACCAACAAATGGTATTTTAGATGACTTTTCCAATATGTCTGTTGGTACCCACGAATCTCTATTTTGTCTGTATCCATACAAAAGCTTGGACGTATTTATATTTTTATTGAAAGATACGGGTTTAATTGGCCTGTGTGTATATTCATTACCTATATAAGCCTTAGAACCAGTTTTTATCCATTTTTGCTTTTTTAGATTGAATCGTTCTTTACCATGTGTTTTGATATAACCACCAATATTCATATTATTTGGTGTTGCTTTAATTCCATGAACAATTTGTTTAGATAACCTTTCGGAACTTGGTTTTGTTGTATATTTTAAGTATTTATTGGGATTTATCTTTTTCGCTATATTAACACCAACGTTTCTATATTGTCGTGAACTCACTCTGGGTGTTATTATTTTAGTATGTACTTTTTTGAATATTTCTTCGATAGAGTCATTAGAGTTTAACTTTACATTCTTATTAATTATCTTCGAAAGTTTCAACATACGTTGTCGATCTTTTTCTTTTTTTTCGGGTCTTAATCCGAGTTTTTGCATGAGATACACATCTTCCAAAAGAAACCGTTTACCTGCAATACTTATTCTCTTATCATGTACAATCTTACCAGTATCCTTATTTTTGTAAGTGACACCTTTCGATTGTGATTGTATTATTTCATACCCAAATTCACGTGGTCTCATTATAGGTATATCTAGAATACCCCCAAGAACTACATCATCAATCTTATTTTTGTTTATTATAAAATATCTTACATTCAAATCAAGTGCAAATAGTTCAACGTCTATAAGCACATCATCCTTTATGATATTTTTATCGTTTCTTGTTTTTTTCTTTTTAATGAGAACATATCGTCTGGATACGTATGGACCTGTTTCCGAAAATCCTAAACCAACAAATCTGGCAATTTTCGATGCATTTTCTGTAATTCTATTTTTTATAACTTTATCATTAGTTTGTGCAATTTTTCCAAGTTTATCCCATAATACAAGTTTTATAGCTTGAAGTTTACCAAAATATTTGGTATCATATTTAATACGTGGTATGAACTTTGTATCTATGTCACTTGTAATTATTCTATTTTCACGATCTATATATTTGTTGAAAGCTTCACCACCAGATATTACAAGATCACCATATGGATTTAATGCAGTTGAAAGCTCCCCAACCACCTTCATAATCTTATCTCTTATCTGATCAGTTACGAGGACATATATAATCTTTTCGAAACTTTCATTTTTATGCACTCGTGCAACACGCTTCCTGAAAGCAGACAAATTATTATTGTCAAAATGTTTCTTCAATATAGGATCATTGAAAAATAGATTTTTTTTTAAAAATCTATTAATGACTGCCTCTGAATAAATCTCTGTATCCATAACTATTATAGATGTACAAAAAAAATAGACACTGAATGTTACTTAAAGAAGACGCCCATACGAAGTGTATAACAAAGACATGTCTCTTGAAAATATCCAAACCGAACTTCAGGCACTCCACAATGATTTGAAAGCTTTGACTAAACTTGTCCGTAAGATTAAGTCTAAACAAGACGACCCGGATGGAGAAAAGGCAAAGAAGCGTGCTGAAAACAACGGTTTTAACCGAAAGCAACAAATTACACCCAAACTTCGTGCCTTCCTTGAACTCGGTGAAGGTGAGCTCATCTCCCGTAGTGAAGTCACTAAAGCTATCAATAAATATATTACCGAAAAGGGGTTGAAGCACCCGGATAATGGTCGTCAGCTTGTTCTCGATGACAAGTTGCGTGATCTTCTCGCTCCACCAGCTGATGTCCAGGTCACCTTCCTTAACTTGCAAAAGTACTTGAGCCCGCACTACATCAAGAGTACAGCTTAAAAAATTGAAACATAGTCATTATAGATGAACAATGACTGTCGAAAAAGATAAAATTGAACAGCTTGTTGGTACAAAGATTAAGGATATCACTTTGTACCAAAAAGCATTTACTCATAAATCCGCCCTCAAAGAAGATGAAGAACTTACAGAATCATTCGAAACCCTCGAATTTATGGGTGACTCCGTATTAGGCTTTGTAATCACTAAATTTCTATTTGATCAATATGAAGAGCGACAAGAGGGCTTTCTTACAAAAGCTAGAACTAAACTTGTTCGTTCAGAGACACTTGCGTCTATCGCAGTGAAACTGGGTCTCAATGAGATGGTTCGCATGGATGAAAAGGGAATGCGAAATGGTTGGAACAATAATCCGAAGATTTTAGAAGATGTTTTCGAAGCTCTTGTTGGGGCTATTTATATGGATTTGGGACTTATTCACGCTAAAAATTTCATACTTCGTATTTATAATGATCCACAATACATAAATATGAAAATGATCATGATTGATGATAACTTTAAAGATCATCTCATGAGATATTGTCAAATTAGTAATTTCCCGTTACCCGAATATAAAATAGCATCACATCACGAGGGTGTATTTTATGTGGATGTATACATAAATAACTGTTTTTGTGGACGTGGTGTTGCCAAAAGTAAAAAACAAGCCGAGCAAAATGCCGCTAGGGAGTTTTTTGCTAATAACATGGAACAGCTTAAAAATGAAGTGTCATAAATAACTAATAGCATGCATCCAAACGTGAAAGCTTTGATTGAAAGGGAATATGCTGCCCAAAAATCTGAAGAGTGGTTAGCTCTTCGTGGAAACATGTTAACGGCATCCGATGCAGCTACGGCTATTGGTAAGAATAAATATGAAACTCCACTTGGGTTAATACTTAAAAAATGTGGAATCGGTGAACGTTTCATGGGCAATGAAGCCACACGTCACGGTGAAAAGTATGAAGATGAGGCAAGAATTCTCTACGAGCAAAGACATAATGAAATCGTGCATGAAATTGGTCTTTGTCCACACAGTGAACATAAATGGTTAGGTGGCAGCCCCGATGGAGTATCAGAATCTGGAAAGCTCATTGAAATTAAGTGTCCTATGGCTCGTAAAATATTACCCGAAGTCCCCGAACACTATATGCCACAACTTCAACTTTGTATGGAAATTTTAGATCTCGAAGAAGCAGATTTTATTCAATATAAACCCGCAGAAACGAATTGGCCACGACCAGAGGAATTTGTTGTAGTAAATGTAAAACGTGATCGTGAATGGTTTAAAACATATCTTCCAATTATGAAGGATTTTTGGGACAAAGTGGTATATTACCGACAACATCCAGATGAAATCCCTAAACCAGAAGAAAAACCAAAACGCACTAGAAAAAAGAAGCCCGAGCCTGTAGTGGAGTGTGAAATATACGATATTTCAGAAGATGACTTCCTAAGTGATTAATATTTTAGATAAATACAACTAAAAATATGCAGGAATATGAGAGAGCTGTCAAACAGTTAAATGGTACATTACAGAAACCACATCAAGAATATGGTGTAAAATGGATGCTTCTTCATGAAATAAATGAAACCATCCCTAAGAAAGGTGGCTTTCTTTGTGACGAAATGGGCCTTGGTAAAACGATACAAACTATTTCTCTTATATTAGGTAATCCCGTTAAAAGAACATTGATTGTTGTTCCAAAAACGATTGTAGAACAATGGCATCGGGAATTTCAAAAATTTGCACCACAGTTGAAAGTATCTATTTATGATAAACATAAACAAATAGACGAATGTGATGTACTTATTTCATCATACTCATCTATTGTACAAAGGGGTGAAAAAAGAGATTTTAAAACTGCGATTCATGAAGTACATTGGAATAGACTTGTACTTGATGAAGCACACGAAATCCGAAACAGACGTTCGAAACTATTTTTTTCTCTTAACGCACTAATGACAGATATTAGATGGATGTTAACTGGTACACCTGTATTCAATTCAACCGAAGATTTCATTTCGTTGTTGATGTTCATTGGTTATTGTAAACTTACTATACAAGGAAACTACGAAAAGTTAAAGTCATTATATATTCTGAGAAGAACGAAGGATACTATAAATTTACCAAAATGTTTTTTTGAAAATGTCGAACTTGATATGTTTGATCAAGAAAGAAACTTTTATGAGAATGTTTTTACAGAATCTAAAGATTTTATGAGGGAAGTTTTTAAAAATTCTACAAATATTGGTACAAAAAATATGGAACTTTTAGAATGTTTACTTAGAGCTAGACAGTGTATGATATGGCCACAATTATACTTGAATGGTATTTCTAAGAAATATGAAATCGATGCGGGTAAATGGACTGGTAGATCAAACAAGATGGAAACACTCCATAAGCTTATAAAAGAACACCCGAATGAAAAAACTCTTATATTCTGTCAATTTGTGGAAGAAATGAACCACATACAAAATATGTTATCAGAATATGAAGTCTTTAGAATAGATGGTTCGGTGGATAAAAATACACGTGAAGAAAGAATTGAGGATTTTAAGTCTTCGGAAAAAAATTCAATTTTTATTATACAAATCAAATCAGGTGGACAAGGTTTGAACCTCCAAGAAGCAACACGTGTGTATATTACTGCACCATCTTGGAACCCTGCGACAGAACTACAAGCCATAGGTCGGAGTCATCGCTCTGGACAAAATAAAGACGTATACGTGAAAAAGTTGGTATATCGTGGAGATGAAAATTTTCCAAGTGTTGAAGAATCTATCATGTGCCTCCAGGGTCATAAGTCTTTGATATGTTCGGAGGTGCTCAATGATAAGCGTATAGAAAACCAAATACCCACTAAAGGTATTTCCTCTAAGATATCAATTAATGACATCAGGAAAATTTTCTGCGTTTAGTGTAAAAATGAACTCTAAGACATTTGGAAGCCGAGCTGAAGTTTTCCACGGAACCGCCGAAAGAACTACAGGTGGTCTCACTAAGAAAGATCTCATGATTGGTGGTGATGGACGTATCAAGAGTAAGGCTGCCCACAATTCCGCACTCGCTCGTATGAAGTCTGAAGGTAAGAAGGCGATGGTTAAGGTTTTCAAGCCGAAGAAAGGTAAATTTTCTCTTCAACCAAAGGCGGGTACAAAAGCATATGAGAAAAAGATAAAGAAGATGGAGGACTAAGTAAATCTGAAGAGAATTATGTTTTATCTTTAGATTTATAAAAATATTCAATTAATATAAATGACTTTAGAGAAGTGGGATGAATCTGTGCGTCTCGCAAAAATTAAGTTAGGTCACAATCCAAAAAAATTTACCAGAATAGATGGTAAACTTCTCAAGGAGGCGCAAGCTATTTATCATATACTACTCATGAACGACAAACTGAAACCCCTTTAATCGTTCAGGCTCAAATACCATGAGTTGATATAATTTCCATGTAATTCCAAATTTCTTATTAAGAAAATATACACTTGAAAGTTCAACAATAGATTTACCTGAATTTCGTGAATAGAGACCGTGACTCACTTCATCCTTTAAATGATTCTTATCTGCATCAAATACATGTGCTTTTAATGTATCATGGATATCTGTGTCAACTTTCACACGAAATTTTGGTGCGTGCCCCTGATTTTCCTTTATATTAGAATTAAACATTGATTTAAGTTCATTATAACTATACACCTTGTCGAAAATTTTATCACTTTGTTCGGCGACCGCACGAATAATTTTGTCTTCGATTTGTCGTAGTGTATCGTAAAACGTTTTTACATAGTTGTTTTCTTCGTCATAACCATTCATAGAAAAATCAAGATTCCACTTTACCGGACCAACTTCTGGTGTAAAGCCAGAAACTCCAAAAGGCATATACATTCGTGGAATTTGAATGCGAAAGGGTTTATCATCATTTGTGGAAATCACAATTTTTCGATTATTGTATTCATTGATTTTTAAATTATCACATGCGTCAATGAACTTGGACATTATATATGAATAATAATGTAAAACTTTAAGCTGAACACATAACACAATCTGGTTCAAGGCTAAATTGTATGGGACGAGCCTTTGCCTTACTTCTCAAATAGTACATACCGGTTTTTAAACCTTTTTTCCATGAATACATATGCATTGATGAGAGTTTCGAAAGAGTGGGACTTTCCATAAATAGATTCATACTTTGAGACTGATCGATAAAACGCCCTCTATCAGCTGCCATGTCGATGACATCTTTCATTTTGATTTCCCAAACAGTTCTATATAAATTTTTAATGTCATCGGGTATGTCGACGATGTTTTGAATTGACCCACCAGCTTTTACCATTATATCTTTCATTTCCTTAGACCAAAGGCCAATCTTTTTGAGGTCTTCAACAAGGTGTCGGTTTACTACAACAAACTCCCCAGCAAGTGTTCTTCTAAGATATATGTTTGTTGTATATGGCTCGAAACACTCATTATTACCTAGAATTTGTGCCGTTGAAGCCGTAGGCATGGGTGCCATAAGTAGACTATTTCTTAGTCCCTTCTTCATTATGCGTTCTTTGAGGATATTCCAATCATAATGAAGTTTAGTTTCACCTTCCCACATATCAAACTGAAGAATACCTTGTGCAGCGGGAGAACCTTCAAATGTAGAATATGAACCCTCTATCTCAGCCAAATCGCAACTTGCTTCAAGTGATGCGTGATACATCGTTTCAAATATACGTGAATTTATAAGTTTCGCTTCATCCGAATCAAATGCAACACGACATAAAATAAATACATCAGCTAAACCCTGTACACCCAAACCAATTGGTCTGTGTTTCATGTTTGAGTTTTTTGCGGTTTCAACCGGGTAAAAATTACGATCAATCACACGGTTCAAATTCTTCGTTACTATTTTTGTAATTTCATGAAGTTTTTCATAGTTAAATGTTCTCTTTTCTATGTCAACAAACTTCGGTAATGCGATAGATGCCAAGTTACATACAGCAGTCTCATCTTTGTCTGTGTATTCTATGATTTCTGTACATAAATTTGACGATTTAATCGTACCCAGATTCTTTTGATTACTCTTCTTATTGCACGCATCTTTGTAAAGCATATATGGAGTACCCGTTTCTGTTTGTGATTTAAGTATGGCCTTCCACACATCGGCAACGGGTATAGTAAAACTTGCCCGCCCCTCTTCTTCATATTTCGTGTATAGTGCTTCAAATTCTTCTCCCACAGCATCAGAAAGACCTGGTGCCTTATCTGGACAAAAAAGAGACCATTTTCCACCCTCTTCAACACGCTTCATGAAGAGATCTGGAATCCACAATGCAGAAAAGAGATCGCGACATCTCGCCTCATCATCTCCTTGATTAAGACGCAACTCAAGAAAGTCCATAATATCCGCATGCCATGGTTCCATGTACACAGCAATACTACCCTTACGTCTACCTGCCTGATTCACATATCGCGCAGTTGCATTAAATACACGTAACATCGGGATAATACCATCTGATTGTCCGTTTGTACCTCTAATACGGGACTTATTTGCCCTGACATCGTGAATATGCATACCGATACCTCCAGCCCATTTACTTATTTGTGCACATTCAGTTAGAGTACCATAAATTCCATTAATCGAATCTTCTTTGTTTGCAATCAAAAAACACGAAGACATTTGAGGTCTAGGTGTCCCTGCATTGAAAAGGGTTGGTGTTGCATGAATAAACATACCACTACTCATTTTATCATATGTTTCAAGAACAGACTCAACATCTCTACCATGAATACCGATAGCAACTCTCATGAAGAGATACTGTGGGGTTTCCATGAGAATACCATCGAGTCTCTGTAAATAAGATTTCTCGAGAGTTTTTAAACCAAAATAACCAAAGTCGTTATCTCTTTCGGGTTTGATATGATCTTTCACCTGAAGAGCGACATCTGCGACTTCATCTGTAACGATACAAGCCTTTGAAAGTTTTTTCATGGCGATATGGAAATTATTTGGGGCGATTTTCTGAATATTACTTGCTACTATACGTGTTGCGAGGGTCTCGTAGTCTGGGTCTATTGTAATCATCCCTATACAAATTTCAGCCGAGAGAGTGTCAATTTCCTGAGTTGTAATTTCATCATACATGGATGAAAAAACCTGCTGAGCTACTTTTGTAGAATCAACTGATGAAGAGAGACCGTTTGTTAAGCGTAAAATCCTGTTGGTGACCTTGTCAAATTTCATGTCTTCAACATGATTGGAGCGCTTTGTAACTCGCATCTTTTATAACTATCTATAAGATGTATTTTTTAAATTACTTATTTCATGAGGCAGTTGAGATCATGGCTTCGTACTGTGGCTGGTCCAAGTGTCTCGAATTTGCGATCGGGCTGAAGTAAATAAGTATTCACATTGTACATACCTTGTTCACCTGGCTTGGATACAGGCGGATATGATCCAACAAAACACGTAGGTGGGTTACAGGGAACGGCCTCGATATTTTTACTTTTTTCTGCGAAGATGGAATCAAAGTCTGCAGGATTCAACATTTAATATTTACATATTTTTTTTTTCAGCGGGTATATTAGATGTGTGACAATCTTCACCTAAATTCTATCAAACAATGTGAAACTCCTCTGAACAGTTTGTTTTTTTCGGAATTCAATACCAACTTGATACAGCGTGCGATTAGACAAAAATTTAAAGATGATACTGGAATTTCTATAGATTATCAAAATGAAGACGATCTATTTTCCATCATGCGTGTTGTTTTTATTAACAACTCGGGTGATCATTACAGTCAAGTAAATCAGCAAGTTCGGCAAATGAATGAGATGGTTATTAAAACTGCGTTGTCTCAGATAAAGACGGGTGTGTCTCAGTATGTGGCTTACATTAGAGACATTGATACATTAAGTATACCCATAGATCGACCTGAAAGTACTTCTACTTATGGTAATAAGATTGGTCCAGCAAACAACAAGATAGGAATCAATTAAAGTTTTGGGTGTATGAAAATGTAAGAACAAATGAGTCTGAACTATTACAAATGTGAGACAGAAAAGGTCTGTAAAGATAAAGGTTGGGACAAAGTAAATATTGATACCGTGTGGCTTCTATTGACAGAAGAATTTGGTGAATTGGCGTCGGCTATCCGACAATACAAAAAAACTTACAAAAAAATGAACCTAAAAAAGGAAAGAGGTACGGATGTTATGATGGAAATGGGGGATGTTTTTAGTTATTTATTCCAAATTGCACATATGTTAAATGTAGATCTAGATAAAATGTGGACACAGCACATTTCCAAAGTTAATCATAAGAAATATAATCTAAACTATTAGTAAATGAGTGCGTATATGCTCAGTGACGAAAACACAATCGATGACGTCAATCCGTATGTTATGTATGATTTTTCCCTTCCGGGTACATTGCGCAAAACATCCGATTTTTCCGATTTTTCTGAACCTATCAAAGAAGATATAATTCTTCAGGATGAAATTAGTCCTATATGTCAATATGGCGTGACTGCGGGTGATAAAACGGCAAATCTATGCAAGGGTGGATCACGTGGTGTTCCTCTAGACAAGACAATCCACCCTAAGCGTAATATTGATTTGGGTTACACGGGTATAAAAAATGAAGGTATTTTGATTTCACCATCTGAATTAGAATGTGTTATTTATAAAAATACAGATCTACGTGTTTTTGTTATAGGTATTATTCTAACGCTGATTCTATTATTTTCAATACGTTAAATAATCTTTTAAGTTTACCAATATTTAAACATCCATCAATCACCATTGGTAATGTATCTTCGCATATATATTTCATAAATTTACATTGCCACATAGATTTAAAATTTACATATGGTGGTTCAAATGTTTTATCTAAAATTTTTATAGAACGCATAATACGCATGAGTTGTTTATTCGATGGACTTCCCATGAGTATGTTATCGATAACCGTAGTACACATACGTTGATACACTTCGAAATTTTTATCAACCATTGTGTTTAAAAAGTTTTCGTAAGGGATTGTTTGTTTGAGTGAATTTATTTCAATCCAATCACATTCTGGTTTTGTTCTCAGTGTGTCTGAAAAAAGTTCATAACCTTTTCCGGGTACGTATTTTGTATATTTAAATTCAACAAAATCAAGTCCGCTATCAACGTCACAAAAATAACGAGCACTCTTAAAAATAGAGCCAGTCATATTAATAATTGTATGGACCCTATCTCTAAGTCATTTATTGTTGGATTATTAAACACCTAAGTCGTGTTACGTGTTTAAAATTGATAAGTTTAAACCCAGAGTCCATGAAATATTCTTCCATCGCAAATAATACATTTTCATATCTACTAACAATAGATGAATTTCGTAACAAAATCGAAGAATCTTTAAAGCCCTCATGGATAAAGATCACTACTATCACCATGATATCAAGTTTTTCACAAAAGGTGGATACACACAAGTTGAGAGATGTTTTTGAAAAAAATGAAGTTTTGAAAATAAAAAATTCAAATGGCCTTGATGATTATGCATTCGAATGGAGACTTAAACCGACAACATTTTACAATCAAGTGACTTTAACATATAATGATTCGTATAGTACAAAGTCCATTAAAGTATTTCCAAATGGTAGCATTCAGGTCGCCGGATGCTCTGATTTATATGATTGTAAACGTATAATCAAACAATTGAGTTACATATTTAAAAAATATTTGGACTTTGAAGAGGATATTCCAATCGAATCGTTTCGTGTCGTTATGATTAATTCAAATTTCAGTCTAAACTACAATCTCAATCTCATGAGAGTTGCTAATCATTTCGAAGATGCAAATGATGTATTTAAAGTTTCATTTGAACCAGACAGATATTCCGCAGTCAAGATTAAGTTTAAACCCGCCGAAGATATGAAAGAAATTACATGTTCAATTTTCAGTACAGGTAAGATTATTATAACTGGTGCAGAAACATTAAAAGAAATTGCATTTGCATATAACATCGTAAATAACCATATCAACGAAGATGCAAGTATTCGTGTTTCGGAAACAAAGGAAAAAGATGTATTTGATACCTTTCTGGGTTATAAGTCCGAAGATTTCGTCAGGCACCTTAAAAAAATGAACTATAATTCGTGGTGTAAAACCACAACGAATAGAAAAATTAATTTCTGATGTAATATTAAATAAAATGTCTCAGCGACTTGGTATGGCCGACGGTCGATGCTTCACTATCAGCTCATCTTCCCAACTATTGAACAATTATGTCATGAAAAAACAGGGTATTAACATGGAAGATAACTATTCTTACCGTCAATTTCTCCAGAAGTCTGGTCCTAGTTTGATTGATTCTTTACAGGCTACACAGAATGGTAAAGATCAATGTAATGTATGTGATGCTCCATTAATCGACACAAGAGATATATACTAAATAAACACGCAAAATATTCAAAAAAAGTTTAATTATATAATCTATAATGTCCACATGTTCGATTTGTCTCAATGACATGAGACAAACTAGGAACAACCCCCCTATACGGTGTGGACATGTATTTCATACATCGTGTATAGATGAATGGAAACGAAAAGGTCACAATACATGTCCACTATGTAGGAAAGTATTTGACGCATCACAATTTAGTGTTACAGTCACTATTCGAAATAACTATATAGCTACTTCGAATACATTACCAATAACTAACAGTGACGACATACTTAATATACTAGACATGTTTGACGTTACTTTTGATATAGAAAATTTAGACGATTTAGACGAAATATTATCGGATCTGGGGATGCGTCTTACCGACTTTGATTCCTCGATCGCTAACACAGAATGAACTACAATATTTTTCGTAGTTTAGCCCGGGATAATTTCTAGAAGCTTTTCTTGGATCGTGTATAGATTTACCTTTAGCATCAGTCAGAAGTGGACCAGTCGCCCACCCCCTCTTGTGACTGAATATGTTTGCCTTGAACACTATACGTTTACCTACTTGAAATTTACCCGCACGCTTCACTCTGTATTCCGGAACTTTAAAAAACTTAGCAACCGAAGTTTGTGTGTCACCCGGTTTTATACGATATTCAACGATACCGTGTTGTACATAAAAGTGAAAGTCGCCTTGACGTATGTAGTTTGTGGGTCTTCCAGGAGAAACAAACATCATAACTTTATAATACCCTTTCTTACATTTTTCATTTGCTTTTGCTAGATATATCTTTTTGGGGTTATCAGAAACTACACGTTTTGGTAATCCACGACAATGTGTGTAATTGTGATTTAGATTGGAAAGTCCAGAGCGATCACCCGGAATTGACTTTTGCCATCTATAAGCTTCATAGTCACCTACAGCATAAGCATAACAGTTGTTGTTACCTATTCCGGTAGATGTACCCCAACGACGATTAGTGAATTTTCTTTCGGAACCACTCAAAGGTAACTTTGATGACATCTATAATATCTACAGAAAAAAATATTTTAGTATAATAAAATGATCCGAGATATCGCCAAGGCTAAAAACACTTCTGACATGTTGTCTGAAATTTTGTTGTTTGTGTTGTCTATCCTCCTCACAACTTTTGTACTTCGCTTTCTCTGGAACCGATCACTTGTTAAACACATTTCAGTTTTGAAGCCAATTAATTCACTCCTTGACGCATTCATCTTGTCTCTCGCTCTTTCCATTGTGAAAGAATGTGGGTGTTAAACTTCCTTAAAACCGGTAGTTTTTTCACCAGCTGGCGACATTAATGTTGGATATGCTTGGATATCTTTGTCACATTTACCATTCGAACAGTCAACAAACTCATGAGGAATATTCTTAGACTTCATGTACTCAATCTGTTTACGAGTCCAGCCACAACCCATGGTCCCGTAAACAGTCCATTTTTCTTCGTTATTGTATTTTGGTGCACTTACGATGACATCAATATTTCGCTTCCCCGTCTGAGAAAGAATGTAAAGATCGACGACAAGGAGGAGGGGTATTAACCACATGTTATATTATAATTACATATTTTTTATTATTTTGCACATTTGTTCTTTTTTTAACTTTGGATTCAATTTGAACAGTTTAACAAGTTCATCTTTTTTATAAAGTCTACACTTTCGTTTTTCAATTTTAAGATCACCATTTTTATTAATTGAAATTGACGGCTTCACGGCAACAATACCAGGTCTCTTTAGTATCGTCTTTTTCTTTTCTGCGTCCTTCTGGAGAATAGCTTTTGCGCGTCTAATTGCCGAAGATGTACCAACATTCTTTGATGCTTCTACTCTTTTTACCACCACGGGCTTTTTTGATGTGACCTTTGAAAGAAAGTTGATCTTCTTTCCTTGCATGAATGAATGATTCATTATGTCATCATATGTTGGGAGGCCTTTGTGTTTTATGAGACGAAGACGATAATCCTTAATGTATTTTGTAGTGACCCCGATATATTCATTTGGGAATAAATCTTTCACGAACTTTCTTACTTCACTATTATTTGAATATTTGTGAATTATATTGAGAAAGTAATGGGCGTCGTACATTGGATGTGACTTTGTCGATATACCTGATATATTAGCAATCTCTTTATCAATCTCAGGATTTCTAACACCTTCTATTGTCGAGAATCCAAAGTCAATCATAATCGGTATATCATCCTTCAATACGATAATATTGTTCCAGTGAAGATCATGATGTCTAAATTTTGGATACTTTTCGTGAATTTTCTTGAGATTTCCGATAACTCGTGAGATCATCCGACGATACGCCGCTGCTGTCTGTCCCAATTTAATCCAGTGTTCGAGAGATATACCGTTAATATATTCAAAGTATAGTAAATCTCTATTATTACACGTCTTAAAATGATACATACGGGGAACACCCATACCTTTCAATTTTTGTGCGATTCGATATTCCATTTTGGCACTAGGTTCACTTGTAAATTTTACAGCAATTTTTGTATTACATTTATCATCCAAACATCCGTAATATACCGCACCATATTGCCCCTTGCCAATTTGGTAAAGCTTACCTTTCTGAATCTGATTTATTCTATTCAAACGAGGTGCATATAGATGAGATTTCGGATCACAACCCTTGGCCCCTCTTAATAATTTTTTGAGTTCTTCACCAACTGCATTCTTCTGAACATTCGTCTTTGCATTGTTGGCAATATTAACAAGGTCTGCGAGCTTGACCATTTTATTATAAACTAAGAAAAGTTTTTATTATACCATCTCATAAGTTTCGGGGAGCATATGTCTCCGTATTCAGCATACATTTCGACTTTTAAGTTGTCTTTATCTAAATAATCCTTTATAACATCGAGTATGTGCATATTTTCCCATGCAACTGCAGCTATCATAGTCGGATGTGTATATAATTTCATAACTTCTTCATACTTTTCCGGTTTGAATGCCGTCTTACACGTGTTCATAAAGACTTCGAACATGAGAAGAGAAATCTCGGGATCTTTGTGTGAGGCCATCCAATATGTAATATAGTTATCATGTTCAGTATCATTTGTTTCAATTATATCATTAACATTTTGTATAATCTGATACTCATTGGCTTTAAGAGCATTAATATCTCCTCGCTTGATAACTTCGAAAATGTTCATAGTGTATTTCTGTGTAGAAAAGATTTGACTTAGGTAACTAAAAAATTTTCTTCATACCATCTCGAAACAGCACTTTCATCATCGGAAATAACAAGGTCGTATAGATATTTTTCATCTACGTGACACATTGCATGTTCGAGTAAATCTATATTTTGACTCTTGACAGAACCACACATAAGAGATCTACCCATAACTTTCATGATTTCATGCCAATGATATTGTGAGTTTTCACGACATATATTTTTTAAGGTTTGGAATAATATACGTCCCTTCCCATGATTTTCATGCGCCCCAATTTCATATGTCAAATAATCACCACTCTCATTCATCATTTCATAATCAATATATTTGATAATATCTTTAGACCTTGACCTGAGGCCTATATAATCACCACGATCAATGAGTTCATGGAGATCTTTATAAATTTGTCTATGATGCATTGTATTATAGAATTTAACAATTGATATATCACTTAGGTCAAATGCAAACCTAAGAAGAGATAACATAACTAATCTTAAATAAAGTTGAGAATTTATAATTTTCTATATGTTTGAGAATCTGTTGATTGCTACACTCGGTGGATATGGACCCTTAATCATCGAAACAAAAAACGGGGTTTTCATTGAAAATTGTGTGATAATTAGTAGAAAGAACATTGATAATGTTATTCGAAAACTTCACGATGGGAAATATTCAAAGATTGAGCAAACAACAGATCGTTCATTCTTTGTAGCATAAAATGCACCCCAAAGACTAACGAAATTAACAAAAGTCTCACTGCAATGTAGAATAGTGACCAGCAATGTAATACACATCACTAAATCCCAATTCTTCTAATTTTTCAGCTGCAAATCTAGCCCGTTGTCCTGTGTTGCAATACACGAGTATACCTTTTCTGGGAAGTTCGGTCGTTGTCTTCTTGTTAATTTTAGTGACAGGAATGTGTATGGCACCTTTATAATGACCAGCTCTATATTCCATTATTGTACGAACATCTACAACTTTCTTTATAGTTCCAGATCTAATCATACGTTTAGCCTTTTCACTACTGACAATATTATCACCCAAAAATGTATAGGTAGCTGCAGCTGCGATAGTTGCGACAATTAATACCGGAAACATGTTATAATATATGTTTATATTTTACTTCCGGCCCAATTTACGATTTGTTTAAGAGACCAAGAACTATTGATATTAGATGGGACATCTATCTTTATCAGACTCCGCTTCATACTCTGTAAATTTGTATCACTTACAAATGTTGGCACTTGTACAATATGATTTAATTTAAATCTTTTGTCATCTTTAGTTGTAATTTTGAGATAATATGGAAAATTTTTTACAAAGTAATTCCATTTCGTAGATTTTCTACTTGACAACGGTACATATTTATGAATTAGACCCCACACAACTCGTTTTATGAAGACAAGTCTATCACGTGGATCTTTGGGTCCAATGTATGTGTTCAGTGTATCATGCATCATAGCTATGAAGGCCTCTATGTAACAAAAATGATGTTGAGATAGTTCGTCATATTGTGAAATCTCGAAAGACTTTTCTAGGATTTTCTTATTTCGAATTCTGATCTTCGTATTTTTTAGGAGTTTTTTATAATTTTCTAAATCCGTACTTACAAACCCCCCCGTGGGTTGGAATGTATTCATTTTGTTTCGTATTGTATATTCTTGTCCATATACTGTTCGAAGTTCATTTTTGAACTCACGTCTGCCGGCACCCATTGAATCAAATAATGTAATTGATTTACTATCATGATTTACTTTAGCAAGTGCATAGTGTCCGTCACCACCTGGATATGTGTGTGATATGTGTAGATAATGTACACCCTTATGCCCCATTTTAATGGGGTTTTTCATACGAGACGTTCTATTACAAGTAAATTTAAAGTCATAATCAGTCTCTTTTTTTATGTCCATGCCAATTTTTTCAAAAATACCGGGTGCTTGAATGAATTGTTTAGCTATTTCACTAGCATCTTCGATAGCCATGAGATATTTTGCGGCATTGTTTGTATTAATACGACTCTCGATGTAATCAGTCTTATCAATCTCATATGTTTCCCCTTTTACACGTAAAAGACGATTACGAACATTTTTATTTTTAATGAGTTTGATAGGGGTAAGGTTCATATCTTATTAAGACATCACATTTTTAAATAATGTTCATCTTCACATGTTTGATATCATCTGAAGAGGATTAAATGTATTTAATTAATGATTATTATATTTTAATTACCGAACGCAACACCCGCCATACCGTTCTTTATACGAAGAACGTTATAGTTTACTGCATAAACACGATGAAGAGAATTACCCCCCGAAACACCATTAAGTATCAATTTAGCAGTATCAATTCTTGAAAAGTTCAACGAACCAGTTGGTTGTTGTTTACTCAATGTAAGGCAGAATGGCCATGTGTATGTTGGAAGATCTCGCAATACATCGTCTGGTAAATCAGTGCAGTGCATTTCATGAACAATATTATGGTGATACAATACAGATGTATTTTCAAACAAAGCAACACCATTGATATAAAGACTGGATGTATCAAACTTATATTCATCATCCCAGTTATTTCCTGTCGCCTTACCCGAAACTAAATGGAGGCCTTTGACTGGGTGATTGAAGTAGCTCAAATCAACGTCTGTATCAGATGGATCGATTGGTTGATATTGTGTTTGTGTAATTAAGAGTTCATGTTCACTGTCGGTAAAGAATTTTCGTTCATCGGTATCTAAATAGATGTAGTTACCATATACTTTGGGGGATGGTGGGTTCGACATACCGGAGTAAAGACCGTCTCTACACTTAATTTTTATTTCAACATCGTGGTATTGAAGAGCGACAAGTGGTAAACACTTTGTCCACTCCTCACCGAAAAAGAACGGTAACATACAATAATCACTGCCTGTATTAGTCCCGGCACCGAGAGCATTTTCCTTGACGACATTTGTTGTCACTGCACACGAGGCTTTTGACGAACCATCTCGGTAGAGTGGGTTATATACACCCTGAATAAACAACGAATCCATTTGGCAAACCTTTTGACCACCTATCCACAAGCTTATGTCCGTTGGATTGGAAGAACCACTAGAGAAAAGACCATCGTTGTTCGTAGCTACATTTGAAATGTTTGGGGCTTCGATCCATATGTAGCTCATCAAATCACCCTTGGAGCGAATTGGGATGGTGACTTCGTTATTTGAACCAAATGTACCGATGTAATCCATACGCTCTGGTTTCATAGAAAAGTTGGTGTGACGTCTGTAGTTTTGACGAAAGAAACTGACCTGAGGTTGACCCGTGATATACACATCCTGGGCACCCTTCGAGACCAGATCAATTAAAGCTGCTGACATTTATATTAAAAGCATATTAAAATTTTGGCTCGATGATAACACAACGACTAATATGGTTGTCTTCCAAGCACTGACTTGGGAAGCCAGGGACAGTGAAGAAGGTAACGAACATCTCATTACCATATTTGGTAAGACTGAGGAAGGTGATTCTGTTTCTGTGACAACCGCATTTACTCCTTATTTTTTTATAAAGTTACCTGAAAATGTTTCTCAACAAACTATCCGTGAAATATACAATACCATTGATCGTAAGTGTCCGGAAACATTATTATGTTATTCGGTAACAAAATCAAAAGACGTCTGGGGTTTTCAGAATAATCAAAAATTTTCATACATGAAACTCGATTTTATTTCATTACAGGCACGTCGGCGTGTCGATTCATTCTTAAAAAAGTCAATGGAGTTGACTTCTGGGCCTTTTAAATTTAAGGTTTTCGAGTCTAATCTTGACCCAGTTCTTCGATTGATGCACAGAACTGGTATTCAATCTACCGGTTGGCTTGATAGTGGTGATAAATGTGTAAATGCAAGTGTTTCAACCACTAAAATTGACTTATTTTGTAACGATTGGACTACACTTAAACCCGTTGTACGAGATGACATCGCACCGTTTGTTGTTGCATCTTTTGATATCGAATGTAATAGTTCTACTGGTAAATTTCCAGATGCTGACGTAACCGACGATGTGTGTTTTCAGATTGCAATTTCGTTGTGTAAATTTGGGAGTGATGAACCATACAATAAGACTTGCTTGTGTTATAAGAAAACTGACGATAACACAACCAGTGGCACTATATTAAGTTATGACACAGAACGTGAAATGTTGGAAGCGTTTCAAAAATATATTCAAAAACACGACGTTGATATTCTCACCGGGTGGAATATTTTTGGTTTTGATCTCGAGTACATTTTTAAACGTGCATACGTATCTGGATGCAATCGTCGTTTTTTCAATCTCGGCAGACTTCGTGATGTGGCTTCTGATTTAACTATCAAGAAGTTGAGTTCAAGTGCTCTTGGTGATAATTTATTAAAGCTACTACCCATGCCAGGGCGATTTGTATTTGATATGTTTCATGAAGTAAAAAAGAATTATAAGCTTGATTCATACTCGTTAAACAATGTATCGAAATTGTATTTGGGTGATCAAAAGATAGATATGCCCGCAAAAGAGATGTTTTTACGATATCGTGAAGAAGACCCGATAAAACTTAGAGAAGTTGCAGAATATTGTATCAAAGATACACTTCTTCCACATGGTCTCATGAAAAAACTGTGTACCCTCTTCAACTTGGTTGAAATGGCGAAAGCAACATGGGTACCTATTTCATTTCTATCGGAGCGTGGACAACAAATCAAGGTTTTCTCTCAATTGACAAAAAAAGCACGTGAATTGGGATTTATGGTACCAACTATTCGTTATGGAGCCATCCCCGAAGAACCTTATGAAGGTGCCACGGTACTTGAAGCACAAAAAGGTGCTTATTATACACCAATTACAGCTCTTGATTTTGAGTCACTATATCCAAGTATTATGATGGCTCATAATCTATGTTATTCGTCATACGTTATGGATGAAAAGAGATACGGTGACATACCTGGTATCACGTACGAAACCTTTAATGTTGCGGATAGAACTTATAAATTTGCCCAAGATGTACCCGGATTACTTCCTAGTATTCTTCTTGAATTAAAACAGTTTCGTAAACAAGCAAAAAAGGACATGGCTTCTGCTACGGGGTTCATGAAAGAAGTATATAACGGAAAACAGCTCGCCTACAAAGTAAGTATGAACTCTGTGTATGGCTTCTGTGGTGCAGGTAAAGGTATTCTACCATGTGTACCCATTGCATCGACAACGACGTCACAAGGTCGTAATATGATTGAACAAACAAAAAACTACGTAGAAAATAACTTCCCGGGTGCTAAGGTGAGATATGGTGATACCGATTCGGTTATGGTAGAATTTGATGTAGGTGATAGAAAGGGTGTCGAGGCTATCGAATACAGCTGGAAACTTGGTGAACGTGCAGCAGAGGAGTGTAGCTCTCTTTTTAAGAAACCTAATAACCTCGAACTTGAAAAAGTATATTGGCCTTACTTTCTTTACAGTAAGAAGAGATATGCCGCAAAATTATGGACACAAGACAAGGAGGGAAAAATGAATATGGACTATATCGATATCAAGGGTTTACAAATTGTTCGGCGAGACAATACACCTCACGTACGAAAGGTGTGTAAAGAGTTACTTGATGTCGTACTTAATAGTTCCGACAAAGAACCACCATCTGATCTAGCACGTGAACGTGCTATACAATTACTTACGGGTGAAGTAAACAATGAAGAACTTATATTGAGCCAAACGCTTGCAGATAATTATAAAGTGAAGGGTAAATCTATTTCTATCAATAAATACGATGATAAAATGAATAGATATTTAAGTGAAGACGTTAATATGGCACATGTTCAAGTTTTTAATAAGATGAGACAACGTAATCCGGGATCCGAACCACAATCTGGTGATAGGGTTCCATATATTCTTGTAAAAACCGAAAATCATAAAGCAAAGGCATATGAAAAAAGCGAAGATCCAAAATTCGTAGAAGATAATAACCTACCAGTTGATTATCATTATTATTTCATTAACAAATTTTTAACACCGGTGTGTGATTTATTAGAACCACTGTTTGAAAATCCAAAAGAAGAAATTTTCGGTGAGATCATCAATAAACACAAACCACCACCAATTAAAAAAGAACCAAAGGGTCCTTCGTTGAGTACCATGAAAAAGTCTGAACTTATGGAAGAATGTAAGCGTCATGGTTTGGATGAAACTGGTAAAGTTAGTGATTTGCGTGAAAGACTTAAACTCGCAAGGTCTAAAGAACAATCAATTGAAGAGTTATTTAAAAACTATGAAAGTAATATTGATAAGAATACATGAGTTTACAAGATGAAATTTCAAATGTTATAGAAGGTGAAGTGTGTCGACGTGTTCAAAAACAATTAAACGATTACATCCAAACGATTTCAAAAACACACGGAATTTCGATTGAATTATTACTTAGAGACCTACCCGTAAATGTTTATTCTATGGGAGATAATATAACATGTAGAGGTATGAAAATAGACGGGAAGAGATGTACACGTAAAGGTAAATTTAATGGGTATTGTGCAAATCATGTACATCAAAAAAAACGTGTAGAACCCGTCGAAATAAAACGTAGCAATACACATACACATAGTCTATGTCTCTCATTTGTAGAGGGTTGTCCGGCATGTGAGTCGTCAACAAAGAGACTTATAGATTTGAATAGTATGTTATGTAATGAGTAAAACAGATATTCTACTATCGTCAATAAATAATTTTTATAGAGAAGATGACAATAAAACTATACTAAAGAATATACTAAATAAAACAAGTGGTATTTCCCTTCGAAATATTGAATGGTTTATTACAAATTATTCCAAGAAAAATCACACTTCTTATACAACGAGGAGTGGCAGACAATTCTTGGTACATTGTGCATATAAATCTACACTTGATGGATATAGCAAAAAGTTGTTTGATCCATTTTGTAGATCTGATAAAATTTCATACACCATTCCGGGAACTGAAGATAAAATTATGACTACATTAGCCCAACTCAATTTCATAAAATGGTGTATAAAAAACAATATTTTAGATTATATTAAGGATCATAAATCGACACTTTTTAATAAGCAACATTCATAAATCCATTTTCAAACACAAACGTTTGATAACCTGTATAGTACATATGTAGAGTGTATGTATCAGTCAAATTTGACTCTAATTGTATGTCAATGTTCGTCTTATCTGACTGTATATTACTAAAGTCTAAACTTCCCGATGGTTCTACATTCATGGGATTCATCGAAAATGAATACGTATATATATTTCGAATCGGTCTCGATAATCTTTTTTGAAATGGAATGAGATACTTATAGAATGAGTGGTTTGTAGACGTCACGTTTGGAAGTCTGTTACCATTTATATGAAATTTTGCGTCATACATCACCGGTGCAAAAAATGTAAATGTTTGATCAAAGTTAACATTTGAAGAAAAGTTGAATCTATTGTGAATCCGATATTCACCTTCTTCACTAGGTACGGGGTCACCTTCGGAAACATCTTCATCTTCAAACTTTTCATTTCTAAAAAACCAATGTATACATTTAACTGGAACGTTTGCAACTATGTTGTTTTTTATAATGTTTTTACCAATCTCGGTAGTGGTAGATGGATGTCTAAAAACCGTATCGGTTATAAGTAATTGTTTTTCCTTCATAAAATACATTCTTTCATCTGGTGGTAATGTAATTTCTTCTGTGACAATATCAAAATCCAATAGACCTAATATATCCGGTGTGTTTGTAAAGAACGACTGTTTGTGAAAATCAAATTCAAATTCTAATTTTTGTTTATATATTGAACAAAGTGGGAAAAATGGTCTGTTTGGTTTATTTGTCGAATATTCATCACTTGCATATTTTCTCGAAAAAAAGAAATGAAGAGGTATAACAATTTCAGATTCAAATGCGGCAAAAACATTATACGAATCTGAACTATCAAATGGTAAATTCCTATTTAAAAGGTATCTATTGGCGACTTTTTCTGTTATTTCCGAATATAACTCATCATATATAATACACCAATCGTCATAAAGTGTTTCAACTTTCAGTTCGTCCACATGCATTCTTATACTTTTGAAAATATGACGTCCTATTTGATCGGCGTAATTATATCCGAGTTGAAGACTTGGTAATTTTATCCTCACATACATATTGCTTAGAAGATCGCCCATATTTTGGGGATTAAATGTCACTTTCACCTTTTCGCCAAAAGGCCACGAGTCTTTGTTACTCATCTTGGAAACATTCGTTACCCTGTGGTATTTTCTAAAATTTGCATGTCGCTTGGTCTCGTAGTTAAATAAAGAGTCATTTGTATTTTCACTTATTAAATATCTATCTTGTTTCCCGAGTGCATTAAGCGACACAATGGCCGCGGTGCTTGCCCCAGAAGGTTCACACATTCCTACTTACTGTCTACATATTTTTAATATCCATTTTCCACATATCAATGTGAGATGTATTTTTCATTATCACAAGTTCCTCTCGAGTTTGCTTTGCCTCTTGGATAAGGGCCTTTACACTTTCCTCCGTATATTGAACAGTCTTAATATTAAGAAGATAGTCATAACTTCCGGAAATCTGTGGGAAAATATTAGAAAGTTGTCGTTCAAGGTCTTGTTTTTTGCGTTTGAAGACCACAATATCACCCTCAATAACCATTGTAACAAATTTTGATTTGTATCCACACATAGTAGCTTTTGTTTCGAGAACCTTGATAAGATGTGCCTTTCTCTTTTTGTAATGGTCAATGCGAAGTTCCACAAAATCTTTAAGAATTTCTTCCGGACTTGAGTATTTGTAAATACCCTTTACTGGGTGAAAGAGATGCATATTCGAAACATGAAAAGTTTTTCGTAACTTCAAATCTTTAACGAGATCTTTTCCCGTGTAGTCTGAAATTTCAAAATGAACATCTTCAGTTGTCGAATTATTTACAAAACCACCAATCAATTTTTTCTCAACAAGACTATCGAGATATTCTTTGTAATCCTGAGTCCAACGACCGGGTGGTAACTCTGTGACTGTAATATTCATTCCAGACCATTTCCATAGACCCTCCATCATCCACGTATCACCCTCCTTGTGTACCTTCCCCTTGAACCCCTTAAACCAAGGTCTCATAGATACCATAGACTTCCCATCGAGAAGTCTTTCGATATTTTCCTTAATATCACTTGGATTGAATGGTGGAACATAACAACTGAATCCCGTACCAATACCCTCCGTCCCATTAATAAGTACCATAGGTAAAGTTGGCATATAAAAGTCCGGTTCAATCGTGCGACCGTCATCATCTAAATAATTGAGAATTGGATCATCACGTGGATCGAAGATTTTACGAGCCTCTTTCGTGAGCTTTGTAAAAATATACCTTGTTTGTGATGCATCCTTACCACCCATGAGACGTGTACCAAATTGACCACAGGGTTCAAGAAGATTAATATTGTTCGAACCCATGTAATCATTTGCCAACTTTACGATTGTATCTGCAAGTGATACTTCACCGTGATGGTAGGCACTCTTATCAGCAACATATGCAGCCAATTGTGCAACTTTCATTTCATCTTTTAGATTCTTATGAAAACACGCATACATTACCTTACGCTGCGAAGGCTTAAGACCATCTGCCATGTGTGCAATCGAACGTTTGAGATCTGCCAAACTAAAGTTTACAAGATCTTTGTGTACAAAGTTAGAGATGCTCAGGTTCTTTACATGACCATATGGAACTTCCAACTCTGATGCATCTTTGGCAGTACTCTCAAGAAGCCACGTCTTACGATCGTCAGCCTTCTTTTTGTCAAATGCGAGAATGATAGATTTATCTGTCATGATATCCACATCAAATTTAACAGTGAGATCCTGAATCTTTTTAAAGTATTCCCGAGCTTCTGCCGACGTCGACGTACCAAGACCCTTGTAGTATTTAATTTTCCACCCCGCTTGTCCATTACCATACCATGTGCGAAAAGCAGAGTCCGTGTAGAATGACTTTGTTTGAGAACCCTTTGTTGCTTTGATAATTGGTGTTACCATAGAAACAACAAAACCCAACTTTAACAAACTTGGCCAGAAATAATGAATCATATTGAGAATGAGACCCTTAATGTGTGAACCGTCATTATCTGCATCGGTCATAATCATTAGGCGTCCATAGCGAAGTTCTGATACAGATTTGTATTCCTTACCCTGTTGAAGACCCAAAATTTTTTTGAGATCATTGAATTCTTGATTTGTTGTGAGTTGTGATACCGATGCATCTCGAACGTTCTTACATTTTCCTCGAAGAGGGAAGACACCATAGTGATCCCGACCAACCACCGAGAGACCCGCAACGGCGAGAGTTTTTGCCGAGTCACCCTCTGTAACAATCAGAGTACAGTTTCCTGATTGTGAAGTTCCAGCCTTATTGGCGTCATCCAACTTGGGAATACCTGTAATTTTGGATTTTCGGCTTCCATCAGACTTTGAGAGCTCCTTCATCTCCTTAAACTTTGACAGAGCCAAGAGTTCATCCTGAATACCAGTCTTTAACGCATTCTTGATGAACGTTTTTGGTGGCTCAAACTTACTCCCAAAATCTTGAACCTTTGAAGTACATTCGGACTTGACTTGACTAGAGAATGATGGATTTTCAAGAGTTGCTTTCACGAAGATATTGAATGTATTTTTGACCTGTTGAGGTCTCAACTTAATCTTCTTCGCCAATTCGTCAATCACACCAGACGCTAAAAAAGATGCCACATGGTCTACATGTGACCCACCCTTTGTCGTACAGATACCATTCACGAACGATACTTGTTCGAGACCATTTTCAGCTGGACCGACACACACCGACCAGCGATCTGTATTTACGGAACAGAGTTCTGTAACACCCTCATGCATCTTGGCATACGCTTCAAAACTCATTTTTTGAAGGGCTTCGCCTTGGAACTTTACCTTACAATTTGCCGTTGTGCAGATGTTTGCATCAAGTACCCGCTTTTCGAAAATTTTATAAATTGCTGCATCCATTTTTGTCATACCAAAACGCTTCCAGTCTGGAATGAATGTAATAGATACAGAAGAAGAGGCACCCCCGTGCTTCGTAATTTTAGGTGGGTGACATACCGTCATGTTGTTGTTCCATGTTTGAGTATAGGTTTGCTTGGTCTCATGATCTTTAATGACGATTGAGAACTCCGATGAGTAAATATTCGTAAGCTTTGCTCCATATCCATTGCGACCACCAACGATACGCTTCTTTGTGTCATCATAGTTCGTACTCGTAAGAAGATGACCAAATGTAAGTTCAGGATTCCACACCCCCTCTTTTTCATGCATGCGCACACCAATACCACCAAGAGGACCGTTATTCTCGATAGTGATAGCACCCGTGTCCTTGTCTACCTCCGCCGAGATGCTCGTAACACTTTTCGGATGTACAGAGTTTCGGTCGATTGCATTGACCAGAATTTCGTCAAATATTTTGAGAAGAGCTGGTGAGTAGTTTAGATTTTTCTTTTCGAATGTGTTATGAGCTTTGTTAAATATCCAGTACTGTTCAGTACCGATATCAATCGGACCGACATATGAATCAGGTCTTTTGAGGACGTGTTCAATGTGGGTGAGTTTTTGAATACTTTCACTCATGTTCTTGATTTCTTAATAAAAGAGGCTATCACTTAAGCTATTTTTACCAAGAAACAAAGGCGGGGGTCTTTGTTTCGTACTCTTCAAGGATTTCTTGAAATTCTTCAACCCATAATCTCATTTCACTCCGTGTAATTGATTCTGTTTTTGGTCTATTAAACTTAATCATCCCAGTTTGTCTCATGGCATGTATACGTGGATTATACTTCATGGATTTATTCATGTAGCAACATTTACACACCTTTACACCTTTAAGGTTATGTATGGTATTCAGTTCAAATGGTAAGTTTGTTTCGTGTAAATATTCATCAAATAAACTGAGTTCCCATCTTTTTGCAAATTTATAGTGTGGATCAAGTGGTGCTAGGCATGTGTGGCACAAATACTTCCATTTTATTTTCATACTTATATATAGAAGATGGCTTATCTTTATTTGATAGGCGCATTAGTTGTGATGTTTTTGATTATGCAAAATAAGTCTAAAGCATTTAATAACTCAGTACAAAAATTAATAAAACAGACCGCTAGATATGCTATTACGGCACAACAAGATGGGTCACCTGTATTAGCTACATTACACGCCAATTATGCAGTAGCGTATTTGCATGCACTCATGGACATAGCTACCGACACACAAGTACATCGTTTAACTGGTATAGATGTTAGTAAATTTAGACAACACATTATGAATGTTCAAGATATGGTTACAAGAAAAACAATAGAAAAGATTCCGGATTTTGCCGGTGATGTTGATATGTATCTTGCATCTATAACTTAAGTGACTTGTCATTTATCAAAAAATATAGAAGAAAAATGCAAGTAATTCGTGATGCGTCGTGGAAATATTTATTAGATGACGCAGTTAAGATGTATCGTATAAAAATACCAAATGATAAATGTTACAAACTTGCAGACTCTACGTGGAAATTGAAAGAAAGACAACGACTCATCAATATTGAACGTGAAAGACGAAAGATTGTTGTACTAGATAAACCACCAGAAGTAAATACACGTGAAAAACATATATATCAAAAATTATGCAAGGCGACAACTATGTCTGGTAAATGTTGTTCTTTTAAGGCGGTGTGTGGAGATTATTGTAGAAAACACAATAACAAACCAAGTAAATCGGAGATAATTCCGAGTATCGAAGATATTTCGAAACAACTTGATGAAATTAAAATAAATATGTAATATAAATGAAATTAGATCAAGAAAGCCTCAGACCTGTCATAATAGCCATGTCAATTTATCTTACAATAAGTACACTAGTTCCTAAAATAGCTAAAAAACCGTCTGGAATTGATTTTATCGATGACATTGTAATGATGATCATATCTCAACGAGATGTCATGATGTCCGGAACTATATTAATCGGTCTCATTGTTTTTGCCACCAATTACATTAATGAAGAATTCTTCTAATATGTTATCATTACCAACCATTTTCTTTGTGTATTCGTGATTCATGAATTTCATTTTTTTGTTATATGCATCTGACATGTATTTCATGAGTTGTTCGAAATTTGGTTTCCCCCAAATCATTCCTTTTTTGAATAAAAAATCATCCTCATGTATTTCTTGTAAATCACAATCTATTAGATAAGGTGTTTTGATATATTCCGAAGCTCCACCATAGTCTGTAATAATTACCGGTTTATCGTGCATACAAGCCTCGACTGCACCCATCCCGACACCCTCCGACGACGAAAAATTCACGTAACAATCGGAGATTTTATGAATATCTTCCATTTCCTCGTTAGAAATGAGACCATTTATCACTTTTACATTTGGAAGATTTATTTTTACATCTTGATTGCATGTTGCCTTAACTACGAGTCTTGAATTTGGTAATTGTAGGCGTATAAAGGCTTCTAGTATATATTTGAAATTCTTTCTATTATCTAAAATATTTCCGATGTGATAAAATGTATAAATTTCGGGTGGTGGTGGTATGTGGGCGTGTACTATTTTAAATGTAGTTTCTGGGAATTGTCTTGATAGAACAGTTTGACAAAAACTACTCGGAACTAATATTTCATCGAATAATTCAAACAATTGTCCATAATCCTCGTGAACTGTTTCTGTTTCGCATACCGTCATACACGACACCTTTTTAGCTTTACTCTTTAAGAATGGTATATATTCGAATATGTACTCTGTAGGAATCGCAAAAAGAAATGCATGATCACAATCTGGTATATTTTTGTCACCTATCATGTAATATTGTGCATCAGGGAATAATGAACGATATTTATTTAAGTGTTGACCAATTCCACTGAGTAACGCCGGCCCAACGAATATCATCTTAATTTAAAGATTATCTTAGCTTTATATATATATTATAATGAATGCTCTCAAACAAGAAATCGACGATGAAATTTCCAGACCACGATTAGACAAAGCGAAACTCTATAATCTATTGTTACGAATGGTCGATGAAATGGGAGATTCTGGAGAAGTCCAAGCTGGACCAGAAGGTAAACGTGGTGAAAAGGGTGAAAAGGGTGAAAAGGGTGAAAAGGGTGAAAAGGGTGTTTGTGAATGCCAATGTGTTTCAAAAACTAAAAAAAAGGTCGCTATGGTGAGTGAGGAAGATTAAATAAAACCTTAGTAAAACTTCATTTACTATTTTTTTTAACAAGTATAGTAAATGAGGCATATTCAATTTGACAAAAATTTTAAACCCATTACCGGAATTGGTAAGTATAATATTCACGGTAAAATTTTGAAACCTGTATATTACTACGAAGCCAAATTAAGATGGGAAGTTGGGAGTAGACCTATTTACCCACCAAATAAACCCACCAAACAAACCCAACAGAATCATAACAAGACTACCGAATGAATATTTACTTTGTTTATTTGATTCTTCCTTGTCTGGTAATTTTACAACATTACTATTTAATGTATCTATTTTAGAACAAAGTTTTTCTAACATTTTTAAAATTTGTACATTTTTGTCTTTGGGTTTTTCTTTTACGTCTATAGTTGTCACTTCAAGTATCATATGCCAAGATGCATCGGGTTGTAATAGTACATAATCTTTATCACTTTGATATTCATATATTTTAAAATTTAATTGCTTTATAGATATTGGATTAAATAACATATTTTGTCTTTGAAACGACTTCCATTGTTTATCCCTTACAATATTCTGTGCACTACCTGCATAGTGTCTTTCAAGCGGAACTCTTGCAAAAACCTGTCCATGACGTTCGTCTAATATTTGTGCTAATTTTGGAATTTCTGGACATACGATGTCTATAAATTTAGCTATATCCGTTTGTGATGATTCTGAATGGTCACCAACTTGGGTTATATAAAAATCAACCATTTTTAGACCTATGACTTTGTTTATGTTTTCTATATGTGTATTAGATTTGAGAGTCAGGTCAACAGAAAATGTATTATTTGTTCCTGTGATAAAGTTCGAATCTATCAGAACATATTGTGTTCTCTTGGGAAGATCATCAAGAGACATTCTGAAATATACAGATAAAAAAAATAATAGATAATATTAGATGTCTAGCTCCAGTGTAACTATAATAGGCTTTGCATCATTGTTACTGTTAGTTTTTGGAATATTTATTTACAGATATTACAAAAATAAAAATGAAGGTGGTCAAAATGATCCTTTTATTTTTAATTTTGCTGCACAAGAAGATAAAACAACCGAATTTGAATATGCAGTTGTCAAAGAAATGAAACTTGTAAGAAAAACAATGGAATATGGTGGATTTCGGTATGATGGACAATTTACAGGTACGTTTATATTTAATATGTTATTGGATGTCAGTGAGAAACTAAATGGCAAACGCCTTAAGATTGTTCACAGTGACAATTACGACAAAGAAAGTACTAGAGAAACTATTATCACTGGTACAGAAGTTGACATTTCAATTCCCGTAATGGATCAATCAAAAGATGCACGTGGTGTGCATATATTTGAGATATACGTAGATGACTTGTATTATGGTATAAAAATATTTAATATAACAAATACCGAAACATCTTATACACAACTCTATGAATCTTATAAAATAGAACCCGAGACATTTATAGATGGTGATAGTTTTTCGTATGAACTCGAATATTCTAGAATACCAATTTCATCTATAAAACCAGTTTCATCTCAAAGCACATTACAAAATGATATATTATCAAAGGTTCGTATTATTTCAGCTGGTTATGACGGAGCTGTGAAGTTACAAAGTGATGAAAATAATGACATGTTTCTCAATATTTTCAGTAGAAATGATGGTATGGTTGCACAATTTACAGAATCTACGATTGAAGAGGCGAGTAAGTTTTATTTTCACAATATTTCAGAACCTTATAATAAGTATAATGATGGAACAGTTGTTGATTATTTACAAAATTATATATTTCCCGAAAACAATATAGTAAAAATAGGAAATAGAGATAATGGTGTAGATTGTTATTTTTTGAATTCCATTCCACAAGCCGAAAGTGCAGATATGATAACTATGAGCAGATGGATTGATATTCAACATCCTACAAACCGACCCAGATTACTAACAGGTTTATTATTTTCATTAGAAGATGTTACACCATAAAAAAAATATCTATATAATTAAATGTCCAAGAGACTCAATTTTGTTCTGTCATGGGACATGGTAAATGGTTTCTTCGACAGATATAAACGTAGGTTTGTTTTGTATGACTCTTCTGGATACCGTTGGATTAATGAAATATCCGATAGAAAACTTAAATATTTATTATTTGTTTTTATGGATGCTAATAAAAATGTAATACGAATTAAAGATGCATCTCTAGAAAATATTGGTAAAATGTATACCAACGAATATAGGCAATTGGAAATTACACCTATAGAAACTGGTAAAATATATCTCGATGAATATAATCAATTGAAAAATGGATATATAAATGTATATTTAAATCAAGTGAATGATAATAATCTATTACTATCCAAACGGGTTGGTACCCTAGAAGAACCAACAAAAAGAAAATACATATCCGTAAAAAACATAACAAAAGTTTCATCAGATCCTTCCGATTGTAAATATGAGTGGCAATATGATGGTGATTGCAGTACTACATGTGGAACTGGGCAACAGAGGGAAATTCTACGCATCACTGAAAGACAGTTCAATGGTGGAGTACAGTGTAATGTTTCTGATTACGGGGCTGTACGTTATTCGGAGTGCACCGAAAGAAGTGGATGTCTGATCCAGAATTAATTTATATATTAATAATAGAAAGTATGCCTAATGGTATCGATGTTGTCTTTTACATTAATCAAAATAAGTTTATAAGAAATAAACAGAAAATGTTTATGAATTTTTTAGATGTTAAACGAAATGTATTGAGAAATGTAGAAGTCACAGAAGACACAGTCGATTTAAATACTGGTAAAGTTGAAATAAGTGTTACGATTAATCCTATTGAAGTCAATAGTATTTCATTACACATTGACAGTGGTTATGGTAAATTATACAAAATAAACGAATTTTATATATCGAACACGAGACCAAGATACACCGATATATTCAATGTGAAACGTGTATCACACGATCCAATAGATTGTGAAATTATGTACAGTACGAGTCAATGTGTACCTGTATGTACACCTGCAAATCAAACAAATGGAACTAGATTTAAATACAGAGTAGAAAATATTAAAACCTTTCCGGAAAATGGTGGGTTGTCATGTCCATTAGATATAAATAATTATCCGAATACATCAGAAACAATTGTTGAAGAATGTGAACAAAAGATATGCAATGATTGTTATGGTTATTGGAGTGAGTATAGTGAATGTGATGCAAACGGACTCAGGTATAGAAGGTATACTGTAGTTAATCCAGGTGACTTTGGTGGTCAACCATGTGATACTGTAAATGGTGATGTAGAAGAGGGATCGTGTGAATCTCCTCTTATATCAGATACAAACTTTGACGTTATACAAAAACCAGTACGTATTGGAAATGTATTTAAAGTTGGTAATTATTATTATGGAATTGTTTACCCGGGCAGATTCAAATTTAATACAACATTATTTGGAACACAAAATAATGATGGTACTGTAGATCCAAGCAAACCATGTATAGTAACCGCACGTGATGAATATGATAATGTCGGGGCAATTACTTTTACACCACGTGCTGAGGGTGGTTTTGATATGTCAAGAACAGAAGACGAAATCATAACAGATAATAATATTACAGTGTCTGAAGCCTCTGCTCTTGTAAAACCTTTGTCTATCGAAATCCCACGAATTATTATATATAGGTCGAACTATACCATTTATGACACAATCGAGGCAAGTTTTGATTGGTCTGATCTTAAAAGTTTCAATCCTGGTTGGTATCGTTTTATCGCAGTACAAACACATGGGTTTGATGTAAAGGAGTCGGGTAATTCTGAGTATGTACGCAAAACCGATTACACGGTGATGTTAACTACAACTCAACAAAGAAATGACAATTGTCTATCATGGGGGGTGCAATACGCATCTGCACCATTTGCAACCGATAATGATAGGCGAATTGCAGGAAATGTTCCTAATTCTCAAAAAAGCACGTTCGGAATTAGTAGTACTAATAATTTGAATACTACTTGTTCTCTATATAATACTATTCATAATAGTGAAGATTGGAATACACGCATAAAGTGGAATAAAAACTAAATTAATATATTGATTAAATATAATGGAACATCTACTTTTACAAAGACTTCAACTTGGTAAAAGTAAATATGGACACGGTGTTCGTGTAGATTTAGATACAACGACGTGGGGAACCCCAAAAAATTCATGGTTAGAAATGGCAAAAGAAGAATTTCTCGATGGGATTATATACATTGTTTGTGATTATATTAGATGGGGGAGAAATAACCCAATAACAACCATGTGTAAACTCGAAATTCAACACAATCAAGAGCCACAAAAAGACGATAATCAATTAATCATGTACATAATTCGCAACGTTGATGGAATAGAGAGTGATAGTCATCGCAGAGTTTTATTAACTCTATTTAACTTGATAGATATATGTTAACTATTTTAGTTGGTTCTGCGATTTGTTTTAAATGTATTCCGTGGTATGAAAAGTTATATTGGGGAAATAATTCTTTTATTTTATTGGATAATAATGTAGCTTCTTTTGTCATAACAATTCCATTTTGTATGGCTAATTTTTCAATTTCCAATAGAGAGTCTTCTAAGTAAAGAAATGTTCTTTTCATTTTACTATCATTTATTTTATTGTATATTTCCTTTGACATTCCACCGGACATGTAAAAGTTTTTAGAATTATCTACTTCCTCTCTTGTATTTATCTTGTTATCAAACATCAAAATAAATAAAAGTATGATTAACATGAAGTGTATCATTTGTTATTAGACAACAATTTAAATAAATCATTCACTTTATGGATAATGTTGAAAAGTTGGTCTTTGTCTTTTACATTCTTTGGTTTTACAATTTCAAGTTCAACTTGAAAGGATGTTTCGTCTTCTGCATCCATATCTTCTGTGTCACCTGCGGAATAAGTCATGTCTATACTTAAATTTTTCCTTAAAAATGAAATGCGTTTTTTTGATCTTTTCCTGTCCATGACAAATTCCCCTTCGATTGGGATTTCTTTTGAAAAACTAAAACGAACATCAAGTGGTGTATTTTTATATCTCTTGAAGTCTTCTTTGTGTATCGATATTTTCTGAACTTGTGTTTGCTGATCTGTTTCTTGGTCAATAGTTAGTCTGACATTTGATTCATCGCTATAGAAGACTTCATAATTTTTCTTAATAACAGATTCCCAACCATCATACTTTTCTAGACCGTATAAAAGTTTATTAAATGTTTCTTCCCCGACATTGGTGTCAAAAAAAGATCCATTAAATTTACCTAATCTGATCTCAATTTCAGAATTTTCTTCTTCTTTGAACTTTTCGAACAAAGGAAGAATTTTTTTAGTGACACTCTGAATATTCATGTATTCTTTACATATATGAATTGCGTGTTTTACTTAAGCCTTTTTTGTTCATAAAACATAATGAAAGGTTTTGACAACTTAAAAAATACATGTTATTTTAACACTTCCTTACAATGTCTATTACAAATACCTATACTTTCTAATCATTTTTTAAAAAATGAATACAATGGTAATTGTGAATTTACCGATTTATATTCAAAACTTGTAAATATATATTGGACAACAAACAATAGTGTCAAAGTTATGAATGTTTCGAAACTATTTAAATGTTTTCAAAAAGAATTTCCGAGATTTAAAGATTTCGAAGAAAATGATATACAAGAATGTATACTTTGTATAATAGATATACTTGAAAGATCCCAGCCAATAGTGAAGGATTGGTTTTATGGCAAGAAAGTACAAGAAGTTATATGGCCGGGTGGTAAGTCACGGATAGAAGAACCATTTGGTATTCATATATTAACATCTAACGGAAATCAATTGAAAACCATGTTAGAAGATTCATTCAAATGGAATATTATTGAAAACTTCGAAGATAAAGATAATGTAATACACCATATGGCTACAACACGAATTTTATTTTCGGAGTTACCAAAAATTTTAATAATATCTTTTGATAAAAAAAGTAACTTGTATATATCAGAAAATATATTTTTAGATAAAAGTGAATATAAACTAATAGCGTCGGGGATACACATAGGTCATCAAGACGAAGGTCATTATGTGAGTTTTACCAAACACAAAGGACAGTGGTATTATAAAAATGATGATATTGTAATACAAAAGAATTTACCTGATTTTGCTGGCCACTATGTACTTATATACAATCTAAAAACTCTTTGAGTTGAATATTTTCTTGAATATTTACGATAGTTCTGTAGAATGTTCTACGATTATTTGGATAGTTTTTATCATATCTACGTTTTAATGGTTTCCACCACAGGGGTCCATTTTCCCATGTGATATACATACACTCTACGATCGCATTATCTTCAAACCATGGTTCATTCATAGTACTCAACGGAAACTCACTCTCGTAAAATAGTTTACCTTTTTCTTGAACGTATAGTTTCCACACTGGTTCACCTTTCATACCGATACCACTAAAAGATTGACCCTTTTTCATACAAAAGTCGACTGTGTTTTTTTCTTGTGGTTTCCATTTGAAAAGAGTTTCGTGTGTCCCAATTCTCACAGGTTCGTTGACGGGTGTAAATACTACACCATCAACGGATTGTGTAACACTAGGAAGATGTTCATCCATAAAACTTTTAAAATTTTTCAAATTATAGAATTTTTTAAGTCTTAATTTATATTTATCAGTTTTCATAACTATAATTCCTTTCAATACATCACCAACACAAGCTAAACGTTCTGTCAATTTAAGGCGACCTACATGTTCACCATTTACACAAATGGCATCGTAAATCATGAATTCATTTTCATAGAGTTCCCCATCTAGAATCGTACCCTCGTATACTTTTTTTTTGAGATTTAATTTAACTTGAAACATGTTAAATGATCTATTTACAAACAACGCAATATTTTTCCCTTCGAAATGTAGTGCAACGAGCATATGTCTCTCCCCGTCTGTTTTTTCACAGACAACATATTCATTATTCTTGAGAATTGGAAAATGTTTATATTCAATGGAGATAGGTTGCGGTCCCGGGAAATATTCTTTTGATCCCCATACATGATGTATAAAACCGACGACGTGTTTGTAAAGAGGTTCGTCTAACTTTACAAACATTTCGGATATATTAGAATTTGAGTTAAAACTTTAATTGGCTTTAACACCCGCCGCAGACAATATGTTACTTATGCATTCATGTGTATAAGTCATGGTCAACTTAGATGCTGTAAATGCATGAATCTTTACTCCCTGTTCCTTGAATTTTTCAAACATTTTGGCTCCGATTTTAATAGAACCCGTTTTCTTATCTTTTATTTGTTTTATGATATTTTTTGTAAACATGACCCAACATTTCGCATTTGTAGACGAAACACTGTAAATATTTTCACTTATCTTCTTATTAACATCTGTATCAAAGTTCAAACCAATTTGATTTACCGGTTCCATTATTTCTTCATCCCTTACTTTTCTTTTAAACATTTCCCAATCAATACCTTCCTCTACACCTGGAAAAACAAGACACCCAATACCATCATGTGTTTGTATAACTTGATTAATCGACTCGTCATCTACACCTATACCAAAATCAACAAAGAAAATACGGTCATATTTTAATGGGTCGAGACAGGCTTGTATCGTTTTTGACTTTTCAAATGGATCATCATTCACAAATATAATTTCATTTTTATGACCATGTCTTATACAAGATATATTGAATTTAAGTATCGTATGTAATGTTTTGACATGACACGATTTAGATCTTGTAACTAATATAGTTGCAAACTTCATATTAATATTTGTAATCTAATTTTTAAGCCTAGCATTCATACATCCCGTGAATGGTAAATTTCCAACATGCCCTAATGTTGTATTCACATCTGCATAAATTTTACCATCACATTGTTGCCATCTTCTACAAAATGCGTAATCTTCGGAGAGATATCTTTTGGATTGTGGGTCTATCATACAATCAAATACTGCGTGATAATCATCAAAATCTCTATTTTGGTGATCATTCTTACACCATAAGTCGGGGAACTTTTCTTCCATTTTTTTAAATACGTCTCGTTTTATGAGCATAAATCCAGTTGGACCATCTAGAATTTCAATAAATCCATTTTCTACGGGTCTGGTTTGTGCACCAAAATTTATAACAAGACTCGACGAGAGCATTGCCATGTTACGATCATCGTTATTTTTTACAGCATTGGCAGCTTGGTCCCACATAACACATTTTTTCGGATAACATGCAACCGAAACATCATGATCTGATTTAATAAGACGTATAACACTTTCAGCATCAAAGTCGATATCAGCATCTATAAACATGAAATAATCGGCCGAATTTTTTTGCATAAATCGACCAACGGCCACGTTTCGAGCACGGTGTACTAAAGATTCATTTTCAGTTGTGTCAATGTATAATTGAATATTTTCTTGAATTAGACGCATTTGAAGTTTAATTACAGAAATCATATATTTTTCTAAACAAAGTCCCCCATAACATGGGGTACTCAAGAATACGGATGTAGACATATTTTATATATCATCTTTATCCTCTAAGTATTTTTTAATAATATTTAATATTTTATTGATTGTTGGTACAGACACTGAACATTTTTCACACACTTCACCCTTTGGTATTTTATTGTCCAGTGCTACAAGTATAACTGCGGATGCTATACTGTTTGGTGTTTTACTCATGAGTTCAACACACTCTTCCAGTTTATTGCACATTTTGTTGCATTTATATCTATCTTCTTTTGATACATCAAATAAATTCAATAATCTTTGCATAACATCAAACGGTTTTGTTACGAAATTTTTCTCGGTTTTACCCATTATTGTTTCTTGGAAAATTTGAGTTGTCCTACTTACATCTTTACTTTTAATACCGAACATATCAGCCACTTCCTTTGTAGTTCTCGGGAACTTCGCCAATTTACATGCATATAATATACAATTTGCCTTAATACCTAAACGTATAGCCCCTCGTGTCAATTTTTCTTCATTAAATTTTTTGTACATAACCTTAGCCTCTTTTAATACATTTTCTGGTAATATGTGACAAGCTTCGTCCATATCTCTATATGCATGAAACAACGAACGATCCCTGTGATTCATTGACATGTGGAAGTTTATTTTTGCCATGCGTTTATTTTCATATGAAGATGTACTTTTTGTTGAAATTAGAGTACTTTTACCCCAGTTGTGTGAAAAAAGTTCGATACTTGCATTAGGATTACCACACCTCGAAGGGTCATTTACTTTACCATCATCCATAATACCACTCGTCCATTCTGGGTTATCATCAATGAAGCTATCTTCTACTAGACCACACTCACTGCACACGGGCAAACCTTCTGAGCAAATAACCTTAATACCATCACACTCTGCACATAAATTTATATTTACTGACTTTTTTGTTACTTCTTTGTTTCTTAGTAAATTGTCTATATCAGACCAGATTGCTGTCAGCATGTTGATATGGTGTATTGGGTTTAATTTTTTGATTTTAGAACGCAAACTTAGGAATTAAATGCCTTTTCATCAGACATAGCTCTTGCGTACATTTCAATCATATCAACTGTATTCTTGAAACTCTGTGCACCGGGTGTTGATGGTTTCCATTCGTTCCATTCGTTATCTACTTCTTTATAATCACCTGGGATAGGCATGGCTTCCACTTCATCATCTGGGGTGATAAAATCATCCATTTCTGAATCTGTTTCCGAATCTGATAATTCTTCGTAAATTTCACTGTCATCATCTTCGATATCAATTTCTTCAATAAAAACGTACATATTTTTACCAATTTCTTTCATACCAATGTCATTAAATGAAGTTCCAGATGGGTAATGTTCGGTAAGACTTTCATATGGGACTGGATTAAAATCACCACTTTCAATTTCCAGAACACACGCCGATTTATAAATTTTATTAGTTTGGGAAAGGTAATGCACCCCTAACACATTACCTGTATTCATACCAACAATACCATACATTTCTTCTTCTACGTCATCTTGGTTTACCAATGCTTTCACTATATCATTTGGGTTTATATCACTTGTAACAATCATACTTAGAGTTTTCAGGCAAAAAATTATCAGGGATAATATCACAGATGAAAGTCACAATTTATTCGAAGGAAGGGTGTCAATATTGCGAACACACCGTCACACTTTGTGAGTCAGAGGGGATGGATTATGAAAAAGTGATGATAGAAAAAGAAGAATTAAAAAAGATGTGTGATGGTAGACTTGACACTTACCCTCAAATATTTGTTGACGGAAATCGTATTGGAAACTATTTTGAATTTCAAGATTGGGTAGAAGAGGAGTATGAACCAATCTTAGCAACCACTCTCAACAGATTTAGTGTCTTTCCCCTGAAATATCCACATCTATGGGACCTCTATAAGAAGGCCCAAATGAGTAACTGGACTGCTGAAGAAGTTGACCTATCAAAAGATTTGGATGATTGGGAGACACTCAATGATAATGAGAAGAAATTCATAAAATACATCTTGGCGTTTTTTGCTGGGTCTGATGGAATTGTTTTCGAAAACATTAATAATAATTTTGCGGATGAAGTTCAGATAAGCGAAGCTCGCTCTTTCTATGCTTACCAATCTCATAATGAAATGGTTCATGGAGAAACATACAGTAAACTTATCGATAAATATATAAAAGACCCCGCAGAAAAGAAAGAGTTATTTGAAGCTATACAACGAGTCCCTTGTATAGAGAAAAAGGCAAACTGGGCCATGAAATGGTTTGACACAAAATCTCGTTCCTTCGCTGAACGCCTCTTTGCATTTGCGTGTGTTGAAGGTATATTTTTTAGTGGTAGTTTTTGTGCTATATATTGGCTTAAAAAGCGTGGTCTCATGCCAGGCCTTTGTTTTTCGAATGAACTTATATCACGTGACGAAGGACTCCACCAAGAGTTTGCTGTAGAACTTTACAAAGTTTTGCGTAATAAACCAAGTACCGAAAAAATCTATGCCATTGTGAAGGAGGCTGTTGAAATTGAAAAGGGGTTTATTCTTGATGCACTTCCATGTAATTTGATCGGGATGAATTCTAATAAAATGTCAGAATACATAGAATATGTGTCTGATCGCCTTCTCAAGCAAATAGGTCAACCTCCTCTGTTCAATTCGAAAAATCCATTTGATTTTATGGAGAATATTTCCCTTGATGGGAAGACTAACTTTTTCGAAAAGAGAGTCGGAGATTATGGTAAATTAGATGATGATTCTGGTGAGATTGAATTCGACGAAGAATTCTAATTAATAGGACTTATCGAGATGATTCAAGTCGATACATCCAACACTAAACGTACCATCAAGTGGTTGAAATTCTGGATCAAATACACCTGGCGAAGGTGCCTGTTTGTTTACCTGAGATTCAATCATATTCGGTTTTTTTGTTTGAATTTTACGGGGTTGTTCAACACCCATTTCCATTTTACGAAGTGATTCAGGTTCTTTCGTAGTAACAGAGCTTACAGGACCCAAATTTATTTGAGGAACAGGGCCCTTATTCATTTGAGGAACAGGTAATTTCTGCATAGAAGGCGATACATCAAACTTCATCTCTGCGGGAGATTCGTCAATTGTGTAATCTTCCTTCTTGATATTCATCATTCCCCATGTAACCAAAAGGAAAACAATCGAATGAATAAACACACCCACCTGTGTTGGACAACCAGTCGGTGACGCAATAATCGGACCTAATATTCTCCTGACAACTCGATACGTTTGTGGATTTGCAACCACAAAAAATATTAATGCAGACATCATTGCGATCATAAACTTTTTCTTCTGTTTAGACCCATTACACCCACAGCCACAATCTTTAAAGAAACCCATTTATAATTAATCAAGAAAAAAATTACTTAAAGTTTGAACATGTAATAGATATATAATAAACTACAATGTCACTAAGCATCCAACAATCCTCAGAGTTCACACCGTCTGCTGTTAAGTTCTCCAAGCTTCGAAAAAATAAAAATGGTGGAAAAGCTGTCTATCTCAATAATAGTGACAACAAGAAACTCTACATTCAACTTCCATATATGAGATCTCCGTATGGTATGAGTACTTTTACTGATGAAGCAACTGGCCGAACTTCGTATTCGTTGGATCTCAGTTTTGATCCCGATAACGCAGAATCTATGGTTTTGTGTGAAAAGTTTAAGGAACTCGACGATATCGTCGTTAATACTGTCGCCCAGAATTCCAAAGAATGGCTTGGTAAGGAGTTTAACGTTGCCGTTTTACGAGAGGCTTTGTATAAACCGGTCGTCAGACCTGGTAAGGAACCATATCCGTCTACTATCAAGCTTAAGATTCTCACTAAACCTGATGGATCCTTTGTACCGGAAGCATACAATATGAAGAGAGACAACATTTCACTCGATTCGATTGAAAAGGGTCAGCGTGTTCTCACCATTATTGACTTGAATCAGATTTGGTTCATCGATAATAAGTTCGGAGTAACCGTTCGGTTACAGCAAGTTTTGGTTCAGCAATCTGAAAAGCTACCTTCTTTCGCCTTTCATGGTATTGGGGCATCTACACAAGATGATGATGATGGTGATAATGATGTTGATGATGACGACATCGAGATTGATGACGAATAGAATATAATAAATGTAATCAGAAAAATAAACATCTTATAAACTACCTGTGTGAAATGTATAAAGACAAAAATATAAACATAGTATAATGTACGTTGTATTCAAACCAAGTCCTTCATTAAGTCATAAGTATAGGGTTGTGTTACCGGATAAACGTTCTATTGATTTTGGTACTTCTGGAATACCAGATTTCACGGATCATAGAAATCCTAAGCTTATGCGATCTCATCTTATTGGTAAAGGTGCCGTAATTCCTACAGAATTAAGAATTGAAGATGATCCTATCGAAATACAACGACATATGCTACATATAGACAAAAGCACGGAAGAAGATTGGGATGATATGTTTCATCAGGGATACTGGGAACGCTGGATGTTGTGGACATATCCATCAGTTCATAAAGCAAAATTATTTATGACTATGCGCAAGGGGGTATTATTCATGCCCATGGAAGAAAATATGTGGTTTTGTGACAATTAGATATCTATTAAAAAAAGACTCGTTACACTTCAATTAATACCTCTCTACCATCGTTAAGTCGAACTCTTAACACAGCTACAAATTTGAAGACTCTCTCGGACCATGAATCACCTTTAAATGCCCTGAATATATCGGACATTACATCATTTATACTAGAAATTCTGGTGTAAAGTGTGATATATTGTCCATCTTTATATTTATATCCACTACCACACATCCACGCAACTAGTTCAAATTGTTCAAATAGCGAACAATCACCCGGTTGATCTGTGATAGTAGAAAATAACCCCGATAGTAGAACAGGTGTCTTGATACCTAGGAAGATATACTTTCTTAATTCTTGAAATGTAATATCATTTGTATCTAAAATACACCCATAATGATAATGAGAAATGTTAGCATTTATAATTTTGGCACCAGTGAAGTCTATGGATTCTACGTCTTGTTCGGTACCAGATATAGACGTACGCATTTATATCATTACATTTGATATAAATTTAAGAACCGGTTGATCCAAATCCACCAGATCCCCTTACAGTTTCTTCAATTTTTCCAATTTCTTCGATTTGGGGTGTTTCACATTTTTCAAGCACAAGTTGTGCGATGCGATCACCTTTCTTTACTTCAAAGGTTTTGTCGCCTTGATTGAAAAGAACAACCTTAATTTCACCTGTATAATCTGGGTCGATAACACCCGCACCAACTTGAATACCATGCTTCACGGCGAGACCCGATCTCGGTGCTACACGACCATATACACCACTCGGCAAAACGATTACAATACCCGTACACACTAGTGCTCGTTGTAATGGTTTGATAATGACATCATCCATACTATATAGATCATAACCGACGGCGCCACCCGAACCACGTGTTGGAATAATAGCATCTTCGGATAACTTTTTAACACGGAGGCTCATTTTATAATTTGTTCAAGTTTATAATCTTTATAAAGGTTTGTGAATAATAATAACTATATGAAAACAATCTGTAAGGTTCATAATTATATCAATAACACAAATAAATCAAAAACCGATTATGAAAAACTCAAAACTAAAATTAATAAAACAACTTTAGGTTATGGTACAGCACTTACATCTGTATATTTCATTACAAATGGCGCTGAGGAGGGTGTGTCTGCTACGTTGGGCGTTGCATCATCCCTTGCTTATATTGGTCTTCTCACACAACAGGTAGATAACATTGAAAGATCTCCACTATTTCCGAAACAGTTATTAGTTCCATTGGGAACTGCCATTTTCGAAACAGTGTGGAATAGCGCACCATTTGCGTTTAATTTTGATTATGGTGCTACTCTTATGGGGTTTCTAGCATATAAAGCAGCACTTCTAGCCGTGCTATATGACGAAATTCGAAACATGATATTGTCAAGTAATGATATTACACTTGAGAGAAAAGAAGATGATCCACGCAAGAACGATGTCGAGTGTGTAGTGATCACGAGTGAGGACGGACGTGATAGATGAAATTATAGGCCAAAATGGCCACAAAGGCCCACCCACAAAGTTTGAAGTCACTATATTGAAGGTCGTGTGACCCGAAAATGTATAATCGTTACAGAATGCAAATCTTGGTTTAAGTTTACAAGGTTGTTCCTTTGTGTACGGCATCACAGTTACTGCATTACACACAGCTCTCGCAAAATACATAAGCGATAAAAGGAGTAGATAATCGTTCTTTTTTGAACTAGACCACGTCGACCATGAATAAATAAGAGCTATTATAGGAACGAGGAGTAGATAATCGGGAAGGTGTTCATAATGTTCCCAATTCGGGAGGAGATGAAACCCGGCATCAAATATGTATCCACCCTTACCATCTCCTTTCTGTGAAGAAATGTAATACCCAACGAATATATTTACTACTAGGGAAAGTATGAATAGCAGTAATATCATCTACTTACTATGTAGATTTTTATCGGCTGTATAATATGTTTTTCCTTTCATAACATAACTGTGAACTCTTGCATATCCCCATGCTTGTGGTGAAGCACCGGGTCTGTGACCAGTTCTCCATGCGGCAAGACCTCTATTATAGATGGTCTGTAATATTTTAAGTGGTATTTTTGTTACTTTTGAAATTTCATTAAGAGATTTCGCATATGGATACTTGTCACGGAATTTCCGAGTATATGAAGATGTTTTCGTTTTCACACCCTCATCAGTTTTAAACTTTTTATAATCTTTTTTTAACATTTTTTTATAACGAGTTTCAATATCTTTAATTGTTCTGAGACCACGGAAATATTTGAGTGGTGTATAGATTTTACCCTTGTTTCTGTGTAAATCTTTGACTTTTTTATAAATTTCTTTATCACTCAAAGCCATTCTTAATTATATTGTAGATTAATTACGGCGTAAATGTTTTATAGCTTCAATGATGTTTGGAAATATAGTATTACCAAAACGCACTCTACCAGACTTCGCAGAGACCCACCCCATGTAGCCATTGTATTGACATTTTTGAATATCAACCATTATAAAAACATAAGATTATTTTATATCAAAGGAAGAATGAGTCTTTCAATAATTATGGGAAATATGTTTTCTGGTAAAACTTCAGAACTTATTCGTCGACTTAAGAGATATAACATCATAGGTAAGAAGATCGTGGTCATTAATTCATCAAAAGATACTCGTTCGCCTGAAGAAGTACTGAAGACACATGATGGTATAAAATTTCCTTGTTTGAAAGTTGAAAATATTACAGATTGTATAATGAATGAAGAATTCTGTCACGCAGATATTATCGCCATAGATGAAGCACAGTTCTTCACATGTTTGAAGGACTTTGTACACATGTGTTTATTTCTTAAAAAGTCTGTGATAATAGTTGGTCTTGATGGTGACTATAAACAACGTAAATTTGGCGAAATAATCGACTGCATTCCAATGGCATGTGAGGTCACTAAGTTGTCAGCATTATGTATGGAATGTAAAAATGGAACCGCAGGACCTTTTACAAAACGGTTAATAGAATGTGATAATACCGAACTTGTGGGTGGTGAAGAAAGTTATAAAGCTGTGTGTAGAAAACATCTTACTTCCACCGAATAAAAACTATTTAAAATGCAAATGTTTATTTATATTTTAAAAAGTTTATTGAAAATGATTTTATATATTTAAGAAATTTAGTTGGAGAACGCCAAACCACCCATACCAGATTGGATACGGAGGACGTTGTAGTTCGTGGCAAAGAGATGCATTGTGTTGACTGTAGTAGCCGTTGGCTTAATCGTCACCGCAACTTGAGCATTGTCAATGCGCGAGAAGTTGCATGTACCAGTCGGTTGGTGTTCTTCCGGCTTGAGGGCGAACGAGTACGAGTACACACCCGGGTACGGGCAGCCGGTGTGGTGGGACATCGGTTGCACTTGATTGAAGTATTTACCGGTTTGTTCCTTGAATCGGTCTTGACCGTTGAGGACAAGCTTGAACTTGTCGAGAGGACCAACCGCCGCTGTACCAGTGGCAGCACCCTCTTCGACCCAGCGAGAACCGGAAGTCGCATCAATGAGGGGGGCACCGGTACCTTGGGTGATGGAGGCGTCCTTACCAACCGCATTGGATTGGAGAACAACACCGGCAGTGTTGGAAGTGAAGTTCCAAAGAGCAGCGTTAGAGGAGCCACCGTCCGAGAAGCACCAAACCAATTCCTTGATCGGGTGGTTGAACGAGAGACGAACTTGCTTGGTCGACGTGGAGGAAACGGAATCGGCGCCAGTGTGTTGCACTTGCTCGATAAGGTATTCGTGACCCTTTTGGGAGAAGCGACGACGTTCTTCGGTGTCGAGGTACACATAGTTACCCCAAACCTTGAAGCTACCATCAGTGTATTGGGTGAATTCACTGGAGAGGTCGAAGTCGAGGCGGACTTCGTGGTATTGCAAAGCGATGAGCGGCAAGTAAAGACCCGGGTTGCGGTTGAAGAAGAAGACCAATGGCAAGAACACGGTATCACCAGACGCCGTCGTCATTTTGGCATAGTTAGCCTTCTTGGCTTCATCCAAGTACAACTCGGAATACAAACGCCACCAGCGTTGGTAGTGTTTGTCAATGCGTTGACCACCAATGGAGAGTTCAACATCCTTCACGGCACGTTCAGCAACCCAGTTGCAATCTTGAGCGGCACCAGTCAACGTGGCGAGACCCGCCTTGGACTTCATTTCGACGTACATTTCGCCGATCAAATCACCATTGCGCGCAACGGTGACCGAGACACGACCATTATCCGTGGCTGTGCCGTTAACAGTTTGTTCGATGTTTTCCATCGCGAAGTTTGTGTGGCGCTTGTAGACAGCTTGGAAGAAAGTAACCTTGGGGTTACCCGTCAAGTAGACGTCCTGGGCGCCGTAAGCGACAAGTTGCATGAGACCACCGGCCATTGTGAGAGTTTTTGTACTATATACTAACATTTTTTTTTTGGCTGAAATCGCACTAGTGCGAAAAATTTTTATCCGTCTTTTCTCAGTCTAGGTTAAAATGTCATCCCACCCTGAAGAAACCGAAACCGAAACTTATAGTGAGATCGATGAGGAACCAATCAATGTTACGGAATCTGACTCTGATGAAATTGAAGAAACAGAAGAAGGTGTTGATTATGATATGTCTGATGATGATGACTCTGATATTCCGGAAATTTTTGAAGAACCGCTTCAAATTGACGAACTTCTCAGTTCTGTTTTGGCGACCCCAGACGGTGATACCGTTTGTTCTGCCCTGGTAAACATATCTCACCAACTCGAAGTACAAAATAAAATCCTTATTAAAGTTCTCTCGGCTATCAGCAAAAAACAAACTTAGAAAAATAGTGCATAATAACTATAGACCACAAAATGGACACGCATTACATAGATAAGGATCCTAACGTAATTGAATCTGAGATGGAAAAACTAAAAAATCAGATTCAAACACTCGATCAAGAACAGGTATTGCGTGTCTTATCGCTTTTAGAAAACAAATGGACACTTTCGAAGGATGAATGTGACCCCAGAGATATCGTTCGTCTTGGATATGACCAATTTTTTGACTCGTCTGAATTAGAAGAAGATGGATTTCCCAGGCGCATAGAAATGAATACAATAAACGGTAAGTTACAACGGGAAACTAAATTTATAAAAAGTCTGGGTAGTCGTATTAAGTCTATTAATTTTGGTGAATATCAACCAGAGGATCACGATTTATCGGTAAGTGAAAGAGTATGTAGATTGATTAAACAGATCAACGAAGCTTTTAAGAATATTCGTTTACACTTGAATGCACAACAACGAATTCTACACCCACGCCAACTCCCGGAAAAATTTGATGCAGATCCAGAATATTTTGATGCAACACCAATGGATGATGCAAAGCTGGGTGAAATGTCGCCTTATCAACGAGCGATTGTGGCAGTTCTGGACGAGACATCAAAGAAGAATATGAGAAGATACAAAGGTAAGTGTTGTCTTCAACGTGTTTCCGGTGGTCATTATACAAGAGCTTGGCTTCCTACACACACGATCCAAGAGTTTGTATATGAATTGGCAGAGAAGGAAGTCAATTTTGAAGTATGGAAAGATCTCACTTCGAGAGGTACAGCATTCCGTGACGTTATAAATCACCTTTCAAACTGTGTTGATAGTGATTTCCCTGAGATTAAAAAAAATAGACATATGTGGTCTTTCCAAAATGGGGTTTTTATTGCAAAAGAATGGATCCCCGAAAAGGGTATTTATGATTGTCATTTTTATCCATTTGAAAGTAAACAATTTAGTTGTTTAGATCCAACACTTGTGAGTTGTAAATACTTTGATCAACAATTCAACGACTATTCGCATGTTGAGGATTGGTGGGACATTCCCACACCGCATATGCAATCTATCCTCGATTATCAGAAATTTGAAAAGGATGTTTGTAGATGGGCGTATGTGATGGGTGGGCGTTTGTGCTTTGAAGTGGGTGATATGGATGGATGGCAGGTCATTCCATTTTTCAAGGGTATTGCTCGTTCTGGTAAGTCTACAATCATTACAAAAATCTTCAAGAAGTTTTATGAAAATGAAGATGTGTCGACTCTTGGTAATAATGTAGAGCGTAAGTTTGGTCTTTCCGCTATTTGTGATTCTCTCATGTTTATTGCACCTGAAGTGAAGGGTGATTTAGCCCTGGAACAAGCCGAATTTCAGTCTATTGTGTCTGGTGAAGATGTAAGTGTTGCTGTGAAGCATGAAAAGGCACGATCTATCGAATGGAAGACACCAGGTGTTTTAGGTGGCAATGAAGTTCCGGGATGGAAAGATAATTCAGGTTCTGTACTTCGTCGTGTATTACCGTGGAATTTTACAAAACAGGTGAAAGATGCAGATCCACAACTTGATCTAAAGTTAAATGAAGAAATACCAACTATCTTGTATAAGTGTGTACGAGCTTATTTGGATTATTCACAAAAATATAAGAACAAAGATGTTTGGAATGTTGTGCCAGAATATTTCAAGAAGATTCAGAGACAAGTGGCCATGGTTGCGAGTACATTACATAATTTTATGGAATCTACGAATCTTGTATATGGTGAAGATTTGTGTGTCCCCCAAAAGCTATTTGTACAATTGTTCAATCAACATTGTCAGTCAAATAATCTCGGAAGACCCAAATTCAATCCAGACTTCTACGCAGGGCCATTTAGTTCAAGAGATATTGAAGTCAGGGAAGAGTCCATCACTTATAAGGATCGTGTATACCCTAAACAACCTGTCATATTTGGTTTGGACATTGTTGAAGAAAACTTTGGATTTACAGACGATTACTAAAAAAAATAGTACTATTAATTAATATGAACCCCAACATTAAGGAGTTCTTAAGAAAATCGAATGTAGAAATTCAGACCACACCGTCATCACAGCCATCAAGTGTTTCCACAACCTCATCAGTTAACAACATTACAAGAAACATAGAAGCTAGTATGTTGAGAAATCAGAGATTTCCAAATAACATAAACAAAAGTATTATGAGTAATGATAATTATGGCGAATTTGCACAATTTGTATATAATAGTAATGATAATACAAACTCTACACCTTCATTGGTTGGGTCTTTAACTACATCACCGTCTACAACAAATCTTGTAATAAGTAAGCTAAATCCAGGAATGTTTAATGCCACTGTTAATAAACACTTTACATCCGGTAATCGAATTAACCTCAAAAACATTTTATCTAAGAAACCAAAGGAAAGAACACCAATCGGTGGTGGTTTATTTGTAGATACTCTGGAAATAAAAGGTATTTATGGTAGATTTCAAACTGGATTTGTGCATAGTAGACAATACGGAGCAAAGGGATCTTTAAGTAAAGACTATTTTTCTGTACAATTTAATATATCCGTATCAGATGGAAATGTAACAAAGGGTGCGAGTGTTAATTTCTATAAAAATGGCAAGGTTCGATTTTCGGGGGGATTTCTCGGTACGAATATTGAACAACAACCTGATTTAATTCGCAGATACATGGTGAATACATACTCTGATAAAGAAGCATTTTTATACAATCCATTTGAATATAATAATTTAAGTGGACAATTTCGAATAAATGGTGTATTTAGAGATTTTTATGGCCTTTCACAGAGATTTTACAAGTATGGTGTAGAATCTGTAAATTATGAATCTGAATTATCCCCCTTTATGTATATACAATACAAGAAACACAAGTATATATTAGCTAAAACTGGTAACATACAGATTTCGGGGGCCACCTTTCCTCAAGATATGATCAAAGCGTATAATGATGGTATGGAACTTGTTAGATTTTTAAATACAAAGAATGAAATAATAATAACAAATGAAATACCAAATAGTAATATAGTCCAGAAAAAGAAAAAAATAAAAACATCTATTCCTACACACACAAAAAAAATAAAACCATTAACACATAAACAACAAAACGCAATAAACGTGGATGAGAAAAAGTGTCTAAGAATGTCAAAAAATGAGCTACTTCATCTAGCTAGGACTATTGGTGTTGTTGGTATTAAAAATACAACTAAAAAAGAAGACATTTGTAAAAAAATTAAATCAATAACGAACAAAAAATCGGTGGTTTTTAGAAATACAAATAAGGAAAAAAATACAACTCTATCCGGTAAAAATAATAAGCTTAAGATAGGTCGATCTTTGTGTGGTAACTATAGTAAAACAGAGTTAATTAGGATTTCTAAGATTCTTGGTATATCTGTTAACGAAAAGGATACAAAACAAAGTTTATGTAAAAAAATAGAAAAGATAAAAAACATGAAGATTTTAGCAAATTCAAGACCCACACCACCACCACCACCCAAACCTTCTAGGAAAAATGTTGTTCAAAAGAAAAAAGACGAAAAGAGAAGCCTTGTAATAAAACGCAGGCGATTGGATGAAAACTCGATTAGACAAGATATACAAAATTTGTATGGAAAACGATGGATAAATCGATATAAAAATGTGATGCCTTCTTTGAATCAAGATGTCAAAAACATCAAATCTAAAATAAATAAACTTTCACATGTGGACAAAGCAGGTATTGTATTTAAAAAGAATGCCGATTTAATAAAACGTCGCATGATTAATAGGTGGAAGGGAGAACGTGAAAAGGAACTCGAACGAAAAGTTATAATAAAACAAATAAATGTCAATGGCATAAATCCAAGACTTGCAAATCGATTCAGGGTAGCTGCGACTAATTATATAATTTCACGTGGTCCAACGAAAAAGCAATTTAATGCATATAAAAAGACATGGATGAACCTTCAAACAAAATAATATCAGTACATAATAGAATGTCGGTTATTGGTGTACCGACTTCATTTTTTATAGCTATTCTTGTATTGCTAATATTTATAGGGTTAATATTGTTTTATACGTGTACAGGTGGTAGTTTTTTAAAAGCCGACTTTGACTCGAAAAAATGTTTTAAATTTGCAAACTACGATACTCTGTTTAAAGAAAACGTATATGTTGGAAAAAATATGTCCAATAAAATGTTTAATTTCCCAGAAATATGGGGAGATCCCCCAGTAGATCAAACGAAAGACATCGTTGAGTTACCCTATGGTTTTGGATATGGCTCGAGTACACTTAGAGACTGGATCATTGATAAAGCACAAGAGTATCAAAAATACGGTGAAAAACAAGAACAATTTGATGCAGAAATAAAAAAAGTAACGGACGAATATAATACCAAACTCAATGAATATGAAAGTCAATTAATTGAAATGATTGAGTTAAACAACGGTGAGGGGTATAATGATATTTCGGAGAGAGTTCTAACACTTGGAGAAGAGTTCGAAGAATCTATTAATAGAATTGAGAATGATTATAAAGAATATATAATTGTATCATATTCTACATCCCCGGGTCCATCCCCGGGTCCATCCCCCGGTCCATCCCCCGGTCCATCCCCCGGTCCATCCCCCGGTCCATCC
>Ga0255763_1000280_pt1 | contig 55397 bp, 46 predicted proteins | sample 041ome_2_FD_179963 | JGI IMG/M metagenome (GOLD analysis project Ga0255763, IMG submission 179963) | Coastal salt marsh microbial communities from the Groves Creek Marsh, Skidaway Island, Georgia - 041406US metaG (version 2) | ecosystem: Environmental > Aquatic > Marine > Intertidal zone > Salt...
TGTTTGTCAAAACTTGTATCACAAAAACAGGGGGTCTGCTTACTGGTTATAAATAAGATTTATCGAAGATTTACTATAATTACCCGACCAGCTCCCCCCCGGGATTTAACTGGCCAGATACCAACTTTGGTGGTCGCTTCGACAATTCTCCTGAATCTTTCGAATATACCTGTAATCCTGCAGAGCGCCCATTGGCTATGATCAACATCACCAACAGCAATGCCAGCTCGGTAAAGCTGCATGCAAAATCTGTTAATGGGAGGCACTGGTTATCTGAAATATTTTGTATTTTTATAATCAGACCGGAATTACATAGGCCAGAATGTATCACCCTATCAGTCTTTAGGCAAATATGCGCAAAGCAGCAAAACCGGTATACAAAAGGCTGTAAATGTGTCCTTTGTATGTAGCAAATTAGAATTGGCTGGGAGACAATAGTCAGCCTTTGAAAAGCCAAATAATAAAACTGTCATGACTCTCTAGTTCTTGAATCAGACCCTTAATCAAAGGCAGTCATTAAGCAAAATAAGTAATTAAAATAAATTGGGTAGGAGAAGACGTATGCCGGCTGACACGACCAGCATTTCCGGTAATAACGCAGACAGAAAAGCCAGCAGAAAAGCCTGCGCTGATGCTATTCGCGTGCTTAGCATGGATGCGGTTCAGAAGGCTAACTCAGGCCATCCGGGCGCTCCCATGGGCATGGCAGACATTGCAGAAGTGCTCTGGAATGATTTTCTAAGGCATAACCCCACCAATCCCAACTGGATCAACCGTGACCGTTTTGTCTTATCCAATGGTCATGGCTCAATGCTGATCTATTCCCTCTTGCACCTCACTGGTTATGACCTGCCCATTGATGAGTTAAAGAATTTCCGTCAGCTGCATTCGAAAACTCCGGGACATCCGGAATATGGTTACACCCCCGGCGTTGAGACGACTACCGGCCCGCTTGGTCAGGGCCTGGCCAACGCCGTAGGTATGGCCATAGCCGAGCGTACCCTTGGCGCACAGTTTAACCGTGTTGGTTTCCCTCCAGTCATTGATCACAATACTTATGTGTTTGCCGGTGATGGCTGTCTTATGGAAGGAGTTTCCCACGAAGTCTGTTCACTTGCCGGGACGATGGGGCTGGGAAAACTGATTGTCTTTTATGATGACAATGGTATTTCCATTGATGGTGATGTGCAGGAGTGGTTTGCCGATGACACCGAGCAGCGCTTTCAGTCTTATAACTGGCAAACCCTGACCATTGATGGCCACAATCCTGATGAGATCAGTGCGGCCATTACTGCGGCTCTGGAAAATAAGGACCAGCCCACACTTATTATATGCAAAACACAGATTGGTTTTGGCTCTCCAAACAAAGCAGGGACCGCAGCTACCCATGGCGCGCCCCTGGGTGAAGACGAAGTCCAGGCAACCAGGGATGCGCTGGGCTGGGAGCATCCACCTTTTGTTATTCCTGATGAGATTTACCAGACCTGGGAAGCCCGAGAAAAGGGTTATGTCGTGGAAACCGCCTGGAAAGAACTGTTTACGCGTTTTGAAGAAGAGTACCCCGTACATGCCATGGAATTGATTCGTCGTATTCGTGGCGACCTGTTTGGTGATTTTGAGGAAATGGCTGATCAGTACATTGCCGAATGTAATGAAAAAGCGGAGTCGGTGGCTACGCGTAAATCTTCACAGACTGCCATTGGGGCATTTGGCACTATCCTGCCGGAGCTTATTGGTGGCTCGGCCGACCTCACTGGTTCCAATCTTACGGCCTGGGATGGCAGTCTTGCCATAACACGCAACCCCAAAGGGAATTACATTTATTACGGGGTAAGGGAATTTGGCATGGCCGCCATTAATAATGGCATCGCCTTGCATGGGGGCTTCATTCCCTATGGTGGTACCTTCCTGATTTTCATGGAATATGCCCGCAATGCAGTGCGTATGGCGGCATTGATGAAACAGCGTAGTATCTTTGTATTTACCCATGACTCCATTGGGCAGGGCGAAGATGGTCCTACGCATCAGGCGGTTGAGCAAATCTGCGCACTACGGGTAACACCTAATATGTCTGTATGGCGTCCGGCTGATACGGTAGAAACTGCCGTGGCCTGGAAAGCCGCATTATTGAAAAAGGAAGGGCCAACCTCGTTGGTGTTGACGCGTCAGGGTGTGCCGCATCTTGAACGTAGTGAGGAGCAAATTGGTGAAATCGCCAGGGGGGCATATATCCTGGCGGATTGCGCAGGGGAGCCTGAGGTCATCGTTATTGCTACTGGTTCTGAAGTCTCCATCAGCCTGGAGGCGGTGAAACAGCTTCAGGGTGAAGGCAAGGCAGTTCGCCTGGTCTCAATGCCTTCTACAGATATCTTTGATGCCCAGGATGATGCTTATCGCGAGGCCGTGTTACCGGCAGCGGTTCGCAAGAGGGTGGCGGTGGAAGCCGCGCATGTCGATTACTGGTACAAATACGTTGGCCTGGATGGCAAGGTAGTGGGAATGAGCAGCTTTGGTGAATCAGCTCCCGGCAAGGAAGTGATGGCCTATTTTGGTTTTACGGCAGAGAATATTGCTGGCGAAATCAATAGCCTGCTTTAATTTCCGCCTGTTTGCGTGGTATTGAGCCGCAGGGATGCAGTATCCCCTTCGGCTTTATAGCCGATTTTTTCCATAAACGTCATGACCATATCGGTCGGGTCATAAGGCATGATCGTGACCTCATCAAACACCTGCGCCAGTAACTGGATCTTGCGGTCATAATCAAAGAGCCAGGAATCATCTTCCAGATAACGGTAGGAATCCTTGTTGTCACTCAAGGCCAATCCCAATCCTTCCAGCTGTGCTTTAAAGGATTCCCGATAACTGTCGCGATCCCGCAGACAGCACACACAAATGATTTCATCCGAAAAACCTTCAAATAGTTGCCTTAACCTTTTGTACTCCTCCAGTGAGTTGAGCAGGTAGAGACCTTCATTGGTCCATAAAATCTCTTCACAGCCTGATTCATTGGCCAACTGGTAATGCCGCCTGATGTCTGTGCGCAAAAGGTCCGGCAGGGTGCTGAAAAAGTCTTCTTCCACGGTTTCCTTGAGCATGATCTTGGCAGTAGAGTCACGTTCTTCATCCAGTGCATAAACATTGAGCAGGAAATGGGAGGGATTGCCATAGCCGAGCAAAACATCGGGCACGTATAGGCCTGAATCAGCCAGAGTCGAGCGGTGACTTTGCAGATAATGCTGGATAGAGGTGGTACCGGTCTTGTGCTGGCCGATATGGATGATTGTTTTCAAGCTCAGCTGTCCCAAGTTTGTGTGAATTTTGTTCTGTAATTTACCGATTAACTAATACCGGAGTGCAGAAAATTGCTGAGCAATCGGGTATCATTCTTCAGCATATTAGCGCGGTAATTTTCGCTCCGGCAAAGCACCTTCACCAAGGTTATTGGAACTTTACTAAACTCTCGCAGATCACTGAAAGAGAGTGCCGTAGTTCCTGATAATAGGGCAATAAACAGTATGACGATTAGAAGTATTAATGATTACCCCCTGAAAAACCAGCGGGTATTAATCCGCGAAGACCTGAATGTCCCCATTAAAAACGGAAAAGTAATCAATGATGCCAGGATCAATGCGGCCTTGCCTACAATCCGTTATGCCCTGCAAGAAGGTGCGGTGACTTTACTGATGTCTCATCTGGGGCGTCCGCAAGAAGGGGTCCCCATCAGTGCGCAGGCAGAATTCTCCATGGCGCCTGTTGCGCAGAGGCTGGGTGAATTGCTGGGTCAGACAGTAGCCATTATGCCTCCCGATTTTTCACAGGAAGATTCTCTGAAACTTGCGCCTGGTACCTGTGTTTTGCTGGAAAATGTGCGCACCAATGTCGGAGAAAAGGCAAATGAAGACAGTCTTGCCCGTTATTATGCCGGCTTATGTGATATTTTTGTGATGGATGCGTTTGGTACTGCCCATCGTGCCCAGGCCAGTACCCATGGTGTTGCCAGGTTTGCCGAAAAAGCCTGTGCCGGGCCCCTGTTGAGGGGTGAGCTTGATGCCTTGGACAAGGCCTTGACCAATCCTCAGCGTCCAATGCTGGCTATTGTTGGTGGGGCAAAGGTTTCCAGCAAGCTGGGAGTCTTGCAGGCGCTGGCAATAAAGGTAGACCAGCTGATTGTCGGTGGTGGCATAGCGAATACCTTTTTGGCTGCAGCCGGCTTCCCGGTTGGAAAATCTCTGCTTGAAGAGGAGATGATAGCAACAGCCAGGATGTTGATGGCTGAGACCGACATTCCGTTACCCGTGGATGTGATGGTAGCGAAAGAATTTTCCGAACAGGCTGCTGCGACCTTGAAGGTGGTGGAGGATGTGGCTGACGATGACATGATCCTCGATATTGGCCCTGAAACCAGCAAACGCTTTAGTGAAATTATTGCCGGTATGAAAACCATACTCTGGAATGGCCCGATCGGGGTATTTGAGTTTGAGGCTTTTTCCCATGGTACTGAAGTCGTTTCCAGGGCCATAGCCGCTAACGCCGGGTTTTCTATTGCTGGAGGTGGAGAAACTATTACGGCAATTGACAAATTTGGTATCAGCAGCGATATCTCATATATCTCAACCGGAGGAGGTGCTTTCCTGGAATTTGTTCAGGGGGAAGTATTGCCGGCAGTTGCAGTTTTGGAAGAACGCGGTAAAAATCAGTAAAAAGAATAAAGTTTAAAAAATAAAATATTTACAGTTAAAAAACTACATAGTTAAAAGGACAAGAGCATGGCTTTAATGAGTTTAAGACAACTGCTGGATCATGCAGCTGAAAACAGTTATGGCGTTCCTGCGTTTAACGTTAATAATCTGGAACAGGTCAGAGCAATTATGGAGGGAGCCAACGAAGTAAATAGTCCGGTCATCCTCCAGGCCTCTGCAGGTGCCCGTAAATATGCCGGCTCCAATTTTCTTAAACATATGATTCAGGGTGCTATCGAGGAATTTCCACATATCCCCATTGTCATGCACCAGGATCACGGAGTGTCCCCTGCGGTTTGCCAACGTTCTATTCAGCTGGGTTTTTCATCTGTGATGATGGATGGTTCTCTGGGTGAAGACGGGAAAACACCAATGTCTTTCGAATACAATGTTGAAGTCACGCAGAAAGCGGTTGAAATGGCGCATGCCTGTGGTGTATCAGTTGAAGGTGAGCTTGGCTGTCTTGGTTCTCTGGAGTCAGGTATGGCCGGCGAAGAAGACGGTCATGGTGCAGAGGGCAAGCTTACCATGGAGCAATTGCTGACAGACCCGGAAGAAGCAGCACAGTTCGTTGAAGCTACCCAGGTAGATGCGCTTGCGATTGCTGTAGGTACCAGTCACGGAGCCTATAAATTCAGTCGCCCGCCCACCGGGGATATTCTGGCCATAGAAAGAATCAGGGAAATCCACAAGCGCATTCCCGGCACTCACCTGGTGATGCATGGTTCGTCATCTGTGCCCCAGGAATGGCTGGCTATTATCAATGAGTTTGGTGGAGAAATTCCTGAAACCTATGGTGTCCCTGTTGAAGAAATACAGGAAGGCATCAAGAATGGTGTCAGGAAAGTGAATATTGATACCGACTTGCGCCTTGCATCCACTGGTGCAGTTAGACGTTTTCTTGCCGAGAATAAATCAGAATTTGATCCGCGTAAATTTCTTACTCCGACTATCACTGCCATGAAAGAAATTGTGGTTTCACGATTGGAAGCCTTCGGAACTGCTGGTCAGATTTCCAATATGAAGAAAATATATAACCTTGAAGAGATGGCGGCCAAGTATGCTGTCGGCGACTACAAAGCCCATGTAATCTGAGGCATTAAAGAATGCGGGCAGGTCATTTCCTGTCCGTAAATTCCGGATTCTAGCCACTGTTATTACCCGAATCATTAACTAATACTTATCTGTTCTGTGATCAGTTAGCTATACAAATTACAACAAGTCCCTGAACATAAGCCAAAGCCATCATAAGGTCAGGTCTTAGACAGGTCACTGCTCCTATAATAAAAAAACCGAGGTAAGTATTGGAACCCAATCACGAAGACTCTGACCAGATAAATCAGTTCTATCAATGGATCAGGGGATACCTGGCGGATCTTTCCCGCTCTGCTGATGGTGAGTTGAGTCATGCCATTAATTTCGGCTACTGGGAGGCTGGCTGTAAAAACCTGTTCGATGCTGAAATGGCATTTTTTGAACTTATTCTGAGCATGTTGTCCCCTCTGGAGCAGGGCGATCATGGTGTTGAAATTGGCTGTGGTATAGGTGGTTATGCTGCACGCCTGCTGGAACGATGCCCCGTCCAGCTAACCTGCTACGACCTGCTTGAAGAGCATCTGCAGTTAACACGTCAATTTGCCGAAACAAAAGCGGTGGCAGAAAGATTGCGCACTATTCAGGGTAATTCAATGGAAATGGATACCTTTTCAGATGATAGTCTGGACTTTGTCTACTGTGTTGAATCATCATTCCATTATGATGAAAAGCAGAAGTTCTTTAATGAAGTGCAGAGAGTGCTAAAGCCCGGCGCTACTTTTGTGTACGCGGATATCAGTTGCGAGGATGTGTCAAAAATCACTTTCAAATCAGGGAATCATTTTTCTGCAAAAACAGAATTTGATGACTACCTGAAAAATGCCAATCTTGTGATTGTAGAGCACAGGGATATTGGCGGGCAGGTATACCGTCCACTGCAGGAATATACAGAATATTTTAATGATGAGTTACTTGATGCTCCGGCAGGCTCAAATAAGGCCAAGGTAGGTAAATACTGGGACCTGGTGCTCAATAACTATACCAAACTGTTTAATAAGGGCTTGATGGGTTACCAGGTTTATAAGGTTCAGAAGCCGGAAAAATAGTGATATGAGCGTCCTTGCTACATTGCGTTTCAAACTCATGTTTGCCTGGGCCTATCTCTTGCGCATCACCTTATCCTATTCTGCTGGTAATAATCTCGCGTCGAAAACCATTCCTCTGCTTCATCCGCGTCTTTCCCGACAAAAAAAAGCGTTCATTGCCGGTCTGATAAAAATATTTCCTGATAATACAACTGTGGAGCAAGCCTGGCAGCGCCATAAATCACTTGTTGGTTTGTCGCGCTTCCAGAGTAGTTTTTATGCGCAAAAAAATACTCGCTGGATCAAGCAATGTGAAGTAGAAATTCATGGTGCAGAATATGTGCGAGATTATTGTGCGCAGCAAAAAGGGGTTTTGGTAATGACCTACCACCACCACTTGAACATGCTGTTTTGTAATTTGCTGGGAAGACTTACTTTGCCTGTTACAACCATTGCCATGGATGCTCAGGATAGTCGGCAGTATCAAAAATTTGGTGGCAGAGTAAATCGGGTATATGAACATGCTGAGAAGCATCTCAATGGTGGCGACATAATACTGGTAAAGCCCCAGCGCATGATGCGTTCCATTTTACGTGCTTTTGAGAAGAACCATCTCGTCATTAGCGCCAATGATTTTCCGGAGGTCTTTGATGACAAAAATCGCAAAGAATTTTCCTTCCTGGGCACAAGTTTGTCGTGCCCCACCGGTACAGTAAAACTGGCCGTCAGAAAAAAAATTCCCATTGTCGCGGCTTATTTAAATTGGCTGGGAGGTTCCAGATTTGAATTGGTGATCAGGCCTGTTAGCGATGGAAGCGAAGAAATCAAGGTCAAGCAGGTCATGAGTCGCTACCTGTCAGTTCTGGAACTGGCTGTACAAAATCAACCCGGTATATGGGAAGGCTGGAAGTGGATTAAGTAATTTACTTATGTTTTTGCGCGTATGGTTTCTACGCCAGATTCTTTACCAAGTAAAAGAATATCTGCTGGACGCTGGGCGAACAAGCCATTGGTTACCACGCCCACTATCTGGTTGAGATCTGCTTCCAGTTTTCTCGGATCTACAATAGACATGTTATAGACGTCGAGAATTATGTTCCCGTTATCAGTCACGCAGCCTTCACGATAGACCGGGTCGCCATCCAGTTTCACGATCTGTCGCGCAACGTAACTGCGTGCCATTGGAATGACTTCAACTGGAAGCGGGAAAGTGCCCAGTACCCCGACAAATTTGCTGGCGTCTGCAATACAGACGAACTCTTTTGCCGCTGCAGCAATTATTTTCTCGCGCGTCAGTGCAGCGCCACCACCTTTGATCAGTTGCAGATATTCATTAGCCTCATCCGCACCATCAATATATACCGTCACCTCGTCCACCGCGTTCAATTCGAATACCGGGATGCCATGCGACTTCAGGCGTCGGGCGGTTTCTTCCGAGCTGGCCACAGTCGCCGTGATCTCGTGCTTTATCTTGGCGAGCTCTTCGATAAACAGGTTAGCCGTGGAGCCAGTACCAACGCCAATAACACTGCCCTCAAAGAGGTATTTCTGGATGTAATCAAATGCTGCAGCAGCAACGGCCTGTTTTAGTTCATCCTGGGTCATAGTATTACTCAACGGTTATCGGCTTGGTCGTGCCTGGTGTATCAAGTCTAACCAAGGCACTGCCTGGTTGCGAGACGATATTGCTGCCTGCAGGTAAAAAAAGTAAATGTTGCATAATTATAATAAAAGCCATATAGTTCAGCTGTTTGCAGCATTTATTTCATAAAAATATTTAAATATAGGCTCTAACCCATTGTCTCGGAGATGTTATGAAGAAGAGTCCTGATCTCATGACTGTCCTGGTTATCGTATTCAGTGCCGGTATTCTGATTAGTAGCGTTGCACAAAGCAGTTTGCTGTAGTTGTAGTCACCAACCAGGTTCGGCAAAACTGCATTATCAAAGGCACTGGTACAGTTTCCGGCCTGTGATAATACCCTTCAAAGGCACATCCCAGCTGGCTGCCTGAAGATTTTCTACCCTCTGACATTCGTGCGCCAGGCCAATAAGTACGGGGCTTTCAGGCGATTTAATCGTTTCATTAGCTGGCATCATCTTGAAGGCAAAAGTGCGGTCATAATAACCTTTCCCCATACCCAGTCGGTTTCCCTGTTCATCAAACGCAACCAGTGGCATAAACACGGTCGAGAGTAATTCAGGCGCTATCGTGGCTGCCTCGGGCCCAGGTTCATGTAATCCAAAACTATTTCGAATCAGTGGCCGCCCGGGCAGGTACTGTCTGAACTCAAGCGTCGTTGTTGCGTCTAGCATCACTGGCAAGTAGCAGTTTTTTCCCAGCTCCAACAGTGTTTCCAGCAAAATGCCGGTATCTACTTCGCCATCGGCAGACATATAAATGGCGATATCGTTGCCTAATGGGAAGAATGACTGCAGGAGGGCGGTTTCGGTAACAGTTTTAGCTGTGTTGTGCTGCTCATCGGCGCCTAGTTGCCGGCGTAATTCGCGTTTGCTGGCGCGCAGGGCTTTTTTATCAATTGAGCTGGCAGGTTCAGATTTCAATAGTATTTATGGCGTATAAAGTGGTAATAAGTACCAACTATTTTATTCAGGGCAGAACCTGAAACAGGTCATATCAAAAATAAAACAATCAAGAAAATATTGAAAACAGAGTAAAAGAATATTCCCCAAAATACCGCTGCCGAACGAGTCCTGAACCCTATGGTTCAGGTGGTGGCCAGTCCGACGTATAAGGCTTTCCGTCTAGCGGACATGCACACAACGTCATTGGGCAAAGCCTCCGGGTAACACTTATCGGCTCAAGAACATATTCAGCTGGCCAATACCCCAGGGAGTGAGGAGGATTATATGACAAATTTATTCGAGAAGGGATGAATTTAGTCATCCATGGCAAAACAAATCGCAATCTTCTCTGGAGCGCGGGCGCAGGAAAGGATAACAGGGCAATTGAGGGGGGAAGACTTTAAATCAAAGAAAACAGCAGGGCTGGTGTTGTCAGGATAAATTGACTAACTGAATTTATATCTCAATTTGTCTGCTGGCCTGCAGTGCCACTTCTATTTTTTCCTGCAATGTCCTCACCCTGTCGAGAGAAGTATTCTCGGAATCAGAAGCCTGTTGGGATTTTTGCAGTAATTCATGGCAAATGTTAAGAGCTGCCATGATGGCGACCTTTTCAAAGGCCAGGGTTGAACCCCTGGATTTTACCCCTTCCATTTGTTTATCGAGGTATTTTGCGGACTTGCGCAGGCCTTCTTCTTCAGCAGGGGGGCAGCTGATCTGGTAATCACGCCCCAGAATAGTAATAGTTACGGTATCGACTTCTTCTGCCATTGTTACTAATCTCTTTTACCTGTCATCTCTTCAGAGCTTCAGCTTTACAGCCTGCGTGAGAGTCTTATTAAACTTGTTCGAGTGTCTTGAGTCGTTGCAAGACTTTTTCCAGACGCGTTCTGGCCAACTGGTTTTTTTCTACCAGAGAATTACGTTCATTTTCCCAGTTATGCTTGTCATCCCTGAGTATTTGATTCTCTTTTTTCATGTCATTACAAAGTTGAATCAGTTCATCAACTTTGTCTTCTAAGGTATTGAAACTAGTATCAGTCATTGGTCTTAAATCATCCAAAAAAAGACGGCAAGTAACTATAAAGCCACCTTAGGGCAGGGTCAACTCATGATTTGTGGGCAAAATCCTGAGACTGCTGCAGATTTCTCAATTTGAGGGAATGTAATGCTATCATTGCCGCCATTATTTCCTTGTTCCAGTATTGCTTCGGAGAAAAAATGGCAGCTGATTATGCTATGGCAGCAGAATTACTCGCCGCGCATCATATTTCTACACCAGTTGCTGAAATACATGGCGTTTTAAGCGGTCAGATGTGTGCAGATAGCCGTGCTTTTGATCTCGCTCTGAGTTTGAAGGTACTCGAAATCGAAGGGGAAGCAGACGAAGTGGTTACTAGCCTGTTGAAAATGCTGGCAGACGATATTCTGGCTCAGCTACAGGCTGAAAATTATGCTTTCAGCCCACTGATTCCCGATGAAGACGAGGAGTTCAGGCAGCGTTTGATCGCACTCTCCCAGTGGTGTGACGGTTTTAATGCCGGATTTGCGGGGGCCTGGGTGCGCGATGATGCGGCGATGAGTGAAGTAACCCGGGAAGTCCTGAATGACTTCTCACGTATAGCCCTGGTAGATCAGGAAGATGAAGACGCCAGTGAAACTGAAAATGAAGTGAATTTCATGGAAATCGAAGAATACGTGAGGATGGCGGCGATTACTGTGTTTGTACAAAACACCGAGCAATATGCGGGTTCAGGTCCGCTTTCTGTGGAGATTCCAGGCGACAATATTCATTAGGCTAACCCTTTTATAAGACTACCCATAAATTTTTTAGTAGAGCGGACATAAGCTGACAAATGGCACAACTTCAAATCAAAAACTCCGAATATAAAAAAAGACGCAATGAACTGATGTCACAAATGGAGCCAAACTCCATAGCCATTCTTTCCTCCGCAGAAGAATTCCTGCGTAATGGTGACTCAACCTTTGCCTTTCGTCAGAATAGTGATTTGTACTATCTGACCGGCTTTCGTGAAGCACAATGCTGCCTTGTCCTCATACCCGGGCGTTCACAGGGCGAGTGCCTGTTGTTCTGCCAGGAGAAAGATGCACATAAGGAAATGTGGAACGGGCGCCTGATGGGGCCAGAAAATGCAGCTGACACCCTTGGGGTCGATGATGCTTTTCCCATCTCGGACATTGACGATATTCTGCCGGGCCTGATTGAGGGCAGAGAGCGCGTCTATTACGCCATGGGACGCGACGAACAGTTTGATCATCAGGTTATGGAGTGGGTCAAGGTTATTCGAAGCAAGGTTCGCAGTGGCGTGCATTCGCCTGGTGAATTTCTGGTACTGGATCATCTGTTGCATGAAATGCGTCTGATCAAGTCGCGAGCAGAACTTAAAGTTATGCGAGAGTCAGGACAGATTGCGGTCAGGGCGCATCAACGTGCCATGAAAAACTGCAAGCCAGGCATGTACGAATATGAACTGGAAGCCGAATACCTGTATGAATTTGCTCGCTCCGGGTGCAGGAATCCAGCCTATAACTCCATTGTTGCCAGTGGTGAAAATGCCTGCATTCTGCATTACACGGAAAATAACATGCAAATGAAACAAGGCGATCTGGTACTGATTGATGCGGGTTGCGAATATGAATATTACGCCTCCGATATCACCCGTACGTTCCCGGTTAATGGTCGCTTCAGCAAGGAACAAAAGGCGATTTATGAACTGGTGCTGAAGGCCCAGCTGGAAGCCATCAAGGTAGTAAAACCGGGGAATCACTGGGATGATCCCCACAAGGTGACAGTGAAAGTAATTACCCAGGGACTGGTAAAGCTGGGTATTTTGAAAGGCAAGGTTGAGACTCTGATTAAAAAAGGGGCCTACAAGGATTTCTATATGCATCGGGCCGGCCACTGGTTGGGCATGGATGTTCATGATGTAGGCGACTACAAAATTGATGGCAAATGGCGGCTGCTGGAACCAGGCATGGTTATGACGATCGAGCCCGGGATTTATATTGCCTCAGGCAACAAGAAAGTCGACAAGAAATGGTGGGGGATCGGTGTTCGCATTGAGGATGATGTCGCAGTGACGGCAGACGGTTATGACGTACTCACGGATGGCCTGCCAAAAACTGTAGAAGAAATTGAAGCGTTCATGGCGGCAGCCTGATGGGACTATGTCGCTCCGAATCCTATGACCTGGTGATCGTCGGTGCCGGGATGGTAGGGGCAAGTCTTGCCTGTATTCTGGACCGGTCGCGTCAGCACGGCGCGTTATCTATTTTGCTGGTAGAGTCTACCGTCATCGATTTGGATGCTCCTGCAGCACAACCTTCTTTTGATGCCCGTAGCACTGTTCTTTCCTATGGCACCGTAGATTATTTGCGGGAACTGGGTCTGTGGGAAGAACTCAAATCCGATGCTGAAGCGATTCAAAAGATTCACGTATCTGACCAGGGAAAATTTGGTGCAGTGCGAATGGACAATGCTGAGTTGGGCGTCGATGCTCTCGGGTATGTTATAGAAAACAGATTGCTGGGCAAAATATTCAATAAGCGTCTGGCGGCTATTGGCAATCTTGAGATTTGCAGCGGTGTCAGTGTTTCAAACATAAAGCCTGAACCCTCAGGGATGAAAGTAAGCCTTGAAGACGGGGCGCAGCAGAGCAGTCTTACTACCGCCTTGGTGGTGATGGCAGAAGGCGGGCGCTCGGGACTCTGCGAAAAACTGGGTATTCATAGAACCCGTGAGTCATATCAGCAGGAAGCTATTATCGCCAATGTGGCTTTCACCCGTTGCCATGAGAATGTCGCCTATGAAAGATTCACCCCCAATGGGCCATTGGCATTGTTACCTTTACCTGATCATGACAATCAGCATCGTGCTGCCCTGGTATGGACCAGAAATACCGATGACGTCAGTTGTACACTGGCTTTATCCGACAGTGATTTTCTTAGGCAGCTGAATGAAGAGTTCGGTAATAGATTGGGCCGCTTCACCCGGGTCGGCCAGCGCAACAGCTATCCATTAAGTCTTATTCAGGCCCAGGAACAGGTTCGCCCTGGCCTGGTGCTACTGGGAAATGTCGCTCATTCCCTGCATCCAGTCGCCGGACAGGGATTTAATCTGGCTTTCAGGGATACCGCGCATCTGGCGTCTATATTACTGGAAGCTATGGCCACGGATACAAGCTTGGGAGACGTTGCACTGCTGCATCGCTATCAGGATGAAACCCGATCAGACCAGCACATGACGGCAATGTTCAGCCATTATATGACCAGGTTATTTTCTTCGAAGAATATTGCGGCGGTATGGATCCGCAAATTTGGTTTATTCAGTATCGATCTGGTGCTGCCTGTACGCAAGGCTTTTGCGCGGCGGGCTATGGGAATGGGAGAAGCAAAAGTGACTCTGGAAGCTGATGCCTGAGGGCGTGGTAATTTTTTATGGATATTCTGAATATTTCCGAGCATATAAGAATTCTTGAAGAGCTATTGTTACATCAGGATTTTTCCTTGAGCCCCGAATCTCTGGAAGCCATGTTGGCTGAAGATTTTCGTGAAGTGAGCCCGGATGGTGCCGAGATAAAAAGAGAAGCGGTGCTGCGGTGGTTACTAAACAAAAGCGCCGCTGCACGCTGGCAATTTTCAGATTTTAAAGTACACATACTGGCCCCGGGGCTGGCTCAGGCTACGTATCACGCCAGACAGATCAACCCGGCAAAGAATTCCTCCAGAGGTGCGATTCACAGTTCTCTATGGCGACAGAACGAATCAGAGAAATGCTGGCAGTTACTGTTCCATCAGTCCACTCGAGTGAGTTGATGCCATAATTTATTTGCAAGCAGGCTGAAATAAAAAATCATTCGTACCGCGATGAAGCAAGTTACAATGACTTGTTTCATTCATTTCCATTGGCAGTTTTTTAGTTTTATTCAGGATTACATATGTTTAAGCAGTTAGGATTAAATGAGCCGTTACTGAAGAGCCTGGATAAACTCCACCTGAATACTCCTACGCCGGTTCAGGAAGTCATGATTCCGGCCCTGCTTGCCGGTAAGGATGTGCAGGCCAGCGCCATGACAGGCAGCGGTAAAAGTGCGGCATTCCTGCTGCCGCTACTGCATAAAATGATCGAAAATCCGGCGCCTGTGACGGCCACTCGATGTTTGATACTTAGTCCAACCAGGGAGCTTGCACTGCAACTGGATCGTCATTGCCGTGACCTGGCCAGTTTTACGTCCATCAGCTCTCTGACAATCCTGGGTGGAGAAAGCTTCAAGGAACAAAAAGCCAAGATAAGAAAGAATCCTGAAGTTATTATCGGTACTCCAGGGAGAATTCTGGAGCATGTGCAGAAAAACTCTCTTGAACTTGGCGACCTGGAATTTCTGGTACTGGACGAGGCCGACCGTACTCTGGATATGGGCCTGAGAGATGCCGTCATGGAGATTGTCGGGCATTGCAAGACGGACAGACAGACCATCCTTTTATCGGCCACCCTGAAACATCTGGGCCTGGGGAAAATTTCCAGTGAAATACAAAATAATCCTGAACGCATAGCTATTGGCAGCCATCGCACCGCACATGCCTATATCAATCAGGAAATCATCCTTGCTGATGATCCATCCCATAAACGCCTGTTATGCAGCTGGCTGCTGGGCAATGAGAGTTTCAAGAAATGTGTCATCTTTACCAATACCCGTCTGAGTGCTGAAGAGCTGGCGTCATTCCTGATGAAGCAGGGGCACAGGGCTTCTTGCCTGCATGGTGAAATGCAGCAGGATGAGAGAAAGCGGGTAATGAGCCTGTTCCGTGACGGTAAGGTTGGAATATTGGTAGCCACTGATCTTGCCGCTCGTGGTCTGGATATTCCGACCATTGATCTGGTCATCAATTATGCCATGCCACGCTCCGGTGATGAGTACGTTCACCGCATTGGCAGAACCGGCAGGGCAGGGGCAACCGGACTGGCCGTTTCCCTGATTGCGCCCCAGGAATGGAATCTGATGGAGAGCATCGAGCGATATCTGAATCTTGATTTCAAGCACCGAAAAGTTGAAGCATTTCCGGCAAAGTTTTCTGGCCCCTCGAAGAAAAAGAAAACAGCTAAAAATTCGAAGTCCAAAGCCGGAGATAAAGACAAGCCGAAAATAAAACAGCGCCATCGTGATCGCAAAAATATCGGCAAAAGACGTCAGCCCTCAATAGCAAAACTTAAAGAGCCATCAGCGGCAGGGAATAAAGAGCCATCAGCGGCAGGGAATAAATCGCCATCTGCGGGGACAGAAAAAAAACCCGCAGTAGCAGAAAAAGCCAGACATGATGGCTTTGCGCCGCTAAAAAGAAAAAAATAACCGCGAAAAAGTAGAAAGGGCAGCTTCAGAAAAACCGGGGTTTGCCCGGCCGTGTCGAGTCGCGACTACTACCAGCTAATATTGGCTGCCAGCATGGTGGAATACTGTTGTATTGATTCATCCTTTTCCCCGATGACAACCAGATTGCCCCCGGAGGTTGGTGTGATAACGCCTTCGAAGCGCTCATCAGAAATGGCAACTTGTCCGGCTATTGGCTCGTTAGGGATTACCATGACAGTAATCTGTCCTACATTGCCCTTCATCACGATATGGACTCCTTTCACTCCATTCTGGAAATCTACCCAACAATCTTCGCTGACATCAATTTCGATATTGTCCATGTCAGGGGATTGAAGAAAGGCCATGCCGTCTCGATTACTGCTCATTACATTATTGACGTAACTCATGGAAACCGGGGTGTGATCTTCCAGAAAACTTAACTCACTGTAGAGATGGCGCATGACAACCTCTTCCAAGGAATTGGCTCTTCCCGGCAGCATCATCGCAATGACGCCTACGGCAACCACCAGTCCAGCGGCGTATTGAAAATTACGACGCCAGAAAGAATCATTGGCGGACACGGCCTGGGTATCCGGATGCAGAGTGCCTTCAGGAATATTCAGTAATGTTTTTTTCAGGTGTTCAGGGGCAGAAATCGCAGTAAGTCCGGACTCCAGTCTTTTATCGAGAACCTTAAGGCTTTCCACTAACTCCTGCCGGGCAGGGTTTTCAGAAACTGCCAAAAGAAATTCCGCTGAGTCATCATGAGGATTGGCATGAGCTCTCTCAAGAAAAAGTTGATCATCCATCTTTTCCGCACCCTTAAAAATATAATTGGTTTAGTGATTTATTGTTTTTATCAAATTGGTTCAGTGATGCTTTACATCAAAAAGCCGCTTCGTTTTGTTGTTGTGCACATCGGTACTATTACTTTCGCTACGCTTTGATCATCAGGGCTATACAGACCTGAGCCTGGCTCAATTCATTTCGGTCCAGATCGATATTTCCTGATTTTTTTCTTCATCTGTTGTCTTTGTAAAAATGCTCGTTAACCCCTGTTGTCAGAGAAGGGGGGGGGAAGTCGTTAACCCGGCTCGTTGCTCTCCAGCTTCTCTTTAAGTTTGTTTCTCGCCCGAAACAAGCGTGTCATTACGGTGTTGTTGTTCAAATCCAGCATTTTAGCGATTTCATCGCCACTGAAACCGCCGATCACCTGCAATAACAAAGGATCCCGGTATTCCGGCTCCAGATCTTCCATGGCCTTGTGGACCATTTCCCGCTCCAGAATCTGGTCAGGTTCCAGCTTGCCGCTATCAGGGAGAGAATAATCATCGATGTCATCCGCTTCGGGGCGATATTTTTCAAAGCGACGGGCATTTTCTCTTCTGAGAATTGTGAAAAGCCAGGCTTTTGCCGCCCCGGGCTTCTCCAGGTTGTCGAGGGCCCGCCAGGCTCTTAAAAAAGTTTCCTGGGCCAGATCTTCAGCAACCTGACGACTTTTACTGAGCCAGTAAGCGTAGCGGAAGATATCGTTGTAATATTCACCCACCAGGGTTTCGTATCGCAACTTCTTGCTTCCAGTACCGCCTATGACCGGTTCGTTGCTATTTCCTTTCGATGACATCTTTATAAGAATTCGGTAAAACTGAGGATTAACCATGGGTTAGAAGCCAGATATTATGGCTGAAGGCCGAATGAAGAAGCAAGGAAAGGGAGAATAGATGCCATTTCGCCCATTAATTATTTGTTAATTTAAATGGTATCCTTGAACTGTCTTAACGAGATCTTTATCCATTAATGCTACCCTTGCCTCACTTTTCACAATCAAATTAAGTCTAGATTTCCTGGTTTTATGAGCAATAAGAAGATAGTAATTATTGAAGATGAGCCCGATATTCTCGAAGTGCTCAGCTATAACCTGAAACGGGAGGGCTTTGAGGTATTCACCGCAGTCAACGGTACCCTCGGGCTGTCTCTGGTTAACAAAGAAAATCCGGATCTTCTCCTGCTTGATCTGATGCTGCCGGGTATGGACGGTATAGAAATATGCAGTAATGTTAAAAGTAACCCGGCCAATCAAAATACCTTGATAATTATGGTGACAGCCAAAGGCGAAGAAAGTGATATCGTTCTTGGCCTGGGTGTGGGTGCAGATGATTACATTACCAAGCCTTTCAGTCCCAAAGAGTTGGTCGCCAGGGTAAAGGCGGTACTTCGTAGAGGCACTCTGGTAGAAAGCACTCCGAGGCAGGATCAGGTTAAGGTCGGCAAGCTGGCCATCGATCCTGCCAAATATGAAGTTACCGTGGCAGGCAATGAAATCAGGCTGACTGCCACCGAGTTTCGTCTCCTGCACTATCTGGCTAGTAATCCAGGAAGGGTGTTCTCCCGGGAGCAGTTGTTAAGTCGCGCTATGGGTGATGATGTAGTCGTTGTCGATCGCAATATTGATGTTCATATACGTGGTATTCGCAAGAAAATGAATACCGAGCCGCCAATGATTGAGACCATCAGGGGGGTAGGCTATCGTCTCCGTGATTCTGTATGACAGGAAATCGACCTGATTCGCGTTTTCAAATTACCCCCGCCCGTTATTGCTTTATAATTCATTCGATTAATCAGCCAGCATGCCTGCATAGCAGATATCCATTGGCATAATTTTTAAAGGTCAATTAAGACAATGCTCCTCAAGTCATTTTATTTCTGGCGTACCTATATCGGGTATGTGCTTGTGGCATTGATTGGTACATTCCTGTTTGCGATGTCCCTGGTAGGGCGATTTGAACAGCAGATCGAGGAAAAAGCAGACAATACCCTGCTCTTTAATGCGCAACTGCTTAGCCAGGTATTAGTGCCGCCTTTGCAAAACCTGAATTACCCGCAGCTGAGACAAATGGCTGAATCAGTGGCGCAAAACGCTGGTCTGCGGATTACCGTGATAGACAGCAATGGTGTCGTGCTGTCGGATAACTTTGAAAACCCCTTTGCCATGGATAACCATTTGAGAAGGCCGGAAATTCTCCTGGCTTCCTCTGCGGGCATTGGTCGAGCAAGTCGATATAGTTTTACCCTGGAAGAGCAGTTTCATTACCTTGCTGTGCCCATGCTTTTGCAAGATGAGATTATAGGGTTTGTTCGTACCGCCAGGGCTTCCTCAGCGGTGCAGGCAGAAATTAGTGAGGCAAATTCAGTCTTGCTGAGAAACGCAGCGATTGTCACTTTTTTTGTTTTATTGCTGGCATTTTATTTGTCAGCACGACAGGCAATGACAGTGTTGGAGCTGACGTCGATGGCCGAAGATATATCCCGCGGTAATTTTGCCCGACGCATACCGGTAGAGAATGCTCTGGGCTTGAAAAAACTGGCGCAAGCGATCAATAAGATGGCGCGCAGTTCGGCGCAAAGCGTGACTGAAATTACTGCCGATCGGAATCGATTGGCGACAATCTTTACCTGTATGGTGGAAGGTGTAGTGGATGTTGATATGGACCAGAACATCCTGCATATCAATGAAGCTGCTGTGCGTATGCTGTCCATTAATGAGAAAAGCAGTCTCGGCAATCCGCTGTGGCAGGAAATTCGTAATCAGGAAATCATCAGCGCCCTTGATGAAGCTATCAAGACTTCATCTGTGATCAAGGCACAGACGCGCCTGGATCATGAGTTGGGACAGCGTGTAGTTGATATCTACGCCGCCTCACTCAGTGACGATCAGGGTGAGCCTATCGGTGCGGTTCTGGTGCTGCACGATATTACTGATCTTAAAAATCTGGAAAGGGTAAGAACTGATTTTGTTGCCAATGCATCCCATGAGTTAAAAACGCCGATTACCGCTATTCGTGGTCTGACCGAAACAATAATTGATGATGACCAGGTCGATAAAGAAACCATGGTGCATTTCCTCAAAAGAGTGCATGCCCAGAGTCTGCGTTTGTCTCAGCTGGTAGGGGATCTGATGACTATCTCCAGGCTGGAGAGCAGTTACAGTAGCGAGGACTTTACTAAAATTAATTTCGCTGATCTGGTGCGTCAGGCGGTGAGAGCAGCACAATCCACTGCAGAGCAAAAAGGCCACACCTTGGTCGCGGATTTACCCGAGAATGAAATGGAGCTTTATGGAGATCGCCAGAATCTAAGCCAGTTGGTGGATAACCTGATCGATAATGCCATGAAGTACACTACTGAACCCGGAACTATTAATATTAGTTTAAAAGCACATGAGCAAACGGCGGTGCTTGAGGTCAAGGATTCCGGAATCGGCATAAGTCCGCAATATCAGAAGCGGGTGTTTGAGCGTTTCTACCGGGTGGATAAAGTACGCTCACAGAGTTTGGGAGGGACTGGTCTGGGCTTATCTATTGTAAAGAATATTGCGGAGAAGCATGGCGGCAAGGTGAGTGTAGAAAGCCAATTTGGTAGTGGCTCAACATTCATAATCCAGCTGCCCATTGATAAACCGGCTGCTGAGTAAACCCGGGCTGGCAAATAACGATCAGAGCACAGGTTATAAGTATTTTGGTAGATTACTTATGGCTGAACTGGCAGTTGATTAGTAAGTGGTTTGAAAAATGATTCGAGACGTCCCTGTCTCGATTTCTCATAGTGTGTTGAAGGAAAATGCTGTCAGCTATTTTTCGATTTTAAACAGTGCTGTTCTAAAAACCAAAACGTTCCCAAAACAGCTTATTAAGCAGCACATTCTTTCTTTCTAGCAGGAGGCGTTCTATTAAAAAGAAACATCCCACTGCAAACGCAAGCGATTATCAGATTCATCCTGAGCAAAAAAAGTGTCATCAAGGGTCAGGCGGGAAAAGTCCATGGTTACCTTGTTGTTATGGCCATTGAAGAACCAGTTTGCACCAATAGTAAATTCCCTGCGCTCGTTTTCCAGTACCCGATTAACTGCATTGGGTTCATCGACAAAAGAGTAACGCGCCGCCAATTCAAGTGGCGCCGGGAAGTTCGGGAAAATATTGCTAAAGAAATATCCAGCCTGAACATAGCCACCAGTCAGTTCGTGTGAACTGCCATCAGCGTTGTCTTTTATGGTTTTACGGTGATATTCCTGCTGTGCCGAGAAGCCACGATACTTATAGGCAAATTCCTGCACTACCTGATCTATATCGAATTGGCCAGGGATCGCATTAGCGGGTCTGTCAAAGCCATCAAGATTGCCACAGCCTGAAGATGACCAGCGCGTACAGCTACCTGTTGTGGTAAACCCTGCAATAGCGAGGCTGCCTGTTGGCCGTTCAGTATATTCAACATCGGTTTGGCGCCAAGAAAGATCGCGACCGAGGAAGTTCCATTGTAAACGCCCCATATACATCATGTCGTTATCAGTATTATTTACCGAACGACCTTCACCATTAAATACACCGGCGTAATAACGTAAATCTGCTGGCGTATCCTCGAAAAGATGCCCGCGCAGCTGCACACCAATCTGCCTGTCCATGGTGAAAACACGGTTAGCGATTGAGCGCTCTACAAATTGCTGTCTACCTGAGGAATCCACACGTTCGCGGTTAAGATCGACCTTCCACTGCCCCAGGCGAATGCCGCCCCAATCCCATTTTGCGATATCTATGCGCCAGTCAATCACGCGCGCACTTGAGGAGGCACTACTATCATCCACATCCCGTGATGGCTGAAGATCTACCTCAAAATAATAGCTGAGCCAGGGCTGGAAGCCGTGACCACCAATTTTCATACGCAGGCGACGGGCTTCGAAGTTGGACTGTTCTTCGGCATTGAAACTGCCAATTTGCCTGGGATCTGATCGGTAGGGTGTGGTAAATCGCGTTTGCGCCCGCCATTGCAGTTCAGTACGCCAGTTGCCATCACGTGTGGCCAGGCGAAAACCGCTGCCTGTCTGGCTTGCTGCGACAGGAAACTCTTCGTCAATCTGCCTGGCGATTTCAGTAGCAACTCGCTGTTCTATTACCTCTCCTACTGCTTCTTCTGCTGCTTTTTCCAAAACGACTACTGGCAAGACGTCCCCGCTTGAAAGGGAATCCTTTTCAAGTAATGCATCATATTGTTCAGTTGTTATTGCACCATTTTGAAGCAATATATCCAGTAGCTCCTGATCCGCAGCATAAGCAGCGGTTGAGGCTTCTAGCAATACAACAAGCAGCAGTGCCTGCTTCAACTTGAAAGGTGTATTTTTTAGGTTCATTTGGAAGACTCCATGCCGTGGTGATGACCTGTTATTTAGTGGGGGCATTCTTCCAAAGGATTATTAAGAAATTATAAAGAGCAGGTTAAGTTTTAAAGTTGCAGTTAAATTAACATTAAGAAGTCATAAATATGCTTTCAGGCAGATTTTTTAAAACATGCCATTGTTAAAGACTTTGGGATATGGAGGCTTGATTGTTCTGCTAAATATTGGAAAGAACTCCAAATCTTTATGAAACCTTAACAGTGTGATGTGACAATGCCGGCCATTGTGATCGCAAATACCTTTTTTGGAGAACCGTTAAGATGAGATACCCGACTGCCTTACTGAAAAAATCTGTAAATCTACCGCTTGTATTAACCATTACCTTGCTGCTTGGTGCTTGTTCTCAGCAGGATGAGTCGCAGGAAAGTGGAGCAACGGGTGCCGCGGCACTCAGTGGTGTTGTCAGTCTGGATGGTTCCAGCACTGTTTACCCGATCAGTGAAGCGGTCGCCGAAGAATTCCTGGCGGTAGCGCCCCGGGTAAGGGTTACTGTAGGCGTTTCAGGGACTGGTGGCGGTTTCAAGAAATTCCTGGCGCAGGAGACCGACATCAATGATGCTTCCCGCTCCATCAAGGACTCTGAAATTGAACAGGCAACTGCCAATGGCATTGACTATCTGGAAATTCCGGTTGCCTATGATGGTCTTTCCGTAGTGATTAACAGCAACAATGATTGGGTTGATTATTTGACGATGGAAGAACTGCAATTGATCTGGCAGCCAGGTAGCACAGTCGACAGCTGGGATGATATTCGCCCGGAATGGCCCAGTGAGCCTTTAAGGCTTTACGGCCCCGGCACAGATTCCGGTACCTTTGATTATTTTACTGAAACCATCAACGGTGAATCAGGGGCCTCCAGACCTGACTATACTGCCAGTGAAGATGATAACGTTCTGGTACAGGGTATCAGCGGTGATGAATTTGCCCTGGGGTTTTTTGGTTTTGCCTACTACGTGGAAAACATGGATAAGTTGCAAGTGGTCCCTATAGATGGCGGTAATGGACCCATTATTCCTACAGAAACCACTATTAACGATGGTACCTACAGCCCCCTGTCACGACCTATATTTATTTACCTCAATACAGCCAGCATGGCGCGTCCTGAAGTGAACGAATTTGTTAATTTCTACATTGATAATGCAGGTGTTCTTGCCAGCGAAGTGGGATATATCGCCTTGCCAGATGATCTGTATCAAGAGGCTAAAGACAAAATCTCGGCTTTATAGTTTCTTGTAGATCTTTTGTTAATGTTTGATGATGTATTGGTCTACAATGCGAATCCCATTAAGTGAGCCGGTGATAGATTAACAATGGCACAAGAACAATATCCTGATGCTGCTTTAGCCAGTCAACCAGCAGAGCCTCGAGCCGCCAGATCAATTAAAAAATCCGGTGTGCTTTGGGGGGAATTTGCCATCAAGAGCTGGCTGGCTTCCTGTTCTTTCATTTCCATTGTCACTACCGCTGCGATTGTTATTTTGCTGCTTAGTGAAACCCTGAATTTCTTTGAAAGCGTATCTCCGCGTGAGTTTTTCTTCGGTACAACCTGGACTCCCCTGTTTGAGCCTTCATCGTTCGGCGTATTGCCTCTGGTGTGGGGCACGCTGATAGTGACTATTGGCGCGGCTCTGATCGCTATTCCAACGGGGTTGGCCAGTGCTATATACCTCAGTGAATATGCTTCAGACCGTATGCGAAGCATCATCAAGCCGGTACTTGAATTACTGGCGGGTATTCCAACGGTTGTCTATGGTTATTTTGCCCTGACCTTTGTCACGCCGGTTTTGCGTAACGTGTTTCCTGATATACAGGTGTTCAATGCCCTGAGTGCTGCAATTGTTGTTGGCATTATGGTCTTGCCCATGGTGGCTACCATGAGTGATAACGCCTTGCGGGCTGTTCCTGTCAGTCTGCGCCAGGGAGCTTACGCATTGGGGGCTACCTCCTATGAAGTAACGACTCGGGTAGTGGTTCCGGCAGGACTCTCAGGGGTTATGGCATCCTTCCTGCTTGCCATTTCGCGCGCTATCGGTGAAACCATGGCGGTTACCCTGGCTGCGGGACAGACGCCTAATATGTCCCTGACCATGTTTGAAAGTATTCAGACCATGACATCCTATATCGTGCAGGTCAGCCTGGGTGATACGCCCAGTGGTGGCGTTGCCTATCAAACCTTGTTTGCGGTAGCCACGCTGTTGTTTGCCATTACCCTGGTGATCAACATTATTTCCCAGATGATTCTGAATCGCTTCAGGGAAGTTTATGAATGAGGTTAAGCAATCATGCCTTTAACAACTGAGCAAGAAAGTCGGCATCTGGAAAAGCGACATCGTAAGGCCAGAATTTTTGCGATTTTCTGTGCCGCTATTACCTGGTCAAGTGTATTGCTGTTGGCGGTATTGTTGTATCAGGTTTCTATTGAGGGCTTCCGCTGGCTGGATTGGCAGTTTATTAGCAGTTTTCCTTCCCGTTTTCCGGAGCGGGCGGGAATCAAATCGGCCCTGGTAGGAACTATCTGGCTGATCTCGCTGGTGGCATTGATTTCCATTCCCGTCGGTGTTTCCACGGCCCTCTATCTGGAAGAGTTTGCCGGCAAAGGCAAGATTTCCAAAATAATTGAAGTGAATATTGCCAATCTGGCCGGGGTGCCGTCTATTGTTTACGGGATTCTTGGGCTGGCAATATTTGTGCGTTTTTTCGCGCTGGAGCGAAGCCTGATTTCCGGTGCCTTGACCATGAGTCTGTTGATTCTACCGGTAATTATTATTGCCAGTCGGGAGGCGATTAAAACCGTTCCCCAGGGTATTCGTAATGCGGCTTATTCGTTGGGGGCGACTAAATGGCAGACCACCTGGGCTCATGTATTGCCCGCGTCGTTTCCGGGGATTATGACGGGAGTTATTCTTGCTCTTTCGCGCTCCATCGGGGAAACTGCGCCCCTGATCATGATTGGCGCCATGACCTTTGTCGCCTTCCTGCCTGAAGGTCCCATGGATTCATTTACCGCGATGCCTATTCAGATTTATAACTGGGTTTCACGTCCCCAGGAAGAATTCCATGAGCTGGCGGCGGCAGGTATTATTGTGTTACTGGCAGTGCTATTGGTAATGAATGCAACAGCCATATTTATCAGGAATAGAACAGAACGGAGAATGAAGTAATGAGCCAGTTTCCAGACTCGACACTGGCAGAACAGAATTTGCAAATGAGCAAGAAATCCGTTCTGGAACTACGTAACGTAAATATATTTTATTCAGATAATCAGGCCGTCAATGATGTGTCTTTTAATATCAGGCGCAATAAAATTACGGCAATAATCGGGCCTTCAGGTTGTGGTAAAAGTACTTTGCTGCGCTCATTAAACCGGATGAATGATTTTGTAGATGGCGCCAGGGTCGAAGGAGAACTGATTTTTGGTAATGAAAATCTGTACGGTAAAGAAGTGGATGCAGTAGAAGTCAGACGCCGTATCGGAATGGTGTTTCAGAAACCAAATCCTTTCCCCAAGTCTATCTACAACAATATTTCCTGGGGACCACTGATAAATGGTTTCAATGGTTCTACAGATGAGCTAGTTGAGCGCTCCCTCAAACAGGCCGCGTTGTGGGAAGAGGTCAAGGATCGTCTGCATGAGTCCGCCCTTAATCTGTCTGGTGGGCAGCAGCAGCGTTTATGTATAGCCAGGGCGCTGGCCATGGAGCCGGAAGTATTGCTGATGGATGAGCCCTGTTCAGCACTGGACCCCATATCGACAGCGCGTATTGAAGATTTGCTGTTCGAATTAAAATCCAGCTATACCATCGTCATTGTGACCCACAATATGCAGCAGGCTGCCAGGATTTCAGACTACACTGCCTTTATGGAAATGGGCGATTTGATAGAATTCAATGTCACTAAAAAAATATTTACCCGGCCGGCGATGAAACGCACTGAAGAATATGTCACCGGTCGTTTTGGTTAAACTCTGGTTGGAACATTAGCCAAACCCCTGGTCAAAAAAATAGCTCAAGACTTTTTCGAATTTACTCTAAGAGAATTTCATGTCATTACATTTACAGCGCGATCTTGAAAAGCTGAAGAAAGAAATCCTTAAACTGGGCACTATGGTTGAGTCGGCCATTAATAATGCCATCTTTGCGCTAAACAATCGTGAGATGTCCTACGTTGATGAGGTGCTCAGACTCGAAGACCATATTAATGAAATGGAAGTAAAGATAGAGGAAGACTGTCTCAAGATTCTTGCGTTGCATCAACCCGTCGCCGGTGACCTTAGATTTATCGTGGTCTCCCTGAAAGTAAATAATGACCTGGAACGGATGGGCGATTTCGCCAAAAATATTGCCAAACGCGCCAGGGAATTAATGCAGGAGGAGCCCATTTCGACCTTGCCTGAATTCGTTAATGAATTACCCAACCTGGTTCGTACAATGGTTAGAAACTCTCTCGATGCACTGGTAAAACTTGATGTAGGTCTTGCCAGAGAGGTTATAGCCATGGATGATAAGGTAGATGAAATTAATCGTGCCATGTACCAGGAGGTCACCAGGGTCGCTAAAGAAAACCCGTCGAAGACGGAAATAGCCATCAGTCTTCTTTCAACTTCGCGTTACATGGAGCGTATCGGCGATTTGAGCACTAATATTGCTGAAGACGTTATCTTTATGGTTGAAGGCAGGGTAATCAGACACGACGATTAAAGCCATGCGATATTTGATACCATTTTTTCTTGCTATAGGCCTGAGCGCCTGCAGTCCCCTAAACTCTGGTGACAGGAGTAGTGGGCAGGTTTTACCTGCTGCTATTCTCGACACCTATGTAGCTATTGCCAATGCTGCCTATGAAGATTCGCTTATTACTGCGCGTCAACTGGAACAGTCGGTAGATACTTTTCTGGCTTCGCCTTCAGCCCTGACTATGCAACAGGCACGCAATGCCTGGTTAGCTGCTCGAGTCCCGTATCAGCAAACAGAAGCCTTTCGTTTTGGTAACCGTGTTGTCGACGAATGGGAAGGACGAGTTAATTCGTGGCCCCTGGATGAAGGGCTGATTGATTATACGGCAGCTTCCTACGGTGAAGAATCCGACTTCAATTATTTCTATAGCGCCAATGTGATTGCTAACGAGATTATTGATCTGGGCGGCATAACCGTTGATGCAGCCATGATTACACCCCAATTACTGGCAGAAAACCTTCACCTGATTGACGGTGTAGAGGCGAATGTGGCGACCGGTTACCATGCCATTGAGTTTTTACTTTGGGGCCAGGATCTCAATGGCACCAGTCCCGGTGCGGGTAACCGTCAATGGACTGATTACTCACTGCAAAACTGCAGTAATGGAAATTGTGATCGTCGTCGTGATTACCTGAAAGCAGCAACAGTATTGCTGGTAAATGATCTGGAAGAGATGGTTGGCAACTGGCAACCGGGCGGCGCTGCTTATATGGACTTAATGGGCAAGGGGGAGCAGGCTGGTTTGGCCACGATCCTCACCGGTATGGGTAGTCTGGCCTATGGTGAATTGGCAGGAGAGCGTATTCGGCTGGGATTGCTGCTAAATGATCCGGAAGAAGAGCATGACTGTTTTTCGGATAATACCCATCATTCACACTACTATGATGCTCTTGGCATCAAAAATGTTTACCTTGGTGAATATCGGCGCGTCTCGGGTGAACTTGTTTCCGGGGCATCACTGGCAGATCTAATCTCGCAACAGGCGCCTGCAATCTCTGCCGAGATGATGGCGCGGCTGGAAGAAACCGAATCAGCTATGCAGAGAATGGTGGATGAAGGCGAGTCCGGCAATACTTTTGACGTACTGATCGGGCGTGATAATGCGCAGGGGGAAGAAATAATTACCCGCATAGTAGATGCGCTTATGGAAGAAACCCGAACCATTGAAAAAGTTATCAATGAACTCGCCCTGGTGAATGTGAGTATTGAAGGGTCGGAAAGTCTTGATAATCCCTCGGCTGTTTTATAAAAATACTGGCAGCTTTCTTTTAGTGGCATTGGCTGTAGTCTGCTTTCCCTTATTCGCGGCAGAGACATTCATGCCGTCACTTGATTTTATTACCGGCAAAGCCCTGTTTGAAAAAAACTGGGTACCTTCGTTTTCCTCCACCACCGCCAGCGATGGCCTCGGACCTTTTTATAATGCCCGTTCCTGTAACCAGTGCCATCCTGACGGGGGGCGTGGAAGCCGCGAGCAATCTCTTGTTTTACATGTTAATGATCCTGTTTATGGCCAGCAGCTGCAAAAATATGCCATGGCCGGCTTGCAGCGCGAAGCAGAAGTCAGCTTTGTGTTTGCTGATGTGAATAACGCTGGCAAGCCATCCGCCCCCACAATAGAAGTCAATAACCTTTCCCGCGGAGTCATGACTAATGCAGCGCTCTCTGCACGCATAGCGCCTTCGTTGCAGGGGCTGGGCTTGCTGGCGCGCATTCCTGATGATCTTATTCTCGCCATGGCTGACGCGGCGGACAGTAATGGCGATGGAGTTTCCGGTCGGGTGAACATGATTAGTGATAATGCCGGTGTTGGCAGCATTGGTCGTTTTGGCTGGAAAGCCGGGCAGGTGTCCTTACGTGATCAGTTGGCAAGAGCCTTGAGTCTTGATCTTGGTCTTGGCAATCCTGTTTTCCCCTCTGCCGCCGGCGATTGCACATCAGTGCAGGTAGACTGTTTAAACGCTCCCCATGGCAACTCAAGTCATCATGATAATCTTGAAACCAATAATCAGGTACTGGATCTTTTGCTGAGCTATGTTTCGGGTTTGCCCGCACCATCAAAGACCAGCCAGGGAGCGTCGCAAGAGTCAGCCGGAGCAGCCCTTTTCCAGCAGAGCGGTTGTGCCGGCTGCCATGTACCCTCTCTGGAAAGCGGTGACTTCAGGCTTTCAGCTTATACAGATCTGCTGTTACACGACATGGGGCCAGGACTGGCGGATAATCTTTCAGAAGGAAGTGCGCTTGGCAGTGAATGGCGAACGCCGCCATTATGGGGGCTGGGAAGCCTGCAAAGGCAACTTTTACATGATGGGCGCGCAACGACCATCGAGGAAGCCGTCTGGTGGCATGATGGCGAGGGCGCCGCTGCCAGGGATCATTATGGAAATCTCTCACAACAGCAACGTAATGATTTAAACGCGTTTCTGAATGGTTTATAATGAGAACCGTTCTTAATTAGAATTCCTTGTTATGAAAAACCTGCATTTTTGTACATGCCTGCTGGCAGCCTTGCTGGTCCCTTGCCTGGCAGTCGCCCAAACCACTGAAAACTGGACACAAGTAAATCTCTCCGTGACTGATAACCATGTCATTCCAAGCTATATCAGTCTTGAAAATGCTGCTGCCGGGATGGCGACTGCGGCCCAATCCTTTTGCCGCTCTCCAGATGCGGCAGGGCTTGACGTCTTCAGGAATGGCTTTCATAACAGCATGGATGCCTGGCAACAAATACAGCATATCCAGTTTGGTCCTATTACCTATTTCAACTGGAATTTCAGGATTCACTATTGGCCGGACGAGAAGGGCACCGGAGCCAGACAGCTGGATGATCTGATTGACTCCATGAACAGTGATTCCCTGGCTACAGATAACTTCGCCCGCGAAAGTGTCGGTGTTCAGGGTTTTCCGGCGCTGGAAAGACTTTTGTTTGATGATGAAAGCCTGCTTGCTTTCCGGGAAGATAACTATCGCTGCCAGGTAGCTCAGGCCATCGCACTGAATATCAGTGACATTGCCAGCGGTGTCAGTCAGCGCTGGCGTGATGAATTCAGAACCACTATCGAGAATGCCGATGAGCGGGGGTTTTTTGAAAGTGCCGAAGATGCCACGATTGATTTCCTGAAAGCACAGATAGAGTCTGTACGTAGAATTCAGCAACAGAAAGTGGAAGAGGTGATCGGAGATTCCGCGGCTCGCGCCCGAATCCGACGCGCTGAGTCATGGCGCTCGAATCGCTCCCTGCGCAATCTCAGATTAAATGTTCTGGCACTGGAAAATCTGTTCAGTGGCAACGAAGGACAGGCCGTTGCCCTTGGGGCTGTTTTGATGCCTGAAGACAGGACGCTCATCAGTGAGGCTTTCCTCACCCTGAAGATGAGGCTGGAAGCGGCGCCGGATTCAATTGAAGAAGCACTCGATGCTGATGACGGCTATGCCCGCTTACAACAGATAGCTGCCGGACTCGATGACCTGTTTGAGGCATTTGAAGCAGGGCTAAAAAACACTGATCTCTATCTGGGTTTCAATTCCCTGGATGGTGACTGATCCAGCTGGCCTAGTGATGAAATTAGATCGCAGATATTTTCTTACCCTTGTCAGCGCCGCTATTGGTTCGCCGGTGCTGGCAGTTGGCGAAAATTCTTCAGACACTACTGCGCTTTTTCTGAGTGCGGCATCAGATAGTGATGATCAGCACTGGGTGATTGGTTTTGAGCTTGTCGATGGTAAAAGTGCCGAGAAATTCAGGCATCTGTTGCCGGCCAGGGCTCATCATATCGCTGTTCACGAAGCGCTCGGGGTGTTCGTTGTTATTGCCCGGCGACCCGGAAATTATTTATGGGTTGGCGATCTGCACAGTGGTGAGCCATTGGCAGAAATTACGGTGCCTGTTGATCGTCATCTTTATGGCCATGGTGTGTTTTCAGAAGACGGCCGTCATTTTTATGCGCCTGAGAATGCCTGGCAGCTGATCAATGGTGACAGCGGCAGAGTCGTTGCCTGGCAGGTCAGTCGTGACAGTCAGGGTTTTTCCATGGTGCGCGCCGGGGATTTTCCCAGTTACGGTACCGGTCCCCATGAGTTATTGCTTAAACCAGATCAGAACACTCTGGTGGTGGCCAATGGCGGCATTCGCACCCATCCAGAACGCCCGCGGGAAAAACTCAATATCCCCTCCATGGAGCCGTCACTGGTCTATATGGATGCAGTCACTGGCGAGTTGCAGGAGCAACATATGCTGGATGCTGAATACCATCAGGCAAGTATTCGGCATATTGATCAGAATGCTTCCGGACAGGTAGTGATAGGTATGCAATACGAGGGTGAGCCTTTTGATAGTGCTCCTTTACTTGCCCTGCATGAACAGGGCAAGCCCCTGCAATTACTATGGGCACCAGAGCCACAACAGGGACAGATGAAACAATATATAGGTTCGGTACGTTATGATCGCAGTGGGCGATTTTTTGCCGCCAGCAGTCCGCGTGGCAACATGATCAGTTTCTGGGATGTTGCAACTGGGGAAATGAAAAAATCTCTGCGCTCCCGGGATGGTTGCGGTCTGTGTGCCATAGAACAGGGCTTTCTGTTTACTGCAGGCAGTGGGCGAATCACTCAATACGATTTGGTCAGGGATGAAATAGAAGCATTGAATACCGGGTCTGATGGCAAAGTGTTCTGGGATAATCACCTGAGTATGATTGCGCGATGAAAAATCCAATAACGTTAACTCTGTTTTTTTCGTTTTGCCTTTCTCTGCTGGCGTTGCCGGCTGTTGCCGATGAAAAAGCAGATGATTACCAGACCAGGCTGGAAGACCTCGGACGCGCCCTGTTTTTTGATGTCAGCCTGTCCCGTGATCGCACCCAGGGCTGTGGCACCTGCCATGATCCTTCGCAGGCATTCATAGACTGGCGGGAAAACGGGGTTCGCCGGGCACTATCCATGGGCAATGACATGCATTCTCTGGGCGATCGTAATGCGCCGACACTATCCTATGCGGCCATGATTCCGGATTTTCATCGCAATAGCGAAGGCGATTATGTCGGCGGCCTGTTCTGGGATGGCAGGGAAGCCGATCTTGAAGGTCAGGCCGGTGGACCCTTTCTGAATCCTTTGGAAATGCAAATGACCGATAAGGCCGCTGTCGTAGCCCGTTTGCAGGAGCACACGCTGTTTCCCCGGGCGTTCAAAAGCCTGTTTGGGGAGGATGTGTTTGAAGATACTGACATGGCCTTTCGACGCATGACTGAAGCCATTGCGGCGTTTGAGCGGACCGATTTCTTTTCTCCTTTTGATTCAAAATATGATCGTTACCTGAAGGGGGAATATGAACCCACGGTTCAGGAAGAACTGGGGATGACGCTGTTTTTCTCCCAGCAGTTCAGTAACTGTAACCAGTGTCACCAGTTAAAAACTTTTGCTGAAAGTGAGGGCGAAACCTTCTCCAGTTACAAGTATTTCAACATTGGTACCCCGGTAAACCGCGAAGCCAGACAAGTGAACGGACTGGGCATGGCGCATATTGATCGTGGCCTGCTGGAAAATCCCCATGTGGATGATCCGGCCCAGGCGGGAAAGTTCAAAACACCGACCCTTCGTAATGTGGCACTGACAGCGCCTTATATGCATAACGGGGTATTTCAGGATCTGAAAACAGTGGTGCAGTTTTACAACAAGTACAATGTTCGCGGTAAAGCGGCGGATATCAATCCCACAACAGGGGAACCCTGGGGTGAAGCGGAAGTTTCAGAGAATATCGATCTGGAAAAACTGCAGTCTACACCGGCGCTGGATGAGCGTCGTATTGATGCCCTGGTAGCCTTCATGAAAATGCTCACCGATAAACGCTACGAACACCTGGTGCAATAGACTCGCTGGACCGGGTGTTCGGTTTGAATGGTTGAGCAGAGCCTTAGCTGGGGAGTTTATACAACGCAATTTTCAGACGTTTATCCGCATCAGTTTCCTCAAATTCCACAGCGGGTGGAATCCATTCAACAAACTCACTGCCCGGTAAATTTTCTGCCATGCAATCATGTAAAAAATCCTCTCCCAGGAAGGGGCTGTTCAGGGCAGCAATAATGGTAGCTCCCGGATTACAGAGTTCAGGCATTCGTTTCACAACGCTTTTATAATTACGCTCTGCGTTAAAGCTGCCACGCTGATTGGTGGGCGGGTCGATAATTACCAGGTCATAAGGGCCAAACTGTTTGATCCTTGCCCAGGACTTGAACAGGTTGTGAGGGATGCTCCTGATTGGCATGGGGCCCTGGCCATTTAGCATGTGGTTTTGCAGTCCCCACTCAATGCTTGGCTTGCTCATATCGACATTGGTGACACTCTTGCCGCCTCCTGTCAGCGCTGCCACTGACAGGGCGCAGGTATAGGCAAAAAGGTTCAGCACATTGCAGCCATCACTGTTTGCCTTGAGCCATTCGCGCAGTGGGCCGGTATCAAGAAAAAGGCCGGCATTTTGGCGTCGCCCCGGGTGTACTTCAAAGCGAAGTCCTTGCGCTTTCACAATAATCCTGTCGAGCTCTACACCGGAGAGCGTGTCTGCGGGGGACTGTTTCAGGTAGCGATGCTGCAGAACAATGGATTTAATCTGTTTTTTGCTATCGGCGGCGAGAATCAGCTGTTTCAATGCTTCTGCATTATCCACTGCCTGCCAGGCAGAAATAAGCACAACAGGTTTGAACCAGTCGATACAAAGGTGTTCCAGCCCAGGATAGCAATGACCGCGGCCATGGAAAATCCGGCGCGCTTCATGCTGCTCTTCAGAAAAAAATGTCTGAAGTTTTTCATTGAGAGAAGTAAGCATTATGTTTTTTAAAGAAAAGCGTCAGTAAAACAGGAAGTGAAGTCCCATTTTGCATTAATCGCTTTTGTCTGCCTGGTAGTATTGCACACCGATCTTGATGCGATCACGGCCCTGGGATAGACGGTGCTGGTTGGTATCACGCAGGGAGTAAACACAGCCGCAATATTCCTGCTGATAAAACTCCTCGCGCTTGCTGATCTCTATCATGCGTTGGGAGCCGCCGCCTTTACGCCAGTTATATTCCCAGTAGGTCATGCCAGGATAGCGTGACGCTGCGCGCACCCCGCAATCGTTAATCTGGGTCATGTTTTTCCAGCGTGAAATACCCAGTGAACTTGAGATAACGGGAAACCCGTTTTCCTGGGCATAAAGTGCAGTACGCTCAAAACGCATGTCAAAACATTTGGTGCAGCGTTCGCCACGTTCCGGCTCCATTTCCAGTCCCTTGATACGCTCAAACCAGTTGTCGGTATCGTAGTCAGCATCGATGAATTCAATATTATGCTTTTCCGCAAAACTGATATTTTCTTCCTTGCGCAGCTCGTATTCCCGTTTTGGATGGATATTCGGGTTATAGAAAAAAATGCTGTAGTTGATGCCGGAGGCATGCAGGGCTTCCATGACTTCCCCGGAACATGGGGCACAGCAGGAGTGCAGCAGCAGTTTATCTGCGCCTTCGGGGAGTTCGAGCTTGGGTCTGTCGTTTGCATCCATGGTTCGGTCAGCTACGCAGTGTTGAATAATTATTTCCGGTTAATGAACAGCTTACGCTTGATTCCGGTGCGACACACTACCCAGATCAGCGCGTTGTGTAAAGTTTTCTTGTGACTGGAATCCCTTTAAAACATAATCCATCCCAATGCTAAAGACCCTGTAAGCAATGGGTTCTTTTCAGCGCGGCATGATGAGGGGTATCATGCCTGGGTAAAATAAACAGTCAGGATGAAAACCTGATGGGGGAGGAAATAAAGACATGTTACTAAACAAAGCAAAATCGCTGGCTTTAATGGCCACAGCACTGGTTTTATTATTGGGCAATTCGCTGGCCTGGGCGCATCATTCGTTCGCCGCTGCCTACAATATGGAAAATCCGATCGAAATAACCGGCAAAATTGTCAATGTTCGCCTGACCAACCCTCATTCCTACTTTTTCCTTGATGTTGAAGGGGAAAATGGCGAAATGCAGCGCTGGTCATTCGAGGCCGGCACACCCAGCGGAATGATTCGTGGCGGCTATTCCCCCGAAGTCATCAAGGAAGGGGATATGGTGACTATAGGCGGTTTTCGCGCACGCGATGAATCCACCAATGGCATGCTGACAAAACTGGTAACTTCTGATGGTACCGAATACGGCATGTTTGGACCCAGGGAAAGGTAAGCCGGGAAAAGGGAATAAAAGAGGCAATAAGAATGAAAATACTCAATCGTAATTTATTAGTCGGACTGGTCGCTCTGGCCTATGTTTTTTCGGCAGCTGCCCAGGATAGCGGGGAAATTCCGCGTATGGCTGATGGCAAGCCCGATCTTAGTGGTGTCTGGTGGACCGGGGGCGATCTTGGCAGTGCTGGCTATGGCAGTACCACTGACAGAAGTGCCGGTTTGCAATACAACCTTTACACCGATCTTTACACCCCTGAAGCGGCGCAGCGTATGGCTACCCTGAGTGACAAGGATGATCCGACACTGCAGTGCAAACCCACCGCCTTTGGCACTCTCAGTGTACGCTTGTTTGATGTCGGTGCAGTAGGGCAGATCGTTGCGACGCCCGATATGATGATTTTTCTGCAGGAGACTTTCCATGGTTATCAGCTGATTCCCACCGACGGTCGCAAACATCGCTTTTTGCCGCCTTCCTACCGTGGTGATGCCGTGGGACATTGGGAAGGGGACACTTTCGTGGTCGAAACGGTTAATTTTACCGATGATACCTGGATGTTTGCCGAAGGCGGTGTGTCGTTTCATTCCGACCAGCTGCGTATTGTTGAACGCTATAACATGAGTGATGCCAACACCCTGCGTATTGACGCCACCATTTATGATCCAGGTGTACTTAGAGAGCCCTGGGTAGTACCAACCAAGACTCTGGTACTGGCACCCTTTGATCAGTTGTTACCGCTGATATGTTCCGGGGTAGAAACCCAGGAAAGAATGGATGGGGCTTCTGCAGCCGGGCAATAGAGCTTTTTGATTCAAACTTAACGATGGGTCCGGCGCCTGCCGCCGGACCTGTCGTGCATTCAGTTACTGATACTTTCTTCTTTCCCAGACCTCTTTCTGGTAAATCCCGCCATCGGGTTTACGATATCTCTCGCTATTGGCCTGGTTCTTGGCTTCCATTTCTTCCAACGACAGTGACACATCAATTTCTGCTTCCCAGTGCTCTCTTTTAAAAGGAATAATCTGGGCATAAGGGGTGCCGGCCGGAAGAATGCCGGTGATGCCCTTGAGAAAGAAAAACGGCATGGTGCCGGGCAAATGAACCTTGTCATTATCGACTATGCCGCTGGTGGTCAGGAAGGGCAGTTCAAAACGATTCATGGGCTGGGTATACAGCGCGCTGTAGCCTTCCGGTAATTCCACCGCCCAGTCGGCCCACCAGGCGAAATGTTTCTGATGATAGCCCTGGGGATGTGGAAACTGATTCAGCGGCATCCGCTCTACGAGGAAGTTTGCATAACGCTCGTCCAGCACCCGGCCATGAATATTGCCTTCGGCATCTTCAAAAAATTCCAGATCGCAGGGAGTCTTGTAGGTATAGCCACTGCCCATAACATCAAACACCGCCGGACAGGCTTTCCAGGTTGGGATCTTGCCGCCGGTTTTGGGCATTTCCCAGTGTTTACCGGTTGCCGGGTCACGTGCGAAACGATCCGCATTGCGGTACCACTCAGGAATGGTTTTGAGTATGGGTTCCGGTTTGGAAATGCTCTCTTTGGTTAACCAGGGGCGGTTAGAAACAAACTTGATTTTCTTGGTATCCACAATGGGTTTCCTTGAGGTCCTGATTCTTTGCGGTGAGTATCAAAGTCATTAATTTAAACGATTGGCGCAGGAAAAGGGACAGGAAATGCGTAAATAAATTTTTCCCTGTACTATTTTTGATCTGGAGTCTAAGTAGCAGGCAATAAAAAAGGCCAGGGTTAGCCGGCCTTTTTTTATACTGATCAAGAATCAGGGTAGTCTATTTAATTCTGCTGGAACTCAGGGGTCATTTCCTTGCATTCCTGTGCCTGGAAAGGCACATCTGAAAGATACATTACATCATAGCTTTCATAGGGCGCGGCCAGATAGACTGGATCAGTGACTGAATACTCGCGCTTGAGTGCCATTTTTTCTGTGTCCAGAGAGAAGCGCTCCACGATATGCATCTGCTCACTGCTGCGTGTAGGTGGCGTCAGAACCCCTTCCGCGAAACCGATAGTATCAACCACCAGCGTGTCGCCTTCCCAGTTGCCAATGGAGTGACCGGCATAGCTGGGCTCAATGTTGGCTGGATGCTCGCTCATACCTATATGGATGCGGCGATTCAGGTTGTACAGGCCATAGGTGATATCAATAACCTTTTCACCCTGCGCTGTAGTAGTTTGCCGGAACTGGTTTATTGGCCAGTCTGCTGTCCAGTCACGAATAAAGCTGGTGGGTTTGCAGTCGAACCAGGGATTGTCGATGGGTGAGCGGCGGTCAAAGGCATCTGCCGCAGCCTGACCTCTTTCGGTATAGACCACCTGTGGTCTTGGCGGTTGCGTGGCGCGCACATCTTCAATGCTGATGCTACCTGCAGCAAAGGCGGGAGACATGCTCTTGGGAATCATGGAGCCGCGGCCACCACTGGGAGGTACCGTCAGTACCAACTGTTCCACCGCCCAGTCACCGCTTATATTAAGCTGGCCATCAGCAAGGCGCAAAGGGCGATCAGAGGTATCCACAGGGGCAGTGGAGAGCAACTGATCATTGCGGTTCATGGTGATTTCATCATCGATGGTGAAGGTCTCGATATAGCAGGCTTCAGGATCATCACGGTGAGGATTGCCTTCGATTTTTACATGGGAGCCGACCTTGAACATATCGGTGGACCAGCCAGAGCGTCGGATCAGCGTACCGGCGCGCATTTCACAGCGCATATGCAGAACATTGCCGTCTGCTTCCACAACATCCAGTTCCATATAGGAATGCGGGTTGACCAGGTTCATCTTGGTGAGAGTGCCTTCCCATTCTTTTTTAATTTCCAGCTGGAACAGACCGAAACCATGGTGAGCCAGCACCGGGCTGGCCAGTCCTGCGATTAGTGCGCTGGCAGCAGCCGTACGAAGAATTCTTTGAGTGTTAAGCATAGTAAATATCCTGGTTTTTCAATAACGGTGGCTAGTATAGTGTTTATGGGCTTTGTTGCCAGTAGCAAAAGGAAATTTTCGCAATATTTACATATTGCCGGTATTTGCTTTATGGCCCGGTTCCAGGTAAAAAATAATGATCTATGAAGCAGCTTCTCACAATTTAGTGCCAATAATCAGCTATCATTAGCCATGTCATAAAAGCAGTTCCTCTCAATGCACAAAATGCCTACAACGGAAGAAAGTGTCAGCAGAATTAGTGTCCAAGCCTAGCGCCCATCAAGTCCTGCAAACGGTCTTTGGTTACGAATCTTTTCGTAATCAGCAGGAAGCCGTGATTGAGCAGATCCTCGGTGGCGGCGATGCCCTGGTATTAATGCCCACCGGCGGTGGCAAATCCCTGTGCTTTCAGGTGCCTGCGTTGCTTATGCCCGGCACTGCCATTGTCATATCCCCACTGATTGCACTGATGCAGGATCAGGTGATGGCACTGCGCCAGTTCGGTATTAAATCGGCTTTTATAAATTCCAGCTTGAGCACAGAAGAAGTGGCTCAGGTTGAAAGTGATCTAATCAATAGCGATCTGGATTTACTTTACGTAGCACCGGAACGCCTGATGATGCCGCGCATGTTGTCTCTTTTGTCACAGACAAAAATTTCCCTGTTTGCCATTGATGAGGCCCATTGTGTCTCCCAGTGGGGCCATGACTTCAGGCCTGAATATATTCAGTTGTCTGTGCTGCATGAGCGTTTTCCTGCTGTTCCCCGCATTGCCTTGACGGCGACGGCAGATGAAACCACCCGCGCCGAGATTATCCAGCGCCTGGCACTGGATCAGGCACAGGTTTTTAATGACGGCTTTGATCGTCCCAATATTCAATATCGCATCAACGAAAATCAGGGTAATGCGCGCGATCATTTATTACGTTTCATTCTGAATGAGCATGAAGGTGATACCGGCATTGTGTACTGCCTGTCCCGCAAGCGGGTAGATCAGATTGCCCAGTGGCTGGAAGCCAAGGGCTTGAAGGCGCTGCCTTACCATGCCGGGATGAGTAATGAATTACGCCAGCATCACCAGGAACGTTTCCTGCGCGAAGAAGGCGTGATCATTGTCGCAACCATTGCTTTTGGGATGGGCATTGATAAACCTGATGTGCGTTTTGTGGCACATCTGAATTTACCAAAAAGTATTGAAGGCTATTATCAGGAAACCGGTCGTGCTGGCCGCGATGGTTTGCCTGCCAATACCTGGATGTCCTATGGCCTGCAGGATGTAATCATGCTGAGGCAAATTCAGCAGGGCTCAGCCGGTTCAGAGAATTACAAACGTATCGAGGGCCATAAGCTGGATGCCATGCTGGGGCTGTGCGAAATCATTTCTTGCCGTCGCCAGGCCTTGTTGCGATATTTTGGTGATGAGATGGAAGAGCCCTGCGGTAATTGTGATAACTGTCTGAATCCACCTGAAACCTGGGACGCCACGCAGGCGGCACAAAAAGCAATCTCCTGTGTTCATCGTACCGGTCAGCGATTTGGTGTGAAATATCTGGTAGATGTTCTGCTGGGAAAAGATGATGAGCGCATTATGCAGTTTGATCATCACAAGGTGTCTACTTTTGGAATAGGTACTGAACTGGATGCCAAGGAGTGGAGTACCCTGTATCGGCAGCTTATCGCCAGCGGATACCTGAAAGTGGATTTTGAGCGGCATGGCAGTATTCGGCTTACCGAAGCAGCGCGCCCGATTCTAAAGGGTGAACAAAAACTGACCCTGCGCAAAATGCTTAAAAGTAACAAGTCGAAATTACGCAAATCCCGTTCATTTTCCGCCACCGCCAACAACGATCTCTGGGAGGCCTTGCGCGAGCATCGAATGACGCTTGCAGAAGAGCAGGGGGTGCCGGCTTATGTGATTTTTCATGACGCGACCCTGGCGGAAATGACCGAACGCCAGCCGCAGACTTTGGAGCAGTTAAGCAAGATTACCGGAGTGGGAGAGAGAAAACTGGAAGCCTATGGTGAAAGTTTCCTTGCAGTCATTCTCTCTCATTCGACTTCAGAAAAGCTGGTTGATAAGAGTGAGACGGTTGCAGAAACTATTGATTTTCTCGCTCAGAAATTAAGCCCGGAAGAAATAGCAGGCAGGCGTAATCTGACGCTTTCGACCATCTATAAACATCTTTCTCTGGGGATTGTAGCAGGAAAGGTAAGTCTTGCTGATGCCATAAGACTTGAAGAAGATGAGATTAAGGTGATTCGGTTTGCCTTTGAGCAGAATGACGACGGCAAGCTCAAGTCTGTATATGAAGCGCTTGATGGCGAATACGATTACGGCGTGTTGGGATGTGTGCGTGCATCGTTGGGAAATTAGTTTTTTAAAGAAAAGGCTATTTTAATAGATAAAAAAAATCCGGAGCAGATAATTGTCTGCCCCGGATTATCAAATGATTGAAATATCGAGTTTTTAGAAGTTAAAAGCGGCCCCTAAAGAAAAGAAAGCGCCTGAGTAAAACCGGCTAAAAAGTATTGCCATCATTGCTTTTTCGGAACTGAGCCTGTTTTCCCGGGTTTAGTTACTGTTTCTTAAAGCATAAAATTTAGAATCTAGGTTAATCGGGGGCTTTTGAGTGATATTACTGCTGTTGTAGTGGTGTTGTCCCTTTATTGAGCCTTCCCCATAAAAGAGTCAACACATGTCCCCTTTCTTTATTCTCAACCTGATTATTTTTACTGCGCTATTCTTTATGCTGGTTTGGCTGGGCAAGGGCGAATCCAGCCTTTCACGCCGGGTACTTATCGGTCTGTTGGCAGGTAGTCTGTTTGGATTTTATTTGCAGCTGGTATTCGGTTTTGACACTGCGGTGGTGCAGGCTACGCTGGCATGGACCAATGTCATCGGTAACGTTTATGTCAATCTGTTACGTCTGATCATCATGCCGTTGGTACTCATCACGATGATTGCCGCGGTGCTCAAGGTGGAGGAAATTAAATCACTCGGCAGTATCGGCGGTACTGTGGTTGGTATGTTGCTCATCACCACGATGATTGCCGCCTTACTGGGTGTTCTGATAGCGACTGTCTTTGGCCTTAATGCTGGCGACCTTAACATTGGTGTGCAGGAAATGGCTAAAGCAGAGGAGTTGGCATTACGTCAGGTTAGTGTGGCCGAGCTCACCATTCCACAATTAATTGTCAGTTTTGTGCCCAGTAATATTTTCCAGGATCTTAGTGGTGGTCGTGATGTTTCCATTATTGCCGTGGTAATTTTTGGCTTACTCTTTGGCATAGCAGCCTTGCTGGTGTCTGAAGAGAACCAGACCCATGGCGAACGCATCCGGAGTTTCGTTGATACCACCCAGGCTGTGGTAATGAGATTCGTCAAGCTGGTAATCAATCTGACGCCCTACGGTGTGCTGGCCCTGATGACCCGGGTTATTGCAGGTTCCGATGGTAATTCGATTCTGACCTTGATCAGCTTTGTGATTGCCTCATACATCGCCATAGTCATTATGTTTGGTGTTCATGCCATCATCCTCGGTTTGATTGGTACCAACGTCCCCGGTTATTTCAGGAAAGTGTGGCCGGTGCTGACCTTTGCTTTTGCCACCCGCAGCTCTGCCGCGTCTATTCCCTTAAGTATTCGGGCGCAGATAGAAGAGTTAGAGATTCCCGCACCGATAGCCAATATTGCCGCATCTTTTGGTGCCACTATTGGCCAAAATGGCTGTGCCGGTATTTATCCTGCCATGCTGGCGGTGATGGTAGCGCCCACCATGGGCGTGGGAATTGATGCCGGGTTTATTGCCAGTTTGCTGCTGATCATTGCGATTGGTTCATTTGGTATTGCTGGAGTAGGGGGAGGGGCAACCAACGCGGCTCTCGTGGTCTTACCGGCGATGGGTTTTCCCGTTACCGTCGTTGCCTTGCTGATCTCAATCGAGCCGCTTATTGATATGGCGCGTACCGCGCTGAATGTGAATGGGTCAATCACAGCGGGCATGGTCACAAAACGTTTATTGAGGAATAAGACACCCGCCGCAACGCAATAACTTGTGAATCAGACGCTATAAATGTCCATGAACATCGGCCTGTGCAAAAATTTAAAAGCTGTGAATCAGGTTTAACTGGTATTGTCCCTTGCCGAAGTTTTTGCTTTCCTGCCACATATAACCAAACTGCAAACGCAGATTATCCTGCACGCTATAGCCCAGTGCGGCATAGGCACGATTTCTGTCAAAGTAATCCACTTCACGGTTATTGCCGATATCCCGGTTCAGATTAACAAAAAGCTCGTTGTATAAAGACAGATACAAGGCGCCCTGTTGCAGATTATCTTTATTGAATGGATAGTTCAGACCAAGAAAATATCGAAAGCGGCTACGAAAATCCTGACCATCTACCCAGCGCTGTTCAAGTCTGAAGCGGTGAGTGAACAGCCATTTATTGCCAAGTCGCTGGTTGCCAAGGGCCTCCTGGTAAATCCTGCTTTCCTCGCTCTTATCATTACTGGGGCCAAAAGCGCCTGAAGTGATGTGAGCATAGCCAAGAGTATATTTGAACGCGCTGCCTTGTGGTCGCCAGGTAAGTCCGCCACGGATTAACAGCTGTTCAAGGTCCTGGATAGTTTTCCAGTTACGGTGTTGAATATCACCCTGCACGCCAAAACCACTTTCAGTATTTTCATGGCTCCACATATACATATACCAGGCACCTTCCTGGTTTTGATCGATTTGTGCGCTTACATTTGCGCTGAAAAAAAGGAAAAAGCCGATGGTGTTAAGTCGAAATAAATGCATGTTGGTATTTCCACAATCAGGCACATAAAAAAAGCGATATCGATGCATCGCCTTTTTTATGAAAGTAACAATTATGTTGTTATTGCAATACTGCACTGCTTATTCAGAGAACTCGTAAACTACAAACTGTGTGCCATCTCTGCCTTTGAAATCCAGCTCACAATCACCCAGGGAGTCGGGCAAGGTCCAGTCAACATTTTCCTGGTATTTCAGTTCGAGATTACGTCGCTCGCATCTGGCTTCAATTTCACTGACTTTTCCATCCACATTAGTGATGGTAAAAATGCGACGTACTGGATGATAGGTCCATTGATTATCAATAATTTTAGTAATTAGCTGCAATGGTTCAGGCGAATCCAGCAAGGCTTTAACCCTAGAGGCCTGTTCGTGAATAGGATCGTCTTCAGCGACTTCGAATTTGTTATTGAGTTCCTCATAGGTATTCCAGGCCAGTTGATTTTGCCGCACCGACATCGCCAACAAAAACTTTCTTTTCAGTGCCAGCTCAAGGGCATCATCGGTAAGAAAATATCTTCTATCACCCTGTGGGCCCTGATAGGCCATGGTTGCCAGATTAACTGCATCCAATGCTTCAAATGGCTCATTTCTAGTCATCAGAATATTGGCATGTAATTCATTAGCGATGGCATAATCAAAAACGGTACCATAACCTTTTCGCATCAGCCTGCTTAACTGTTTTAACGCCTTGTCCTGATCCTGTTCGGCCAGCAGGGTATAAATTTCGACAATGCCTTCCTTGATTTCCTCCGACATGGCTAGGGGAATCTCTTCCTGGGCAGCCGTTACCGCATTTGTGGCATCAGTTGACTCATCTGAATTTGCCGGACCACGTCCGCCTGGTCCAAATGGTGGGGGTGTAGCCGGGGCATTGGGATCAATACGCAGGGCAAATAACCATTCCTGGTTATGAAAGTCTGCAGGCACACCATCGACGGTGCCGGGCGTGAATGTCCAACCGCGGACTGTATCGCGTAACATGTTGTTCACGAACTGGTTAGAGACGTAATCAATGAGCTCTACGTCATCAACACTGCCATCTGCTTTAACGGTATACCTGACCTTGACGATAGCTTCGGTGCCAAAGCCGGGCATGAATCGTCCCTGCACGTTTTTCGGAATTGGAGCTTCAAAAACCTGTGAAAAACTGATGTTGGAAAAAGCAGGTGATAGTAAAAGACCCGCAATAATCAATTTGCCTAGAATATGCATGTGCCCTCCATCTATAATTTCTTTGGTGTTATGTTTTTATTTTATTGTGGCTTTTTTGTTATTGTTTCCTAACGAGTTTAAAACAAGAAAAGGCGGGTCGTCTAGTTGCTCCCTGCTCCGACCAGACATATTACCTATTTAGTGCGCTTTTATCGGTTTTTTGCTTTATTTTACAAAAAAAAACGGCGGGCTATAAAGCCCGCCGTTCTTGTTGCTAGTGAAATACTAGCTAGGTACAGGTCTGCTTAGAAGGACGCTTTCAGTCCAATAAACATACGACGACCCAGCGTATCATAGTAACCACCGTTGAAGCCGCCTATACCTGGAAGACTGAAGCCGTTAGGATTCTGACATCCAGGTGCATTTGCACCACACTGACCTTGAAGGTCGGTACCAACAGGGAAACCTGCTGAGCTGCCCACATTGGGTGGCTCTTCGTCGAACAGGTTGGTAATACCTGCACGCAGAGTAAAGGTTTCATTGATGGTGTAGTTAGCCGCCAAATCGAAAATGTTGTAGCTGTCAGTTTCGATTTCAGTAGTCGGCGTATAGCTCAGGATAAGACCTTCGCCGCCACCAGAAACACGGGCGTTATTTTCGATGATAGCCTGCTGTGATGCATAGCCAGCAGAGTAAACACCGGGAAGATGACGCCAGCGCAGTGTTACGCTCCAGTTATCTCTCATGTAACTGATGTTACCGAAGAGTCTGTAGTCGTAAGAACCGCCATTGGTACCCTGCAGGTTTGGACCCAGAGAGCCTTTCCAGTCAGTCTCTACGTCAAACGCCGCAGCGGACTGTTTGGTGACGTACTCATTCAGGAAGGTGGCATTCAGGCTTAAGCCAAGATTACCAGTCAAACCAAACAATTCATTCAGGTCACCGAACCAGTTCACACCTACATCCAAACCGGAAGTTTCGATAGTGGCGTTATTACTGTAGGACAGCAGTGTGTTAAGTGCATTACCATTACGCTGATCACGTGGAACCAGCTGACAAGCCGCACTGGCAGCCTGCGTAGCAGCTTCTGCTGCAGAACTCACCTGTACCGCGCCGAAGCAGCCAAAGGCTGACTGGTCAATGGAGTTCAGTAGAATCGCATCTGTGATTTCTACATTGTAGTAATCAAGAGACAGGTTCAGACCACGTGCCCAGGCATTGTCAAACGGAGACCGAATAACCGCACCTGCAGTCCAGGTATCCGCTGTTTCCGATTGCAATGTACGGTTACCCTGCTGAAGAACCCAGGCGAAACCGCCGCCACCACCCTGGTTGGAAACGTCATCACCATTGTAGTAGTACTGCTGGGTAGCAAATGAATCTGGTCCACCCATCAGGGCTTCACAGATCAGGTAGGCGCTGTCTGCGCCGGCCTGAGTCTGGCCAGCAGCAAGTTCGGGAGGCTGCTCGTTATCCCCGAGGATAGGGTCGCCTGCGAAAGAGTTAGCACCAGCACCGTAAGGCGCGTTTGCTCGTGGAGAACATGGATCGCCGAAGTTACCACCACCGGTGAAGACTTCCTGAGGGTTCAGGAATAATTCACCGAGGTTAGGCGCACGAGTCGCACGGTTAAAACCACCGCGGAATCTGGCCCAGTCATTGATCTGCCAGTTAGCCAGGGCTTTCCAGGTAGTTTCTGCATCCACTTCATTGTAATCAGAGTAACGGGCGCCAAGTTCCAGTTCCAGCATTTGAATGCCAGGAACATCTGCAATGACAGGTACCAGGGCTTCAACATACCAGTCTTTCACAGAGGTGCTGGCATCCAGATAACCTGTTGGATAAACACCTACGACCTGATCTTCGAAGGAGAAGGAAGACTGCACGTTATCAGGGATAAACTGTGCTTCGTTATCACGATCCTGATAACCAGCGGCGAAGCGAGCTTCACCGGCAGGCAGTTCAATCAGAGAACCCTGAACATTGAATTCAATAATGTCCTGCTGATTCTGGGTACGGGTCTGTAAAGTCGCATTAACCGCATCGAAACAGTCCTGGGAAAGAGGCTGGTCGCCACCGAAGAAGGTGTCATAGAAGCCGGATTCACAAGTGAAGTCACCAGCGCCAAACGCCGGACGAACAGTAGGAATTATTTCTGCATTATTGATATTGGTGCCAACCGCGTAAAACTGGTTACCAGTACCAGACGCGCCACGACCGTAGTCAGGGTAGTTGGTGACTGTACGGTAGCGTGCCAGAGACAGGTTACCTTCAGCATTGTTGTAGGTGGCAGACTGGCCGTGTGAGTAATAAAGCTCAGCAGTCCAGTCTTTTACTGGAAGCTCTATGTCCAGTCCGGCCTCAAACTGCCATACCTCGTTAGTATTGTATGTGCTACGTGGTGGCAAACTGAAATTAGGATTCCAGTTTGGCTGCCAGCGACCGGCAGGATTTGGTCTCGCATTAAGCATCAAGGCAAATTCCGCTGGAACCGGGAACTGAGCACCGGCTGCGCCAGTTGGGATGAAACTTGGGTTAGGGTATGCGCCAGGATTGGCGGCAACCGCGTTAAGTACAGCCGGATCAGAATAATCCAGTGTCGGATCAATTGGGCTGTCAGTAGTTGGGTTATAACTAATATGAGATTCCCAGCCGCCGATAGCATTGGTGCCGAACAAAATGGTTTCAGTCTGGCTTTCTGCGAACGTGGTACGGGCGAAAGCAGTGACGGTATCAGTCAGATCAAACTTGCCAGAGGCAAAGAAGGACCAGCGTTCCTGAGGAGCGGCGGCAAAAGCCTGGGTGTTATTCCACTTCAGCACTTCGTTAGTGGTTTGACCACTTGCGTCCTGGTTGTTGTTTACAACACGTTTCTGATAATCCAGAGCGCTGGTGGGGATTTTGGCGCGTGATTCACCAACCGCATTACCTGAGACAAAGACCGTGCCGTCAGGATTGAAGTTCATGTTGGGAATATTGGGTGAAAATGCCTGGAACCATGCCAGTGGATTTTGCCCACCATAAAGCGCATTCAGTGCATCTTTGCTGGGCATGTTAGGGGCAATAAAACCACCTGAGTTGACACCCTGCAGGAAGAAGAATGAACCAGCAGTTTGTGGATCCTGCCAGAAATCCGTATAGGGATCACGGTTTCTCTGGTAAGCGCCGGCCCTATTGTAGTTCTCTAGGCCCATTACCACATTACCGCGGCCATCGGCAAAGTTACCGCCCATGATGGCAGCGATACGATATTCTTCACCGTCGCTGGCATCCTGAACACCATACTGTGTGTCAACTTCAAAGCCTTCGAAGTCATCACGCAGAATGAAGTTGGTTACACCACCAATGGCGTCAGCACCGTATACTGCAGAAGCACCACCGGTAATGGTTTCAACACGCTCAACCAGAGCGGATGGTACACCATTAACATCAGTTACCATCAAGGCATTGATAGGTGTAGGACGTTTACCGTTTACCAGCACCAGGCTTCGGTTAGGACCAAAACCACGCAGTGAGATAGAAGCAATACCAACAGAGTTCACCGGAGTGATCTGAACGTCACCCTGAGTCGTGGTAGGTGAGTTAGCAGGGTTGTATTCTGGTAACTGATTTAGATAAGACTCAATATTCAGGCCTGTCTGTGTTTCAAAGTCAGCCCTGTCGACGGTAGTAATCGGGCTGTTCGAATCCAGGTCACGACGAACAATTCGTGAACCTGTTACGACAATCTCTTCCAGTTCTTCATCCTGTGCATAAGCACTGGTGGCTAGACCAGTCAGTGCCATAGCACTGATAGCGGTTGCAATAGATGCAGATAGAAGGGAGCGTCCTAGATTAGGATTTCTAGACATGTTTTTCCCCTTTGTTTTTAGGATTACAAAAATTGATTTTAATAGTGATAAACAGATCAGGAAGTAGCAACGGTGTTTTCCTCCTGAAATGAGGCTAACAACTATTCCCAACGTTGGTATCAATATCAAAGATAAGCCATTCAGCCATTTAAAGTCAACGAATAAGGGACAGTTTACGGCTAATATTGCGAAAAAACCCTATAGATAATAATTAATAATATCAGCTAGTTGATGATGCAAGTTGAGGAAGGGTTACAGCTTTGGCTGTCATTAGTTTGTCTCGCCAATCGGGTTTGGAGAATGCGCTATTATCAGAAGGACTTTATACCACCTGTAAAATTGCTTATAAAAATGATAACCCTATGATTTAATTGAATAAAATGTAATTATAGAAATTGCTAAATAAAAGGCTGGGGGCCGAGATCAATTAATTGACGCGTTTGACCTGAATAAAGCCACCCAGTCGTTTTGACGTTAAGCGGTAGGAATTGCCCCAGATAGTTGGGTAAATCCTGACTTCTTCGCCTTCCTTGAGGAAATAGCGCTTGGTGATCATCTGCTGCCATTTCTGACCGCTGGATAAGGTAATTACTGACATGCCCTGGCCTATTTGCCTGATTGAGGCAATGGTATCTATTAGTTCTCTCTGCCCTTCATCGCCTTCGACTATCCTTGTTGACTGGCTTGAGTTGGCAGTCTCGGTGCTACGGCCAAAATCATCTATTTCCTCCTGGCCTGCGCCCGGATCAGTCGCCTGCTGATTTTCCATGGCTGGCTCATCACTAACTACCTCACGATTTCTTGTCGGCAAACTGACTACAGGTAAATTGTCAGGATTGGCTCGAGGAGCAGACTTTTCTGGCTCAACTACACCGTTGACTTGACTGGCTTCGATCCGGTCATAGCAGGCATAACGGGCTTGACGATTGGTGATTGAACGGCAATCGGTAAAGTTAGTTTCTTGGGCAAAAGTGCTCAGCCAGTAAGTAGAGAGAATTGTCAGGAGTAATCCTTTAACCAGTAAGCTGGGTGATGTCATTTGCAGATTCTTTTTATGTTTTTCGAATGAATGGATTGTATTTTTAATGTACGTGGGCATTTAATGTTTGAGGATCTTTGTATGTCATCTGTGTTCTTGCAAGCCCGTGACCCTGGAAAATCAGTATATAGTAGCGCTTTTTGCAGTTCAATCACGTAAATAGCAAGGGTTTAATAGGTGATCAGCATATATCCACTTGAATAATTGGTTTGCCTGCAAGCCCTTGTTCCCAAATGGTCGTTGCATTTTTTGAATATTTTTTCCCGGATGGGCGAAATTATTTGATGAATCTGTCAATATTCTACTCGTACATAATGACTGCAATAATCCATCTTAAATTAATCATACTGGTTTGTTTTTTTGATAGAAGTTTGTCAGAAAATTTCAGTTTAATTTTCAAATGACCTTAAAATAGCTTTCAAGAAACTTTTTAATGCTGAGCAGGCACTTTACATTTACTGCACTCTTTTTGTCAGGCTTCCTTCTGAGTAGCAGTTTAACTGCGCAAGAAAGAGAGGTCGCCGTCGCCAACTTCAACCTTGGCAGTGGAGAATTGTGTTTTCCCATGCAGTTGAATATGGATGACAGCATCTATGATGTCTGTCTGACCTTTGATCCTGACGCCGCTCGACCACAGTTCATTCTTAAAAGTTATAGTGCTGTAGTTCATGATATGGCAAAGATGCCCTATTTTAGTAATGAACAAGGGCTGGTTTTACCGCTGGTGAAATTTAGCAATGGTGTTGCCTTTGCCGATGTGGTGATGGATGTATCTCTGGATTCGTCAACCGATAAGTACACTTTTTCTGTTATTACTGCCAGACGCCTGCGTTATGATCTTGATCACTCAGCGGCCCGCGTATGGAACGAAGCTCTACTGCAAAGTATTCGCGGTGATCTGGCACGACCAACCGTGCATGCGCGCAATCTTTTCCATACAGCAGTGGCCATGTATGACGCCTGGGCAGTGATAGAGCAGGGGGCTGCAAGTAATTATCTGCTGGGGCAAAACCTGCATGGTTTCAGCTGTAATTTTAATGGTTTCAGCGCGTCGCAGGACAAGCAGAATGCGCAGCGTAAAGCCATTAGTTATGCCGCTTATCAACTGCTCAAGCACCGTTTTGCTGATGCGCCGGATGCTGAAAATGTTATGGGCATCTATGAAGATCTGATGTTGTTATCGGGTTTTGATGCAGAATTTGAGTCAACCAATTACAGCAGCGGATCTGCGGCAGCATTGGGTAACTATATAGCGCAATGTGTCATAGACTATGGCATGACGGACGGGGCAAATGAAATCAATGATTATGCTTCGGAAGTTTACCAGCCGCTTAATGAACCTATGTTTCCTGAGCGTTCCGGTAACACCACGATGAGTGATCCTGATCGCTGGCAGCCTCTTTCCTTTGAGGTTTTCAGGGATCAAAGTGGTAACGTGTTCAATCAATCCACACCGGAGTTTGTCAGTCCGGAATGGGGCTCAGTATTACCGTTTGCCCTGCAAGATTCCGATCGTACCACTTATCAGCGCGATGGCGCCCAGTGGCAGGTTTATCATGACCCCGGCAGCCAGGCCCTGTTAAAAGAAGAAGATCAACAGGCCATTTTCCAGTGGAATTTTGAGACCGTCGTGCACTGGTCTTCCCATCTGGATCCTGATGATGGCGTACTGTGGGATATCTCTCCGGCGGCTTCCGGCAACCTTGATCGGGTTAATGACTATCCAGTGAATCAGGACCAGATGACTCAATTTTTTGACCAGATAAATGGTGGTGATCCTTCTAACGGTCATGCGTTAAATCCTGTGACTGGCCAGCCCTATCAATCTCAACTGGTTCCCCGGGGCGACTATACGCGGGTACTAGCTGAGTTCTGGGCAGATGGGCCGGATTCGGAAACCCCTCCCGGACACTGGTTTACGATTTTTAATCATGTGACAGATGACCCCTTATTGGAAAAGCGTATCGCCGGCACTGGCGCATTGGTCAGCGATCTGGAATGGGATGTAAAAGGTTACCTGGTACTTGGTGGTGCCATGCATGATTCGGCAGTAACCGCCTGGGGTATCAAGGGCTATTACGATTCGTCCCGGCCGGTGTCAGCCATTCGCCATATGGCCGAGCTGGGGCAGCGCACATCCTCCTCGCTACCCAATTATGATCCCCAGGGTATGGGGCTGGTGGATGGTCTTATCGAGCTGGTGGAAAGTGGCGATGCGCTGGCCGGAGAAAATGACGAGCATGTTGGCAAACTAAAATTATTCACCTGGCGTGGTCCGGACTTTGTTGAGGACCCGGAATCCGATTATGCCGGCGTTGGCTGGATTCTGGCGGAAAACTGGTGGCCCTATCAACGCCCAACTTTTGTCTCGCCACCCTTTGCTGGCTATCTCTCCGGACACAGTACGTTTTCAAGAGCGGCGGCTGAAGTGATGACCCTGTTTACTGGCAGTCCATACTTCCCCGGAGGCCTGGGTGAATTTGTTGCCCCGAAAAATGAATTCCTGGTGTTTGAACAGGGACCTTCAGTGGATGTGGTATTGCAGTGGGCGACTTATCAGGATGCTTCAGATCAGACCAGTCTTTCCCGGATATGGGGCGGTATCCATCCCCCCATGGATGATATTCCGGGACGTTTGATAGGAATCACTATTGGTCAGGATGCCTATCAGATGGCTCAGAAATATTTTTCTGGTAATCCCTGAGCCCCAGACAAGTGAGCTGCCCGAAACTTCAGGGTGAGATATAAAGCGTTTGATCGGCGTCTATATCCGTGAGGATACGTTCGCGGCCAGATGGCCAGACCACCCGTATTTCCTCTATCACGGTTTGGCTACCCAGGCCAAAGTGCGCTACTACGGGATCCTGTGACAGGAAATTACTGCCGGCTCTGAGTTCGCGCATCTGGCTTATACCATTGCTGGTGAGATAAACCCTTGCACCGATGGCCTCGGTATTTTTGTCTTCGCCTTCCAGCCTGACATCAAGCCAATGTTGACCATAGAGACCGCGATTTTCATACAAGCGGGGTCGGCTGCGGTTATTGGCTACCAGAATATCGATATCACCATCGCGGTCATAGTCGAAACAGACAACACCGCGACCCTGATGGGTATCATCCACACCCCGTATCTCGGCCTGGTTGGTAAATGAGCCGTCCTGTAAATTCACAAACAGACGCGATCGATCTTCCAGGTAGATACCAAAATCAGGGTTGTGATCTCCGGTATATCCATTGGTTTGAAACAGATCCAGAAAGCCGTCGTTATTGAAGTCAGCAAAGCAGGTGCCCCAGCCCCAGCCACCATCTCTGGTTCTGGTTTTTCCGGTAATGTCTGTGAACGTGCCGTCTCCATTATTGCTGTATAGACGGTTACCATCGACTTCCGGATTTTCCAGAGTATGGTCATAGACACTGGTAACAAACCAGTCCAGATCACCATCATTATCAAAATCCCCTACCGTTGCGCCCATACCAAAATCATCCGTGATTTCAGGGCCGGTAACAGTGGTGAAGGTGCCATCGCCATCACTCATAAAGACCTGGCTGGTGCCAAAATCAGCGGCAATAAGAATGTCCAGCCAGCCGTCATTATTAATATCGGCAAAGTTGCCGGTAAAGCCATTGGTAATGACTTCTTCAAGTCCTGCCGTCTCACTGACATCGGTGAAGGTATTGTCAGCATTTTGCCTGAACAGGCGTTTTTCCTGGGCGTTACTCATCCAGTGGGTGATAAGAAAATCCAGGTCTCCATCCTTGTCATAATCGGCAAAACTGGAACTCATACTTTGAAAAACGATGGGGATTTTCGCTACCTGTGTAACATCAGAAAAAGTACCGTCCTGGTTATTGCGGAAAAGAATTGGTTGGGTGGTTTTGTTGATCCCGTTCACCATCAGGTCAAGCCAGCCATCGCCATCATAATCGGCAAAGGTCGCGCCGGAATTTTGAGCCTGGGTATCGTCGTCTATGACATTTGCCGGGAGCGCAATATCCACACCGGCTTCTTCTGCTACCTCAATGAAAGAGCCATTACCAAGATTTCGATAGAGCAGATTTTTCCCGATATCGCCCTGGGTAAAATATAAATCTACCCAGCCATCCTTGTCATAATCGCCAGCAGCGACGCCAGAGACCAGCAAGGTTAATTCTTCAGCCAGATCATCGTCTTCCGGCAGAAATCCATGCTGATGGTCAATGCCGGCACGTAATCCAACTTCTTCAAAAACCCACTCGTTGCTGATGACCGACAACATGGCAAAGGAGTTGGTAATGACTTCGCCATCAATAGCCACTGAAAAATTCAGTTGATAATCACCACTGCCAAAGGTGGGCAGGGTGGTTAATGGAAAATTTCGGAATTTTTTTGCCTTGCCCCGGACTGTAATTTCCGGCAGCGGAGTTTCTTCAAAGCCACTGCCAAGGACATAGGAAAAAATCTGCTCACCACTATTGATCCACACTGTGTAATCGGCGGTTTGATTGCTGTAGTTACCGGGATCAAAATCCAGGGCCAGCGTCACGTTTTCCGATTCCACCACCTCCAGGCTACTGCTGCCGTTGACGCTAATCAGTGAAGTAACGTCCGCTTCATCGAATACCTGAGGATCTGTACCGCTGATGTTTTCTACCAGATTGTTCAGACCATCACCGTCCGAATCATGCAGGTTGGCGCCGCTGGACTCGAGAAAGTCCATCAGGGCAGAGGCATCAGGTGCCTGACCACTGATCTTTTTGGTCCTGCTGGTAATTATGCCAGCCAGATTGCAATTGGGAGGTTCCTGACCAACCATGCTCATGGAGCTAATAGGATTTGCAGGAGATCTCACTGAAATAAGTCGGGCCTGCACATCTACTCTGACTCGGGGTACATCGAATAACCAGTAGTCGCATTGGTCAATTTCGGTTTCCTGGTAGTCCAGACACAGGATTAGCCCGGCTTCAGCATAGGAGTCGGCCTGAATAGTGGCAGGTAAGGCTTCGTGTGCCGGGTCGGTTTTTCCAGCGCCAAAAACCAGTACGCCTTGCTGGAATTTGGTCGCCGCGAAGCCGCTTCCCGTGCCATCACAGAGTCCACTCAAGGCAGCAGTTTGCTGGGCAGTAAGTTGCACATTAGCCAACGCTGGCGTGTTAAGTGCCAAGCATAGTATGAATAGAAATCCCTTTCCCTGATTCGAAAGGCAGTTAAGTTTCATCAAGTATTTTAATTCTTCTACAGGGAAGGTCAGGGTAAACAGGTAAGCGGGCTATGTCCATAATTCCTGCAATATTGGCCCGAAGAGAAAGCCGGCGCATTGGCAAGTGGGGCATATTTTAGTGTTTGAGAGAGGTATTCCCGCACATTTATACTATCAATATTATTTTTCAGCAAAAGCCACCGGCCCTGAAGAGTTCGAAACCATTCAGGGCCCTGGCAGGCTAAAGGCTTGTGCAAATCAGACTTACTGACACTGCATCAGGCCGACCATCAGATCATAGCTTCTTTCATAGTCTTCACAATTGGGTAACAGGTCACCCGGTGCGGCTACTCCGATGGGGCGACAATTGATGTGCCTTACGGTACCAGGCTCATACACGCGTGCCTGTTCCTGACCACCTGCGGGGCAGATTTTAGCGATCCTGTCGTCACAATCCACGTCATCCAGCATGGCGCAGGCAAACAGATTAACGTCACTATTGTTTTGCAGCTTATATCCCCAGAACACCATTTCACTGCCAACGCGTCCGTTGGTGCCGGTCGCCGTGGCATTGGCGAGCTGGGGGACAATTTCCCCAACCGCCTGGCTAAATACATTCTCAGGCCCGGCAGAAACTCCCATGGTTCGTTCTATGCGGGGCTGTCTTTCGATGGGAGTACAGGCCGCTGTTAATACCAGAAGCGATAAAACAAAAGGGGTTTGCCAGTTGATTGTGAGCTTCCTCACAGTGAGTTTGTTCATGATTCTCCTTCTATGATCTAAAAAAAGACCTACGAACAGCTTAATCGCACCCTGATCTGTTCATGCTATTAGTAGGTCGCCAGTTAAGACTTGATTTCGGGCAAATTCCTTTCACAAATACTGAATTTATTTTTAAAAGGAAGAAGGGGGGCAAGACAGAATTTCCCCTTCCCCTAGCCCATGGGATACAGGCAACCCTTGTGCACCGCATCACACTGTTCTAGTACCTCATTACTCAGGGTTATATCAAAGGCTGCCAGACTGTCGTCCAGCTGTTCGGCCGAGCGGGCGCCAATAATAGTAGAAGCAACAAAATCAAATTGCATGCTCCAGGCGGTGGCCAGTGTGACCGGAGATATCCCGGCCTCTTTAGCTATTTCTGCATAACGGGCAGTGGAGGTCAGTGTGCCGGTATTCACGAAACGCTCAGCCATGGCACGCTGACGCGGATCATCTGCAGTCAAATAGGATGAAAAACGGGCGTTTTCCGGGATCTGGCCATCATTGTATTTTCCGCTCAACACACCGCCACCAATAGGCGAATAGGGCAGTAGTGAGACATTCTCGCGGCGGCAGACGTTAGCAAGCTCGTCCAGAAAGCGCCGGTTGAGCAGGGAGAAATTATTCTGAATAGACTGAAAGCGCGCCATCCCTTCGTAATCGGCGATGGTATTGCTTTTGGT